>Ga0224505_10000354_pt1 | contig 31757 bp, 29 predicted proteins | sample SF_Jan12_sed_USG_FD_169102 | JGI IMG/M metagenome (GOLD analysis project Ga0224505, IMG submission 169102) | Sediment microbial communities from San Francisco Bay, California, United States - SF_Jan12_sed_USGS_4_1 | ecosystem: Environmental > Aquatic > Marine > Sediment | place: USA: California... | reverse complement strand
CAATTGCTGACGCTCAGGAGCCGTGAGCTGAAGAGATGGGGCGATACGCATGGGCAGGTCCTCCACTGGCGGAGGACTATACTCGCACGGCAGAATAAGTACAGCTATTTATGCAGCACTACACTAGCTTGTCGGAAGGGGGTAAAGGTCTGTTGTAAAGACCGCCGGTGACCTCTTCGTTGGTGTTACGCCCCTCGTACCGGTGCCTCACCTGGCGTAGCCATCTTCCTTCTTCCTTGCGACGCCGAATCAACACCTCCAGCTCCACTCGTTGTTTTCTTCAGTTGACCCGTGTGTTCTTCATTGGCTTCTCGTGATGAGGCGCACCTTACCGACGACTCAACCCGCGAAAACCCGCTGTTTCCTTGCCAGGTGTCTGCCCCTCAGTTAGACTTTTTTCACACAGCCATGGCACGAGCACGCGCAGCGGAACAACAACGGTCCCGATCAAAAGCCACTCCTCTCGAAGAGATCACGCTCGGCATTACGAAATTTCAGGAGGTGGTAGCTGCGATCAGTGACATCGGCCAAGAGGGATTCCCCTATCGCGATGCGGCACAAAGCAAAGCCGAGCTGCAGTTTCGTGAATGTCTTCGACACACGTTCGGTGAGCGTTCTCAGGAATTCCAAACGTACCGGAACTTCAAAATTCGGACCGCAGACAAGGCCGAAGTCACGCAGAGCCTTACCGTCATAAAAGGCCTGATACACACCCTAGAGGATAGGAAGCTTGAACTCCAAGGGTTGAAACCACCGCCAAAGGCCGAGCCGCCGCCCGAGGCAAGCCCCAATAGCACCGCGCGTATGGTGCTGGTCTCATCCCCAGCACCAACCACTGTGACCACACAAGCACCGTCCCCGATGACAATGGCCATGACGACCAATGTAGGGCCATCAAGCGCCCCAGTCACGCCCATGCCTCAAACATCAACGGCTGACGCAGCCCCATCAGTTCCAACCCAGATACTGACTCCCACACCGAGCGCAGTTCCGACTCAAGCACCACCCCCAACACCCGCACCAGCTCCTGCGCCCACTCCAACACCGATATCTCAGCCAACGGAGCCTGCTACTCCGCCAATCACCGCCACGCCGCCCCCTCCTCTGTCCACACCAACATCAACTCCGGCTGTTCAACCAGCGACCTGGGCGCTTGAGAAGCCAGCGGAGAGGGTACAGATACAGCCTCCACCCATGCCGGCTCCAGCGATCTCTGTGATGCCGCCTCCACCGAACGTCACTTCCCCAACTCCTGCAGCAGCAAGTCTGTCGGTACACTCAGAAGCCCCTCATCCTATTGCGTCCACTGCTCAAGACTTGTCTCCAGACGAGCCCTCGATCGGTCCAAACTCAACTCGGTGGTTTGAACCCGTGCCTGATCAGGATCCGCTCCAGCTCATTCGAAAAGTCTGCCTACGCTTGCATGCTGTGGCCCGCCAACTCCGGCTGCGACGGGACTATCGTCCGACACTCGAGATCGACGATGACTATGACCTCCAGGACCTGCTGTGCGCATTGCTGAAAGTGGAGTTTGACGAAGTGGCAACCGAGGAATGGACCCCCCCCTACGCAGAGGGCACACCACGCACCATGCTGCTCATCAATAGAGATCAGATCGCCGTCGTTGCAAAGAAGACCAGATCCGGATTGACTGCAAAGGAACTCGCCGATCAGGTGACAGCAGACTCTGCGTATTACAGAGCGCAGGGACGAGGCTCGACCCTGTTTTGTTTCATGTACGACCCAGAGGGTCGCATCGGAAGCCCGAAGCGACTGGAGACAACTTTAACCAGCGTCAGCGAGCACTGTCGGGTCGAAGTGCTTGTTGCGCCAAAGTGAGACCATGGCTAAACCACACCTAAAATCGCTTCCCTCTGACCCCACCACATCGAAGCCCGTAAAGCTGAAACCTGTGTTGACAGGCCAGACTGACTTTGCTATAAAGCAGCCCACTTCCGGGACGATTCCGCATACGATTCACGGCCCAGCTCCCGGAGATCGCGGCATGTCGGATCGGGCGTATGTACTGATTAACGTGCTCCCTGGTCAAACATCAGCAGTTGCTAAAGCGCTCTCGGAAATTAAAGAGATCAAAACGATCGATCCTTGTTGGGGCAAGCCTGATATCATCGCGATCGCAGATATTCCCGATCAGGACGCCCTAACTCAATTAGTTTTAAGCCGGATTCATCGTATTGAAGGAGTGACGCACACGGATACCCACCTTGTTTATCGTCTGAAGGAGGCCAGAACAAAATGATCCGAAAGGACTATCTCGTCATTATTGCCCTTACCGCCTTGACCTTTGGATGTAGCAGCGTTCAGCATCCTGCCCAACCAGATGTCGTCGACGTGACATTGCCCGCACCCGCTGATCAGGTGAAGGCTGCGGTGTCAAAAGTCTTAAAAGACGACAACTATGATGTGGAATGGAAGGATGGATCGCAGCTGAATACAGGCTACCGTGGCGAACAGCCTAGCATCTGGGACTGGCTCGTGAGAGGGCGGTTTGGCGTCGTCCGCAGCCGAGCGGAAGCTTCTGTCACTCCTGAAACAGACCAGACTACCAAACTACACCTGCAAGTGTCGTCGGAAGGTAAACGTTCCATGTTTGATAGCTGGGGTCCCACTGAGCCCCAGGTTCCTCAAAGTGCTGAAAATAAGCTTCGCTTGATCAAGAACGAGCTGAAAATCGTCCCCAGCACCTACACGACAGAAACGTTTTACGGGGCGAAGAACTAGGCAGGCTCGTTCTCGGACAGTCCCTCTGCATCCTCCCCAAGATCGAGGCCGAAACGCTCGGCCATTCGATAGAGGGTGCGTCTGTCGATCCCAAGGATTTTCGCGGCCTTGGCTTTATTGCCTTTCATTTCCTTGAGTACCCGAATCAGGTGACGTTTTTCTACTTCCTCTAACGTGAGGTACGCCTCCGCCTGAGGATTCGTGAGCTGATGTCGTACGCTCGGCTCCGCGGTCGCTCCTTGGCGAATCGATTCGGGCAAGTCTTCTGGAGTCAGCAGGGGTCCGTGACTCAAAGACACGGCCCGTTCAATCGCATTTTCAAGCTCTCGCACGTTGCCAGGCCATCGATAGTCGGTCAAGAGCGCCATCGTTTCCGGCAACACACCACGCACCGCATGCTCGGCCCCTGCCGCGCACTTCTGCAAGAAGTGATGGACCAACATCGGAATATCTTCCCGCCGTTCAACCAAGGACGGCAAGGTAATGGGGACCACTTTCAAACGATAGAAGAGATCATCTCGAAACTTTCCTTCTTTCACAAGCTGTTCAAGATCCCGGTTGGTTGCGGCAATAACCCGAACATCCACCCTGATGGAAGTCGTGCTCCCGACTCGGCGCACGTCTTGGTCCTGCATCACTCGCAATAATTTCACTTGCAACGCCTGCCCAAGTTCGCCGATCTCGTCGAGAAATAGTGTCCCTCCGTTGGCGGATTCAAAGAGCCCCATCTTGTTTCCCACTGCCCCAGTAAACGCCCCTTTTTCGTACCCGAACATCTCCGACTCCAACAGCGTGTCGGGCAACGCCCCGCAATTGACCGGGATAAACGGCTTATCCTGACGAGGGCCGTTCATATGAATGGCCCGAGCAATGAGCTCTTTTCCGGTTCCGCTCTCTCCCTGCAGTAAGACCGTGCTCTTACTGTCAGCCACCCGCGCAACTAGTTTGTAGACTTCCAGCATGGCCGTACTACTTCCAACCAATGGAGACCATTCGTCCTTACTTTTCAACTCTTGCCGGAACCGTGCGTTCTCTTGAAGCAATCGACAATGATCCAGGCCTCGTTTGACGACCAGCTTGATGTCCTCTCTCTTAAATGGTTTTGCCAGATAATCGTATGCGCCCTGCTTAATTGCTTCAATCGCACCCTCCAGAGAGCCGAACGCGGTCAGCACCACGACCACGGTATTCGAGTTTGTGCGCTTGAATTCCCGCAAGACGGTGAGCCCATCCACGGCCCCCATGCGAATATCTGTCAACACCAGATCGACCCGGCCTTGCCGCCCACGCGCAATCACGGCTTCTCCACTGGAAAAGGCCTCCACGTGATAGCCTTCTTTTCTCAACGCCTCTACCAAAAGCTCCCGCGCGACCGTATCGTCGTCGGCGACCAGAATTGTCGCTGGTTGCATTACACGTCCTCCATTGGATGAGCGAGGTAGGTTCGTATCGCGGGTAACGTAATGATCGCACTTGTCCCGCGACCAATCTCACTCGTCAGGGCCAAGCTCCCACCATGAGCCTGCACGGTCTCGCGACTTAAGAATAGCCCCAAGCCAGTCCCCTTTCCAATCGCTTTGGTTGTAAAAAATGGTTCGAAGGCTTTTTGTGTATCGGCTTCCGGCATGCCGCATCCGGTATCCTGAACCGTAAGAGTAAGCACCAATGGAGGCCTCTGGTCGGCAGCCGTTGCGCCACGCTCCTGCTCTGCTGCCGTGGCGCCGCGAGCTGCAGCTGAGATAGTTACCGCTCCCCCTGACGGAGTCGCAGCTAGTGCATTGGCAAGGATATTCACCAAGACCTGATGGATCTTTTCGCTATCGGCCCAGACCAGCGGCAAGCCTGTAGGCATCTGGACCGTCAATGAAATCCCTTTTGCGTGAAAGGCCGGCTCCATCAAGGCGGCCGCCGGACTGACGACTTCCTGTAAAACCAGCCACTGAGGGGCTGGTTGGCGCTGCCGAGTGGAGGAAAGCAAGTCCTGGATGATATTCACGACCCGAGTCAGTTGTTCATCGATAATAGCAATCCGCTTCTTCATCTGCGGGGTAGCCTCAGGCTCCTCTTCCAGCGCCTGGACATGCCACGCGATGGAGTGAAGAGGCGTACCCACCTCGTGTGCCACGGATGCAACAAGCTGCCCAACGGCAGCTAACCGTTCCGACCTATTCAATTGATCCTTGGCATGAACCAGTTGTGTGTTGGCTTTCAGCAGATTTTCCGTTTCCTTGGCCAACGCGGCCCGTGCCGCTTCCTCCCGTGCCTTCCGCTCTTCCCAGCTCACCCCGAGATAGGCCACCAACAGCAAGACACCGACGACGACGCTCCGATTGATGACCGCCGATTGAAATCGTCCCGGCTTGGTCGGCTGGAGCAGCCCTGAATAGGTGGCAACCACACAGGCCAGCACAGTCACCAGCATCAAGGTTCGATTCCGGAGGGTCGTCACCAACAAGATCGGCAGGACATACCCATAGGCACCGACCACGTTGGCCGGAGCGAATTGTTCGATGATCAGGATGATGAGAAAGCACGCTCCAGCAATCCCGAGGGCGAAGCGGTCACGATGCGTCATGGCGATCATGGACTCACGCCGCTCCACCGGCATTCAACACTACCTAACCAAGAAGATGGATCACACGCGGGTTCGTCCACGGATGTTCTCACACAGGAGGACGGATGACACGCAACTGAGCCGCGAGTCGTTCAAATCGAGAGTCTTGAGTCAACTCTTTGATGGTTGGGCCCAACTTCCGACACCAATTTGGATGCTGGTCCAACGTCCCAGGCAGGTTGGCTTGGGCACGGGTACCGATGATGTCCTCAATATTGGCTAATACCATCCAGGCCGGACTACGGGCCAAGTATTGATGAACAGCTTCTGTCAGCTCACTCGTCATCGTCGGTACCTGGGCAGGATCGTCCGACACACCAGGCGGCAGGAGCCCCTCAGACTTCAACGCGGCAAGAATACCGGCTTTCTCCCCTTGTCGCCCAGACAGCATCGCCGTCCGCGCTTGCTCGGAAGGAAAGAGACCCAGAGTGGATCGTGCCTCGATATCGGCCCCTTCCCAATATCCGCTGAGGGTCGCGAGATCGTGGGTCGTGACAACCGCGAGGGCTTGAGCCGGATAGTGAGCCGGCGGCTTCCATGTCCCTGCATGCGCCCGTTCAAAATATAAGACTCGATACGACAAGACACCTGTCGCCTCCAGACGGTCACGCACCCAATCAGGAACCGTCCCAAGATCTTCCCCGATCACCAGCGCCTTAGCCCGCACGCTCTCCAACGCCAAGATCGCCAACAGCTCCTCGTCCCGGTAATGCACATACGTACCCATTGAGGCAGGAAGGCCACGCGGGATCCAAAACAGCCGGAAGAGCGCCATGACATGATCGAGCCGAATCGCGCCACCGTAGCGGAGGTTCTTGCGGAGCAGTTCGATGACGTACTGATAGCCGCTCGCACGAAGTCGAAGCGGGTCTAACGGAGAGAATCCCCAATTCTGTCCTTCAGGCGCAAACGCGTCAGGAGGGGCACCGCAATCGGCATGTAACGCCAGCACCTCCTGAGACCGCCACCCGTCGGCGCCATAGCGATCGCTTCCTAATGCGAGGTCGTGATAGAACCCGATCGGCATCCCTGCCTCATGCGTCTTCCTCACCAGCGCAAGCAGCTGATCAGCCGCCAGCCATTGAAGATACTGAAAAAATCGCACCCGTTGCATGTGCCGACGCCGGAACTCCCCCACGGCTTCCGATGTCGGGATTCGATAGGGCTCCGGCCAATCCGCCCACGTGACCGATATTCCTTGCTCGGCTCGCCGTGATTCTTCCAATGCCTGAAACAACGCATAGGAGGTGAGCGATTCCCCTTCGCGCTCAGTGAATCGATGGAAGTTCCACCCACGCTCCGTCGTCGGTTTTAATTCCGGCTCTTCGCCATCAAAATGTTCTCGGAGAAACGCACGATAGCAGAGTTCAAGCATCTCGCGTTTGACCGACCCCACCGCATCGTAATCCACGAATTCTCCTCCTCTAGCCGCTTCGATCCGCGCGCAAACCGATACATCAGCCAGTCGAGCCTGTACCTCTGGTGCCGTGCGATATTCCAGAACCTGCTCGACGTCGATATACAAGTCATTCAAAAACAGACGGCTCGTCGGCGAATAGGGACTGATGTGATAGGGCTTGGTATTTTTGAGTGCGTGGAGCGGGTTGAGCCCGATGACTGCTGCACCCAACTGTTGCCCGGTCCATTCCACAACGGAGGCCAAGTCTCCAAAATCGCCGATCCCCCAATTGCGATCACTTCGTAGCGAATAGAGCTGCAGGGCGATGCCCCACCATCGAGCGCCTTGCTGTAGCTGAGCAGGAATGTAACAGCGCTCCGGCGCCACGATGAGTCGGAATGAAGCCTCATTGTTCGTGCCGCCACCCTTCACGGAGGATTTCGCCCAGTAATAGCCAAGCGGCAAGTCTGATGGAAACGCTAATGTCACACGAACAAATCGACGTCCCTGAATGGTACGAGTCTCTTCGATCCGAAGGCCTGATCCCTCCGCTTGTTCATACTGCTTCTCTCCACCCTCAGCATAAAGAGTCCAGAGTACGTGCAGAGAGGCCTCCTCCGAACTCTCACATGGCACATACAGCGACCATGTCCCCGCTTCGCGCCCCACCCGAATGACATGGATTGGTTGACACCCTCGCAGCCATGGACGATTGTCCCACGCCGTGAGTTCCTCAATCAGCTCCTCGCGGTTCGTAACTCGAAGATCCATCGCCGAAAGGATGGCTCGACGCGTCTCATCCGTCGTCGCATGGCATGCTCCGGCAATGTCATAGTAGTCAGCGACAATGCCTGCCCGATCGGCTAACGTGCGCAGAAGATCGCTTTCAGACTGGTCATACATGCCGCGAGTGTGAGTGAAGGGCTACCTTAAGTCAAGGCATGGTGATTCTCTTGATTCAGCCCGAGTGTCTTAGCTGAGTGTATGTAAACTCCCCGTTGAGCGGGCGAGATTAATTCGTGCGGCGTTGAGTTGAAAGAGTGCGTTGACCAGGTTTTCCCTGGCTCGAGCCACGGCCGAGAGCCCATTCGTCAGCTCAAAGTGACTGGCCGAGGTCATGACGGCGTAACGTTCCCGCGCAAGATCAAGCTCTTTGGTGGCCATTTGCAAGCCGCCCTGCGCGATACCTACTTGTGCTCTAGCCGCCCCCAAAGAAGCGAGTGCATCATACACTTCCATTTTGACGTGATGGAGTATCGCTTTCAGGCGAAGCGTCTCTTGTTGCAACTGGCTTCGCGATTGCGCGATGCGGCCTTCCCGCTGCGCGCCATCGAAAATGGGGATCTGAAGGGTCAGCGCCATGTTGTAGGTATCGAGTGTGTTATTCCAGCGATTGCCGATAAGACCATACTCGCCCTGAGCCACCAACGATGGGACCCGCTCTCCGGTGAGGGAGGAATAGGTCAGCTCCGAAGCTTTTACTCGGATCGCCTGGGCCTGAACTTCCGGCCTCTGGCTCACTGCCGTATCGATTGCACCTTCAGGCGTCGGCATATCCGGTACACCTATTACCCACTCATCGATCAACGCCAACGAGCTGTCTATGGGAAGAGCCAGAAGATTGATCAGCGTCAGCTTGGCATGTTCAAGCTCATACCGCGCCGACGCCCCCGGTTGTCGTTCCACTGCCAATTGCGCCTCAAGTCTGGCGATATCGAGTCTCGTCGCGACACCTCCACGTTGCCGCTCCTGGACGATTCCGAGTAACTCGTTCATCACCTGCTGATTCGCCTCATGCATCTTGACCATGGCCATCGCCTTCAACCCTTCCATGTACGCAAGACCCACGCTGGCCATCGTATCCACCGTCTGTGCTTCGGCTTCCTGTTCGGTAACGCGCAGTGATTCCCGAGAAGCTCGCCAGCGTTGAATCAAGCTGAGGCTGAACAGATTTTGTGTCGCACTGATTCTCGTATCAAAAATATTGAACGGATCGGTCCGTACCGGTGACAGTCCGATCGTTCCAAGGAATTGTGTTTGTCTGGCTTGCCGAACATTGGCGGACAGATTTGGCAACATCGCACCCAACTGGGTCCGCACGTGGCCCTGTGCCTCCTGAATACGTTCCTTGGAGAGGAGTACGTCGGGGTTGTTGTGGACCGCTGCGGCTAACGCCCCTTTTAGCAGGCTGCGGAAAAACGCGACGTGCAGGAGACAGAAGCCTCCCACGTTCGGTCAGAGTCGCTTCGAAACCCATCCAGGCCGGGCAACTTCCCACCAGGGCCGTCCTGGGCGGGCGACGCAGCAGGTAGCGCCCCTGTCAGCTCATGTCGCGGCCTCCACGCGATTACGCATCCGCACCAGGGTGTACACAGCCGCCGCGAAGGTGAACAGCCAGCCCACCCGCTGCACCCCACGGAGTTTCACTTTGCGCAACAGCCCGACCGTCTTCAACCAGCCGAAGATCTCTTCGACCCGTTTGCGCTTCCGTTGACTAATCGCGTACCCAGGATGCCGCGTGGTTCGGCCATCAATCGCACTGGCCCGGTTCGTCGTGTGTTGGGCCACATGGGGGGTGATCTGCAATGCCCGCAGATCTTGCACGAACTGGTGGGTGTCATAGTTCTTATCCCCACCCAGCGTGATCCGGCGTGGCGTGGGCCGCGCCTCCAGCAAGGCGACGGCCGCCTCCCGTTCCGCCGTGCCGGTCGCCGGAGTGAGGCGCGTGTTCACCACCAGTCCATGTCGATTCTCCATCAGCACATGCCCCAAGAAACACAGTGTAGCTTCCTGGCCTGCCGCTTTCTTCTACAGCCGAGCCTCCGGATCGGTCGTCGAGACGTGCGTGGCATTCGTCCGGCGCTCACCCCGAAAGTCCACGCTGGGATTGCCCGGATCCTCTGGCGGCGGGATGGGGGTAGCATCAGTCTTTCGCTTGAAGCTCTTCTGGCCTGCCCAGGCTTCAAGCAGCGTCCCATCCACGGTGAAGTGCTCGTCGGCCAAGAGGCGGTGGGTCTTGGCTTGGGCCAGGACCTGCTCGAAGAACGCGGTGGCGATCTGGCCCGCCAACAAGCGGTCCCGGTTCTTGGTGAAGACGGTCCCGTCCCACACCGGCGCATCCAGATCGAGGCCGACAAACCACCGGAACAGTAGGTTGTACTGCAGCTCCTCCATCAAGAGCCGTTCACTCCGGAGGCTGGAGAGCACCTGGAGCAACAGGGCGCGCAGGAGCTTCTCCGGGGCAATCGAGGGTCGGCCTGTGCGGGCATACAGCGTCGCCAGCTGAGAAGACAGGGTGGTCAGCGCGGTATCGACGTATTGCCGGATCGGGCGCACGGGGTGCGTCGCTGGCACGCGTTCCTCGGGCGACAGATAGCTAAACAGGCCGGCTTGTTGGGTGTCCTGACCACGCATCGCAATCCTCCTGGCGTAAGGGGAAAAGAGTTCCACCTACCTACCCCAGGAAACAGACAGACTCAAGAGTTTTTCCGCAGCCTGCTAGAGTGAGTTGCAGAGGGTTGGATGCAGATGCACGTGGGGAATGAGTCGGCTCTCCGCGTGAGACATCAGCCGCCACTGAATCACCAACACATATCCCCATCGCCACCACACACGCACGAAGAGAGATCCGCCATGTGGTCATGTGTTTATCACTCTCTCAGGCTTTCTCTCATCGACTTCAGCAATGGGCTCAACAAATACTCAATGATGCGGCGCTGACCCGTCTTGATCTCGACGGTCACAGCCATCCCAGGTGAGAGGTTGACCTGCTTGCCATCGACCTGAATGGTCCCTCGATCCATACTGACTCTCGTGGGATACACCAGACCCACTTTTTCGATAGGCGCTGCGTCATCCGAGACCGTCGCCACACGCCCAGGAATAGTGCCGTACAGGGTGAATTGAAAGGTCTCGACCTTAATTTCAACCGGCTGTCCTTCCCGCACAAACCCCACATCTTTGTTTTCGACCTGAGCCTCGACCTCGACCGGATGATCCTTCGGTACGACAATCAACAACTGCTGAGCCGGTGTGACGACGCCACCGACCGTATGCACGGCCAATTGTTGTACCACCCCATCGATCGGTGCAATAAGTCGCTGGAATCCGGCTTTTTGATCGGCTTTCGTCACCTCCTGCGCGAGTGAGGCGGCTTTGGTTTCAAGCGTCGAGAGCTCAGCCTGTTTCGTCTGCTGGAATTCAGACAGCATCGCCCGGTAGTGTTTTTCAGCCTCGGCGAGCGCCGCTCGGTCTTGTTGCAGTTTCTTCTTCTGGCCGGCCAATTCCTGCGCCTTGTCGATGCGCTGCCCTTCGGCCTGGAGAAAGTCCATCTTGGTTACGGCCCCATGTTCAAGCAACTTCTTATAGGCATCGGCTCGTTCGACCTCCATCGGCACTGTGGCTTCCAACCGGCGAAGATTCTCCTTCGTTTGGCCGACGACGGCCTGGCGTTGATCCATGAGATGTCGAGCCGCCGACACTTTGGCGTGATACTCGGCCAATTGGTCTCGCAGCAACTGCTGCTGCAACAGGACATACGCCTCTTCCCCATCGGCCGGCGGCTCGAACGTGCCTTGGCCCTGTATGAGGGCTCGCAAGCGAGCGGCTTCCACTTTTACCGCGCGATACTCATTAATCGCGCGAGCCCGGTCTGCAACATTCAGCGTCGGATCCAGCTCGATCAAGACATCGCCCTGCCTCACCATCTGTCCGTCCTGCACATGAATGGACGCGATCACCCCAGCCTCGTATGGTTGGATGATCTTCGAATATCCACTCGGAATAATCTTGCCTTGAGCCGTCGCGACGATGTCGATCCTCCCGAACATAGTCCAGAGCACCCCGGCCGTGAAGGCTGCCAAGATGGTCCAGAGTAGAGCGCGACCGATCGGTGACGGAGGCGACTGCTGAATCTCCAGCACGGCGGGGAGAAATTCGGTGGCGCGCGTGCCAAATGCGGCATTCCCTGGAGGCCGGTTTGATTCGGCCTGCCATGCCGCTCTCCACACCATCCAATGCCGAGAAAGAGCCCCGAACACCATCCGTCTCTCCCTGTACCGCTCTTGCCCCTATCCTTCGGTGCCTTGGTGCGCATGCAGTCGCGCATAAAACCCGCTGTTTCGCAGTAGATCATCATGGGCCCCTTGCTCGACAATCTCTCCCTTATCGATGACATAGATGCGATGGGCCGGCCATACCGTACTCAACCGATGTGCAATGATGAAGACCGTCCGTCCATTGCAAATCTCCGCCATATTCAGCTGAATCACCGCTTCGGATTCATAGTCCAGCGCACTGGTGGCCTCATCAAAAATCAGAATACGCGGGTTCGCCACCAACGCTCGAGCGATAGCAATCCGTTGGCGCTGCCCTCCCGACAACGTGCATCCTTGTTCCCCGATCATCGTGTCGTACCCATCCGCCAATTCCAGGATGAATTCGTGGGCTCCGGCTAGTTGTGCCGCTTGCATCACCTGCTCCATCGCCAATCCAGGATCTGTCAAGGCAATGTTGTCACGCACCGAGGCGTTGAACAGAAAGTTTTCTTGAAGCACGACTCCCACTTGTCTGCGAAGCCAGGCCGGATCAACCTGCATTAAGTCCACTCCATCGACCACAATCCTTCCTCGCTCAGGCACATAGAGGCGCTGCATCAATTTGGCAATTGTGCTCTTCCCGGAGCCTGACCGTCCGACGATGCCGATGATCTGACCTGGATCCACCGCAAACGACACCTGCCGGATGATTTCCGGACCATCAGGCCAGTAGCGAAAGACGACGCCCTCAAAACGTACATGCCCCTTCACTTGAGGAAGCGTGGTTCGATTCGGATTGTACGAAGGCTCTGGTTGCGTATTGAGTACGTCGCCCAGCCGTTGGACCGAGATACCGACCTGTTGAAATTCCTGCCAGAGATTCACCAAACGCAGGAGCGGCCCGGTCACTTGTCCAGACAACATATTGAAGGCGATGAGCTGCCCAATGCTGAGATCTCCATCGATCACTTGATAGGCGCCCACCCACAACACAGCCACGGTGGTAACCTTTTGCACACACGTGGCTGAGTGACCGGCAATGGTCATCAGGCTGGTGGCTCGGAAACTGGCCCGCACGTACCCCGCCAGCTGCTCTTCCCATTTCCGCAATAACGGCGGCTCCACTGCCATGGCCTTGACGGTCTGGACCCCACTGACGGTCTCCACCAGGAACGCTTGATTCTCGGCGCCTCGATTGAATTTTTCATGCAAACGAGTCCGGATCGCTGGGGTAATGGCCACGGATAACAGCCCATAGATCGGCAATGACGCCATCACGATGAGTGTAAGAGTCGAACTGTAGAACCACATCACCGCCATGAAGACGACGGTAAAGATGAGATCCAGCACCACCGTGACAGAATGACTGGTCAAGAACTGGCGAATCTGCTCCAACTCGCGCACACGCGCGACCGTGTCGCCGACTCGCCGGGCCTCAAAATAGGATAGGGGAAGCGCCAAAATATGACGAAAAAGTTTAGACCCGAGACTGACATCGATTCGATTCGTCGTATGGGAAAACAGATAGGTGCGAAGCCCTCCAAGAAGAGCCTCGAACACGGCCATCGTAATCATGCCGACGGCCAACACATGGAGCGTCGTAAACCCCTTGTGCACGAGCACCTTGTCGATCACCACTTGGGTAAACAACGGGGTCAACAGAGCAAAGAGCTGAAGAAACAACGACGCGATCAGCACTTCTCCAAAAAACTTTCGGTACTTGACGATCGCCGGGATGAACCATGTGAAATCGAATCTGAGGTCTTGCAGCCGGAGATTTGCCCGCTTGGTGAAGAGCAACAGATCGCCAGTCCAGATCATTTCAAATCGGTCACGAGAGAGCACGAGAGGACGCGCTTCGTCGGGATGCTGGACCAATACCTTTTCCGCCTGAACCTTAGCCACCACGAGATAGCGCCCATCCACTAACTTCGCCATCCCCGGCAACGGCATGCCCCGTAATTTGCTCCATGTGGTCTTCACCACGCCGGCTTTGAGCCCAACATGCTTGGCGGCACGGAGAAGATCGATCTCAGAGAGCGCTTGTCCAGACTGAGAAAACTGATGCTGTAGTTGCGTGCCGTTGGCAGGAAGATCATGAAACCGGGCCAGCATCAGGAGGCAGATAAGCCCCGTGTCTGTGGTGTCTGTAGTATCTGCTGAACTTTCTTCCGTGACGGTATCGGGTTCAGGAGGAACCCGAGCGGCCTGCGCTGACATGCCGCCATCTTAGGATATGGATGACCGATGGCCAAATGAATTGATAATTATACGCAGTAGCCCTACCGGTTAGCTATCAGCCAGAACATCACTCGCTGCAAAGGATGTAGGAGAAAGGCGATACCCTTGCGAGACTCGGTGCGGAAAGGGGAAGATGAAAAGATAGGTCGGGAGGAACCTAATGAGCGTATGGAGCCATCACGGACAATGATGGAAGCCCCGGTTGGCCGACCATTCGATCAGGTCAACCGGGTACCGATGGCTTGCGGCACGAAACCAAGTCTCTCGAATTCACGCTCCTATTTCCCCTTGTTCATGAGCGAATCCATCGCACCACCCATACCGCCACCCGTTGGCGACAGAGAAGACAGCTTGTCCTTGGTCTGTTTGAGCGTATTCATATTTTTCTGCAATTCGTCGACATTTTTCTGCATCTCGACCAATGAGCTCCCAATCTGAGTGACCGAGTCCTTGAGCCCAAAGAGACCTTCAGCCGAAGCGATGTGCAACGATAATCCTCCCAATCCAAACCCAATTAGGAATGCAGGAATCGCGGTCATAGATATCGAACGTGCGGTGGTCATCGGACCCCCCTTGGTTATGTGTGTACTCACTACCGCTTTGGATTGACTGGTGCTGCTGAACGCTCGGACCTGGCTTGAACCCAATCCATGATCAGGAGAACGAAAACATAATTACCTGAGGTAACGGCCGTAGAGAAATGCCACAAACTGTTTTGCGCCACGCAGACGGTTTTTGACGTGCTCATCGGCCACGCCAGACTGTCGCAGTTGTTGCTCAAACCTGATCAACGCATCTTTTAATTCTCTTCTGATTTCTCGTTCAATCACCTTATCCAGTACGCTCGGCATAATCTTCCTCCTTAATCAATTAGTCACGATCGTGTTCGCATGATTGTTTGTACGAGCACTAGGGTGCCGATTTTACAGAACTTTCCGAAGAAAGGCAGTGCCAATTTCGATCACCCGACTCATCAGAGAGACCCGTTCACACCCAGGCTACCCTCGCCTGACATGAAACAATGTAAGCCCTGATTTCACCCTGGCCTTCGGTAAAATCGTCTTATGCATGCGGAAGGTCGGAAGTGTCGCGACGGATTGATCCCAGCAGAGCTCCCATTGTTGCCCTGCCAAAGCTTGGCCTAATTCGGCAGGTCCGACGACAAAGACATGGCCATTAGGTCTCACCCTCTCCCGCAATCTTGCCATTGCCGACAGCAAGCTTGCCGGAGAGCCAAACGAATCATACGGGAGCCAGCAATACCCCAGATCATACTGGTGCTCACCTGTTCTCGGTTCATCAACAGCCGCTACCATTCGAATTCGATGCAACCAGTCCCATCTCTTCACTGCCGCACACTGCGTCCACAGCTGCTGAGCCTGACGTTGCGCAAAGGCAGCGTGTCGGACATGGACCGTGTAGTCGCGTGGCCGATCGAAGAGAATACAGGTCGCGATCGCGGCATCCCCATTGTCGATGAGCACACGTTCAGCCTGTGATCGCAGCCTTCCGATTTCACGGTCTTGCTCTCCCAGATCATCCAGATAGTCTGCAACAAAAGGTTGTGCGGCGAGTTCGCCGATCTCTTCGTCGTTCTCCGGATACAAAGGGACCGCCTCAAACGCCTCCGCAGGACGAATCTCCGGAACCCCCTGCACGAATACTGTTCGCCAATCGGCAGAACTTAGTGGATACTCGGGAGCCGATGAGGGTCGCAGCTCAATACCGACGGGTAACGAGACCGCAATCCGCTTTTCACGATCCCTTAGGATTAATCGACTCCCTTCCACACGAAGACTCCGGTCCAAGGGGAGGACACGGCGATCACCCGGATGTATGTACGAAAAACCTGCCGTATCATGCTCGAGCGTGGCCTTCTGAATGACTCCACCCTGCACAGTTACACATAATCCTTGGCCATCAGCCACATACCGTACCGGAGGATCTAGAGCTGGCAGCCATGTCATCACATGAGATTTGGAAGGATTCATGAAATCTGCGAGAGGATTCCCGCCAGCCAATCCCTGAGGAGTAAAAAAGTTGCTGAACAGACGAAATGCTGCTTCGGATGGATACGTGGGAATCCCGCGATACCGTAATGGCCTTGAGGCAGTCTGATCTTTGTTCTGGTCGTCATAGAGCCCCCGAATGAGTTCGAACACCGCAGAACCCGTCCCGGGCAACAACGACTTGAACAACTCGACCACCGGAAGAAAATCGATCTGGCCCCAATGCATGGCCCCCATGCAAGACATAAAACGCGCCTGGTCGAATCCCCCGTCATCGAGAATATACAGGGCATCCTTTCGCTGTCGAATGATCGCCGTTCCTTGCGGATCGATGCTAAAGTCTTCATCCCGATAGAACCACCGCACTTCTTCCATAGGGACTCGTAGCGCCCCGGCAGCCATAGCGCGAAGGTCATCGGGAGTGATCCGCTGCCAATTGGGCCTCGCGGCAAGATTCAACTTCGTCTCATGTACCAATCCGCAGGGCTTAATGCCGACCCACCGGTCCCAATCCAGTCGGACCCTTGCGCGCGTCAGTGTGGCGGTCCCTTCCTCCGTGGACCCCCATTCGCACTCATGCAAGGGGTGTCCTACCGGATCGGTCGCAAGGAACCGTCGTCCATCAGGTCGATAAAAGACGAGATGCCCTGTTGGAAACGTTTCGACATAACCGCCGATCTCGTCGAAACGTTCAGCAAGTGCGCGGGTAGAAGGAAATCGAAGATGACCGGGAGTATGCAGGGCGACTACAAGAGCATTCGAAGGCATTTATTCACGGAGTTGGCCGCTTCCCAGGACAATGAATTTTGAGCATGTCAGCTCTTCCAATCCCATGGGGCCTCGCGCATGAATCCTCGAGGTGCTGATGCCGATCTCGGCTCCAAGCCCGAACTGATACCCATCGTTGAGTCGAGTCGAGGCATTCACCAGAACGGCGCCGGCATCGACTTCTTTGAGAAATCGCATCGCACGACCATAATCCGTCGTCACAATCGCTTCCGTGTGTCGCGACCCATACTGCGCGATGTGTTCCATCGCTTCATCCATATTCTTCACGATTTTCACGGCAAGAATAAGATCAAGAAACTCTTTTCCGTAATCCTGCTCGCTTGCCGGCTTGGCTTCGGATAGCAACTGACAGGTCTTTGGACAGCCTCGAATCTCGACGTTGGCAGCTTTGAGGCTTGTCGCAAGTTTGGGTAACAGAGTCCTCGCGATCGATTGGTGAACCAACAAGGTTTCCATCGCGTTGCAGGTGGACGGTCGTTGGGCCTTTGCGTTGACACAAATGGCTTCGGCCATCGCCAAATCCGCGGCGGCATCGACATACACATGGCACACCCCAGCATCATGCTTGATGACTGGGATCGTTGAATGTTCCGCGATGAGTGTCATCAACGATTCCCCGCCTCGTGGAATGATTACATCGATGAATCGGTCCTGCTTCAGGAGCACAGGAACCACCTCGCGATCTACACGGTCGACGAAGGTGATGGCTCCGGATGGAATGCCGGCCTGCTCCGACGCCTCGGATAAAATACCGGCGATCGCCATGTTGGAGTGAATCGCTTCACTCCCCCCTCGCAATACACAAGCGTTGCCAGATTTCAGACAGAGGGCCGCTGAATCAGCCGTCACATTTGGGCGCGATTCATAAATGATTCCGATCACACCAATCGGCACACGTACCCGGCCGACTTGCATCCCATTGGGCCTCGTCCACATGGTTAACATCATCCCTATAGGATCGGGCAACTTCTCCACTTCACGAATGCCAGCGGCCATCTCTCCAATCCTCCTTTCGGTCAGCCTCAACCGGTCTGCCATCGCCTTTTTCCCCGGTGCCGTGCCAAATGCCTGGAGATCTCGTTCATTCGCAACGAGCAATTCGTCGGACTTTGCTAGGAGCGCTTCCGCCATCGTGAGCAGCGCTTGATTTTTGGTCGAAGTCGACAGCGAAGCCAATTTTCTAGTGGCCTGTTGAGCCTTGGAAACCAGCTCTAGAACGTACTCAGAAATGGGGAGCGGCTTGCAATCTTCGCTCTTCTGGTCCGGGACAGTGCTACCTAGCGTTTCCATGCCTCTCCCAATGATTCGTCAGGTTGACAATACCGCGCAGCTAAGAGACGGGTCAAGGGTCCTAGGAACACTGCTGGGCGTGTGAGTCTCTTTCAACATACTTGCGCAGCCTAGCCCAAGGCCTTCTGGAAATATTGGACGGTCTTCATCACGGCATCTTCCAGTTCAACTTGAGGCTCCCACTTCAACAGCATCTTTGCGAGGGTAATATCCGGTCGTCTGACTTTCGGATCATCGGCCGGCAATGGGTGATGGGTAATTTCACTCGACGAATGCGTTAACTTTAGAATCACCTTGGCGATTTCCAGCACCGTGAGCTCCCTCGGATTCCCGATATTGACAGGATCATGAACGCTGCTCGCTTGCGTGATCTCCTGCTTGGTAAAAAACGACTTTCGGTCAGTCCGCTGCTCCACCGTCTTATCGGAATCCACAAGGAGTAGCGCGATGATGCCGCGAACAAGGTCATCGACGTAACAAAAACTTCTGGTCTGCATCCCATCGCCATAGACCGTGAGAGGCTTTCCTTGCAGAGCCTGTACAATGAAATTGGATACCACACGTCCATCGTTGGGTCTCATCCGTGGACCGAATGTATTAAAGATACGGACGATCCGTGTATCAAGGCCATGGTAGCGATGATAGGCCATAGTCATCGCTTCGGCAAAGCGCTTGGCTTCATCGTAGACGCCACGCGGGCTGATCGGATTGACATTCCCCCAATACGATTCAGGTTGCGGATTCACCAGCGGGTCTCCGTATACCTCTGACGTGCTTGCGAGTAGAAAGCGCGCGCCTTTTGCCTTTGCCAACCCCAATGCTTTATGCGTTCCTAATCCGCCGACCTTCAGCGTGGCGATAGGCATATCGAGATAATCTTGGGGGCTCGCCGGAGAGGCGAAGTGCATCACCGCATCAAGGGGGCCCTCGACATGAACATAGTCACAGACGTTGTACTTCACGAATGTAAATAAATCCTTCCCCATTAAGTGGGCAATGTTCTCCACTTTTCCGGTGCTGAGGTTGTCCATGCTGATGACATGATGCCCTTGGCTGACAAGAGATTCGGCGAGATGGCTTCCGAGAAACCCAGCCCCACCTGTGATCAAAATGCGCATATCTCGTACTCCTTCTAAATTTTAACGAGCCTACCACGAACTACATAAGAGCAAGCTGAAACTACTTACGAACAATCGTTGATTTTAACTTGAGCGGCTTGATTGTAGCAATTACTGACTACCGAAGCCGTGCTCAGTTCACGTTTCCCTCTAGAAGTGATGTGCCATATAGTATTCTGGTTGAGCTCGTAATGAGGATAGTCCGAGCCTTCCGACGGCAACGTCTACCATAAGTCAACACAACCCAATCTCCGGTCTAAGGAGCCGGCTCTGAGGGTATTGGGGGTGCGTCAGGGGTTCCGGCAGTTTATCCGCACTCGGCGTCGAGGGCGAGTCGGTTAAATCCACCATGTCATCTGGAACATCCATCGATTCTCCTGTTGGTAAATAGTCAGAGAGACCCTCCTCTCCTGGGGGCGCCGGCTGATTCGATATAGCTGGTTGTCCCACAACCGACGGCGCGATGGATGCAGGGACCGCTACCATGGATGGATTGGGATATTGGAATGCCCAATCAAAGTGGGTCGGTTTCCCCTGAAAGTGGCGAACCGCAAGTGGAAAGCCACCCTGTTTGATCGGCCGATCCCGGCTTGTGCTCCGAACCCCCATAATCCCGCCGGCAGGTGCGCGAATGAGTTGCCATTCACCACGTCCTACCGGATCGAGATAGACCTTCCTCAAAAACGGCTTGGGCGGCCGTGTGAGTTCGGCCAGTGTTTGAGGATACACTTCTCCTGGCATAACCCGTCCGGCTTTTGCGTGAGCTGAGTAGAGTGCCAATGCCGTTTGAATCTCGATCCCCTTGGCGAGCAAATCCGCTTCCAACTCCCGTTGGACCATCGTCTTCCACTGCCTGGCCGCCATCGTCATGGTAAGCCCCATCACCGTGATAGCCATCATGACCATGAGGTAGGAGAATCCCGCTTCCGGCCATCTCAGTGATGATGAAGCCCTCTGCATCACCCCTCACTCCTGCTCCGCCGTTTCTTCCGACAACAACACGGTCTTATCCATCCGGGTATCGGTATCTCGCATGGTCACACTCTCGGCGGTAATGGCTCGGAGAATCCAATGGTTGTCAACGTGGTCCCCAACTTTGAGCACCATCACCTCGTCGTCTTTCCTCAGCACAGCTATCGCGTTGGTTTTCTGTCGACTTTCCCCTATGCGTAAAAATCCAAGATACCGGTATTCTGCCGACTCCGCTGCCTCCGGTTGTTCTGCAACACTCTCATTCGGAAGAGATTCTTGATGGTTCTCCAAGGCCGGGCCCTGACTGAGGAGAAGCGAGCCATCGGGGCGAGGCACCGCAAAAATGTTCCGAGGTGCGATGAAGCTCGCCTCACGCTGAATGCCCGCTGATGCCAGGAGTCCCAGATTTACACGCCGACTGCTTCCCGTTCCTTCTGCCTGTTGGCTTGATGAGGCGGATCCCGTGATATTCGTGAGCGGCAGACGCGACGGCTCCTCCATGAAACGCCATTGCCAGGCAGCCAATCCTACCCAAAGAAGAATCAGCGATATGGCCAGAATCATTTTGTCTCTTGTTTCCATAGTTACTGACCTATTTCCAACGGGATTGGCTACTCCGAATCGGTGCGCAGGTACGTCGCAATCTTGATATTGAATGTCAGCGCTTCATCTTGTACGTCCCCAGACCGGGTTAGCTCCAGGTCTTCTATAAATAATAACTCGTCCGCCGTCTCCAGGTTATGAATGAAGTGGCGGAGGTCCTCATAGCGTCCGCTCATCGGCCCCTGGAGCACCCCTTTGCTCGTATTGGCAACTACCGTAGGTTCGGTCTTATACGATAAGGCCGGCATGGTGACGCGATCACGCTTCGCTTCTTCCGAAATTCCCAGGGCCAAGGACGTAAAATCCCTTTCGGCGGGTAGTAAGGCCCACACCTGGCTCAGATCTTTCTTGGCATTTCTAGCCTCTCTATGCTGCATCAACGACTGCTGCATTGCGACCCATTCTTTCTCCAATCGCTCTCGTGTCAATTGAACGCCAGCCAACCCGACACCATGTACGAGGAGCACTGCCGCAAGAAGACAGAGAACAACACTCGCCCATGGAAGCAACGGTGCAAACGGATGCTGTAGCATGACGATCAGACGCTCCTTCATCCGTCACACTCCGTCCCGACGGTATTGCACCGTGACATCAAATTCCACCAAGCCATTTTCCCCAGCACGATGGTGAGCTAACACTGGGTCCTTAAACGTCGCATGATCTTGAAGCCCCACGGTAAATGCCGTGATATCCTCCAGGCTCATCGCGGTCCCGGTAAGTCGAACCCTCGTCCCTGCTTGATCAAGGCGCACACTGCTGAGCGCCAAGCGAGAAGGGACGGCCTGCTCCAATTCAGTCAGAAACTTTGTCCACGAAAATATTCTCTTTTCAAGAAGCTGATTCGCCAATTCAACCTCGAAGGACAACCGATTGAGCGCGAGGTCCGACAAATTCATCCCTTCACGACTCGCCTCTGCAATCAGGTTAAGATCCTGCTGTCGAACTCGCTCCAGCTCAGCCTCAATCGTGCGACACTCTTGATACGTCGCCATCGCTTGCATGCCATTCCAGAAGATACCGGACACAAGCAGGACACAGCTCCCTATCAGCAAGAGGCGTAGAGGAGCCACCACAGGGCGATGCCTGTGGCACAGATTGATCTGAAATTGCTCATCGGCACCGCTTGTCAGGCTGACGCACATCAGCGGTTTGAGGAATCTTCTCATTTGAACGTTCGTCCTACCCGGCTACGGCAGCCCTGCCAGTGCCGCCAAGGATGTCATCTCTCGATGGTTACCTGTCGCGCCCCACCCAACAGTCTCGACCGTTTTCCAGTCAAACTGCTCGACAGTGAGTTGAAATTCGCTCTGAATCCGTTCCTGCAAGGCTAACGCCTCGCCTTCGGCACAGATCACAGCGGCATTGATGACCACGGAGGGATGCCGCTGATGACAGACCTCCAGCGATGCGCTGCACTCTTCGAGAACCCTGTGGACCATATCGGATTGGTTTAGAACGTCGGCTACGTCCTCCCCTAAGAGTTTGCATCGATAAAATATCGGGCGCCCACGTCGGCATACAATGGTCGTCAGAGATCGATCAAACAAACTGACCCACAGCACATTACGACCAAACCACTCCGGTCCACTCGACACGCGCTTCCATAAATTAAGCAGTCTGAGGCTTGTGATACCGACATCATATGGAATCAGCCCAACAGATTCGCAGAACGATTCATATTGTTTCAGCACCGCTTCTTGGACCGACACCGTCAAAACTGTGTAGGCCGCGGATCCACCTGCTCCTTGATCATGAAAAGCCTGGGACACAATCTTGGCTTCGTTGAGCGGAAAAAGCTGCTCTTGCCCCAACCGCCATCGAATGAGATTTTCACGTTCCACACGCCCAGTTGGGAGCTGCTCGAAGTGAAGCACCGTGGCTCTCACCGCAGTATCCGGAAGCAGTAGGGTGATTCGTCGAGGAAGAGCCGAACGGGCTGCCCTGTCGACCACGTGGCGAGCCCTTCCTGAACTCGTGAGAGTACGGACACGATCGGCAAGAGCTGTGAGATCAGATAAATTGGGGGCCATTGGTGAAGGACTGATCATGCCGTTGGGGACCGGCGACATGAGACACTTGCGCCGACGTTGTCCACGCCAGCCTCGTTCACTTTCAGCCCACGCAAGCGAGCCAGTCCCGAATTTCAAGCAATGCTGGGGGCGACTGCTCCACCATTCCCACATCATGTCATCCTTCTTCACTGAACGTTACGCGATTGACCTCGCGGAGCGAGGTCTCGCCATTCAACATCTTTTTGAGCGCCGATTGCCGAAGCGTGATCATTCCATCCGTCACCGCTCGATACCGAATTTCTGAAAGCGGCCGCTCCGCATGGATCATCTCTTTGATCTCATCCGTTAAATCGAGGAATTCCGTGATGCACTTTCTTCCACGGTAGCCAGTGCCATGGCATTGGGGACAACCCTTCCCCTCATAGAACGGTGTATCCTTGTACTGTTCATAGTCCAACCCAGATTCTTCAATGAGAGCCTGCTGGGCCTTCATAGATGTCCGGCATGACGGGCAGAGGATTCGGACCAGCCGCTGCGCTAACACGCAATTGAGCGCAGCCAAAAAATTATAGGTGTCAATCCCCATGGACGCGAACCGTCCAATCACATCGAACACGTTGTTCGCATGAACCGTCGTCAGGACGAGGTGGCCTGTTAGAGCCGACTGGATGGCGATCTGTGCGGTCTCAGGATCTCGAATTTCCCCGACCATGATCTTGTCCGGATCATGGCGAAGGATAGACCGAAGGCCTCGCGCAAACGTCAGCCCTTTCTTCTCATTGACAGGAATCTGTACCACCCCTGGCAGCTGATATTCGACCGGATCCTCGATTGTGATCAACTTGTCTTCGAGTGTATTCATCTCGGATATGGCGGCATACAAGGTCGTTGTCTTGCCGCTTCCTGTTGGTCCTGTCACCAACACCATGCCGTACGGTCGAGTGATCGCCTTCCGAAACCGCTTCAGATCTTCCGAATTAAAGCCGAGTCGCTCAAGCTTCAATGCTGACACCCCGGTCGCAATGGAGTCTCGATCGAGTATTCTGATAACGACCGATTCACCAAACACGCTTGGCAGGATGGACACACGAAAATCCACGGTCTTCCGATCCAGCCTCATGCGAAAGCTCCCGTCTTGAGGCACTCGCCGCTCTGCAATATCAAGTTCTGACATGACCTTCAGGCGTGAGACCAAGGGCGCATGCAATCGGATATCGAGAGGCTCCATGGCCGGGATAAGGATACCGTCGACTCGAAGTTTGACGTTGGTCGAGCGATCTGCAGCTTCAATGTGAATGTCGCTGGCGCGACGCTGCATCGCGCTTAATAAAATTGAGTCCAACAACTTCACAGCGGGGCTTTGGTCTGCCCCAGCCTGGTCGAGGGAAAGAATTTCCTCTCCTCGATCATCTTCTTTCACCAAGATTGATCGATATTCTGATTCGAGCTCACGCAGGGCTTGACTCGATCCTTCGCTCCGCTCCAGTGCCGCCAGAATAGCACCTCTGGGGCTCACGATCCGATCCAGAGGCTTTCCAATCAGGAGCTCCAATTCATCAAGGCCTAACAGGTTGTGCGGATCCGCAATGGCAATCGTGAGTACTCCGGAACGTTCAGCAATCGGCACAAAAGGAAATCGCTGCATGAGTTTGACGGATGTGGTCTCGTAGTATCGAGGGTCTACCCGAAACTCGGTGAGCGGGTCATACGGAAGGTCATATTGAGTAGCCAGCGCCTGAGCCAACTGGCCTTCCGAGAGTAACCCGTCAGTGACCAGCGTTTGCCCCAACGTCGCCGAGACTCCGTTCAAACGACGTAACACCTCGTCAACCGTTTGTTTGTCGAGTACGCCCTCGCCTACCAAGATTTCTGAAAGAGAAGGACGAACAAGGCTACGTGGCATAGGGACCCTCCTAGACCATCCTATCCCTTTGGGCTACAGTCTGACTCACCCATACTTAGCCACCAACGGCTCCTGCCATTTGAAAGACGGGCAGGTACATCACGATGACGATCCCGCCAACCATCACTCCCATCACGAGGAGTAAGGCTGGCTCAATCCACGTGGTAAGCTGGGCAAGCCTCGTATCGAGGTCGGCCTCATAAAACTCTGCGATATCCCGCAGCATTGTCTCGAGAGAACCTGTTTCCTCACCAACCGATAGCATCTCAATCGCAAGCCTCGGAAGGACCTTAGGGCGATCCAACGCATTCGCGAGCGTCGCCCCTTCACGAATCTCGTCGACAGCCCGAACCAGTCGTTGTGAAACAAAACGATTGGAAACAGCTGCACGCGCGCTTCGTAAGGCATCCACAAGCGGAGTTCCGCCTCCAAGAATCGTTCCCAGCGTTCTCGTGAGTTGCACGGTATTGTGTTGGACGACAATCTGCCCCACGATTGGAAGTGTGAGAAATAGGCGGTCGATTGATAGACGCCCGGCCGATGTCGTGTAGTAGGCTCGCATCCCCAGCATAATGCCGATGACAACAACAATTACTGGTAATGCCAAAGACTCAGCTTGAGTGACCACATCCAGTAACAGCTGGGTCGCCCATGGCAAGGTCCTTGCCGATTCTCCATACACTGACACGAAGGTCGGCATGACATAGGTCAACAGAAATCCGATCACCGCAACACCGATCAGCACAAGAACGAGAGGATAGGAGATCGCCTTCGTCACTTTTTGGCGGAGTGCGATCATCAGCTTCAGGTACGTCACGTATCGTTGAAGCACATCCGGAAGATTGCCGGATTGCTCTCCCGCCTTCACCGTGGCGACATAGAGCTCAGAGAAATATACTGAGTGTTTCGCTAAGGCATCCGAGGCGGATGCCCCACCTCGAATATCATCCTTCACCTCGCGTAACGCCTGCTGAAATCCAGCATGTCCAGTCCGTTCGATGAGCAGGTCCCAGACTCGTAAGATCGGCAAGCCTGATTTAACGAGAGCCAACAGCTCTTGGTTGAAAATCAAGAACTGCCCCAGCGGAAGTTTTCTCTGATGCCAAGGCTTCCCGACCTCCACCGCGGCCATTCCACGCCTATGGAGATGAAACACCAATAATCCTTGAGACTCTAGTTTGGCACGAACAAGTGCTTCCTCTTCGCCCTCTACATGGCCATAGATGGTGGAGCCATCGGGCCGTGCGACTCTGTAGGCAAATACAGCCATAACCTAGACCTGTAGACCTTGCGATTTAATTCGGCGTACCCAACTGCATTCCTTCGTACCCGAGCACGTCCGTTGATCGTTCAGGCAGTCGGAGGGTTTGGCCAACCTGAATCCGATCATTGGGAAGTTCATTGAGCGCCATGAGGTGCATCACCGACGTATGATATCGCCTCGCGAGGCTCCATAGCGTATCTCCAGGCTGAATCGCGATACTCACAGGAGTGGCCACAAGCAGCGGCTGCGTTTCAACCGGCACGACGCCGGGAGAGGACAGATTGCCGGCTGATTCATCCCCACCGTTTGACTGAGCCTCCTGTTCAAAAACCACATCCGTCACCTCCGGTCGTTCGGCACGTGGAGCAATAATGGCGGCTGGGGACGTCTCCCCTTTTGCCTGCTTCCCAATTTTGGACAACTGTTTTCGAAGCTGTCGCAGTTGACTCTGAAGAGCGGCTCCAGTTCTCCTCGTCTGCTCTCGTTCAGATCGTGCCGTGGCCAACTCCTCTCGTTGTAGAGCGATCACCTGACGCGCTTCTATCAACCGGCGTTCCGCCTCTCGACTACTCCCCTCAAGTTGAGCTCGGGCAATCTGTACATCAGCATATTCGTGGCGCTGTTGGTCAATTTCTGTCTGGAGTTCAGCAATTGTTCGTTGCGCATCCCTTACGGAAGTTCGAAGGGTATCCACGGTCAGTTGGAAATCCGAAATCTCTGGGTCCAGGATTGGTTCGAGCGGACTACATGCCACCATCCCGAACAGGAGGGCCCCGCTCACCATACTCCATCCCACCCCATTCCTTTGGGATGCGTTGCTCATGGAACACGGTTCCCACCAACGTGCGTTCACGATCCTGTCACCATTTGTTATAGGGAGTCCCGTTTGTCCCCACCAAATCAGATCCGGAATACACATCAAAGATACCACCCTCCGTCGGCTCGCTAATTTCTTGCCAAGACCTCGACGAATTCGTGAAGGGGTCTGTGGGAATAGCCCGAAGATATCCCGCCGTCACTAAGCCATCTAACGATGGAGGATACTTCCCTTGGTCTGCGCGGTGATGATCGAGCAAGTTGCGCAGCGTAAAAAGATCCTGCCGCAAGACCGTCTCTTTCGCTTTGACCAGCGATGATTGATAGGATGGAGCGGCTATCGTGGCTAAAATACCCACAATGGACACCACAATCATCAGCTCAACGAGCGTGAACCCTTTTTCGCACTCCATGTGGTCACTCTACCAATCCTGATACGCGGTCCCATCTAACGCCAGGGCCTCGCTTTGCGTCATCACGTCATAGACGTCCTCACCACACCAGCTAGATGGCTTTGGACGATCCTTGTAACAACGCAAGAGCCAATCTGGTTTTCCAGTGATAGGATCTACCGGCATGACCCGTAAATAACGCCTGACTGTCGTGCCCCGAACGGTCGCTTCTTCTCCCGTGAGCTTCACCCCCAACAGCACATCCAGGGACTTCGGATATCCATAAGGGCTCGAGACTTCCTTACAGACCAACTTATTTTTCAGACAGACAGGCCCAAGCAAGACGTTCCCATCACGATTCCACTCCAGCTTGAACAGATCGATCGCGCTACGAATGATCCGAAGCTGTTGGCGCAACTCAATTTCATTGGTTCGTTTCGTCGATAATTTACTCAGGGGCATGGCGACGGAGGCCAAGATCACAATAATCGTCATGGTGACGAGGATCTCGATCAATGTTAGCCCATCCTCTCTCACCGCACTCTCACGACCCCTGACCCGATAGCTTCGGTCGTCGCCTCATCACCGGTACCGGAATTGCTCAGCTCAACTCGAAGGGGCGATACACCGGGTGCCTTTGCCACAAAGGTGAGGTTAACCGTCCGGGGCGCTCGTTGATCCGGATGAGCCAAGTGAAACATGACGGCGCCCCCCCGGTTTCCATCTCCTTCCGGTTTAGTCTCGCCCATGGTGATCAGCTGTCCATCATCAAGACGTGTAAACTCCAGAATGTCAGGGTCGTATTCGAACCTGAATGTATGCTTACCAGAAGCTCGGATCCGGCCATCCACAATGGCAATCGTCACTTCCTTGCCGGATTGGACGACCGATTCATCAGGCTTGAGTTGCAGTGCAGGGCCTGGCGTTGCCAATTTGGTTAATGACTGGGCTGGGTTCTTCTGCATTGCACCGCTGGGTGACAGACCAAGCTGAGTGTCAGACCTTCTGTGATCACTTTTCAAAGGGGTGGATATTTTTCTCGTGGAGCCAGAGAACGCTGGACTGGTTGAATAGTTGAATTCGGTTCCAGACCAAAACGCCTGATTGGTAGACCCCGGAGGAATCGCTGGCTGCGCGATACGGGGAGTAATAGTCAAAATGACTTCTGTTGTGACCCGTTCGGTTTTGAAAGAACTCAACAAATTCCCGATGAGTGGCAAATCCCCGATCCATGGCATGGTGACGCGTGTTCGACGATCTTCTTCCTGAAGAAGACCACCGAGGACGACTGTTTCACCATCCCGCATATTCAGGGTTGTTTCAGCGGAGCGATTGCCAAATTTGAATTGCTGGATGAGAGGAGAAGCCTGCAGCGTGATTTGATCTCCAACCCGAATGACCTCCACCTTCATTTTCAGCGACAACTCATTGCCCAATCGAATGGAAGGTTCTACGGTCAGTTTGACACCCGTATCTCGAAACTCAATTGACGTGACGGTTGAGGTCGTCGGAACGGCTCCGGTGGTCGCTTGCCCCGGTAAAACGTTGGTCGTGGAGAGAAGGATGGGCTGCTTGTCTCCGATGTTAATCTCTGCTTTTTTGTTGTTGATGACACGGATCTTTGGCGAAGCAAGAGTCTTGGCATCGGATTGCTGCTTGAAGAAATCCAGCAACACGCTGGTCGGTAGTTTGAAGAGATAGCTGTCTGGCCCAAGATTCGTGAGTTGCCGGTAAGTCATCTGTACGGCCTCAGCGGCCAGTGTTCCCGTGAATCCAGAGGCAATCAATCCGGCACCGGCTTGCTTTGGATAGTTAAGCCCATAGGTCTGATTCTTCGTACGGTTGACCTCCAGCACTTCGAGATCAAAGAGAACCTCTGGCTCCTGTCGATCATTCGCAAGGATGATTTTTTCGGCAAGCTCCAGTTTCTCCGGCTGGTCACGAATGACAATGGCATTCAGCTGCTCGTTCGCATGCATTCGCTTGGAATCCAACATGCTCTTGAGTAGGAGCACCATATCTTTAGCTTTCGCCGTCGATAGGTAGAATGTCCTGATCATCAGGTCCTGATACTGTTCCTGCTTCTGCTTGGTATCAGGGCTGATCACTGTCACGGTTGGAGAGATCTGGCGGGAAAATAGACTATTACTATTGAGAATCAGCAGAAGTGCTTCTTCAAATGGCGTGTCCTGAATCGAAATTGAAATCGGATCATTCCGGACATCCTTATCGAACACGAGAGTCAGCCCACCAGCCTTTGCCACCCCTTCCAATACTTCCTTGATGCCGGCATTCTTAAATTTTAAGGTGACAGGTTGCCTCACGCCCTCCGCTCTTCTGAGTGCTTGTTGGTCTTCGGTCAGTCGCGTGATGCCCTCGAGTGGGGCTTGGTATGTGGGATCAAGCTCTACGGCCCGCGCGTAACCACCTAAAGCCTCATCGATACGCCCGAGTTGCGCGAGACGTTCGGCTTCACGATATTGGGATCGTGATTCCTTTACACGCGTGGCTTCCTGAAAACCGGCTTGGTATTCGGGGCTGGAAGGTTCAATGCTGAGCGCGCGCTTGAATTCTTCAAGCGCGCGCTCACCGTGTTGTTCTCTAATGAAGGTACGGCCGCGCTCGGCATACATCGCAGCTGTCCGTTCACGAGACAAGGCATATTTACCCTGGAGAGAGGAATTAAATGGATCGTCCTTTAATGCCTGCTTGTACGCGAGACTAGCCGCTTCCCACCGCTCCTCAGCCAAATATTGATCTCCTCGCTTGACTTCGGGAGATACAAACAAGGTGCAGCCAGTTAGTAAAAGGATGCCCAGGGGATGGACACACACTTCTCGAAAGCAAGTCACAATACCTGTCTCCTTTAGGCACACCAGGCGGCATGGAGAGATCGCCCCGCTCAAGCGATCAATTTTCTTATACTACGGATTAGGATAGGCTCAAAGAAAAAGGCTAGAAGATGAGGGAGGGTATATGGGGCTACCGGTGAGATGCTGTGGGGAAAAGCGTCATCCGAGCATCTTCAGATCCGGATTACTTTCTGCGATTGAAATCAGATGGACCTTACAACCGCCAGTATTTTATCTGGGCCGGAATGTCATCAGGATTCAGGATGCCTTTCACATCGACCACAACAGCCTGTTTCTGGCCTCGAAGAGGGTTTAGCAGATCCATTAATTTCAGCTGGGAAAAGTTTTTATGCGCAACTGCAACGATTAGTCCATCGAGATCCTTCATCTTGGTCCATTCGACGAGATGAATGCCATACTCTGCCAAAGCTTCTTCAGCTTCTGCAATCGGATCATGCACCAGCACTTCGATTCCATATTCACGAAGTTCACGAATGATATCAGGCACCTTGCTATTGCGGAGATCGGGCACATTTTCTTTGAATGTGAGACCAAGCACTCCAACTTTTAATCCATTGATGGGGCGGGACAACTGACTCATGAGCTTCACGGTCTGTTCCGCCACAAACTTCCCCATGCCGTTGTTAATACGCCGTCCAGCAAGAATGACTTCGGGATGATAGCCCACGGATTCCGCCTTGGAGGTCAAATAATAAGGATCCACACCTATACAATGGCCACCAACCAGGCCAGGAGAGAACTTGAGGAAATTCCATTTCGTCCCAGCTGCCTCAAGAACGGACTTGGTATCTACTCCCAATCGATGGAAAATAAGGGATAATTCATTCATGAGAGCAATATTCAAGTCGCGCTGAGTGTTTTCAATGACCTTGGCTGCTTCAGCCACTTTGATACTAGAGGCTCGATGAATACCAGCTTTCACAACTAATGAGTAGGTATCCGCTACGATATTGAGCGATTCCAGGTCCTGTGCTGACACAACCTTGATAATCTTTTCGAGTGTATGCTCCCTGTCTCCTGGATTGATCCTCTCTGGCGAATACCCTAGTTTGAAATCGACTCCGGCTTTCATTCCAGAAGTTCTTTCTAAGATTGGCAAGCACACTTCCTCAGTTGCGCCAGGATAGACGGTAGACTCATACACCACGATAGAACCCGTCGAAAGGTTCTTCCCGATCAGCTCTGATGCCTTCTCCAGAGCAGTAAGATCGGGTTGCAAAGCTTCATTTATAGGCGTTGGAACTGCAACGATAATGAAATCGGCGCTTTTAAGGTCTGCTGGTTCCGACGTATACCGTACTTGTGCAGAGGCCAAATCGCTTTTTGACACTTCCCCTGTCCGGTCGATGCCTTTGAGCAATTCGTCAATTTTCTTTTTGTTGACATCAAATCCAATTACGGCGCCTCGCTTCCCAAATGCCACAGCGATGGGAAGCCCTACATAGCCCAAACCCACAACAGCGATGGAGCGCGATTGTTGCTTAGTCATACATCCCCCAATTTAGCCTCGACTTTATCTTCAACAAAAACCGGGTTAACAATGGCAGAAGAGACCATGATCGTCAAGAAATGGATGGCCGGAATGTGTCAATGAGTTTGGGACACTTGCCGGTGACATTTAGTGTAGCACCTCATCTGTCGACGTCATGCCGGTGTGAGGCGAGACGCCCACGGGCTCCGCTAC
>Ga0224505_10000353_pt1 | contig 31873 bp, 32 predicted proteins | sample SF_Jan12_sed_USG_FD_169102 | JGI IMG/M metagenome (GOLD analysis project Ga0224505, IMG submission 169102) | Sediment microbial communities from San Francisco Bay, California, United States - SF_Jan12_sed_USGS_4_1 | ecosystem: Environmental > Aquatic > Marine > Sediment | place: USA: California... | reverse complement strand
AAACACTGCATTGGTGTATCGCATCGCACCGAAGATTGCCATGGTGCCGATGCCCGGCAGTGCACCACCGACATTCTGCTGCAGCAGGCGCAGTGCGCGGCCGATGCTGGCCCCGGCGGGGCGCTGCGGATCGGGGCCGAGGCAGCCGAATCCCGAATTGAGCCGAATCTCTTTCGCAATCGGCCCGTTGACGATGACCACCGGGAACGGCCCGCCGGATGTCGCCTGCAGCTGATCAAACACGTTCGCCGGGTCAAGACACGCTTCCACCGCAGCGATCAGCACCGGCAGGTATTCCGGGCGGCCGCCGGCCATCGCCAGTGCGATAGCGACCGTCTCGACCGTGGTAATGCCGCCGCGCGGCGGAAACTTGCCCAGCACCTGTGTGCGCGGCAATGCCGAGCCGCGCAGTATCCAGTCGACGCGTTCGGGCGTCGCCGGCCATACCGGCAGACCGTCACCCCACAGGCTGGTGATCAGCAGATTGTTGGCCTTCTGCAGCGCGTCTTCGTACGACTTGCCTTCGACGCTCAGCAGCGGCAACTCGCCGTTGGCGGTCTGGGCGAAGTCGGATTTCCATTTCATCAGGCCGTTGTAGAACTCACGCTTGCGCGCCGCCATCGATGAAAGGTCGCTGCCCGGCAGGAACATGTCGATCGGGAAAGTCACCATCGCAGCATCGGGCGCGAGGCCCAGGCCGGACACGGCATTTTTCATCACGCCGACGAAATCCGTCCGCGTCAGCGTAACAGTCGGTATTCCAAGTGTTTCTATCCTCGCGACAGCACGGCCGCAAGCGGTGGCGCAGGAGCCTCAGGCGGCGTTGCCGACGATGACGGCATCCACCCTGCTTTGCTTGACCAGCCTCGCCGTCTCCTCGGTAGGAATCAGCGCGTTACCCTGAGGATAGGCGTCGATCGGCAGCAATTCCGCCGTCGGGAAATCGGCTTTCAACATGTCGCGCAGCATCGGCAGCATGCGGAACGCCTGCCATTGCTCGTTGCTGACGAACCCGATGCGTTTGCCCTCCAGCGTATCGACGCGTGATGCGAACGCTTGCGTGACTTCCAGCGCGCCGGACGGATCATGAAATTCAAGTGTGATCATGCGGAAACCCTCCTTGGTGTCTACATTCTAATGGACTCGTCGGCGATACTCCGTACAATTCACCATATGAACATACGCCCGCCGCTGCATGTCGTCACCGCGTTCGCGGTTGCCATGCTTTTCGGGTGCGCACAGACCCCTGCTCCGCCCGACGCACCGGCGGAAACTCATGCACCGGCCGAACCGCGATACACGCGTGAATTGAACCTGCCACCGTCGGGCGTCCCAGCGAGCCGGTCGTCCCTTGCGCCGGCGCCGGTGATCAGCGGACGCGGCAGCAAGCCGGTGCATGCCGTCACCGGCGTTGCCGCCGGTCAGGCCGGGTACGTCCATTATTTTCTGTTACGCATGCCGGACGAGACGGTGGAAGTACAGGTCGGCATTGAACTTGCCGACCAGCGCATCGCGTGGTCGTTCCCGGATCTCGGCGTGGTGATCTCGCCGTTCATCGATGGCGAGGATCTGCACACCGGCACCGCCAACTACACCGTCTGGCATCTGTATGGCGTGCGGCCGTTCCCGGACGATGCGGTCATGACACGCCTGCAAAACGACCTGCCGGGACGCATCGCGCCCTGGCTCAGGGCGCAAACACCCTACTGTCTCGACGATGGCCCGAAGCGCAACTGCATGAGTTGCCTCGGTTTTGTACTGCGCGCGCTGTTTCCGGGTCGCGGCAGCGACTACCCGGTGATGCCGCGCGATTTTTCGCGCAGCGGGAATCCGGCGCAGTACACACCCAACGATCTGCTGTTGTACCTCGCCGGCATGCTCGACCTGCGCGACCGTAATGCGAGATTGCAGCGCATCGCTCGCCTCGACCTGCCTGCGGATCTGCGCAACGATCTTGAAGAGCTGGTATACGGCATGGGCGCCGGCGATGCCGCACCGCTGACCGCCAGGCAAAAACGTATCGGCGACAGCGCGGTGCGCAACGTAACGCCGAAATCAACTCGCCCCAAACCCAGGTCCTGAGTTATTGCGAGCGCACCTCAATCGCGGCGCCGGAAAATCCCGTCATAGAAGGTGTAGAGCACGACCACGATCAGCACGGTGCCGATGGGATGGTCGATAAAGATGCTCCACAGCGATTTGCCCTCGAACAGGAACAGCGAACGCCGCAGATTCTCGTCGGCCAGCGGCCCGAGGATGATCGCGACAACAAGCCGGACATTGCAGATTTGCAGCGCAGCATCCTGTGCGCCACGCAACTCGCGCGACGCGAATTGCTCACGCCAAAGCGCAAGCGCGTCAATCTTCGGAGAGCAGAGTCTGCTGGCCGGGCACCCGGTCCGGTGCGGCACCCGGTTTCGCCAAGGCACCGACACGCACGCCAAGCAGACGGATGCGCCGGTCGAGCGGCACGCGCTTCAGGCACTCGCCAGCAGCGCGACGGATTGCCGCCGCATCCTGCGTCGGTGCGGCGAGCGTCAAATCACGCGTGACGGTCTTGAAATTATCGTAGCGGATTTTCAGGCCGATGGTCTTCCCGGCATAACCCTTGCGCTGCAGATCACCCGCAACACGCACGCACAGCTCGGTAAAAATACGCGTGAGTTTCTCCTTGTCCCTGAAAGCGTGCAGGTCGTCCTCGAACGTGGTTTCTCGGCTGATCGATTTGGGCTCGCTGTACGTCACCACCGGACGTTCATCGCGACCGTGCGCGGCGGCATGCATCCACGCACCGTAACTCTGGCCGAAATGCGCGATGAGCAGCGCCACATCCGCGTGTGCAAGCTCACCGACAGTGCGGATGCCCAGCGCCTCGAGCTTCAAATTCGCTTTCGGCCCGATGCCGTTGACCTTGCGCACTGCCAGCGGCCAGACCAGACGCTCGACTTCATCGCTGCGGATCACGCTGATACCCGCCGGCTTGTTCAGTTCTGACGCAATTTTCGACAGCAGCTTGTTCGGCGTGATGCCGATGGAACACGAAAGCTGCGTCGTTTCGCGGACCGAACGCTGAATGTCGGTGGCAATCGCGCGCACGCGCGCCCATGGATCAGGCGCGCCTTCTGCGGCGCGGTCAGCCACCAGATCCGTCAGGTCGATATAGATTTCATCGATACCGCGGTCTTCAACCAGCGGCGCAATCGCGCGCACCGCATCTTTGAACATCCTCGAGTAACGCCGGTAGGCATCGAAGTCCGCAGGCAGCAGCACCGCATCCGGGGCGAGTTTTGCGGCCTTCATCAGACCCATGCCGGAGAACACACCCAACGCACGCGCTTCGTACGTCGACGTGGTGATCACGCCGCGGCCGCTGTACCCGCGCAGCGTCGCGAATTCTCCGGGATCAGGCTCGCCCTGCGCCGCGCGCCGCCGTCCACCGACCACCACCGGCATGCCGCGCAACTGCGGATAACGCAGCAATTCGACGGAAGCATAAAACGCATCCATGTCGAGATGGGCAATGTAGCGGGCAGACACGGCGGATTTCCATATTCGCGGGGCGTCAGCGGATTTTACCCGCGGATGACAAGCGCACACCGTTCAGTGTTTAATCGAAGGCTCTGCAACTGCATCCATACAGGACACTCCATGACTGAAGTCACCGCTGCACTCCGCTCCGAATTCGCCCCCACCGGCACCCTCCGCGTAGGCCTGAACATGAGCAACTTTCTGCTGACGCGTACCGATGCTGCCAGCGGCAAACCGCTTGGGGTCGCGCATGATCTGGGCACGGAACTCGCACGACGCCTGGGATTGCCCGTCGAATTTGTGCCGCACCCGAACCCCGGTGCCCTTGCCGATGCGGCGAACAAAAATGTGTGGGATGTGGGTTTTCTCGGTGCGGAACCGGCGCGCGCGAACGAAATCGATTTCACCCCGGCCTACGTCGAGATCGATTCGACCTACCTGGTCCCGCCGGGCTCGCCGCTGAAAACCGTGGACGATGTCGATCGCAAAGGCATCCGCATCATCGTGCCGAACAAGGCCGCGTACGAGCTCTACCTTTCGCGCACGATCAAGAACGCAGAACTCGTCAGGGAGCCCGGTGGCGATGCCTGCTTCAAGCGTTTCATCGACGAGAAATTCGACGCCCTCGCCGGTCTGCGCCCGCGCCTCGTATCGGATCAGGCCAAACTGCCCGGATCACGCGTGCTCGAAGGCCGCTTCACTGCCGTGCAACAGGCTGCTGGCGTGCCGAAGGGCCGCGCGGCAGCAGCGAAATATCTCAGCACGTTCATCGAAGACGTCAAAGCCTCCGGCCTTGTGGCCAAGGCGATCAAGGACAACAACGTCGTTGGACTGACGATTGCCGCCAAAGCCTGAGGCGGGAGCCCCGGCTAAACCGCTGTCGGAATGCGACAACAGTCACCGGGGCTAAATCCCGCTTGCGGGATGCCGTTACCTCTGAAATACGTCGCTGGCTTAAAGACCTGCCTGGGTAACGAACTTGCCTACCAGGTAGGCTTCAAGCGCCTCGGTCCCGCCTTCCGAGCCGTACCCCGAATCCTTGACGCCGCCGAACGGCACCTCGGGCAGTGCAAAGCCCAGGTGGTTGATGGTCATCATGCCGGTTTCGACCTGCGCCGCGATCGCGTTCGCAGTCTTTGCGGATTTGGTCCACGCGTAAGCAGCCAGCCCGTAAGGCAGCCGGTTCGCTTCGGTCACGGCATCATCAAAGGTCTTGAACGGGTTGATGATGGCCAGCGGGCCGAAGGGTTCGGTGTTCATCGCCATCGCGTCCTTGCCCAGCTCGGTCACCACCGTGGGCTCGAAGAAATTGCCTTTTTCGCCGATCGGGTAACCACCGGTGAGCACCTTGCCGCCGTGTTTTTTCGCGTCCTCGACATTGGCCACCATCGCGCTCTGGCGCCGCGGGTTGGCCAGCGTCGCCATCTTGGTGTCCTTGTCAAAACCGTCACCGACTTTGACCGCTTTCGCGCCCTCGACGAATTTGTCGACGAACTGCTTGTACACGCCTTCCTGCACCAGAAACCGCGTCGGCGACACGCACACCTGCCCCGCGTTGCGGTATTTCATGAAAGTCATCATCTTCGCCGCCACATCGATGTCGGCATCGTCAAAAACGATCACCGGCGCATGCCCGCCGAGTTCCATGGTCACGCGCTTCATGTGCTGTCCGGCCATCGCGGCGAGCTGCTTGCCCACCGGCGTGGAACCGGTGAAAGTGATCTTGCGAATCACGGGATGCGGAATCAGATAGCTCGAAATGGTCGCCGGGTCGCCATAGACCAGATTGATCACGCCTGCCGGCACGCCGGCATCGACAAACGCGCGCACCAGTTCGGCCGGTGATGCGGGGGTCTCTTCCGGCGCTTTCAGAATGATCGAACAGCCGGCGGCCAGCGCGGCCGACAGTTTGCGCACCGCCTGATTGATCGGAAAATTCCACGGCGTAAAGGCCGCGACCGGGCCCACCGGCTCCTTCACCACCAGTTGATACACGCCTTCGGCGCGCGCGGGAATCACTCGACCGTAAGCGCGACGGCCTTCCTCGGCAAACCAGTCGATCAGATCGGCGCCGGCCAGCACCTCAAGCTTGGCTTCGCCGACGGGCTTGCCCTGCTCCATGGTCATCATCGTCGCCACGGCGTCGGCACGCTCGCGGAAAATATCCGCAGCCTTGCGCATCACCTTGCATCGATCAAACGCCGACACCTTGCGCCACACCTTGAAGCCTGCGTCTGCAGCTTCGAGTGCGCGGTCAAGGTCGGCCTTTTCAGCAAAGGCCACGGTACCGATCTGGCTGTGATTGGCGGGATTGACGACGGGAATCGTGCGGCCGGAAGCAGCGGCACACCATTTACCATTGATATAGAGCAGCGTATTCGGATAAGCGGACATGAGATGAAACCTTTACTGATGAGCGAAAAATGAAGTCCGAAGGATAAACGACTTTTGCGGCCCACGCGCAGCCGGCGCGAGCACCGCCGATAAAGTATGGACTCAGACCGGGCGCTCGCCGCGGATCTGTACCCGGTGCATCATGCGCCGCTCGCGGGCATCGAAGGCATCGCGGCGATGGTTCAGGCAGCGGTTGTCCCAGATCAGCGTGTCGCCCGTCTGCCACTCGTGGCCCCAGACGAATTCCTGCCGCCCGGCGTGCGCCCACAGCCGATCGAGCAGCTGTTCACTCTCCTCCAGGGGCAGACCGATGATGTAGGCATTGCGGCGCCGGCCCAGATACAGCGCCTTGCGCCCGGTCAGCGGATGTGTGCGGAAAATGTGATGCTGCGCGCCCGGCGCCTCACGCGGGTCGGTCACCGGTTCAAACCCTTTGCGCAGCTGCCCGGCGCTGTTGTAGGTCTCGTCATGGATCAGCATCCTGCCGTCGAGCTTCTTTTTCAGTTCGTCCGGGAGCGTCTCGTAGGCCAGATACTGATTGGCAAAATAGGTATTGCCGCCCGCGGGCGGTGTTTCGAGCGCGTGCAGGATTGCCAGCGAGCACGGGCGCGCGCGGTACGACATGTCGGTATGCCAGATCGCCTCGCCTGCGCCGAGGTTACCCAGCGGCTGGCCGTCGGCCACGATGTTGGAGATCACGAGTATGTCCGGATAGGCATCGATGTAGGGCTTGCCGATCACACTCATGCCCGGCGGCTCGAGCTCACCGAATGTTTTCCCCAGCGCGATCAACTGCGGATCGGAAATCGGCTGGCCGCGCACGAATATCACCAGATGCTCGAGCAGGACCTGCTGCAATGTGGCCACCGTCACGGCGTCCAGCGCGACCAGATCGACTCCTCTGACCTCGGCGCCACATCCTTTGCCGGTGGGAATGATTTCAGGACTTTGCATACCGGTTTCCTATTTGTCGCAGGTGGCGCACTGGTGCACGCTCATGACCCGCCGACTTTCCTGAAGTACGCCTTGTTTGCGATCTCGACCACGCTCATGCCTGCAGCGACATCGCGATTGCGTTCTTCCTCACCAGCCGACAGCGCCTGTGCACGTGCCAGCACGGCCGCGATGCGCTCGCGGGGAATAAAACATACGCCGTTATCGTCGGCGACGGCAAGATCGCCGGCATTGACGGGTACGCCGCAGATCTGCACCGGTCCGTTGATCGCCACGGTTTCGACGCGCCATTTTCCGGTGATCAGACTCACACCCCGCGCCCACACCGGATAGGCGATGTCGCGTGCCGTGGCAATATCGCGCGTGGCGCCATCGACAATCGCACCGGCCTCGCCCTGGCGTTTGCCCACATTCGCGGAATTACCGCCCAGGCTGGAAATGCCCGCAACACCTTCGATTACCAGCACGTCGCCGGGCTGTGCCAGATTGTGCGCTTCGATGTCCGCCTGTTTCGATTTGCGCTCCATTGCACCCAGCGTCGGCGGTACCGACTGCATGATATTGCGCACCGTCATCACCGGTCCGACCATGCGTGCGCCAGGCAGCATCGGCTGCAGCGTGGCCGCAGGAATCGCGCCATGTATGCCGAGCTCATCCATTGCATCCGAGACCGTGCCGGCAAGGTCGGTTAACGCGAGAAAACCCGCTACGACGTCCTTGCCCGGACGCGGTATGTCGCGCATCACAATGCGCGCGGGATCAATTTTTCCGGTGAGTTCAGTGTCCGCCATGAGCAGGATAAATCTGTGCCTTTCCGTCCGCCGTCACCATGCGGACCATTCGCCATTCAGATTGAACATCATTCAATCATAACAACCGGCTTTATGTAATACGTGGACGCGTGTAATGTGGAACCGTTCGTCTCCTCAGGGAAAACCCATGGCCATGAAACTGCGCCGCCTGTCGAACGCACTGGGCGCTGAAATCTGCGATATCGACATCTCCAAGCCGATGAGCGAGAGCACGTTCGGTGAAATCCACCGTGTGTTTCTCGACTACGGCATCCTGCTGCTGCGCAATCAGAACGTCACGCGCGAACAGCATATCGAGTTCAGCCGCCGCTTCGGCGAGCTCGACAAACACGATTCACTGCCCCGCGACCGCCATCCGGATTATCCCGAACTGCTGCTGGTGACCAATCGCCCCAACCCCGATGGCACGCCTTCGGAGTCGCGCTACACCGGCCGCCAGTGGCACACCGACCTGTCGTACACCACGACGCCGGCCCTGGGCTCGCTGCTGAAGTGCTACAACCTGCCTGAAGTCGGCGGAGACACGCTATTCGCCAACATGACCATGGCCTACGATGCGCTGTCCGGGGGCATGAAAAAACTCATTGCCGACCTGCACGGCATTCACCTCTCGGGCACCCGCAAGATCAACACGCCGGAAGCGGGCATCGCGCGCCAGGCGGAAGTGATGAAACTGAATCCGCCGATCGCCCAGCCAGTGGTGCGCGTGCACCCGGAGACCGGGCGCAAGGCGCTCTACCTCGGCGAAAAGGTCAAGCGCTTCGACGGCATGACCGAGGACGAAAGCAAACCGCTGATCGATTACTTGAACAAGCACGCCACCAGGCCCGAATTCGTCTACCGCCACCAGTGGCGCGAGCACGACATCCTGGTCTGGGACAACCGCTGCACCTTGCATCAGGCGCTGGGCGACTTCGACGAAACACAGCTGCGCCACATGGAGCGCACCACGGTGATGGGTACGCCTTCGGGTCGCGTGGTTGAGGCCGGTTGAAAAACCCGATTCGCCAAGAGCATCCTCAGTCGCCGCCACCCTCCACTGCATAGCGCTGTTCGCGCCAGCGCAGCATGCCGCCGGCGAGATTGGCCACCTTGCTGAATCCCGCCTTGCGTAACAGCACGCTCGCCTGCGCCGAACGCGCGCCGGAGCGGCACACGGTCACCAGCGGCCGGTCCTTGGCGAAATCCTTCGCCCCTGCGGCGATGCGATCGAGCGGCACCAGCCGCGCGCCGGGAATGTGACCCAGCACGCCGCCAAACTCTTCAGCCTCACGCACATCGATGATCTGCACGTCCTGCAGGTGTTCCTCCAGCCACTCTGGCCGCACTTCCCAGATGCCGGAGAAGGTATAGGTCAGCGGCGCCCAGTCTGCATCCCCCTGGTCTGCGGCAGCACTCTCAATGCGCCCGCACTGCTGGTTGGCCGGCACTGCCACGGCCATCTGCTTGGGATGCGCCAGGCCGAGATTGTTCATGTAGCCGGAGAAATCCGCTTCCAGGATCCGGCCGCCCAGCCGCGGATTGAACTTGCGCTCCTCCGCTACGCTGCTCGCCGTGAGGCCGCGATAATCATGCGCCGGATAAATCAGACATGCGTCCGGGAGTGAAAACAGCTGCTCGTGTACGGATTGGTAGAGCATATGTGGACTGCCCTGCTGGAAATCCGTGCGGCCGCAGCCGCGTATGAGCAACGCATCCCCGGTAAACGCCATCAGCCCGTCATCAAGCACGTAGGTTACGCAGCCGCTGGTGTGTCCGGGTGTAGCGCGCACCTCCAGCGCATGCCGGCCGAACTTCACGCGATCGCCGTGCTTGAGCATCTGATCCGCATGTTCGGCACCGCTCGCGGCTGATATTGCGATCCGGCTGCCCAGACGCTGCTTGTGCAGCCAGGCGCCGGTGACATGGTCGGCATGTACATGCGTCTCCAGCGTCCACAGCAGTTTCAGGCCCAGCTCAGCCACCAGTGCCGCATCGCGCTGCGCCTGCTCGAACACCGGATCGATCAGCACCGCCGCGTGCGTGTCCGCATCCGCCAGCAGATAGGTATAGGTCGAAGACTGCTGATCAAAAAGTTGCCGGAATATCATGGTAGGGTCACTGCGCTGTAGCGGTAAATACTGCATACGTCCGGCCTTGAGTCTACAGCGCACTCCGGCCGGTTTCCAGTTCCGGGTACGGACGGCATACTCTGCGGAAACTGCAGCCTCGGGATTGCCGAAAATGCGCGCGGGCTTTAGCATCTGCCTTCATTCATCGGCAACACTTCGACTATACCGCGGATTTCCAATTGAATAGCGACGCCCCCAAGACCAGCCGCAAGGCGCAGATCGATGAACTCCTGCTGAAACTTCCCGGCGTGAGCGCGAGAAAAATCAACAACCTCGACGCCTACTTCGTCAGCGACAAGATGTTCGCGTGCATCAGCGGCAGCGGCGTGGGGCTGCGCTTGCCCGCCGCCACTGCGACCGAATTGCAGTTCTCAAGGGATAACGTAATGCCGTTTCAGCCCGGCGGGATCGCCAGCACGCGGGAATGGATACAAATCGACCGCGAAGATGCCGCCGACTACGTGAAGGATCTCGAGCTGTTTCAGGCGGCTCTTGAATTCGTGAAGAACACGCGCAGCCGCTGATCGTCTCGATCCGGTATTCCTGTTACTCGGCGTTCTCGCCTGATACTCCGGCCCGAAACGGTTGCTTGCCCGCGGCAAGGACGCCATGCCCGGCCGGGTCACGCAACGGCGCCGGGTCATCATCGCGATCCAGCAGTCCTGCCACAGTGCACTCCGGAACGGCGCTCCTGCGTTTAATCCGCATCGTGCCGTTGGTGTGCCCGTCCATGCCGCAGAACCTGCCGCGCTCGACATCCTGGAATTCGAACACATAGGCATCGGCTTCAACGCGGATGAGAAACAGGCCGTGTGGCGTCTGCACCCGCGTCGCCCCATCCGGCGTCAGCCGCCACTTGGTCTCCGGGTCATCGCGTTTCATTTCCAGTGAACAGGTCCGCGGCCGCCATTTACTGTAATACGCGAAGCTGGCGATCTGCCCGCCGCGCGCTTCTACCGCCATGCGCGCGTGCAGATCTTCAATTCCGCTTTTGCAATCGATCCGCTCGATCTCGCCGCTCAGCACCGGCAGCATCCGATCGCCCTCCACATCAGCCATCAGATCGATCCACTCGGGCTCTCTTTCGGGAGAGGGTTCAGGCAGTTGGATCTTGGTTATCAGCGCGGGCGGCGGGGGACGCATCACCGGCACCTGCTGCGCGCAGGCGCCTAACAGTATTGTGACCACCGCGAAAACGCGCGTGACCCTTGGTCCAAATCCCCGCATGTCACGGATTCTACGCGCAAAAGTACGACAACTCATAGCTCTGTGGCCCGATTGGCCCGCGCAATCCGCCCGATTTGCACATACCCAACATCCGATTCGCGCTTCAGCGTGCTATGGTTTCACTGGTGATCCGCCGGCACCGGCTGCACGCGTATCACCTATAACTATAAATAGCGCCAAAGGAGGAACCATGTTCAAACACATCCTCATGCCGACCGATGGAACCGAGCACTCCGAACGGGCCATCGAACGCGGCATCGAACTTGCCAAACTCTGCGGCGCCAAAGTCACCGGCATCCACGTCATGCCCGACTACCGCATGATGGTTGCAGGCGTGGAAATGCTGCCCACCGGCGTCGACGCCAACATGGATTTGCAGGCGCGCGAACAGGCCAAGCACTTTTTGTCGTTCGTGCAAAAAGCGGCTGACGCAGCCGGGGTGCCCTGCAACACCGTGATTGCCGAGGGCCAGCAACCCTACGATGCCATCGTCGACTGCGCCAACGACCGCGGCTGCGATCTGATCGTCATGACCTCGCGGCACCGCACCGGACTGGCGGCATTGATCATGGGCAGCGAGGCAAGTCGGGTTTTACACCGCGCATCAATCCCTGTGTTGACGTTCCGCGCGCTGATGAGCGCCGACCATCCTGATCGCGCACAACCCAAGACCTGAGGGCAGGACGGGGATCATCCCCCATGACATGTCATGGGGGATTGCGGCTGACGCGAAATTTTGTCCGTCTCAATGCCTGGCGTCCTTTAGTGATGCAGAATGCGATTCTGCCGATCAGGGGAAGCTCTTGTGAAAACAGAATTGCGGGATGGCATGCGCATCGCTTTCGATGTGCCGATCAAGATGGGCGACGGGCTGGTGCTGCGTGCCGACGTTTTTCTGCCGCAGACCGAAGGCCGCTTTCCGGCGCTATTGAGCTACGGCCCCTACGGTAAGGGCCTCGCTTTCCAGCAGGGCTACAAGACCGCCTGGGATCTGATGTGTCGCGACAATCCTGACGCCGTCGCCGGATCCAGCAACCGCTATGCCAACTGGGAAGTCGTTGATCCCGAAAAATGGGTGCCTGACGGCTATGCCGTGATCCGCGTCGATTCCCGCGGCGCAGGCCGCTCCCCCGGTTTCCTGTGCCACAACAATGCGCGTGAAACGCAGGACATCCACGACTGCATCGAATGGGCCGCACTACAACCCTGGTGCACGGGCAAGGTCGGCATGAACGGCATTTCCTATTACGCTTCGAATCAGTGGCGCGCGGCAGCCACGCAGCCGCCGCACCTCGCTGCGATCTGCGTGTGGGAGGGCTGGGCCGATGCCTACCGCGACGGCAACCGGCACGGCGGCATCATCTGTGTGTTCCGCAAGAACTGGCAGGAGATGCAGGTCAAGACCGTGCAGCACGGCGTCGGTGATCGCGGCGCAAGAAGCGCCATCACCGGCGACACCGTGTGCGGCCCGGAAACCCTCACCGACGCGGAATTAGCTGCGAATCGCGAAGACATGTGGCACGAGTTGCTCAGCCGTGAAATGGACGACCCGTACTATCAGGAACGCACAGCCGACCTCGACAAGGTTACGGTGCCTGTGCTGACGGCCGCCAACTGGGGCGGGCAGGGCCTGCATACCCGCGGCAATTTTGAAGGGTTCATGCGTGCGGCCTCGACGCAGAAATGGCTGGAAGTCCACGGCGGTTCACATTGGGCACCGTTTTACACTGACTACGGCGTCAATCTCCAGAAAAAATTTTTCGGGCATTTCCTCAAGGGCGAAAACACCGGCTGGGACCGGCAGCCCGAAGTGCTGCTGCAGGTGCGCCATGTGCCGGAGAACGGCAGGGAACGCTTTGTCGAACGCCATGAGCATGAATGGCCGCTTGCGCGCACGCGATGGACGCAGCTCTATCTCGATCCGTCCAACATGCTGTTGTCCATCACGCCACCTGCGCAGGATGCCGCGGTGACCTACGATGCGTCGGGCGATGGCGTCACCTTCAGCACCCCGCCGCTGACCGAAGACACCGAAATTACCGGGCCTTCCGCACTGCGACTGTCGCTGTCCTCCTCAACCACGGATGCCGACCTGTTTGTGGTGCTGCGCGTATTCGACCCGGACAGCACCGAGGTCGTGTTTCAGGGCGCGCTCGATCCGCACACCCCCATCGCACAGGGCTGGCTGCGCGCATCGCACCGCAAGACCGACCCCGCGCGCTCGCTGCCGTACCGACCCTGGCACACCCATGATGAAAAGCAGCCGTTAAAACCCGGCGCCGTAGTACCGGTCGACGTTGAGATCTGGCCGACCTGCATCGTTGTGCCCCAGGGCTACCGCATCGCACTCACAATACGCGGCAAGGATTACGTGTGGGACGGCGCGGCCACCACACTGTCGAACATGAAAAACCCGATGCGCGGCTGCGGCCCCTTCGAGCATGACGACCCGACCGACCGGCCTCCGGAAATTTTCAGCGGCAAGGTCACGCTGCATACCGGGCCGTCACGGCCAGCGATACTGCTACTGCCCGTGATTCCGCCCGGCAACTGAGTCGATCAACCCGGTGTCGCGCTGACGACCTCGCACAGCAGGTCCAGCGCCGCCGCCGTAAAGGCTTGCATGTTCGCCACGCGGTCGCTGCTGCCGGTTTCCAGCATGATCGCACGCTCCACCCCGGGCCCGACCACCGCAAAACACGCATGCCCTGCCGGATAGCCGTAGCGACTGCCGGTCGGTCCCGTGGCGCCGGTTTCAGTCAGCGCCCAGTCGGTGGCCAGGAGTTCCCGCGTGCGCCGCGCTTTCAGCAGCGCATAGGCTTCGGTGGACGGCGTCAGGAATTTCATGTCCTCATCGCTGATGCCGAGGACCGCGCGACGCAATTCATAGGTGTAGACGACGAGGCCGCCGCGACAGCAGGCTGACGCACCGGGCACCGCGAGCAGTGCCGCATTGATCAACCCGCCCGCCGATGATTCGGCCACGGCAATCATTTGTTTGCGCGCAGACAACAACGCGACCACCTGTATCGCGCGGGGCAACAATTCAATCATGCGATTCTCCGGCGCCTTGCCGCAGCGCGTTCCAGTTTTCGGGTAATTGGATGGCCTTGCCCACCGGAAATCCGAGCACGCCGTTGTGCGCAAACACATAGCAGCTGTTGCGGCCGAGATCGCCGGTGACAACGATGTGGTAATCCTCCGGCCGCCACACAATGGGCACCATGCGTTCCGGATCATCGGACTCATGGAAGACTTCCGGGATGCGCCCGGCCGCATGTTCCTCCGCCAGATTCCAAGTCGGTTTCTGTGTCCAGTCGCGCAGGATGCGTTCGAACTCGCGCGCGGGCATGCGCGCCTGCGCAAAAATCTGCTCTTTGAGTTTCTGTTTTGACCAGCCGCCCGCGGCAATGGTCTCGGCAATGATCGGCGACAGCAGGATCAGCGGCCGCAATGTGTCATAGCCCTGCCCCACCGAGAACATGATCTGCCAGGAGTACTGGCGCACTACGGCATCGGCAAGGTATGGCAGCAGCGCCTCGGGTGTCGCGCCCGATACCGACGAGATGTGATTGCCGCCGGTATAACGGCCGACGGCCAGCGCATTGGTGCCCGCGCTGAAACCGAATTCGGCGCTGTGCGACGGCCAGCCCAGCTTTGCCACCACGTCCTCGTTTTCGGCGACGACCACGCGCCAAGTGTTGCCGAAGGTCGCCTTGTCATTTTTGTGCGGGAGGAATCCGGCAACGTTGCGCAGATACAGCCGCCAGAAACGACCGACCGTGGTATTGGCCTGGAAGCCGTCGCGCATCACGCCCTGCGTGTAATTGAAACCGAGCGCCTTGATGATGGGCCCATTGAGCACGATCAGGTTCTCGCCCCCGGGCGTGTTGCCGCTGTGCTCGACGCCATAATCGTGATCGGCCATGGCTTCAACGGCAGCGATCAGCACCGGCATGTATTCGGGTCGGCAACCGGCCATCACGCCGTTGACCGCAATGCTCCACACCGTGGCGGCACGATTGTCGGGTAGCAGCACACCCAGCACATCGTCGGGCTGACGATCGGTGTACTGCAGGAAGGCTTCGACCTTGGCGATGGTCGGCGGCACCACGGGCAGGCCATCGGAATATTCATGCGCGAGGAAATACTCGTTCACTTCCTCGAAGCTGCCGCTGCAGACGATGTCGCGCGCGCCGGGCTCACCACCCACGGATTTCTGCGCCGGCATCCTGAGCAGGTTGTCGATCACGCCATTGAGCGTGAATTCATGAATGTTCTGCTGCAGCACTTCCCTGCTCTGCAGGCCGGGATGCCCACGCACCGGCGCCACTGCGGCGTTGGGATAGCCCAGGCCCTGCGACGCGGCTTTCGCCAGTGTCATGAAGCTTTCGCACACCAGCGTCGAGGACGGAATGCCCGCTGCTTCAGCCGCCACACTTGCCCGCAACACGGCGGGCGTACAGCTGCCTCAACAGCCCATACCGGAGACAACGGCATCGGCCCCCAATGCCTTGAGTTTCTCCGGCAGCGCCGCGACCACCGCGCGCTCATCACCACCGTGCGTGTTGCCGAATTCCGCCCAGTTGATGAACTTCATGCCGGGATAACGCGCGCTCAGGCTTTTTTCGAGCTGCTCGAATACTTCGTTGCCGCGGAACACGTAGTCCCAGACCCACGCAATCGTTTTGCCCTCCAGCGTATCAAGTCGTTGCGCCAGCGGTTTTACCTTCGCTTGGCGCGGGCCGCGCGGCCATAACGCGGCATATTGCGTGACTGCACTATTCTTCATCGAAATTCCTTCATCAGATTTCCGCACCGAACTTTTTATTGCATTGCGACCACGCGCCCGGGTAAATCATAAAATTTATCAATTAAATCAACATGTTGTATATTAACTGCGTTCCAGGCACCGCAGCACATCCATCGACGTAGATTCAATCCCGCGTTGAATGGCCGGCCGTCGTTTCACAATAGCAAAAGATCACGGCGCCACGACACGGGTCAGTATCATTGTGGACTTTCCGAAAACATGCAGATGAAAAACCTGAAGTTAACGCGTCACACCCGCTCAACACTGCTGGTCATGATGCTTATCGTGTCGAGCGGCTGCAGCGGTCAGGTCGTCACGCTGCAAAACGACAAGGGCGAAACCGTCACCTGCGAAGTCTCCCAGACGACGGCGCTGTGGTTTGGCGTCGTCACCCGCGACGTGATGATCAAGGAGTGCGTAGAAAAATACGAAAACGCCGGCTACAAAAAAGTCGGTTGAGCACGGCACCGGTGCTTCCATCCACCCCCGCGATCACGCTGCCACCGCATCATTCCCACAACCGCTCCGGCAACGGCAGTCCGGCGAGATCCTCAGAGGTCAGCGGACCATCGGCTGCGATCCCCATGCGTTCCAGCACAGCGACCAGCTGCCGGCAGTGCTGCGCCGAATGCCAGGTCACGCGTTCGAACAACTTGTGGGCAACGGTATCGCCGTAATAGGTCTTGAGCACACGGGACAGCGAGCGGTCGTCCAGCCCCTGCCACCATGTTTCGTAGCGTTGCCACACCGCGGCGCCGTAACGCGCGATGTCGTCACCGGTCTGCATCTCATCGGGCGGCTCGTTGTCGGCGATCTTCACTGAGTATTCCGCACCATCCCAGGTCTCCAGAAAAGATTCGCCGATGCGAAACACGTGGTAGCACAAGGTACGGATCACGCGCTCGCGATGCGAAATCACACGCTCTCGAAAACGCTCTGCGGGAAACTGCCGCGCGTAGCGCTGTGCTGCGGCAAACACCATTTCGTATTTCTTGTATAGCTGCTCGGGTGACAGCCGGTCAGCGCCGGGCATGGGCAGGCCGGCAAACTTCGCGAATGGATCCAGCATCTGGCCGAATGCAAATTCGTCGCCCTTCGCCAGCACGGGCACTTTGCGCATGCCGTATTTGCTCAACAGATAATCACGACCGTCGCGATCATTGAGCACATCGATCACGACCATATCAACCCCGTTTTTCGAAAGAAACTCTTTCGTTCTGAGGCAGCTACTTCATCCCGGCTGGGTGAAGTAGAGGTACTGCTCGGCTGCGTATTCCATTTTCGGGTTCCTTGTCGTCGGTACTGTGCGGAAACCAGTCTAGCGCCATTCCCCGCTGTCCGGTGTGGCAAGTCCACAGTTTTACCACCTGTAAAACTCGCGTACTATCTTCGCATCCAGACCGAAGCGGAGGCGGAGCAGCCCCATGAACCATCGCCCGGCGCATATCCTGCCGGTCATCGTCGCCTCGCAGTTCGCGGGCACCTCGCTGTGGTTCGCCGGCAATGCCGTGCTCGGCGACCTGCAGCGTGAGTGGAGCCTCGCACCCGAGGCGCTGGGTTATGTCACCTCGGCCGTGCAGCTGGGGTTTATCTTCGGTACTCTGGTCTTCGCATTCCTTGCGGTCGCCGATCGCTACTCGCCCCGGCTTGTGTTCCTGCTGTGCGCGCTCGCGGGCGCAGCTGCAAACCTCGGCGTACTTGCTGCAGACGGCGGCCTCGCGCCGCTGCTGGTATGCCGCTTCGCCACCGGCTTTTTCCTCGCCGGCATCTACCCCGTGGGCATGAAGATCGCGGCCGGCTGGTACCACACGGGGCTCGGCAACGCGCTCGGGTTTCTGGTCGGCGCGCTGGTACTGGGTACCGCGTTCCCCCACCTGCTCAAGGCGCTGGGCCAGTCATGGCCGTGGGAGCTGGTGCTCACCGGGGTTTCGGTGATCGCGGCAGGCGGCGGTTTGCTGATGTACCTGCTGGTTCCCGACGCGCCTAATCCCGGCAAAGGATCACGATTTGATCCGCGTGCGCTCGTCGCGGTGTTTGCATCTAAAGGGTTCCGCGCATCGGCCTTCGGTTATTTCGGCCACATGTGGGAGCTGTACGCGTTCTGGGCCTTTGTTCCAGTCGTGCTTGCCGCACGCGCCGCCGAGTTTAATGTGCCGCTGTGGTCATTCATCGTGATCGCGGTGGGCTCACTGGGCTGCGTCATCGGCGGCCGCATCTCGCTGCGCGCCGGCAGCGGGCGCGTCGCGTTCGCACAGCTCGCCGCGTCGGGCCTGTGCTGCATCATCTCACCGCTGCTGTTGCAGGCACCCCCCGCAGTCGTGCTCGCGTTTCTGGTCTTCTGGGGCATCGCGGTGGTCGGCGACTCACCGCAGTTCTCGGCGCTCAACGCCGCCAATGCACCGCCGGCTTCTGTGGGCTCCGCCCTCACCATCGCCAACTGCATCGGCTTCGCCATCACCATTGGCAGCATCCAGCTGCTCAATGCCGCGGCGGGCACGCTGCCGGTCGAGTACCTGTTTCTGCTGCTGGCCCCCGGCCCGGTGCTGGGACTGCTCGCACTGCGTCCGCTGCTGCGCACGACGCATTTGGCTGCGTAGCAATCATCGCGCCCTGAGATCCCGCGCTCCTGTCGAGCGCGTGACATGCATCTGACATGCATAATTGACGTTAGGCATGATTACCTACTACCATCAAAGACCAATACGGTTTTTGCGTTCAAACGCAACCCATTGATCTAACTGCAATAGTTCAGTCATATCGATGCGGAAACCGCTAAATCGAGGAGTTGTCACCATGCCTGTATTCAATCGTCGCGTACTTACGACAGCCGCATTTGCGGCGCTCATCATGCTGCCATTCGCGGAAGTTGCCGCGCAGGCGTTTCCGGATAAACCGCTGCGCCTGATCCTACCGTTCCCGCCCGGCGGTCCCAGCGACATTCAGGGACGCGCACTGGCCGATCAGTTAAGCAAGCAGCTGAATGTCAACGTGCTGCCGGATAACCGGCCCGGCGCCGGCGGCAATTTTGGACTGGAAATTGCATCGCAGTCACCCGCCGACGGCTATCACATCGTGCTGTCATCACCGAGCGTTGCAATCAGTCCCTCTCTCTACAAAAGCCTGAACTACAACGCCGAGCGCGATCTCACGCCGGTTGCGCGCATGACATCGATTGAAAACGTCATGGTCGTGCATCCGTCGGTACCCGCCAGATCAATACGCGAATTCGTGACCCTGGCACGCAATCACCGCGGGGAAATCAATTTCGGTTCCGGCGGTGCGGGAACGACGAACCACCTGGCGAACGAGATGTTCCAGCATTATGCAAAGATCAAGATGCTCCACGTTCCGTACAAAGGTGCGACGCGGGCTGCGCTGGCGCTGATCGGCGGCGAGGTCGACGAAGTCGTGGTTTCCGTGCCGTCCGTGATGCCATACATCAAATCGGGGAGGGTCCGGCCCATCGCCGTGCTGTCACGCGAACGGGTGCCTCAGCTGCCGCAAGTGCCCACGGCAATCGAGTCCGGCTACAAGGATTTCACCATTTCGATCTGGTACGGCATATTTGCGCCGGCAGGCACGCCGCAGAATGTGCTGGCGCGCCTCAACCAGGAGATCACCACCGCATTGAAATCGCCGGAACTGAGTGGACGGCTGTCGACGCTGGGCATACAGCCGTGGCCCGGCACCCAGCAGGAGCTCGCAACACTGGTGAGTTCGGAGAAAGTAAGATTCGCAGAGCTGATCAGAATCGCGGGCATCAAAAAACGCTGATTCCGACTGCCGACGCTGCGGGATCTTAACCGGATCCGGTGCGCAAGGAATCGCGCGCCTGATCCGGTCCTGCCAGTGAGCCACCGCGGCGCCTACAGCGCCTGCAGCGACTCCACCACTTTCCGATCAACGACGATCCCTTCCTTGCGCCGGCGCTCGCGTTCGCGCCTCGCCCGCTCGGACGGAATGCGAATCTCATCCACACCCGGCTGTCGCGGAGTCGCCTTGATCTGCCGCACATACTCCGACATCTGTTTCTTGAATTCGCCGCCCGGCAGCATCACGTCGGGGTCAACCGCCCAGAACAGAAAACCGTAATCGCGCACCTGGCCCTTGGCAAGCCCCGCGCCTGCAAGTATTCCGAGGGCCTGGATCGCAAACGACAAACCGTAACCCTTGTGCCCGCCGAAGGGCGCCACGCCGCCCTTGAGCACGGCGCCCGCATCTGTCGACGGCTGGCCATGCTCGTCGAAGCCGACGCCATCTGGCAGCGGTTCCTTGAGGTGCGCATGTAACATGACTTCGCCCCACATGAATGAGGCGGTGCCCATATCGAAAATTACCGGTCCCTCCTCGGACGGAAATCCGAAACAGATGGGATTGGTGCCCAGCATCGGCTTGGCTGCGCCCGGCGGCAGCACGCGCGGGTGCGCGCTGGACGCGTGAAACGCCACCAGTCCCTCGCGTACGATCTTCTCGACGAAATAGGCGTTACGCCCGCTGTAGTAGCTGTTGTACGCGCCGACTGACGCCATGCCGGCCGACTTCGCCTTCTTGATCGCCACCTCAGCCGCGCGGTACGCGGCGATGTAGCCCACGTTGTTGCCACCGTCGAGCAGCGCCGACACCGGCGTCTCGCGCACGATTTTCACCGGCGTGCGGTCACGCCGGGTTTTTTCGTCGCCTGCAATCGCCAATATCCGCGGCAATCCGGCAAAGCGGTAACCGCACAAGGCATTGTCAACCAGCTGGTCGACAATGATGCGTGCGTCCTCGCCGCTATAGCCCACCCGCTCCAGCGCCTGCTGGCCGAGTGCCGTCGCCGCTTCCGGCGTGAGTCGTACGGTATCGGGGCGATCCGCATCAAGCAGGCCTGTGCCCGCGGTCTGAGTCTGCATATCAACTTCCTCCTGTAATTGCGGCCCGCTTCGCGCGAACCTTTTCTGCTACTGCTACTGCGGCTGCAGGCCCGCATGCCTGATGATCGTGGGGTAACGCGCGGTCTTCAACATGGCGGGCGGGTGTGCGCTGCGCCGGCGCACCGGATTCATCTTATCCCGCACTGTCTCCGGCAGCCGCCGACCGGATCAGCAACGCATCGACCACGCGTAAGCCCCGTTCCAGAACCATCAGCGGGTTCACATCCAGCTCCGCGATATGCGCACCGTGATCGTGCGCGAACCACGAGCAGCGCACGATGCAATCGACCAGCGCGTCGATGTCGGCTGCAGGTTTGCCGCGCACGCCCTCGAGCATGCGGTAGCCGCGCAGCTCGCGCAGCATGTCGCGCGCGTCGGACGCTGTGACCGGCGGCACCCGGTAGGTCACGTCACGCAGCACTTCGACGTAGATTCCGCCCAGCGCTACGGCAAGAATCGGGCCGAAGACCGGATCACGGACCACCCCGATCATCATTTCCACACCGGCAGGCACCATTTCCTGCACCAGCACACCGCTGATGCGCGCGTCGCTTTTGTAACGCTGTGCCGCGTCGACCACCAGCGCGTAGGCGATGCGCACCTCCTGTTCCGTGGTCAGGCCCAGGCGTATTGCCCCGGCCTCGGTCTTGTGCGCAATGTCGGGCGACTCGACCTTGAGCGCCACCGCACCGCCGATCGCGCGCGCGTGGGCAACGGCCTCGTCCGCGCTGGCAGCCAAATGCTCCGCCGGGACAGGCAGCCCGTAATCCGCCAGCAGTGATTTGCTCACGCGCTCGCTGAGCGCGCCCGCAGCAGCGGCCTTCAGTTTCGCTGCGACCGCGGCCACGTTCACCCCCGCCGGCCGCACCGGCGCCGGCTGCGCACGTCGCTGGTCGAGGAATTCTCGATAAGCAATTGCCGCACATACCGCCTTGAGTCCGTCCACGGTGTTGCGATAGGCAGCGGCACCCTTGGCCACCAGCACATCCACGTTCAGGGTCTCGTCGTCATTGCAGCCGCCGGTCAGCAGCATGACCAGCGGCTTGGTTCCGTCGCGCGAGAGCGCCGCCGCATGTTCCAGATCCGCCTTATTGGTAAACGTGAACACCGGCATCATGACGTCCACGTTCGCGTCTTCGGTGATGATCTCCAGCGCCTTGCGGAATATTTCGGGCTGGCCGGTTGCGAGCGAGGTCATGTCCGTCGGATTGCCGACCTTGCCGTAACCCGGAATCAATTCTGCGAGCCGCGCATCCGTGGTCGCGGTGTAGTTTTCCCAGCTCAGGCCCAGATGCGTACCGACATCGGCCATCTGCACGACGTTGCCGCCGGAAAGCGACATGGACGCCGCACGCCGGCCTTTGGGCAGGCGCTTATTGCGCAGCACGATGGCGCGCTCATAGAGCTCGTTACAGTCCTGCACCCGGATCACGCCGAACTGATCACAAACTGCGCTGAACACATCGTCCGAGCCGGTAATTGCGCCGGTGTGGGAAGCAGCCGCGCGCCTGCCTGCGTCCGTCAGACCGAACTTGAGGACGATCAGCGGCTTTTCACGTTCGGCAGCAAGCTGCGCGAGTTCGAGGAACTGCGCGCCGTCACGCACGGCTTCCAGCGCCATCATCACCACATCGGTGCGCTCACCCTCGATCATGAAGCGCGCGAAATCGATCACACTCAGATCGGCCTCGTTACCGCAGCTCGCCTGATAGCTCATGTGCACGCCGGCTTTCACCGCGCGCCACATGATGTTGGTCTGACCGAGTCCGCCGCTCTGGCTGACCAGGCCGACATTGCCGGCGGGCTGCGTAAGATTGGACACGGCAAACCCGCCCGTCATCGAGAAGCGGTCGACGAAGTTCACCGGTCCGTTGCAGTTAGGCCCCATCACGCGCAGTCCGCTTTCCTGGGCGAACTGTGTCAGTTCGTTCTGCAGCTGTATACCGCGCTCGGTTCCCGTTTCGGCAAACCCCGCGCTGAAAACCGTCGCACAGCGCACGCCAATTGCATGGCATTCACGCAGCACATCAAGCACCCGCTCCGCCGGCACCACGATGCCGACATGGTCCGGCACTTCGGGCAATGCACTGACGTTCGGATAACAGGGCTCGCCATTCAACTCGGTGCGTTTGGGATTCACCGCCAGCACGCGGCCCGGGTAGCCGAACTTGCGCATCTGCCGCATCAGGCGGCCGCCAAAACGGCGCGTGTCGTCGGTGGCGCCGACGACGGCGACCGAGCGCGGAGAATAAAAACGCGTCCAATCGGTAGTTGCAGTCATTGTGTATTCTTGAGCACGGGATGCATTGCTTTCTGATCAGTGTGAATATATAACACGCTCATATCGAGCGGAGATTCGAGTCCATACTCCAATCGGAAATTTCGTCGCGACACGTCTCACAACGTGAGGCGCCCGCACACTCAAGCGGAGTTCAAAATGGCATTGGTAGAGTACAACCGGCAGGACAACATCGGCCACATCACCCTTAACCGGCCGGAGAAGCTCAACGCGATCTCCGATGAGATGAGCCTCGCGCTGTGCGATGCGCTGTATGCGTTTTATGATGATGAGACCGCAATGGTCGGAATCATATCTGGCAACGGCAAGGCTTTTTCCAGCGGCGCCGACGTCAAGCAGCGGCAGCTGCGGCCGCAGGCAGAACTGAAAAAGCTCGGCGGCCCCTCTGCGCGCGAAGGCAATATCCGCCATCCCTTTTTCAAGCCGCCGCAGGCCAAGCCTATCATCGCCGCGATGCACGGTTACGTGTACGGCGTGGCGCTGCGCATCGCGCTGTACTGCGACCTGACCGTGGCCAGCAGGGGCACAAAGTTCCAGGTCACCGAGGTTGCGCGCGGCATTGATGCGATTCCCTTCTGGATGATGCTGACGCAGCGCGGCGCCGGCGTCTTTGCGGACGATGTCTGCTTCACCGGCCGGACATGGCTGGCCGAAGAAGCGTATGAGAGCAAGCTGCTCAGCCGGCTGGCGCAACCGGGCGAGCATCTCGCTGCAGCGGAAATACTGGCGCTCGAAATCCTCAACAACCCGCCCCTGGCGGTGCGCGCTATGGTGGAAGCCCGCCGCTCGGCGCTGGAAGAGATTGACGCCAAAGCGTATGCGATGCGCCCGCGCTCGCTCCATCTTTCCGAAGACTTTCGCGAAAGCGCACTGGCATTCGTCGAAAAACGCAAACCGGTCTACCGCGGCCGGTAGCCGGTTGCCCGGCACCGGACGTAGCGCCTTGCCGCCTATTTCGGCGACATGCCCACCGACTTCACCACCTTGGCCCAGGTATCGATTTCATTCGCATACAGTTTCGCGAATTCCTCCTGTGAATTGCCGATCGCGTCCAGGCCCTGGCCGAGCAGCAGCTTCTCGGTCGCCGGATCGGTCATGATTTTGGTCACTGCCTGCTGCAACTTCACCGCAATCGCCTTGTCGGTTTTACCCGGCAGGAACAACGCATACCAGTTCTCAACACCGAAGCCGGGCACACCGGATTCCGCGATCGTCGGATAGTCGGGCAACGCCGGCGTGCGTTTGGGCCCGACCACCGCGAGTGCGCGCAGCCGGCCCGTGGTGAAAAACGGCCGTGTTGAAATCACGCTCGCGACCGTGAGCGCAATGCGTCCCGCGATCACGTCATTCACACTCGGTGAGGTGCCCTTGTAAGGCACATGGGTCATCTTCAGCCCGGTCATCTGCGAGAACAGTTCGAGTGTCAGATGCTGCGCGGAACCCAAGCCTGATGATGAGAAAAACAGTTCACCGGGCGGCCGCGCCTTGGCAAAGGCGATCAATTCCTTGACGCTTTTCACGGGCAGCGACGGGTGCACCACGAGCACTCCAGGCGAGACCACGGCCTGCGTCACCGGCAGCAGATCGCGGCGCGGATCATAGGAAAGCTTCATCAGGCTCGGCGTGATGCTGATGCCCGCGGACGTCATCAGCAACGTGTGGCCGTCGGGCGGCGCGGTGGCGACGAGTTCCGCGGCGATGGTACCGCCCGCGCCGGGACGGTTATCGGCCACCACCGACTGGCCCCAAGCCTCGTGCAGTTTCTGCGCAATGAAGCGGCCCGTGGTATCGACACCACCGCCGGGCGCGAGCGCGATGATCATGCGAACCGGTTTGGTCGGATAGTTCTGTGCGTGGGCGGCGCCTGCAGCAACACCGGCCAATGCCAGCATCAGAACAGCACCACGGGTTCCTGCGGAAATTCGCTTCATGTTTTCTCCTCCGGCAATGTAGGTTATGGGTTTTCTTGTAGACCGCAGCGAAGCGTATCAAGCTGACCGTCACACAACAACAACCCTGTGCGATGCGCCGGCCCGGTGCGTGCCGGCGGCCCCGGGACCGTCACGCCGCCCGGGCACCCCGGGCGAAGAATGACAAAATATCGTTTATAATCAATTATTTACAATTACATCGCCCCGGGAGAGCCCGCAACGCGCTAATACCCGCGCGCGCGGTCCACCGCAGTCGCAAACGCGTCGCCCGCAACGTAGCGCCGCAGGTTGTCAGCGAAGATCTCCGCGACCACCGCGCCGCGTCCGGCATGGCCGCCGCCGATATGCGGCAGCACGAGGATGTTTGCAGTGGTCCAGAAGGGATGTGAAGCCGGCAACGGCTCTTCGCGAAACACGTCGAGCACGGCGCCGGCGATGGTCTTGTTGTTCACCGCGGCAATGAGGTCTTCGTCGACGATCAGCGAACCGCGACCGAAGTTGAGCAGCCACGCCGCGGGCTTCATCATCTTCAGGCGCGCAGCATTGATGAAATTGTCGGTCTCGGGTGTCACCGGCATCAGCAGCACCACAAAATCCGCCTGGCGCAGGACTTCAGCGGTCTGTTCACCTGAATACACCTGCTCCACGTGCGGCACCGGACCCGGGGTGCGTTTGGTACCGATCACGCGCATGTCGAGCGCCGCCGCCTTGCGCGCGAGCTCCTGCCCGATTGCGCCGAGACCAAGGATGCCCAGCGTCTGCCCCGCAAGCAACGTCGACTGGCGCCGTGTCCAGCGGCTGTCTTTCTGGTCGAGCGCGACAGCCGCGTACGGCTTGGTCAGGTGGAACAGCGCGCCGAGGATATTCTCGGACATCGAGTGGCGGTGCGAACCGCGCGCGCAGCACAGCACCACGTCGTCGCGCAGGCCCGGGGCACCGACCCAGGACTCGACGCCCGCGGTCATCGCCTGGATCCAGCGCAGCTTCGGCATGCGCGCGAGGCAGCCGCCATGATGCCATCCGGCCAGCACCTCCACGCGCGGGAGGATGTCCTCGGGCGGCTTGCCGTCGCGCTTGACGCCGTGCAGCTCGAAACGATCCGCCAGCCCCGCGCGCGCGAGGATTTGTTCGTACACTTTGAAATCGTCCAGCCACAGCAGACACACGGGTTTGCTCATCAGCACACTTCCTGTTGGATTGATACTGCGGATCGCCTCGGGAGGCGGCGACGCATAAGACTCAGGCCTTGGCACGCACCACCGGGCTGCGCAACACCCCGATATCCTTCTGGATGATCTCGCACACGTCGCCGTCCTTGAGATCGGGTTCGGTGGCGTCGTCAGTGCCGAGCCAGATCACGTCGCCGGGATGCAGCGTCATGTATTTGGTAATTTCGGCGATGTAGTGCTGCGCCGAGAAAATCATCTTCGACGTGTTGTAGCCGGCGACGCGCTTGCCGTTGATGTGAATCTCGACATCGAGGTTCATCGGATCAAGACCGGTGGCAATGTACGGGCCCATGGGTTTCCAGGTGTCGCAATTCTTGGCGCGCCACAATGTACGATCGGATTTCTGCCAGCTGCGCTCGCTGACATCGTTGCCCAGCGTGTAACCGAGGATGCACGACAGCGCGCTGGCTTCGGTGAGATGTTTCGCGGTCTTGCCCACCACCGCCACCAGTTCGCCCTCGAACTGCACCGGGCCGGTGGAATCGGCGGGAATGACGATGGCCTCGCCGGTCGCCGCGAGCGCGTTGTTGGACCGGTATCCGACGTCGGCCTTCTCCGGCATTTTCACTGGCAGGCCCTTGCGTTTGGCCGCCCATTCGATATGCGCGGCATAGTTCAGTCCCGCGCAGTAGAAGTTGCGCGGCTCGCACGGGATCAGGGTTTTGACCGCGGACAGCGCGTGTGTCTTGCCATTGGTTTTCCAGGTCGCGAACGGTGAGCCGTCGAGTTCATCGACACGATCACCTTCGACGATGCCGTAGAAGCTGCGGGATTGATGCTGGAAGCGGCCGAATTTCATCCCTGTGTCCTCAAATTGATCAAAGACCGACTTTACTCGATCAACCGGCCTTTTGCTGCAGGTACAGCGCCTCCACTTTCGCCCGCGCCCACGGCGTGCGTCGCAGGAATTTCAGGCTGGACGCAATGCTGGGTTCATGGGTGAAGCAGCGGATGGGGATGGCGTCGCCCATCGCCGCCCAGCCCGGATTCGCAGCGAGTTCGGTGAGCATCTGCTCGAGCGTGATGCCGTGCAGCGGATTGTTGGGCTGTGATGGGGTCATGACATCGGTGCTGATCCAGATCAAAGGTTCGGGCGGGAATGTTCATTATATTCAGGTGCACACGCGTCCTGCTGCGGCGCTGCCGTAGCGGCGTATGATCATTCGAGACACACGCTTCATCGAACCCGGAGAAGACATCATGACCAAGAACATCGGCAACACCGAACGCGTCATCCGTATTATCGCCGGCCTGGCAATACTGAGCCTGATCCTGTTTCTGGAAGGCAATGCCCGCTGGTGGGGCCTGGTCGGGCTGATACCGATCACCACCGCGATCTTCGGCTACTGCCCGCCGTACGCCATGCTGGGCATCAACACCTGCTCCAAGAAGGAAGCCGCACCGCCGCGGTAGCCGGGCTGCGCGGTTCGCTCAATCGATTTTGCAATCCTTGAGCACGTCGTAGTTGGGCTCGAAGCCCAGACCCGGCGCGTCGGGGATCTTGATGCGGTTGTTCTCGGGCTGCGGCGGATTGATGAAAATGGCTTCACCGACCGCCTGCATGCCGAGATGGAACTCCACCCACAGGCCGTTCATCAACCCGGCGATGGAATGCATGTTGTGCAGCGGCCAGCCGCCGCCGTTGGCGATCGGCAGATTGAACGCCTGCGCCATGTGCGCGACTTTCTGCGTCTCGGTGTATCCGCCGCTGTAGCAGGGATTGGGCTGCACGATGTCGACAGCGCCGGCAGCGATCAGCTCCTTGAAGCGCCAGCGATTGCCCGTCATCTGCCCGGCGGCGAAGGGAATGCGCGTTTCGCGCTTGAGTTCAGCGAGGTTGCGCGCATCGATGGCGTACACGGGTTCTTCGAACCAGGTCAGGTTGCAGTCCTCGATCGCGCGGCACAGCATCTTCGCCTCGAGCGGGCTGAACATGTAATTGGCGTCGATCATCAGGTCACGGTCGTCACCGATCGCGTCGCGCACCGCGCGCACCCGCTTCGCGTCCTCGCGCCAGCTCGCGGTACCGTCGCCGACCACCATTTTCAGGCGCTGCGTGCCCGCCTTGACCTGCAGCTTCGCGGCCTCGACCAGTTGCTCGATGGAATACTGCTTGAACCCGAAGGTGACATAGATTTCGGCACTGTTGCTGTGCCCGCCCAGCAGCTGCGCGATGCTGCGGCCGTTGTGCTTGCCGTGGATGTCCCAGCAGGCGATGTCGAAAGCCGACAGCGCCGTCGTTACCACCCCGGTCATGGCACGGTTATTAAGCTTCCACCATACGTGGTCGTGAATGGCCTCGGTGTCACGCGGGTCCATGCCGAGCACCGCGTCCTTCAGATCACGGTTGATCGCGGTGACAATCGACGCGCCCAGATACTGCCCGCCGCACAGACCGTGGCCGACAATGCCGGTATCAATTTCGACAGTGCAGAACACAAACTTTCGCGACACCGTCGGCTTGTCGAACAGCGGGACATTGACAATCAGGTGATGCAGCGACGCCCTGATGTTCTTGATTTTCACGGCAGGCTCCTCCTGATGAACGAATAGCGAAAGTTACAGCACAACCACAGTGGATTGATCCAAGAGATTAACCAGCATTGCACAAAAAGCAAAGAGCGGCTCCCCGGGCATTCAACAGGACGATAATTACCTCGGTCCGCATGGTCCCGGCACACACGCGAATGAGTCAGCACCGCATCGGCCAGGGGCAGCGTTTAACGCTGCATCTGCTCAGGCTTCCCGGATGAAGTCCAGCGTTGCCTGCGCACACGCCACCGCATCGCTCGCCGCAACGTGATAGGACTTGCCGGGCAGCACGAGCAACCGTGAATCGGAGATTTGCTCCTGCCACTCGCGCGTGCGCTCGACGGTGCCCAGGCCGCTTTCTTCAGTGGTGATTACCAGCGTCGGGCATTTTATTTTCGGCAGGTCGGCGCGGATATCTGCGTAGTTGATGCCGCGGTTGAAGCCGATCAGCGACGACACCGGCGCGCGACCCATGAATCGGGTCCACCATTCCACGCCTTCATCAGGAAAATGCTCCCCGAGCCGTCCGGCCATCGTGCGTCGCGCCCAGTGTTCCGCGCCCTTGGTTTCAAACTCTTCGATCAGCGCGGGTATGTTCTCGGCACCGGGGCGCAGCGCCTGTGGTGTGCCCACCACAGTCAGCGTTTTGATCCGTTCCGGCCGGCGCGCAGCAAAGGCGCGAGCGATGGTGCCGCCGATTTTTGCGGCGACAAGGTGAACACGTTCGATCCCGAGGTGGTCGAGCAGCCGGCAGTAATCGTCGATCACCTTGTCCAGCGTCCATTCGTATTCGCGCGGCATCGGCGTCGACTGCCCGTAGCCGCGCATGTCGGGCCGCAGCACACGCATTTCACGCGCCAGCACCGGCACCCACGCATACCACGCAAGGCTGCTTTCGGCATTGCCGTGAAGCATCAGCACGGTGTCGTGCGGCCGCCAGGGATCAGCAAAATCATCGACCCGGTAATACAGTTCGCAGTCGGGCAGCTTCAGTATAGCCATCGCAACGGGCCGGACATCAGGGTTTTCCGGCCAACAGTTGCATCAACCGGTCGGGATTGCGCGCGTTGGCGAAGCCGCGCAGCTCTTCGAGCAGGGATGCAACCTGCACCGCCGAGAAACGCTTGCCCATTTCCTGCTTGAACCGCGCAACGTGGTCGTCTACGGTGAACGGCCGCGACGCGCTGCCCTTCGGGGCCTCGATGAAGCGTTCGACGGTTTTTCCCGACTGCAGCGTCAGCGTGACCTTGGCGCCCACCGATTGCTCGGTGCTCACGCGCTCGGCTTCGTCATCGAGTACGCATTCGACCCGTCGCGCGGTCGCCATCACGTTTTCATCGTGCAGCGTGGCTTCGAAATCATCCACGTTCATCGTAAAACCCGGATCGAGTTCGCGTCCGCGGTTGAGCACCATCGCCATGCAGAACGGCAGGCTCATCTGCGCGGCCTGGATATCAGCCGGGGCAGGCGTGGTCAGCCGCCCCTGGATGATTTTCGGGATACCGACGCGGACAGCCCGGATGTCGGCCAGCATAAGCTGGTGTTCGCGACACAGTTCCGCGGTGGCTTCGACCGCCGACAGTACACGTGCGCTGCACGCGTGCGGCTTGATCGCCGTTTCGAGCAGCCGCCAGGTGGTGCCAATGCTGTCCAGCCCCTTGCCGAAATCGTGGCCGTCGGCGTAGGCACGGGCAAACCCGTCTCGCCCTTCGAGTATGTCGGCGGGCCCCGAGAAACCCGCTTCTGCGAGCAGCGCCGCGTGTACCCCTTCGCCCGCGGCATGGGCGGCATGAATGCGTTTAACCGTGGATCCCGAGTGATAGAACTGCGTCAGCCCGCCGCTGAACGAGGCGGCAAGGCCTATGGTTTCAGCAATGCGCCGGACTCGGTCATTGCCCGTGAACAGCAAACTCGCCGCCGCCGTCGCCGCGCCGAAGCCGCCACAGGTGGCAGTGCTCTGGAAGCCGCGCTTGAAATGCGAGGGCTGAATCGAGAGGCCGATGCGGATCATGTTTTCGTAGCCAGCGGCAATAGCCGCGAGGATGCGCTCGCCGGACAGATGGCGCGCCTCGCCCACCGCCAGTGCCGCCGAAATCACGATACAGCCGGGATGCAGCATCGAGCCCACGTGCACGTCGTCGGCATCGATACTGCCGGCATACGTGGTGTTGACGAAGGTCGCGCGTTCGGGATCGGTACGGTCGGTGGAGAACAGCACCGTTGAATGGGCGCTGCCACCGAGTTCACGCGCGAGATTGGTCGCCCACGCGCTCCAGCTCATGCGCTGGCCCAGCGACGCCACGCGCAAGTAGTCGAGCAAAAAACAGAACAGGTGTTCCTTGACCGTTTCGGGCAGGGCAGCATACGTCAGTCCGGCGGCGAAACCGGCAAACTGCCCGGTCGCGTTAACGACTGTATTCGGATTTGCACTGTTATCCATGAATGGCCCCTGCCGGATCAATTGCCATATCAGTTTTTCTTGAGGCCGGCCTTGGCCATCACGGCACCCCACTTATCGTAATCCGCCTTGTGGAAGGCAGCGAGTTCAGCCGGAGTGCCGCCGGCAGGGGCAGCACCATCGGCCGCCAGATGTTTCCTGATGTCGTCGGTCGCGAGCACCTTATTCGAAGCGGCGTTAAGCTTGTCGACCACCGGCGCCGGCAGGCCTGCCGGGCCGTAGAGCCCCCACCACTGGCTGGATTCAAATCCCTTCAGGGCAGCCTCAGCTACGGTCGGGAGTTCGGGGGCAATGGCAATACGTTTGGCGCTGGTGACCGCGAGCGCCTTCAGGCGGCCGGCGCGCACCTGGCCCGACACGGTCGGAAATGCCGCAAACAACACCGATACATTGCCCGCAACAGTGTCGATCACTGCCGGCGCGCCGCCCTTGTACGGGACATGCAGCATTTTTACGCCGGCGCGCTGCGAAAACAGTTCGCCGGTCAGGTGGCTCAGCGTGCCGGCGCCGTTCGAGGCATAAGCCAGCGCGTCGGGCTTCGCCTTTGCAATCGCGATCAGGTCTCGGACCGATTTAGCGGGCACCGACGGATGCACGGTCAGCACGTTGGGCGCGTGGCCGATCAGCACGACTGGCGTGAAACTGCGCAGGATGTCGTAGGACGTCTTGGCA
>Ga0224505_10000352_pt1 | contig 32033 bp, 35 predicted proteins | sample SF_Jan12_sed_USG_FD_169102 | JGI IMG/M metagenome (GOLD analysis project Ga0224505, IMG submission 169102) | Sediment microbial communities from San Francisco Bay, California, United States - SF_Jan12_sed_USGS_4_1 | ecosystem: Environmental > Aquatic > Marine > Sediment | place: USA: California... | reverse complement strand
TTATGACAAACCCTACCACTATCGCTCTTCAACGGATCACGGCATGCGTGCTCGCGGGAATGCTTTGGATAGAGACTGGCTGTGCCAGTCAGAGTGCCTATGAACGGCTCAAAGCCCAGACCCAAGAATACACGGAAGCACTTGAGCCGGTTCGAATCGAGGTAAAGGAACTTGATCAACTTATCGCTGAACTGCAGGCCACCAATCGGCAAGAAGATGCAACGACAGCTGAACTGCGTAGGGCGCTTCAACAGGAAGAAGAACAGTTGCCGGTCATGAGACAGCGGGCGGAGGCGATGCTCACCTCCCTCAAATGGCAAGTGACGGCCTTGATGAACGAGAGCTGGCACCTGGCACGCAAGATCGCGGACCTTCGGCACCAGAGCGCCTCCTTACAGAGTACCGCCGCACGGTATAAGGAGGAGTTGGAAGATGCCCAGGCTGCCGCACCGATGAGCCCGGATCAAGAAGATTCAAGCGTCGCTCAGGCCATTGCCGCTGAACCACCCACACCTGCAGAACCACCGTCGCAAAAACCCATTGTGGCGCAGCTGCCAGAGCCAGTGGCTCCTACGCCGAATCCGTCATTGCCAGCACCATCGATGCCATCACAGGCAATGGATACAGATCCCACTGGGGCGGACGACTCGTGGGTCAGCATGATTCTCAGTTGGCTCACCACATTCTGGAATTGGCTCCTTAGCTAGCGTTGTCCTCGCCGCTCATCATTGATGCTCCCTTCCGAAGCTCTGTCCCGTCACATGAGACTTACTCCATGGTGCCAAGTTGGTCCGAGCAAGACGGCCCGTGGCAAGACCATGCTGCGAAGAAACGGTATCCAACCCTCTGACCATCACATCGAATTCTCTGAATCGCGGCAGGACGTATAACTCTGTTGATGATATTTGATTTGATTCTTCGTTTAGAGAGTTAGCTTCACGATTCGGAAGGAATACCGACTCGATCGTACCTTCAGCGATGATCCGACCTTCACGAAGATGAAACACATCTCCAGATGAATCCGACCTTCGAGCCAGTCGGGACAGAGGAATAGCAGAGGGACGGTGACGGTTTGTCCAGGATGGATGGAACTAATGTTATGCAGTAGAAGAGCGCAGTCAAAATTATCAGCATGGAATGTAAATATACATTTAAAGACCTTCGTGCCAAATATAGGTCCGTGACGCCCCCCCTCCGCACTAGAGTACAATTGTGGTCTTGCGATAATATGTGGCCTATCTATTTTGGTCCTGGCATTACGGCACCTTCGGTATTGGTGAATACCGTAATGGACTTGGATTTGGGAGCTGGGGCAGCAACTCGGTTGGTACGGTGATGGTCCGAATTCCTCTATCAACCTGTATGCGTGATACGTCAGTAATCAGGTCTCACCGTATCTGCGTTTCAACTATGGCATATGGTCCTTGAAAAAGATGGCTACTCCCGCTCAGATAGGCTTGTTTTGCATAAGATGCTGCACCTTCTGCAGTCGTTGAGAAGTACTTGGATTCTGCCTGCCCTGGTAGATTTCGAAAGGCATTTCGCGAGTTACTCAGAAGTCAGCAATTTGAACAACAGCATGCCTAGCATTCATGCGGGTTACAGGGCTGCTTGTGTTGTCTAAGCTGCTAACTTCTGAGTAATAACCATTGACCGAACATGGTCACAGTCCTTCATGACCCCTTTCTCTGTTCCGTTGATTCAGTTACGACACCCGCACCAGCTTCCTTGCGACTCTCCTCCTCACTCTCCTGCTGTGACTTCAGATCTCGCTCGTCTTGGTGGTCCCCGATGAGTGCCCCGGTGATCAGCATTTGGATGCCGATGAGGAGAAAGAATAACGCGCTTTTGTACTGGCCGCTGGGCTCGGCCAATGAAAACTTATGCGCGGAGATGAGAAGGGAGACGGCCGAGCACAGGAATAAGAAGGTGCGCATGTTGGATGACTCATCGTGAAAGATATTCCAAAGGGTATGCTTGCGATGAGACTCAGGTCAACTAGAATTCACCTGAGCCAAAGACACAGAAAGTGGTGGGGGTTACGGAGTCGGCGAGCCCATACCGGATGCAGGTTGCGTGATAGAGACAGGCGCTGGGATTGCAGACTGCATGGAACCTTTGAAGGGGAGATCAAGCAGTGAGTAGGGATTCACGCGGGCACCGTTGAGTTTCACGCCCCAATGGAGATGGGGACCGGTCGCTCGACCGGTGGCCCCGACTTTTCCCACGATTTGCCCGGCCTTCACAACCTCCCCGTCCTTGACCAGGACTTCAGACAGGTGGAAATACATCGAGTAGAATCCCAGTCCATGGTCGAGAAAGATACCCTTCCCTGAGAAAAAATGATCGACGGTGATCCGCACCACCCCATCATTTGTCGCGGCGACGGGCGTGCCGAGCGGCGCACTGATATCTTCTCCGTTATGCGGATTTCGTGGTTGGCCATTCATGATCCGGACACTGCCGAAGATCCCGGTTCGCCTGCCGTTCACCGGTTCCACAAAACCGGGCTGCCATAATCTCTCCTGCGAATCGACGGCCAGTCCCGTTTTGATCTGTTCCTGCTCCGCCTTCCATCTGGCTACGGCTTTCTCATCTAAATCGACCTTGTCTTTGGGCAACGTCAAATGCTCGATATGGAACTTTTCCTTAACGACCATCACGCTGTAACTGATGGTACGACTCTGCTCCCGCTGCTTCAGCTCCACGATCAGGTCGTGGGTTCCCGGCTCATCCTGTAGGTCAATCCCCAGCAACCCCACAAACCCCTTTGGCTCCTCAAGTCGCGGATCAGGGAAAAAGCGAATGGAGCGGCCAAGAAATGTTCCCTGTACCGTAGCCGATTCATCTTCCGACGGCACTTTCACGACCAACACCTGGCCCTGCTTCCCTATATAACGACTTTCGGCACCCTGAACGGCCAGTACGGCCCCGGGTAAAAGAACAAAGGTAAAATTCGTCAAGAGCGCAACCACAAACACGAACGGTACCAGCCTGATCGGCCGAAGATGATAGAGATCGTACAACGGTGTCATCGGTAGAATCGCCCTCCGGAGACTTGCGAAATCAACTCTTCGACTCGTCTATTCGCTGGACTAAAGGGGTCCATGCAGAGGATCGTCTCCTCCCAGTACCCATTCAACTTCAGGTAGGTCCAATCAACTGTATAGGATCGATTCTTTGCCCGCGCAAAGCGAATAAAGTCACCTCGCACCTTCGCCCTCGTCGTTTGCGGAGGGGTCGACATCGCCCGCTGAACGGACTCTTCTTCCACGACTCGTTCGACCAGCCCGCGAGACTCCATCAGATAGTACAGCCCTCTGGTCCGTTTTACATCATGGTACTGTAAATCCAACAACAACACCCTTGGATCATCCCACCCACAATTCTTTTTGTCGACGTAGGATTGGATCAGATGCTTCTTCGTCACCCAGTCGATCTGATGCGTCAGCTGCATCGGATCCTCTTCCAACTGCCGCAGCACCATTTCCCACTTGTCGCAGACATCATCGAGAATGGGATCATGCGTTTCTTGAGCCAGATAGTCTCTGGCACGGCTCAGATAAACCCGCTGAATTTCAATGGCCGTCATCTGACGACCATCATCAAGCCGCACCTTCTTTTTCAGGGTAGGATCTCGCGAGACCTCCCGAATCGCCTTCACCGCATCTTCCAGTTCCATGCCATGCACCGCATAGCCTTCTTCGATCATCGACAGGACCAGCGTGGCGGTTCCCACCTTGAGGTAGGTTGCATACTCGGACATGTTGGAATCTCCGACGATGATATGCAGACGGCGATACCGTTCCGCATCGGAATGCGGTTCATCGCGGGTATTGATGATGCTCCGGGAGGATGTCGTTGACGACGACGTCTTTTCATGAATATGTTGCGCGCGCTGGGAGATAAAATACTGGGGCTTCCCCGAGACTTTTAAGACCTTCCCCGCCCCGCCGAAGATCTGCCTGGTCACAAAGAAAGGAATCAACTGTTCGGTGACTTTCCAAAAGTCGACGTCCCGCCGCATCAAGAAGTTTTCATGGCATCCGTACGTATTACCCAGCGAATCCGTATTGTTCTTGAAGATATAGATCTCTCCGGACAATCCCTCCTCACGCAGCCGCTCTTCTGCGGCAGGCAAACAGGCTTCCAGCAGTCGCTCTCCTGCCTTATCATGCACGACAAGATCCAGGATGTTGTCGCACTCCGGAGTTGAGTACTCCGGATGACAACCGGTATCCTGATAGAACCGTGCCCCATTGACTAAAAAGGCGTTGGACGGCCAGCTGTTCGGTATCAGCCCTTCGAAGATATACCCCAGGACTTTCTCCATCGGCAGATAGATCCTGCCATTGGGAGAAAAAATGAGGCCGTACTCGTTCTCAAGGCCGTAAATCCGTTGTTTCATGGGACCCACCGTCATGATGCGCGAGCCACACTCAGATTATACGCCCAGACCGGGATCTTCAACAAAGGACGCCATTATAGACGGTAGAGGTTAGGAAGAGAGCGCGTGTCGAATGTCGCTGATCGTCAAGCGACGGAACTTCCGGCCGGCCCGACTACGGTCCAGCACAGCGACCTCCAACCCCTCCGGCTGGAGTTTTTGACTGGCCGTTTGATCGAGAGCCATCACACACAACCGCAACGCGTCATCGCGCGTCGGGAGCTGGCTTGGAGATTTTTCCTTCAAGAAACCTTGCACCGCTTCTGCGCGTCCCCCGATCACAGCAAAGGTCTTTTCGTCAATGATACTCCCGTCGAAAGAAATTCGATAGATTTCATTCGGATGACCGTTCGTGCCGGTCTGTACGACCAGAATCTCCACCTCCAGCGGTTTCATTTCCTGACTGAAGACCGTCCCAAGACTTTGCGAATAGCCGTTCGCCAATGACCGGCCGGTGACGTCTTCCCGGCTATACATGAACCCCTTGAGGTCGGCATGGCGAATCCCCGCCTTCCGAAGATTCTCGAACTCGCTATACTTGCCGGCACCGGCAAACGCGATATTATCGTAGATCTCAGAAACCTTATGAAGTGAGGCGCTCGGATTATCGGCGGCCAAGAGAATCCCTTCCACATACTCCATCGAGATGATCGATCGGCCCTTGGCAATCCCCTTCCTGGCGTATTCCGCCTTGTCCTGCATCATCTGTTCAGGGGATACGTAGTAGGGCATCGGCATGGGTTAGGTCTCCCGTGAACGACGAGCAGCCATGACTGCGTCACACACCGTCCGCAGTGTGTCCTCCGAGACATCCGTGATGCCTTGAACGGTCACCAGCTTCGCGGTGGGATAAATCCCTCGCACGAGATCGGGGCCGCCGGTTCCCACATCGTCATCCGCCGCATTGTAGAGGGCCAACACCGCGAGCTTGATCACCTCCGCCTCGGAGAGATTTCGTTGAAAATGTTCCCGCATCGTATTGCGCGCATCTTTGCCACCAGACCCGATGGCATGGTAATCGGATTCTTCGTATCGACCGCCGGTGATGTCGTACTTAAAAATACGCCCCTCACCACGTTTCAGATCATACCCGACATAGAGCGGCATCACGACCAACCCCTGAAACACCATGGGCAAATTCGCCTTCACCATTTGGCCGAGCTTATTGGCCTTCCCTTCGCACGAAAGCGGCATGCCTTCCAATTTTTCGTAGTGCTCCAGCTCAGTCTGGAAGAGCTTGGCCATCTCGATACAGGGACCGGCTGCCCCGGCAATCGCCATAGCCGACCACTCATCAATCTTGAAGACCTTCTCAATCCGACGATCCGCAATCTGAAACCCCTCGGTGGCCCGGCGGTCCCCGGCAATAATCACCCCCTGCTGATACTTGATCGCCAGCACCGTCGTGGCGGAGGGAACGGTCACTCCGCCGGAGGTTCGCGCAGGATCGGAATTCGGCGCGAGTCCATTCGCACCAAGCGTCAGGCCTGGATAATGTCTAGAAAGGAACTCCACGAAACTGGAACCATCATGATCAGGGAGGTGGGGTAACTTCATCGTGGCCTTAACAGGATGTTGAAAAAGTCCACCAGCTTCGTTCTCGCATCGCTCAGAGACTCACGTACAGAAGCGTACGCCTCGCCTCTTCGCTCACTGCGGCCTTGCTGGATGGCCTTTTTGACCATCCTGTGATTGATCTTCATTGATTGGCTATCTTAAATCGTCTTGTGCATCGCAGCGACATCGAAACAGCTTTAGCAGCGTACTACAACCACCATTCGTCACATCTTGAGCTTTTCGAGCAGCGCATCAACCGAATCTGCAGAATCCAGCAGTGCCCCGGTCAGAGCTTGTGTCCCTCGATGGGGATCCATCAAGGGGACTTTCTTGATCGTGGTATCACCGGCATCGAATAAGACCGAGGTCCAACTGGCGCCGTACAACGACTTCGCAAACTGACTGACGCAACGCCCGCGGAAATAGGCGCGCGTGCCCGTCGGAGGATGGAACTCGGCACGCTGGATTTCTTTCTCGTCGACGATCCGCTCAATGCGCTCACTACGCTCCAGCGTGTAAAAAATCCCTTTTTCAGGACGGACGTCATGGTACTGAAGATCCATCAATTTCACGCGCGGGTCGTCCCATCCACAACCTTTTCGCTCCATGTAGGACTCGATCACGTGTCGCTTCGCCACCCAATCCAATGACTGGACCAGCAACCGGGGATCGCGTTCCAACTTATTCAGAACATCTTCCCAACGAAGCAGGATATCCTGCATGGTCGCACTATGCTGCTGAGAGGCGTAAAAGGTCTTGGCTGCACTCAGATATGCCCGCTGGATAGCCAGTGCCGTAGTGGGCCTTCCACCTACCAATTTTACCGTCTGTTTGACTTCGAGATCTCGGGACACTTGTTTGAACACCCGAACCGGCTCTTCAAGCTCAACTTGCGGCAGGTCGGCCCCGGATTCCAGCAGATGCAGGACGATGTCCAGCGTCCCCACCTTGAGATAGGTCGACAACTCCGCCATATTGGCGTCGCCTGCAATCACATGCAGCCGCCGAAACCTTGCCGCATCCGCATGCGGTTCGTCTCGTGTATTGATGATCGGGCGCTTGACCATCGTATTGAGGTCCATGAGACATTCAAAAAAGTCCGCGCGCTGTGAAATCTGATACTCCGCTGGGGTGGTCTGATTTTCAGCGCCGACTTTTCCCGCCCCGGCAAAGATCGGTCTGGTGACGAGAAAAGGCGTCAGTACGCGAGCAATCCGATCGAACGGAACAGTCCTCGACACCAAGTAGTTCTCATGGTACCCGTAGCTGTTGCCTTTGCCGTCGGAATTATTCTTATAGAGCGTGTAGACCTCGAATCCCCTGACGCGGGCCATGGTCTGGAGGCATGACGCCAGAATACGCTCGCCCACTCGTTCGAACGCCACGATTTCTCTGGCATGCGAACACTCTGGAGTGGAGTACTCTGGATGGGCCCCATCCACATAGAGGCGCCCACCGTTCGCCAACACCTTGTTCAGCTGCCGGTTATAGTCCGGATTGGGACGCTCACGCTCCCCGTCGACCTCAAACCCGCGAGCATCGACCAGGGGGTTCTCGTTTTCATAGTCCCAGAGTGCGGTCGGAACCGACAGGTTTGGATAGTGCCCGATCACGGCAAAGGATCCAGAAACCGGGTCCATCGCCGATGCATCCCTTGACGCAATCCCGAATTCAGTTTCCGTACCAATCACCCGCGCGGCATTCGTGGGAGTCTGTGCTTTCATCATGTCACTAGAGATAGTGGCCGGTACTGATGGTTTCAATCTGACGATGTTCCGTCGGTCCACCGCTGATGGTCCGAAGATGGATGATCTTCTCACCCTTCTTGCCGGCGACCTTGGCCCAATCGTCCGGGTTGGTCGTATTGGGAAGATCTTCGTGTTCTTTGAACTCCTCACGGATGGCCCGGATCAGATCATCCGAACGCAACCCGGTCCCTTCGTTGGCAATCACCCGCTTTACCGCGAACTTTTTCGCCCGCGACACAATCCCTTCGATCAACGCACCGCTGGCAAAGTCCTTGAAGTACAGCACTTCCTTTTCGCCGTTGGCGTAGGTCACTTCGATGAATTTATTTTCTTCGCTGGCCGCATACATCGCCTCAACCGTCATCGTAGTCAAGCGTTCAACAAGCGCGTGCCGATCCCCTCCATGACGTGCAACATCTTCCTCGGCGAACGGAAGCTCCGCCGAGAGATACTTGGAGAAAATGTCCCGTGCGGCGTCCGCATCGGGACGCCCCACCTTCACTTTGACATCCAATCGTCCGGCACGCAGCACGGCCGGATCGATGAGATCCTGCCGATTGCTGGCCCCAATGACAATCACATTGCGCAACCGCTCCACACCGTCGATCTCAGAGAGGAATTGAGGGACGATCGTTGATTCGATATCCGAGGACACGCCCGTCCCACGGGTTCGAAAGAGCGCATCCATCTCATCAAAGAAGACAATCACGGGGTGTCCATCCTCGGCTCGCTCCTTGGCCTTTTTGAACACCTCGCGGACCTGGCGCTCCGACTCACCCACGTATTTATTGAGCAGTTCGGGACCTTTGACATGCAGGAAGTAGCTCCGAATCTCTTTCCCTGACCGATCACCCAATTTCTTGGCGATCGAATTGGCCACCGCTTTGGCGATCAGAGTCTTCCCACAGCCAGGAGGCCCATAGAGCAACACTCCCTTCGGTGCACTAAGTTTGTATTCCGCAAAGACCTGTGGATGCAGGAACGGGAGTTCGACGGCATCGCGGACCTGTTCCAACTCTTTCTGAAGACCGCCGATGTGCGCATAGTCGACATCCGGAACTTCTTCCAACACCAGCTCTTCCGCTTCGGACTTGGGGAGCTTTTCGATCACATAGCCGGAACGCGCATCGTAGAGCAGGTGATCTCCCACGCTGAGCCGTTCAGCCAACAAGGGGTCGCCGAGGTCAGCCACCTTCTCCTCGTCAAAATGGAGCGTGACCAAGGCCCGGCCCCCTTCCAACAGATCCTTGAGCCGAACAACCTCGCCTTGACTTTCGAATCCCTTGACCTCGATTACGTTGAGAGCTTCATTCAGGACAACTTCTCGTCCCTTGCGCAACTCAGTCCGCTTGATCGATGGATGAAGGCTCACCTTCATTTTTCGTCCGGATACATAGACATTGCCCGTTCCATCTTCGTTCAGACTGGAGAAGATGGCATAGCTCGACGGAGGTGCTGTCAGCTTTTCTACCTCAGCCCGTAAGGCCTCGATCTGAGCTTTGGCCTCTTGGAGGGTCGCAACGAGTTTTTCGTTCTGTTTGGTTGCCTGATCAAGTTGGTAGCGAGATTGATACAGCCGGCGGATCTCTTCTTCCATCGACTGAATTTGGACGCGAAGTTTGTCGAGCTCTCGAGCCTGTTCACCGTTCTTGTGAATCATCTCCCCCTCCCCCTCGGACAACCGCTTTGTAATCTTCTTAACAGAATCTCGGAGGGACCGGAGTCGGTTTGGCTGACTCTTGCTATCCGCCATAGTGAGACGACACGATCAGCTCAAAATATCGAGCCTAAGCGAGAGTACGTTAGGTGTGAGGGATTCTAACACCCGACCTAGGGGTGGTCAACTCCAACGGACGATCCGACACAAGACAGACCCACGCTCCGCCACCTTACGTCACGTCTGCCACGCGTGAGTGAATGCTCGAACCGCCGCACCAACATCATCCTGCATCAGGACCGCGCTGATCACGGCAACGCCATGAGCACCAGCACGACGCACGTCGTGCACACGGTCTCGCGTGATACCACCGATAGCAATAATTGGAGCCGTCGATTCACGACAGACAGCGGCAAGCAGATCGAGTCCGAGCGGAGAACCGAACGAACGTTTCGAGGGAGTGTCAAAAATCGGACCAAAGATGATGTAGTCGGCGCCATCCCGATTTGCTCGCCGAACCTCTTCAACGGAATGCGTGGAAATCCCGATCAATCTATCAGGCCCCAGCAACCGACGGGCACTCGATACGGACAGACTGTCGGAACGAAGATGAACACCATCTACGTTCAACGCCAACACGAGATCGATACGATCGTTGATGATCAACGGAACAGCGCGTGGTGCCGCCAGCGCATGGATCTCTTGTGCCAGCGACTGCAATTCACCAGTCGGCACATCCCGCTCTCGCAGTTGAATGGCCGACACCCCAGCAACAATTGCTTGATGGAGAAGCTCAGTGAGGGGGCGCCCACACGTCTGATGACGATCCGTAACGAGCAGCAGACGAAAGTTTACCGGAGACATGCTCGAAGGCGGTGAGGGGTAAATGGTAAGGTGTCAGGGGTGGCGAGAATTTCCTTTTCCGATCCTTTACCTTTCACCTCTCGCGCCTCACCCCTTACCTGTTTTTACAGCATTCCTTCGATCGGGCTACTCGCCGTCGCATAGAGTTTTCTGGGAATCCGTCCGGCCTTGTAGGCAAGGCGACCGGCATGAACCGCATACTTCATGGCTTGCGCCATCGAAATTGGATCCTTCGCACCGGCAATAGCCGTATTCATGAGTACCGCATCCGCTCCCAATTCCATTGCAAACGCAGCGTCGGATGCCGTCCCAACACCTGCATCCACGATGATCGGCACCTTGATCATTTCCATGATGATTTTCAAATTGTAGGGATTGCGGATCCCGAGCCCGGACCCGATTGGTGCCGCCAATGGCATAACCGCCGGACATCCCACATCGACGAGTTTCTGCGCGACAATCGGATCATCATTTGTATAGGGCAATACAATGAATCCCTCTTTGATGAGGATCTTGGCCGCTTCAATCAAACCCGCCGTATCGGGAAACAAGGTCCGCTCATCTCCAAGCACTTCCAACTTCACAAGGTCGGAAACGCCGGCCGCACGAGCCAACCGCGAGTATCTCACTGCATCTTCTACGGTGTAGCATCCGGCCGTGTTCGGCAAGATTGTGTATTTCTTTGGATCGATATAGTCGAGCAGATTCTCTTTTGATCGATCGGTGATATTGACGCGACGCACCGCGACCGTCACAACATCGGCGCCGGAAACTTCGATCGCCTTTTTCGTCTCAGCAAAGTCTTTATATTTACCCGTCCCGACCCACAATCGTGACTTGAACTCGCGCCCTGCAATAATCAGCCGATCGTCCGCCATAGTATCCCCTTAGAATGACCCGCCACCGATAAAACTCATAATCTCAACCCGATCGCCATCCTTCAGCGACCGTTGATCGAACATGGCACGGTCCAGAATTTCAAGATTCAGCTCCACCGCTACCCGTTCAGTCTTGATGTCCAACTCTTTCAATAAATCCGCGACCGTAGCCCCGCTACGCCAGGTGCGCACGTCGCCGTTCACCTGAATTTTAATGGCATTCTCCATGCCTGTCATCCTATGGGACGGGAATTCGCCTTGTCAACAAATGGGGCTTGCGTGAGCATCAACGGAAACCGCACAATAGCCCGTCAAGAGTCTATCCATGAAAGAGTCCAATCAGCGTCTCGCCGCTCTCTTTCGCTCGATGGCCGATCTGCTGTCGGCTCAGCGGGCGAATCCCTATCGCGTGCGGGCCTACCGCCGTGCAGCGGATGCGTTGCTTGCGCTCGAGGAAGATGTTGCAGGAGTGGCACAACGCCAGGGGCTTGAAGAGATTGACGGGATCGGCACGGATTTGGCTAAAAAGATCGACGAATTCCTTGAGACTGGGACGATCCGCGCCTACGAAGAGCTGAAGACCCCGCTTCCACCGGAAGTCAGAAACTGGGCAACCCTTCCTGGATTGTCCGACTCGCTCGTCACCTACTTATACCATCGCCTCGGCATCAGGACGCCCGAAGCTCTCGAACAACTCATCCGATCTCACTTACTTCGGACCCTCCCGAGTTTCACAGGGTCAGAAGAGAAGCTGTTACAGGCGGTCCAACAACAAATCCTAAATCGCCAGCCCTAGCAGATGAATGCCTCGTAAAGAGTATTGATTCACGTAACGTGCCCCTCAACCTCCTAAAAGTTGAGGGGGGTTTTTATTTACTTACTACGAAGGCTTGAGCTCCTTGAAAATTTTCCAGCTCTTCAGCAATTCCACCGCCTTCTGTAGTTGCACATCCTGCTCAAGCGACAGTTCCCCGCCCGCCTCGGGCAACGCTGGGGGGGGGGTCCCGTTCTTCGACCCCGTATCCTCTGATGGCTTTCCATTTTGTGAAGTCGTATCTTTCCCAACCGGGGGTTTGGTGGCTTTCGCGTCCGCGTCCTTTTCTGCAGGCTTCCCTTCAGGCCCCTTAGCCACCACTGGCGCTGCCAGTTTCACCACAATATCTGGCGTAATCCCGGTCGACTGGATCGATCGACCTTTCGGCGTGTAGTACTTTGCGGTCGTGAGGCGAAGTCCCGAACCATCTCCCAAGGCCAAGATCGTCTGGACCGAGCCCTTTCCGAACGAGGTCGTCCCCACCACCACGCCTCGGCCCCAATCTTGGAGGGCTCCCGCAACGATTTCAGACGCACTGGCCGACCCCTCGTTCACAAGAATAATGACGGGCAGATCCTCCAACTGATCTTTCGCCTTGGCGAACCATTCGTCCTTTTTCCCCTCTCGACTCTTGGTATACACCACCAGCTTTCCAGTCGGCAGGAATTGCTCGGACACATCAACCGCCGCCGTCAGCAATCCACCAGGATTGTTTCGCAGATCGAGGATCGCCCCGTGGACTTTCTGTTCCTTAAATTGTTTGATGGCTTTGGCCAGATCTCTCCCCGTGGCTTCTTGGAACTGCGTAAGCCGAACATAGCCCAGGTTATCGATCACCTTCGACTTCACACTTTCAATTTTGATGGTGTCCCGAACGAGGGTAAAGACCAAGGGGTCTGACGCACCCTCTCGTTGAATAGTCAGGTTGACTTTGCTGCCCTTCGGGCCTCGCATCTTTTGCACGGCATCCATCAACGTCAAGTCTTTGGTCGGATCCTCATTGACCTTGACGATGAAATCCCCTGCCTTGATACCGGCGCGATGAGCGGGTGTGCCCTCAATCGGGGCAATCACCGCCAACCGATTATCCTTCACACCGATTTGGATCCCGACTCCTCCAAATTCTCCTCTGGTCTCAACCTGCATCTCTTTGTACATCTCAGGCGTCATGTAGGCGGAGTGCGGATCGAGCGTCGACAGCATCCCGCGAATCGCACCTTGAATCAAATCTTTGGGCTTGGTCTCGTCGACATAGTGCTTCTGAACCTGGTTCAGTACTTCCGAGAAGGTCTTGAGTTCCTCATAGGTTTCGCTGGCATGTCCGGTCCGCTCCCAGCCCTTTCCGATGATGACGCCACCGAGCAGGGCGAGTGCAATCATCGGCCCGACCACCCAAGATTTCCGCCGCGGCTGCTGTTCCATCATCTTTGCATCCCTTCTTTCTTGCGTCGTCGGACCATGCGGTCGAGAGACGCGGTCAGGACTTCCCTTATCTCTTCGCCAGCCAGTGGAGCGGATCGACCGGCTCAGCTCCCTCACGCAACTCAAAGTATAATGTATTTTCTCCCGTCATGCCCGTGTCTCCGGTTTCCCCAATCGACTGGCCCCCGACTACCTGCTCCCCAACCTGAGTCAGAATCTTGGACGCATGGGCATACAGCGAGAAGAACCCGTTGGCATGATCCAGGATTATAACGAGTCCGTACCCTTTCAACCAGTCCGCATACACAACGCTCCCAGGCATCACGGCATGAATCAGACTTCCCTCGGTCGTACGAATTTCAATTCCTTTTCGCTGGACATAGGTATCGAAGGTGGGGTGCTTCTGCCGCCCGAAGAACGACACCACCTGGCCTTCGGCCGGCCACGGCAGCGCCCCTCGGACGCCACGTGGAAGCGAGGCCGTCGTAGGCGGATGCATGGCCACCGCCCGTCGACGCGATTCAAGATCTTGCAATAAGTGATCCACCCGCGAGGCCGACCGTTCCAGCTCCTCAACCGCTCGATGATAGGCATCTTTCTGATGAGTAATTTTTGTCAGATAGAGGGTTTTCTCTCTTTGAAGCACTCGAATGTCGGCCAGCTTCTTTTCGATGTTCTGCTTGAAGGCCATCAGACCATCTCGGGCATCGGCCCGCTGACGTTCGGCCTGCTCCATCCTCGCCATGTCGGTTCGAAAACCTTGAAGCAGTTCGTAGTCTTTTTGCGAGACGGCAGTGAGATACTGCCCGCGGCGTTGAAGGTCCCCGTACGAATCAGCGGTCAAGAGCGCCCTTACGTACCCGAACCGACCTTCCATGTACTGCACGCGAAGCCGGGCCAAGATGGCCTCCCGTCGCGCCTGGACACTGGTCCGCGTCACCACCAACTGTTCTGTAATTTCCTCCAGCTCATGATCCTTTTGTCGCAATTTCCGATTGATGTCGTGATGATCTTGTCGATGATGAACCAATCGTTCATCCAGGGATTGGAGTCCCTGCAAAACGGATTCCCTCTTTTTTTCGGCTGCTTCAGCTCGCTTCCGTTTCTCTTCGATCTTGCCTTTCAGTGTCTCAAGACGCTTTCGCTCGCGCTGAATTTTTTCGGCGAGGGGATCCGTGGCCGCCTCAACAGGTATGGCCCACCCTCCGAGTACGAGTAGCCCCATCAGCAGCAAGAGAGTGGATTTCATACACGTCCATCCCCAACACGCAGAAGTGAGACCACGCTGCCGGTAAAACCAAGCACCATTCCAGCCAGAATCAGTCCGAGACACACAGACAATGGAAAAAATGAAATCAGCCCCTTCAGTTCGCTGAAACGGCTGATAAACTGCACCTGTTGTCGAAATAATTCAAACCCAACCTTGAGGATTCCCAAGGATACGGCGCTCCCACAGGCTCCAAGCACCGCCCCTTCCAGGAAATACGGGACACGGATAAAAGTCCCGGTGGCCCCGATCGAGCGAAGAATTTCAATTTCTTCTCGTCTCGCAAACAAGGTGAGCCTGATCGTATTGCCGATGATCGTCACTGCAGCAGCAGAGAGGAGGACCCCCACGCCGATGGCGGCCAACTCAATATAGCCGATAAACTCGGCCAACAGGCTGATCCATTGTTGATTATAGTCGACCTTTTCCACTCCTCCCATGGTTTGCACCTGTTCAACCCACTCCTTCATGCCCTCAGGAGAACGGAAGCTCGGGGCCAGCGTCACGACGAAGGAGGCTGGAAGCGGATTTTCGCCAAGCCCTTCGAGCAGATGAGAATCGGCGGGGAACTGAGTGCGGAACTCTGTCAACGCTTGCTCCTTTGATATATAGAGCACGCCTGCAACCATGTGATCGGACTTGAGCATCAACTCCAACTGCAACCGCCCATCTCGAGAGAGCCGATCCTCCAAATAGACCATAATCTTGACGTCTTCCTGAAGCCATCCCGCCGCGTGCTGCAAGTTCACATAGAGGAGCAGAAAGACTCCGACACAGGTCAGCGTGAATGCCGTGGTCAAGATCGCAACGATCGTTGTCATGCGGTTCGTCCGCATGTTGGCCCAAGCCTCACGAAGAAGATAAAAGAACCGTCTCATACGCCGACCCGCTCGGGCATCGCCCGTTCCGGAAGGACGACTCCCTGCATCAAGCTGATCACTCGGCAATTGACCTGATGCCTGACATGATGATTATGCGTCGCCACGACCACCGTGGTCCCCCTGGCATTGATCAGTTTGAACAGCTCGATGATCTCACCTGTGAGTTCCGAATCAAGATTGCCCGTCGGTTCATCTGCCAGCAGGATAACCGGCCCATTCACGATCGCTCGCGCAATGCACACTCGCTGTTGCTCTCCCGTGGAAAGACTACTGGGGGACAGGTCTCGTTTATGCTCGACGCCGACCGCCCGCAAGGCCTCCGTGACTTTCCGTCGAATATCTTTTTCCGACACACCCTGCACGATTAATGGCAGTGCCACATTGTCGAAGACCGATTTCTTGGGCAATAACCGAAAGTCTTGAAACACCGATCCCACCTTCCGTCGCAGGTATGGAATTTCAGACCGTTTCAGCTTCGTGACATTCTTGCCTTGAACAAAGAGTTGTCCTTCGTCCGGTCGTTCCTCTCCAATCAGCATTCGTAGGATCGTCGACTTTCCCGATCCACTCGGGCCCATGAGCAGAACAAACTCCCCCTTTTCAATCTCGATCATGACATCGGACAATGCCGGTCGTCGGTCGTACCATTTCGAGACATGGATGAGCTGAATCATCGCGTCCACGAAGACCTCTCTCGATAGAGATGAGACCTGTCACGACTCGGTGATGTCGAACGCATTGGGGATGTGTTCAATCTGCTCAGGGGCCGATGGCTGCCCTTGAACCAAGACGACATCGAATCGACAGAGCTTGTCAGACCAGTGCCGCTGCGCCAGATACAGGGCGGCCAATTTCGACAGTTTTGTCCGCTTGCGACGATCCACTGCCGATAACGCACCACCAAACGCCTCGGTGCTCCTCCCTTTGACCTCGACAAAGACGACAACACCATGATCATCCGCCACGAGGTCCAATTCACCGATAGACAGTCGCACATTTCGATCAAGGATACGATAGCCCTTGGCGATCAAGAACTGTTCTGCCCGCATCTCGCTGGCGTGACCGAACTGGTGACGCGGATCTGCAGCGTACATGGGATCAGGCCTCGGATAACGTGGGGCTCGTCAGATGAACCTCCTCCATCTTCCTAGCGCTCATGGCAAGTTTGACTGGAGCGAAACTTAGACGATGGATGGCACAGGGGCCGTGGTGCGCAAGCCGTTCGAGATGTTCCGCCGTCCCATACCCCTTATGCGAGAGGAAACCGTATTCCGGGAACATATCATGATAGCGCACCATCAGCCGATCTCTCGTGACCTTGGCCACGATAGAGGCAGCGGCAATCGAGAGGGATAAGGAATCTCCTTTAATGATCGGCCGTACCGGAATGCTGACACCGGGCAAACTCACGGCATCGATGAGCACATAATCGGGAGACGGGACCAACTGCTTGAGAGCCCGCCGCATGGCAAGCCGGGTTGCCTCAAGAATATTCAACCGGTCGATTTCTGCAACGTCGGCCCACCCGATTCCCACTCCCACCGCTTGCTCACAAATCGCGATGTGGAATCGCTCGCGCTCACGCTCTGACAGTTGCTTCGAATCGTCCACCCCGACGAGCCGACTCCGTACGGGAAGGATTACCGCAGCAGCCACGACAGGTCCGGCCAATGGACCACGCCCTACTTCATCAATCCCAGCAATACAGCGATATCCACAGAGCCGGGCTGCTCGTTCAAACTCATCAGTAGGCCCCATCAATTGCTCTCTACCGACAATTCTGGCACTCGGCCAGCCATAATGGAACGCCTGTGCAGAACCAGCCAGCCTAGGCCGTGGCTGCGCCTTCTTCGGGTGCTGCCGCAGGCTGTACCGAGGGTTTGCTTTCGCCAACAAACTCCCGCTCCTCAACTTTGGCAAACCGCCCTTTCTTGCCGCGGAGATAGTACAGCTTGGCACGTCGCACACGCCCCTGGCGCATGACATCGATCTTGGACACAATCGGAGAATGTACGGGAAAAATCCGCTCAACCCCCACGCCGTACGAAAGTTTCCTGACCGTAAACATTTCAGTATTCAAGCTGCCCTTACGGGCGATCACCGTCCCTTCATACACCTGAATACGCTCTTTCTCTCCTTCCACAACTTTGACATGGACACGCACAGTGTCTCCGATCTCGAAGTGCGGAACTGTTTTTTTCGTCATTGATCGCTGAATTCGTTCCAATTGATTCATGTCTTCAACCCTCCTCCTCACATAAATAACGGGGCCGTCAACAGGCCTTCATTCATCAACTCATCCAACAATTGCCGATCCTCTTTGGTGAACATCCGATCCCTAAGAAGATCGGGGCGTCGGAGATACGTGCTGCGCAGGGCCTGTTTTCGACGCCACAAGCGAATGGCCTCATGATGACCCGACAACAAAACCTCCGGTACCGACAGGCCTTCGACCTCCGCCGGCCTCGTGTACTGCGGATACTCTAAGAGCGAATCAGCAAACGACTCATCGACGGCAGAACTTGGGTCGCCCAACACACCAGGGACGAGCCTTGTCGTGGCATCGATCAAAACCAGCGCCGCCAGTTCACCTCCGGTGAGCACATAATCGCCCAGTGAAATCTCTTCAGGCGCCAGTGCGAGACGAACACGCTCGTCCACACCTTCATAGTGTCCACACAGAATGACCATTCGGCGAGACTCGGCCGACAACTCTTGGGCATAGGACTGAGTCAACGGACGCCCATGAGGAGTCGGGAACAGTAACCGAATCTCTTCGCCCTTCGACTGAACGTCTCTTCGCACGGCGGCCACTGCCTGAAGAATTGGTTCGGCTTTCATGACCATCCCCGCGCCGCCTCCGTACGGGGTATCATCGACGACCTTGTGACGATCCGCAGCAAAGTCTCGCAGGTTATGCACCTGCACCGCGAGCAGCCCTTTCTCCTGGCCGCGCTTGAGTATGCTCTGTGCCAAGACCGGTGCAAACATATCCGGAAAGAGCGTCAGAACATCGAAGCGGACCATGCTAGTCACCAAGTCCGTCGATCAACCGTACCGTCATGGTTCGAGCGATCAGATCAACGGCAACGACGAACTCCTTTACCGCAGGGATCAAGACCTCTTTGCTTCCATCACGAACGACGACCAGAGAATTGCCCGGCAACTCCCAAATCTCTTTCACGGCACCCAGAGGCTCCCCTGACTCCGTCTTGACAGCAAGACCCACCAAATCACACTCATAGTACTGCCCGGCTGGGAGCTCAGGTACGACCCCGCGAACCGTCCGAATCAATCCCCCCCGCCAAAGACCAGCCTGCTCCGGTGTGGTGAACGCCGATAGCCCAAGAATAAAACTCGTCCCCGCCCGTCTCACATGAGTGACACCCGTCTCCAGCGTCTGTCCGTTTGTTGCCAGGAGGCTGACGCGCGTCAATCCCTCCAGCCGACCTGGGACATCGGAGAGAGAGCGAACCTTGACTTCTCCGCGCACGCCAAACGGCCGCTCAATCCGGCCCACGGTCACGGTTTCCGATTGATCCACCATCCCAAGCCAAGGTCAGGCTTTTACCGAAGCTTTTTTCTGGGCTGATTTTTCCGCCTCAAATTGCTTCCAGACCCCCGCTCGACGCAACAAGGTCCGCACGGTCACCGTCGGTTGGGCCCCTTGATGAAGCCACGTCAGCACCCGCTCCTGCTTGAGCTCCGGCAGACCAGCTTCTTTCAACGGGTCAAAAATTCCAAGAATCTCGATGAAGCGACCGTCGCGTGCTTTCCGCGAGTCTGCCGCCACCACCCGATACATCGGTCGTTTATGTCGTCCTGTGCGAGCGAGCCTCAAATGTACAGCCACAACGATTCCTCCTTATACACGAGTTCGAATGATCTGAAATCGATTACCGCGCACGCAAGAGCTGGGCGAGTTGCCGACGCCCTCCCGCACCGGTCATTGCCTTTGCCAACTTCTTTGCGGACAGGAATTGTTTGATCAGCCGATTCACATCTTGCACCGTCGTACCACTTCCCCGCGCAATCCGTTTCTTTCGGCTTCCATTAATAATCGTATGGTCGCGGCGTTCTTTTACGGTCATCGAATCGATCACGGCAACCACACGACTGATCTCTCGCTCCGGCTTATCGCCCTCCATCGCCTGCTTGATCTTTTGTCCGCCGGGCAGCATGCCCAAGATCTGCTCGAAGGAACCCATACGACTCATCTGTCCCAACTGGGTCCGAAAATCCTCCAAGGTGAAGGTATTGCTGGTGAGCCGCTTCTGCGCTGCCTCCGCCTGTTCCCGCGTGATGCTTTCCTGTGCCTTTTCAATGAGCGACAACACATCGCCCATCCCAAGAATGCGGGAGGCCATCCGGTCGGGATGAAACGGTTCGAGCGCATCGAGTTTTTCTCCGACCCCCAAGAACTTGATTGGCTTTCCCGTGGCAGCCCGAATCGACAAGACCGCCCCTCCGCGCGCATCCCCCTCGACTTTGGTCAAGATCACGCCGGTGAGGCCGACCCGTTGATCAAACTGTCCGGCCATGGTGACAGCGTCCTGTCCAGTCATCGCATCGGCGACTAACAGCACCTCATGCGGAGCGACCGCTGCCTTCACCGCAGTCAATTCCCCCATCAACTCGTCGTCGATATGCAAGCGACCGCCGGTATCCAGAATGACGAGATCAAAGCCCTGCTCTCGGCCTCGGTCTACGCCGGTACTGCAAATCCGCACCACATCGGTTTGTGACGCGTGGGTCTGATCGACACGATGCACCTCGACGCCAAGATCTCGCCCCAATGCGCTCAACTGTTCTCCGGCAGCAGGACGACGCGGATCAGCCGCCACCAGCAGCACTCGCTTCCCTTGATTCTTGAAGAGACGCGCAAGTTTTCCGCTGGCTGTCGTCTTTCCTGCCCCCTGCAGCCCAACCATCATCACGATCGTCGGCGGTTGGGAGTTGAGAGCGAGACCGACTCGATCTTGCCCCATCATCGCCCGGAGCTCATCCCAGACGACCTTGACAACCTGATGCCCCGGAGTCAGACTCCCCAGAACCTCCTGTCCAATTGCCTTTTCGCGCACACGGTCGGTAAACTCTTTGACGATCTTAAAGTTGACGTCCGCTTCGAGAAGGGCAAATCGCACTTCCTTGAGCGCTTCAGTAATATTCTGCTCGGTGAGCACACCCTGCCCACGGAGCTTTTTCAGAACTCTTTCAAACTTCTCGCTTAACGCATCAAGCATGACACCGTACCGCCACACAAACAGAGACCACCGAGGCCTTGCACCAGACCTCCGATCGCCTCAAAAACCTTAGAGAAAGAGCACCGGGCAGTCTATAGGACGACGGAAAGCAAGTCAAGATCACCAGAAGTCAGTAGTTTTATTGACATGCGGAAACCCTTCATATATGGTGCCCTTGTGAGGTACTTCGCCCCCACGACTCACCTACAGGGAAGCCGTCAACGAGGAGAAACCGCGTGCGAAAATCGCCCTGGGTCTTAATCGTTTTTGTGATCATCGGAGGTCTACTGGGCGGGATCCTCGGCGAGATTCTCCATGTGATGGCGCCTCATGGCACGATCCAAAGCATTTTCTCAACGCATTTTATGCCCGGCATTGACCCACCCCTGACCATAGATCTTGTGTTGATCAAACTTGTATTGGGGCTCAGCCTCAAAATCAACATCTTGAGCATTCTCGGAATGTTTGTCGGCATCTATCTCTACAAGCACGTCTAATCCTTCACCTGTAACGCCTGAAGTCTTAACGCCCGAATCTGATTCCGCAACTCTGCCGCACGTTCGAATGCCAGCTCCTTCGCAGCCGCTTTCATTTCAATCTCCAGTCGTTGAATGAGTCGATCGGTTGACTCTGTACTGCCATACGCCTCATGGGATTCAGCCACCAAAGGTAATTGAACATAATCAAGGTCCGCCACCGCATACTCAAGAGTCGGGATCCCTTTCGTAATCCCGACCGGCGTAATGCCGTGGACTCGGTTGTACTCGGCCTGAATCCCACGACGGCGATTCGTTTCGTCAATGGCCTGCTTCATCGAATCCGTCACGCCATCTCCGTAAAAGATCACCCGTCCTTCGAGATTACGCGCTGCCCGGCCGGCCGTTTGAATCAACGCACGGTAGGAGCGCAGATAGCCTTCCTTATCCGCATCCAGAATCGCGACGAGGCTCACTTCGGGAAGGTCGAGCCCCTCGCGCAGTAGATTGATTCCGACCAAGACATCAAAGGTTCCACACCGGAGATCACGGATAATTTCAGCCCGCTCAAGCGTTTTGATATCGGAATGGAGGTAGCGGACCTTAATGCCCAAGTCGTGATAATACTCCGTCAGATCCTCCGCCATCCGCTTCGTCAGGGTTGTGACGAGCACCCTTCCCCGCTTGGCCACTTCCGCACGGACCTGCCCCAGGAGATGGTCGACTTGCCCTTTGGCCGGCACGACTTCAATCTGCGGATCCATCAGTCCGGTCGGACGAACGATCTGCTCCACGACTTCATTCCCCGCATGCTTGAGTTCGTAGGTACCAGGAGTGGCCGATACATAAACCACCTGATTGAGGCACTGTTCGAATTCCACAAATTTCAACGGTCGATTATCAACCGCCGACGGCAGGCGGAATCCATATTCCACAAGAGTCCGTTTACGTGAGAAATCTCCCTCATACATGCCTCCGACTTGAGGAATGGTCGCGTGAGACTCATCGACGATCAGCAAAAACTCCTTCGGAAAGTAATCCAAGAGCGTAGGAGGCGCTTGGCCCGCGTTTCTTCCGCTGAGATGCCGAGAATAGTTTTCAATCCCGTGGCAATAGCCCATGGCTCGAATCATCTCGAGGTCAAACTTTGTGCGTTGCTCAATCCGTTGAGCCTCCAGCAATCGTCCTGTTTTCCTGAAATAGGCGACGCGTTCGTCGAGCTCTTCCTCAATACCGGTAATGGCTCGCTCATAACGATCGGGGGCGATGAGATAGTGGGTATTGGGATAGATCGCGACCTTGGGCAGCTTTCCTAAAGACTTCCCAGTGAGCGGATCAATTTCATGGATCGCATCCACCATATCGCCGAAGAGTTCGATACGCACGGATTTCGCATCCGACGACGCGGGAAAGACTTCAATCACATCTCCACGTGCCCGAAAAGTTCCACGATGGAAATCTACATCATTGCGCTCATATTGAATCTCCACCAACTTCGACAAGAGTTTTTCCCGCCTCGTTTCAAGGCCTACCTCCAGATAAATCAGCATGTCATGATAGACCTCCGGCGACCCCAGCCCATAGATACAGGAGACGGAGGATACGATCAGGACATCGTTTCGCTGCAACAGCTCTGTCGTGGCCGAGTGACGCATCTGATCGATGGCGTCGTTAATCGAGGAGTCCTTGGCAATGTAGGTATCGCTCTGCGGGATATAGGCTTCCGGCTGATAATAATCGTAGTAACTCACGAAATACTCGACGGCGTTATGAGGGAAAAACTGTTTGAATTCCTGGTAGAGCTGCCCGGCCAGTGTCTTGTTGTGCACCAGCACCAACGTCGGCTTCTGAACGCGTTCAACAAGATTCGCCATCGTAAATGTCTTGCCCGATCCTGTGACTCCCAGCAAAACCTGATGCTTCGTTCCCGCGTGGATTCCAGTCGTCAGCTTCTCGATGGCGGCAGGCTGATCTCCACAGGGCTTGAAGGGGGCCTCGAGCTTAAATGGTGGCATGACGATCTCCCCTGATGCACCGGAACGAATACTCGATCAGCACCAAGATCCTCCCTCCGTGGTCCTCAAAAGTAAAAAGGGCTGCCGGATATTCCGGCAGCCCCTCATCAGCGACACAACAGATCTCGGATTAACCGCGACCGCCCCCAAATCCGCCCCGGCCTCCGCCACCGGAACGCGGTTCTTGAGGACGCGCTTCATTCACTGTCAAGGTCCGTCCACCGAGTTGGGTACCGTTCAACGCCGCAACCGCCGCCTGCGCTTCAGCATCGGACGACATTTCCACAAATCCAAACCCGCGAGATTGCCCGGTAAACTTGTCCGTAATGATCCGGGCAGAGGCCACGGACCCATGCGCCGCAAACAAGTCACTCAGCTGTTGCTCGGTCGTCGAATACGGCAATCCACCGACATAAATCTTCGCACCCATCAGGCTCCTCCTTTGACACAACGATGTTGTCTTGGACTCGAGAAAGCAACGAGGAAGGAATGGGCCGAAGACGTCAACACCACGGCGGCTTAGCTCTGGCTTCCGATCAGATTCCCGGACTGGCCCAACACAACATCTATCCAGGCCTCATCACTTTCTGCGCCAAGCTTGCGCAGGCCTTTCACAAGCTGGCACGGCAATCGTACCTCAGATGCAAAGACAAAGGCAAGTTTGAGACCAGCTCCAATTACCGCAAGACTCACATTAGTAGGCTGGCGGTGGAGAAAGTGGCCGGTGCGAAAAGAGCGGAACCGCATGGAAGCTATCGAAAAGCATGGCAGACCGATCTGACACCACGAAACCCACCTGCCCCAATCCCAACGCTTGGTCCTCAATCGACAGCACGAGCGCGCCATCCACAAACACCTCGATGAAGTCTTTGCTGATGATCGTATTGCGCTGTACTCTGATCGTGTGCCAATCAACCGGCTTGAGAGTCACAGTCGCTTGCCCGAGAATCGTGGCGACCCCACTGGAAAGCCGAATGAATTGGACTTGTTGAGTGGCAAGATCGACGGTCGCACCATAGAAATTCTTTGCATCGCGTGCCCCGACCACAACTCCGCCTGCTCCACCGGTTCTCGGAGTGGCATGTACCCGAACACTCACATCCGGATATTCATACTGCATCCCTTCGGCCAACAACACCTGATAGCAGCGCTGCCGACAATTCGACGAGGCGGCCACGGCATTGGGTGGAGAGGGAGCCGTGGGATGAGGTTGTACCACCCATTCGGCAAGCGACTCCTCACTGGACACAGCTCTGATAAAACCATGCGGCACCCCTCCGGCCGGCTCGTGATCAAACGGCCACTGCTGAAAGAGCCCACCCTTCGCTTGTTGCTTCAGGTTAGCGGCTTTTTCTTCCTGCGTTTCACGTTGAACGCCGTAGCTTAGGGAAGCCCCCATCAGAAGAACCGTTCCGGCCATCAACCACACCCCAAGCATCACCAGCACTTCTCGTCCGATAGGTGACGCATGAATAGCCATTGCCCTCAACCAAACCTGCCCTACTTAGGGCTCCCCGGTTTCCTGATTTGAAGAATGTCGCGCTGCAACCGGTCCCGCTCAGCCAGAATCGTTCGCCGACGCTTCCATCGATTCCACGTCCACCACCGCAGCTTCTCTCGGAAGGTCACTGTCGGTGTCGCGGCACTTCCGCCGGGAGCTTGCTGGAAGGAATAGCCCTCGTGGGTATGACGCTGCTCAAAAAACCGCCGATACAAATGATCGTACAGTCCTTTTCCCTGTTCACCCCCTGCCATCCTGAATCTCCATTGCACGATATGGACAGCCATCGTAGCTGCTGACCCGATAGTACCTGGGCTCTGTGCGGCTCTGCAACCAGCTTTCCTCACATGGTATGATCCACCGGAACTCCACCGGTGCTCCGGTGGCCCAGATATCAGCATGAACACTATCATACCCAGCTTGAGTTGGTTGCTCGCCCGAATAGTGGTCTGCGCGATTGTGAGCCTCGTACTACAGCCTCAGATCCCCCTCGCACAAGCACAGGAACTAGCTTTCCAACTTGCCCTAGAGTCACTCTCCTCAGAACGAATGTTGGCCGACATCCGAACACTCAGCGGCCCCGCGTTCAACGGACGGCAAAGCGGCACGAACGCCGATCTCGAATCTGCACGGTGGGTGGCGCAAGAGTTTTTGTCAGCCGGCCTGCGATTCCCACGGGTACACAATGGATCGCTCGTCGTACCTTCCTTCACCGAAAAAGACGGGGCTTCATCCGGTGCCATAGCAACCATAGTTCCGACTCCAGTGTTCGCACCGGATCCAATCGTACGAGCTGGATCGACAGATCGGTTAGACACCAAGACTCTTGGCTTGGATTATCTCCCCATTTTTGATTCGCCCTCCGCAGAAATCCAGGCCCCGATCGTCTTCGTCGGATATGGCATTGTCGATGCGGATCAGCACATCGATGACTACGCCGGTGTTGACGTGACGAATTGCATTGTATTGTTTCTGCGAGGCAGGCCGGAACACTACCCACGCGCAGTCAGCCATGCCGACAAAGTTCGGTCGGCACGAGAACGTGGAGCCATCGGCTATCTAACGGCAACAGGCCCCCTTCTCCATCCCTATGAAATCCGTCGAGGCGTCACAGGGAGTCCAAGCGCCTTCTACGGGCAGCTGCCTCAGGATCAAGCGATTCCCGGCGCCTGGATCAGCACCGCCATGGCACAAATGCTTCTCCAGCAATCGGATGGTACTGGTTCTGATCGCCTGCGTATCCTTCAAGAACGTCTGAACCAAACACCCTCGTCACAAGCAACCAAGACCGATTCGTTCGCATCACTGCAGTGGAAAACCATTACCGAGAACGGGCTGCTGATCAATGTGCTGGGAATGATCCCCGGAACAGGGCCGGAGACGGTGATTATCGGAGCCCATCGAGATCACTTCGGTCGCCCCGGCGGACTCCTCTTCCCTGGTGCCGACGACAATGCCTCTGGAACGGCCGTCATCTTGGAGGTGGCACGGGCGCTCGCCAAGCTTGAGAGGCGTCCCTCTCAAACCATCTTCTTCATCTCGTTCAGCGGAGAAGAGCGTGACATGCTCGGCTCACGCCTGTATACCTCACACCCGGTCGTGCCGCTCCGGCTCACCAAAGCCATGATCAACATCGACCATGCCGGAGTCGGCAATGGACGGCTCACCGTCGGGGTAACCGGAATCGAGAAGGATATCGCATTAGAGGCAGGCCAGTCTGCGGGCGTGAAGGAGAAGCTGGATCTCTACGGTTTTTTCCCTGGCGGCGACCATGTTCCGTTTAAAGAAGCCGGTGTCCCGACCGTCACGATCGTGAGCGGCGGTGTCCATCCCCACTTCCATCAACCCACCGACACCGCCGATACGATCGATCCCAAGATCCTCAAAGTCACATCCCAATTCGTCTTGGGCTTGACGTGGCAATTAGCTTATGGATCGACAGACAAGGAAGGCGAGTCCAACACCATATCACCGCTGCCACAGCAACCGAAGTAACGCGCCGCACGCCTATTGAAATGTAGGACGAAAACGGGAGAACTGGCTTACGAGCAGGTTAGGGAAATGGTTCGAACAGCCCTGACTCAATCGGCGGCAATACATCCGTCTGGCGCGGCGGCGGAGGGAGGACGGTCGGACTCCCAACCTGGTTCGCACCCTGGATCAATCCAATAGAAAGTTGGGGTCCGAATGTCATGGTGGCTCCGCTCCACGCCTGTCCGGTGGTGGGGTTGCGAAAGTTGTACGACTGGAAATTCTGTCCCGGTGTGTAGAGAAATCCCTGCGTTCCCTGGTTATCGGTGTAGAGACTACCGCCGCTGAACTTGAACATCGGAGAAACCCCTCCGGCGAATGATCGAACGCTCGATGCATTCTGCGCCATCACCGTTCTGTCGACGTAGAGGGTGCTGATGCTCAGCAGACACAGCAGCCCCCTTATGAACCTGTCATGTCGCACGCAGTGTCTCCACATATCCATCACGTGAACCATCCAACCAAATATAGTATGCTCCTCTATCGATCTGTGATCAAGGAGGCATCTATGAATGGCACATCCTCGGTTCTTTACTATCGTTTCACGATCATGGTGATCGCAGGATGGGCATGCATTGTTTCGCCTCACACGAGTTGGAGTTTGGACATCACTCAGCCGATTCCAACGGAACGGCGTGAAACCGTGTCCTTGACGGACGCCGCTGTTCGGGCGTTGCAGAGCAATCTAGACATCAGCATCAGCCGACAGAACCGCGAAAGCCGCTTGGCCGATATCATCATCGAGCAATCAAAGTTCGATCCAAACCTGAGTATCAACGGCCAATACAACCGGACCGTGAATCCGCTCAATCGCCCCGTGTTCGGAGGAACCGTAGACCAACTTGGTCAAATCACGACCTTCGATCAACGGAATCATTCGCTGACGGTCGATGCACAGACCAACTTGATTACCGGCGGCAACTTCGACGTCAACTACAGCCCGGCCCGAAGCAGCATCAACCAAAACGTTGCGCGTGGATTTCTCTTCAACCCGTCCTGGACGGGAGGGCTGGCCTTCACCTTCACGCAACCCCTGCTCAAGAACGCGGGGATTGCCATCAACAAGACCTTCATCAAGGTCGCTCAAAACAACGCGGTCGTCGAACAACACGTCTTTCGAGATCGAGTCATGACCGTGATCACCTCGGTGGAACAAACCTATTGGGAAGTGGTCTTTGCCAATGAAAATCTGAAGGTCGCCCAAGCGGCCTTGAAGGCCGCCGAGGAACTCTTGGCCGCCAACCGAGCGAAGACCAAGGCGGGTGTGATGTCCATTGTCGATGTCCTCCAAGCCGAAGCCGCAGTGGCCTCGCGGGTGGAACAGGTGTTGGTGGCCGAAAAAGCCATCCGCGATCAAGAGGATCAGTTGCGGCGGCTCTTAAATCCTGGCGAGGAGGAGCTGCGCCAAGACGTCCGCCTCACACCAGTCGATCCTCCTGTCACTGTCCTCGAACCCCTGAGTCTTCAGGAGGCCATCGATACCGCGATCGAACAACGGCCTGAAATCACACAAGCCAAGAAGAACGTTGAAACCGGCGACCTCAATAAGCAGTTTGCGCGAAACCAGCTGCTTCCGACGCTCTCCCTTCAAGGCACGATCGGCCTTGCCGGCCTGGGCGGGGACTACAGCGAATCCTTCACCAGGAATTTCAGCGGGGACTTTTACAACTACGGCGCCGGATTGGTGCTCAGCTATCCCCTTGGGAACCGAGCTGCCGTCAGCACCTATAATAAGCGGAAGCTCGAGGCCCAAAACGCTGAAGTGGCCCTTGCGAACGTGCGCCAGCAAATCATCGTCGGCGTTCGTGAAGCGGTGCGCCGAGTGCAGACGGATTTTAAGCGGATCGAAACCACCCGATCCGCACGCATCATGGCGGAGAAACAGCTCCAGGCCGAACAGGAACGGTTGAAAGTGGGACTCAGCACGACGCGCTTCGTGCTCGAGTTCCAACGCGACCTCGCTACCGCACAGGGGAACGAGTTGCGGGCAATCGTGGATTACAATAAGTCGTTGTCCAACTTGTCTCGGCACAAGGCGACCACCTTGGACCGCTATCACCTCGAACTCTCGTAGCCCATGACGCCCGAGCCCCGCCGGCTCGTTGAGGGGCAGATGGTCCATAGGGGAGCAGCCCTGGCGCTGCTCCCCATCGGAGCCACCCTCGGCTTTTACGCTCTTCCCACTAGTCTCCAAGCTCAGTGGCTTGCTCAATTCACCCCACAGCTACTCGCCTATTCGGCAATGGGCGTCTGGGCATTGCGCACATCTGATGTCTTAACTCATTTGGGATTGGAACGAGCGAAGGTCACCACCGGACTGACGTGGGGGTTGCTGACAGGACTGACCCTGGGCTGCCTCAACACCGTCGTGATCCTCTCGATCTACCCCTCACTCGGCTACGACATCATCTTTTTGAAACAGACCCCTCACGGCCGGCTACCGGTCTGGCTGATGATCCCCTGGTTCATCTGCGCCATCGCCTTTTTCGTGGAGGTCAACTTTCGCGGATTCCTCTTGGGACGCTTGGCCGACTACGAACAGCAGTGGAGAGGGACTCACTCCGGGACACAGCTCGCTCCCCTGGCACTGCTCGCAACAACGCTGACCTTTGCATTCGACCCATTCATGGTGAACACCTTTCGGCATCTCCATTGGATCGCGCTCTGGGACGGACTCATCTGGGGACTGATCTGGCTCCGAACCCGCAACCTCTGGATCACGATTGTGGCCCACGCCGTCGAGGTGATCGTGATGTACAGCGCTGTCCGAGCCACAATCGGATGAGACCTGCCGGTACGACTCATTCTAATGGGATTATGGTGCAGAATAGGCCAGAGACCGCTATCATTTCACTGCCCGGCAGGATGAATTCCTGACCCGCCAGGCTTAGGTTCAGAATCTTGTCAGATTTCGTTTCTGTCGCGCGAGACCGGCCAGGGCAAGACCTGGAACAGGCAGTAAGGAAGCGCGCCTCAGGAAGCACAAGGAGGATGGTCGGTGGGTGATCTCGCAAAGTATGTCGTCTACTTTCTGCTGGGTGGCACGATTGTCAGCCTGTCCACCTACCTCGGTGCCAAAGGGAACTCATTCCTTGCTGCTATGGCCAGCACCTTTCCCGCCATCACCGCCGCCACCTTCATCCTGCTCTACATGAACGGCGGTGGAGCAACGACCGTCGAATACGCGAAGAACCTCATGTGGTTTGTCCCACCCTGGATCGTCTATGTCACCGCCATGATCATGGGTATCCCACGCCTGGGCTTCTGGCCTGCCATGGCCGGATCACTCGTCCTCTATCTGGGATGCGTAGGGCTGGTGAAGATAATGCTGCGCTAGCTGCACCAACTTCGTTCACCTGAACTCGGGCTTACCGGAGAGTACCTCGTTAGATGCTGGCGAATATAAGATTTTGGTGGAGACTCCAGAGTCACGCTCCAATCCAAAAGCAGTAAGGGTCTTCGAGAAGGATTGCAGGAGACAAAAGCCAGGAACGTGCGATCATTCAAAGCTGGATTCGGCAAGACCCCTAAGACACAACAGGAAGCGCTTGGATCGGGATCTTATCGATTGACCACCACTGGCACTAACCATAGACCCACCTTCGCTCCGTTTCGAACCGACCGCTGAATCATTCCACAACCCAAACGCCGTGACGTTTGATCGCATCATACATGGCGTCAGGGGCCAGATCGGCGCCATTAGTCCATTGCACAGCCCCCATGACGACCTGGACGTGGGCAAAGACTGCAGGATCGCGCAAGGGCTCAAACACCGTACCTTGGATATGGGGGCCATTGAGAAAATTGCCAAGATCGACTGCCCCCGTTGTGCCATCGGCAAACGTCACTTGCAAACGGTGTACAGACTCAACCCGCACCGACACGACACGCCACGGGGCGACGGGTTGAATGGCGGGTTCTACAGCAAGGGTTCGATTGGCTTGGGAGATTTGAGTTGGCTGCATAGATTCCAGTCCTCCAGGAGTTCATCCCGATGCTCATCTGCCCATTCTCGAACAAGCGCCATGGCATGGCGGGGGAGCGCACCGCGCAGTACGCTCAGATCCCTCAGGTCAAAGATGGCCTCATGCTCTCCATACAGAGCATGGAAATGCGGGGGATTGTGATCCCGCCAGAACATTTGAATCACAATACCATAGAAGATGCTGATCGTCGGCATGTCCAAGATTTAGAACATTGCTTACTAGCAAGTCACGATACCGCCCTCATATATAACCCATTCTACAGAGTCAGCATCAGATCCTGCTACTCAAGCACGACCGCCGTCCCATTCGCACTGACCATCAGCATACTGCTATTGGCACCGATCGTCTCATAATCAATATCAATCCCGATGATCGCATTGGCTCCCAGGTTTTTGGCTTGTTCCTCCATTTCCTCGAGCGCAATGGCCTTGGCCTTCCGGAGTTCTTTTTCATAACCAGCCGAGCGGCCCCCGACGATATCCCTGATCGACGCAAAGAAGTCACGAAACACATTCGCACCCAGGATTGCATCACCGGACACGAGTCCCAGATACTTCACGACCTTCTTACCTTCAATATTGTTCGTCGTCGACAGAATCATGAGTCCTCCCCGTTACGTGATCAATCCTCTCATCGATTCCGAATGATATCCATGTCATTGAGCAAATTACTGCAGCATGAACCCACGGCCTGTTCATCTGGTGCCGTTCTACTCTACTCATGGATGATACGCACTCCAGGTGGTAGGTCATTGTGTGTGTTCCCCCCTTGATTCCCTCGCGGTTTCACCGATTCATGCACGCAATCGCCTGGAAGAATCGTGCGCTGCGGATCTTTCTTTGGATCCAGATTTTTAGAAATAGGGGCCTCCGGATCACACAAGGCCGCATGGGCCTGTAACTTTGCCTCGTCCACAGGAAGTCCCGATTCCTTTGCTCGCCGGAGCATCCAGCAAAGAGTAATATTCGAGAGACCCAGAGACTGCCCTCCCCCCACATCAGAATGGACTCCGCGGAACCACACTTCCTGAAGTCGATCGCCGAGCACCCCGCCTTTTCTGGGAACGACCCGGGTCGGAGTAAAGTTTCGTCGGCGCTCGTCCAGTGCCATCGCGTGGTAACAATGTTTGACGTAATCCGGTAAAGTCAGATCCCAGCCAATATTCAAGTCATTCCCTGGAAGGCCGAAGGAGGCCACCGTATCCCAGAGCCCGAGAAAGCGGACCTCGGCTCCTGGCTGCTCCTTC
>Ga0224505_10000349_pt1 | contig 32163 bp, 26 predicted proteins | sample SF_Jan12_sed_USG_FD_169102 | JGI IMG/M metagenome (GOLD analysis project Ga0224505, IMG submission 169102) | Sediment microbial communities from San Francisco Bay, California, United States - SF_Jan12_sed_USGS_4_1 | ecosystem: Environmental > Aquatic > Marine > Sediment | place: USA: California... | reverse complement strand
GAAGTAGATGGATTCCCGCACGGATAACGTAGCTCGGAAGTCGAGGTCGACTCCTCGATGGTTGCAGGTCGTGCAGGAAATCTCCTTCAAGTGAAACGGCACGTCCGGCTGTGTCCGGAGATAAAACTCCATATCGGTATAAAGGGGGAAGGTGTAGAAGCATTTCTTGCAGATGCCCCGCCAGTCACCGTCGGTTCCCATGGACCGTTCGTCAATGGCAAAACTGGACTGTTTGCAGATGGCGCATTGGACCGTGCTCAGGCGCCGTTCTACTTCCTGTTGAGTGATAGTGACCATAGGACGAAGGAAACCGCTCCCCAATTGACCAGGTCGAGTATAACGGGCAAGGAAATAGAATCGCAACCACACCGCAAACCCGACAAGAACGCTTGACGTCCATTAGACTCGCGTTATACTGACAACGCAATGCATGTGATTACGGATAATCTGTTGGTGGGAAGCATCGACGATGCACAAGGGCCACCTGAGGTGGTTGGCACGCTCCTCCTCGTGGCTGAAGAGTTTACGATCACACCGGTCGCCTGGGTGGACTATCATCGGATTCCCTTTCGAGAATTTGCCAAGGTTGATCCTGCCAAGCTAGCGGAAGCGATGCGATGGCTTGAGTCGCGTGCTCCAAAAAGTCGGACCCTGGTCTGTTGTCGGGCAGGCATGGGTCGCTCCGTGTCCGTGGTCATGGCCTATCTCTGTTGCGTGGAAGGCCGGACCTACGATGAGGTCTTGAAGCTGGTCATGGCCAGACGGCCTGGCGCCATGCCATTGCCAAATCTACAGGTCGCCATTGAACAGGTGCGCCAACTCCGCCGCGCCGCGTAGTTGGATGCTGAAAAAGTCCGCCATCGGCATTCTCGCGTCACTCAAAGGCCTCGACCATGAAGAAGAATCACACTGATGGAGCTTATCCGTTCACCAAGATCAATTCGATGGGTGAACGGCTCACACGAAGTGCGGTATGTACCTCCTCGCCTCTTCGCTCGCTGCGGCCTGGCTGAACAGCCTTTCTGAGCACCCTCAAGGTATTTTCCCATCAGCATCGTTCAGAACCTCCCAGCCATATTGATTGTCAGCAACCAGGATTTCTGTACCGCCTTCAAGCTCGTCTTGCCTTTCCTCCAATCCTCATGGCGTAATGGCATTTCTATTCATCTCGTAATTTGGATGAGTGATGCCGGAGCTCCCAGAAGCAGAAGTCGTGGCTGGACAAATCCGTTCCCGTCTCCTCGGTGCGCCATTAGGCGATGTGTGGGTCGGACGGGCGGATATTGTGCGGGAGGGATTCTCGACCTTATCGTGGTATCCCGGCGCCAGCCTGCAGTCTGTCGAGCGATTTGGCAAGAGTGTGGCCCTTGGATTTGTGAAGGACCGGGTCTGTCGCTATGTCGTGGCCGAACTTGGGATGACCGGACTCCTCCTGTTCCAGTCCACGCCGACGAAACATCCACAGCATGTCCATGTGAGGATGTTGTTTGAAGACGCTCGTGAACCGGAATTACGGTACTGGAATCCTCGCCGGTTTGGGCGACTCTCGCTGTTGGATCGGGCAGGACTTGATCGATATCGCGCCCGCCGATTTGGCCTGGATCCGCTCGCCGCGTCGCAGCAGGACTTTGTGGAACTGTTGCAATCGAGACGTGGCCAACTCAAATCCATCCTGATGCATCAACAAGTCATCGCCGGGATCGGGAATATCTACGCGAATGAGATTCTCTTTCGAGCGGGTCTGCACCCGCATGTTCAGGTCAGCAGACTGTCGGTGGCCAGGGTTGAAAAGCTTTACCTGATCATGTGTGAGGTGCTCCATGAGGCGATTGCCTGTGGAGGATCGAGCGTCCGAGACTTTTTTGCTCCCGATGGAACCGAAGGGCAATATAAGCGGCGGCATCTGGTCTATGGCAAAGTGGGGCAGCCCTGTCCCAATCACTGCGGTGGAGTCATTCGACGCTTTCAGGGGGAGCGGAGCGCATATTTTTGCCTCAGCTGCCAGTCTCTTCGGTCTACAAAGTAATGACCAGAGACGGTAAATCTTTATATTTTGAGTGCTTAGTAGAAAATGGGCCGAGAAACTCCACACTAGGCCTTTTAATCCGTTTCATTTTAGTTCCTTTGGTGTCTTGAGTCATCCCGTTGATTTCCGTTACAATCCGGCTCCCTGATCGGCTGAGTTGAATACGAAGGAGAACTCTCATGGCAAAGGTGTTGGAAGGTCCCGGAATGGGACTGATGAAGAAGTGGGGAATTCATGTTCCCCAGTATGCGGTTGTGACCTCTGCGGACGAACTCTCCAAGCTTGGTCACGTCAACGACTGGATGAAGCAGAGTCAATTGGTCGCCAAAGCGCATGAAGCGCTCGGTTCCAGGTTTAAGCTCGGGTTGGTGAAGGTGGGCCTCGATCTGACCGGTGCCGTGGCGGCGACCAAAGACATGATCGGCCGCCAGGTCGGCAGCATTATGGTTTCGCAAGTCATCGTCTCTGAAATGATTGGCCACAAAGAGGAATACTATTGCGCGGTGAAATCGACTCGCGAAGGCAGCGAGATTCTCGTGGCCAACTGCGGGGGGATCGAAGTTGAATCGAATTGGGACCGTGTGAAGCGGTTGTGCCTTGATGTGGGACAGGCTCCCTCCCATGAAGCGCTTGAAAAGCTTGCCAAGGAGGCAGGTTTTACCGGCGCGTTGGTTAAGAAGATGGCAGATTTCGCCGGCAAGATGTTTAGCTGCTTCGACAACGAAGATGCGCAGTATCTGGAGGTGAATCCCGTCGTGACTCGCGCGAGCGATGGGGAGTTAGTCGCGCTTGACGCGGTGACTTTGCTAGACGGCGATGCCAAGTTCCGTCATCCGGATTGGAATTTTGCGTTTGCGGCAGAATTCGGCCGGGCCTATTCCAAGCAGGAAGAGGAGGTCATGGCGGTCGACAGCAAGATCAAGGGCTCGGTCAAGTTCATTGAAATTCCCGGTGGCGATACGGCGATGCTCCCCGCAGGCGGTGGCGCCAGTGTCTATTACTCCGATGCCGTCGTGGCGCGTGGCGGCAAGCTGGCGAACTATGCCGAATATTCAGGCGATCCGCCTGATTGGGCGGTTGAAGTGCTGACGGAGAAGGTCTGTTCCTTGCCCGGAATTAAGAACATCATTGTTGGTGGCGCGATCGCTAATTTCACCGACGTGGTGAAAACATTCGGCGGCATCATCAACGGATTCCGCAAGGCCAAAGCGGAAGGGAAGCTGAAGGGCGTGAAGATCTGGGTGCGTCGCGGAGGCCCGCGAGAGAAGGAAGGGCTCGATGCGATGCGCGCGCTCAAGGACGAAGGATTCGACATCAACGTCTTCGATCGCAACACCCCGCTGACGGACATCGTCGACAAAGCACTTCAGAAATAGTAACGAGGACTCAGAACTGTGGACTGAGCTAATCGGAGGGCGTTCACTCGGCCCTCAGTTCTCAGCGCTCAGTCCTAAAGGAAAGAGGGAGATTCCGATGAGCATTCTGGCCAATAAAGACACCAGGGTTGTGATTCAGGGGGGCGCCGCTGGTGTCAACGCAGCCCGCCGTATGGCGGAGTTCTGCTACTTGATCAAGCGCCCGCTCAACGTCGAAGCATTTGTGTATCCGCCTGACGCCGGCAAGTCCAATGAAGTGCCTTATGGCAGCGGCCTCATCGCCATCCCGGTCTACAAGACCATCGCCGAAGCGACGAAGAACCATCCGACCATCAACACCAGTCTTGTGTACATCGGAGCGGACCGCGCGATGAAGGGCGGGATGGAAGCCCTCGACGATACACACATCAAGGTCGTGACGATGATCACGGAGGGTGTGCCGGAGAAGGACGCCAAGATTCTTGGGGCCCATGCCAGAAAGCTTGGCAAGGTGTTTAACGGCCCCTCGTCGATCGGTATCGTGTCGGCCGGTTCCTGTCGGCTCGGTGTCATCGGTGGTGCGTTCGACAACCTCGTCTTATCTAAGCTCTATCGTGAAGGTTCCTTCGGCGTCATCACCAAGTCGGGCGGTCTCTCGAACGAAATTATCTGGATTTGCTCGCAGTTCGCCGACGGGATCACAACGGCCATCGGCATCGGCGGCGATGCCTATCCTGGCACTGACTACGTGAGCTATCTCGAAATGTTTGAGAACGATCCGCAAACGAAAGCGGTCGTCATCGTCGGCGAAATGGGCGGCGATCTCGAAGAGCGGGCCGCTGAGTGGTACGGCGCCAAGAAGCGGCGCGTAAAGTTGATGGCCGTCGTCTCCGGCTTCTGCCAGGAAAGTTTGCCGAAGGGGATGAAGTTCGGTCACGCGGGCGCGAAAGAGGGATTGAAGGGCGAAGGGTCGGCCCGGTCCAAGTCCGATGCCCTCAAAAAGTCCGGCGCGATTGTGCCGGCCACCTTCGGGGCGCTTGGTCCGGCGATCAAGGACGTCTATCAGGAGATGTTGAAGTCCGGCCAGGTGAAGGAACCGGTCGAGCCGGCGTCACTGCCGAAGTTGCCCAAGAGTATTGAAGCGGCCATGAAGGCCGACGAAGTCATGGTCACCCCACTGATTCGTACCACGATCAGCGACGATCGCGGAGACGAACCCTGCTATGACGGGTATCCCGCCTCCGAGCTCATCAATAAGGGCTACGAAATTCCCCATGTCGTCGGACTCTTGTGGGATAAGCGGTTGATCTCCAAGCAGGAAGCCGAAATTATCAAGCGCATCATGATGCTCTCTGCCGACCATGGCCCCTGCGTCAGCGGCGCGTTGGGGACGATCATCGCGGCTTGCGCCGGGATTGGCCTGTCTCAGTCGGTGGCTGCGGGACTCATCATGATCGGCCCGCGGTTCGGCGGTGCGGTCACCGATGCCGGACGGTTTTTTAAACATGCTGTCGACAATAAGATGACGGTCGACGAATTCCTCACCTACATGAAGAAGAATCATGGTCCGGTGCCCGGTATCGGCCATCGCGTGAAGAGCTTGCGCAATCCGGACAAGCGGGTGAAGGAGTTGGTCGGCTATGTGAAGAGCTTGCCCATCAAGACCCCGTGCCTCGATTTTGCGTTGCAGGTTGAGCAGGTCACGGCGGCAAAGAAGGATAACCTCATTCTGAACGTAGATGGGACGATGGCGGCCGTGTTGGTCGATATCGGATTCCCGGTCGATAGTTTGAACGGCTTCTTCATCCTCTCGCGAACGATCGGCTTGATCGGCCATTGGGTCGATCAGAAACGTCAGGGCAGCCGCTTGATCCGGCTGTTCGATTATCTGGTGAACTACGCAGCACCCAAACGGCGGGAAGTTCCGCCGCTGAAATAGGAAGCTATCAGCACACAGCCGTCAGCTAGCTGAAAGCTGATCGCTGACAGCTCTTTAAGGAGAAAGAATCATGTCGATGGATATAGCTAAGAACCTTTATGCCAAGATGCCAGGCGTGTTCGAGAAGGCTCGAAAGAAATTCGGCCGTGGCTTGACGCTGGCGGAGAAGATTCTTGTCGCGCATGCCGACAACTTCGACACTCAGAATTGGGAACGGGGCAAAGCCATGTTGGCCCTCCGTCCAGACCGAGTTGCCATGCAGGACGCAACAGCGCAGATGGCAGTCTTGCAGTTCATGCAGGCGAACAAGAAGAAAGCGGCGGTGCCCAGCACGATCCACTGCGACCATTTGATCCGTGCCGAAATGGGCTCGCAGAAGGACCTGACGCGCGCATTGGACGAGAATAAGGAAGTCTATAACTTCCTCGCGTCCGCCGCGAAGAAATATGGCATCGGTTTCTGGAAGCCCGGAGCCGGGATTATCCATCAAGTCGTGCTGGAAAATTATGCATTCCCCGGCTGTCTGATCATCGGAACCGACTCACATACGCCGAACGGGGGCGGGTTGGGCGGATTGGCGATCGGTGTCGGCGGGGCCGATGCCGGAGAAGTCATGGCCGGCCTGCCGTGGGAAGTGCTCCATCCGAAACTCATCGGCGTGAAACTGACCGGCAAGTTGAGCGGCTGGGCCTCGGCGAAAGACGTCATTCTCTATCTGTGCGGCCTGCTCACCGTGAAGGGCGGGACTAACAAAATCGTTGAGTACTTTGGTCCTGGTGCTGAGACGATCAGTGCCACCGGCAAGGGCACTATCTGCAACATGGGCGCTGAACTTGGTGCAACGACCTCCGTGTTTCCCTTCGACCAGAAGATGGTCGCCTACATGAATATTACGGATCGCGCGGATCTCTCGACCTTGGCGACGGCGCAGAAAAATCTACTCGTGGCCGACCCTGAAGTCTATCAGTCGCCCGAGAAGTACTACGATCAAATCGTGGAAGTCGATCTCTCAAAGCTCGAGCCGCATGTGGTTGGACCGCATACACCGGACTTGGCCAGGCCGATCTCGAAGTTGAAGGCCGAAGCGCAAGAGAAGGGCTATCCGGTTGAGTTGAAGGCGGCGCTCATTGGTAGTTGTACCAATTCATCCTATGAAGACATCAGCCGATCGGCTCATATTGCACAACAGGCGTTGAAGGCTGGCTTGAAGGCAAAGGCCTCATTTCTAGTCTCTCCTGGATCCGAGCGTATTTATCACACCATGAAGCGTGATGGGTTCTTGGACACGTTTGAGCAGCTGGGGGGCACCGTGCTGTCCAATTCTTGCGGCCCCTGCATCGGACAGTGGAAACGGGCTGATGGTGTGAAGGGCAAGGCGGATTCGATCGTCAGTTCTTTCAACCGGAATTTCCCAGGCCGCAACGACGGGATCAGTGAAACACTGTCGTTTCTCGCCAGTCCGGAGGTCGTGACTGCCTATGCCATCACCGGTGATTTGGGCTTCGATCCGGTCAATCAGACAGTCAAGGGCGCGGATGGCAAAGAATTCAAGTTGCAGCCACCGGTGGGTGAAGAATTGCCTGCCAAGGGCTTTGCCAAAGGCGAAGAAGGGTATATTGAGCCTGCTGCAGACGGGTCGAGCTTGACCGTCGACATTCCGCCAACCAGCGAGCGCTTGCAGTTGTTGCAGCCGTTTCCCAAGTGGGACGGCAAGGATTTGGACAAGTTGCCGCTGTTGATCAAGACCAAGGGGAAGACCACGACCGACCACATCTCCCCGGCCGGTCCCTGGCTCAAGTTCCGCGGACATCTCGACAAGATCAGCGACAATATGTTTCTTGGAGCAAACAACGCGTTTTCGTCAGAGCCGGGGAAGGGTACGAACATCCTGACTGGCGAAGCCAATCTCACGATGGCACAAATTGCCAGAGCGTACAAAGAGAAAGGTATTGGGTCGATTGTCGTCGGCGATGAAAATTACGGTGAAGGCAGCAGCCGTGAGCATGCGGCCATGTCTCCACGGTTCTTGAACGTGCGAGCCGTCATCACCAAGAGTTTTGCACGCATCCATGAAACCAATCTCAAGAAGCAGGGCATCCTAGCGCTGACATTCGCGGACCCGAAGGATTATGACAAGATTGAGATGAACGATCGACTAAGCGTACTCGATCTGAACAGTCTGGCTCCAGGCAAGCCAGTCACAGTGGTCGTGCATAAGACCAGCGGCGATGTGAAGGTTCAAGCCAATCACAGCATGACAGCACCACAAATCACTTGGTTTAAGGCTGGTTCGGCGCTCAACGCGCTGAACTAAATCAGATATTTAAGAAGGGGAAAAGCCATGGCAAAAGCAGATAAAATTATCTACACAAAAACCGATGAAGCTCCGATGCTGGCGACCTATTCGTTTCTGCCCATCATCAATGCCTTCTCGAAGGCGGCAGGTGTTGCGGTTGAGCTGCGTGATATTTCATTAGCGGGCCGTGTGATCGCGGTGTTCCCGGAGTATCTCACTCCGGCTCAAAAGCAACCCGATGCCTTGGCGGAGCTTGGCGAGATGGCCAAAACTCCGGAGGCCAATATCATCAAGTTGCCGAACATCAGCGCTTCGCTTCCCCAGTTGCAGGAGACGATCAAGGAGCTGCAAGGCCAAGGCTACAAGCTCCCGGATTATCCAGAGAATCCAAAGGACGACAAGGAAAAGGACATCAAGACCCGCTACGACAAAGTCAAGGGCAGTGCCGTCAATCCGGTATTGCGCGAAGGGAACTCGGATCGCCGAGCCCCGTTGTCCGTGAAAGCCCATACCAGGAAGCATCCGCATAAGATGGGCGCCTGGAGTCCTGATTCCAAGACCCACGTGTCCCACATGAAGAGTGGTGACTTCCGTTCGAACGAAAAGTCGATCACGATTCCTGCCGCGACCACGGCGAAGATCGAGTTCGTCGGCGTGGATGGCAAGACCACCGTCCTGAAGGAGAAAGTCGCCTTGCAAGCCGGTGAAGTGCTGGATGCGACCTTCATGAGCGTGAAGGCCCTGCGCACGTTCTTGGAAGAGCAGATCGAGGATGCCAAGAGCAAGGGCGTGCTGTTCTCGCTGCACATGAAGGCCACCATGATGAAGATCTCGGATCCGAAGATCTTCGGCCATGGCGTGACGGTCTATTACAAGGATGTGTGGGCTAAGCATGGGGAGACGTTCAAGAAGCTCGGCGTCGATCCGGACAACGGACTCGGTGACGTCTATGCCAAGATCAAGGCGTTGCCGGATGAGCAGCGCAAGGCGATTGAAGCGGACATTCAAGCCGTCTATCAAAAGCGTCCACCGATGGCGATGGTAAACAGCGACAAGGGCATCACCAATCTCCATGTTCCGAGCGACATTATCATCGACGCGTCGATGCCGCCGGTCATTCGCGACAGCGGCAAGATGTGGGGGCCGGACGGCAAGGCGGCGGACGCCAAATGTGTCATTCCCGATTCGAGCTATGCGCCGATCTATCACGAAGTCGTCGAGTTCTGTAAAAAGAACGGCGCGTTCGATCCAAAGACCATGGGTACCGTGCCTAACGTCGGTTTGATGGCGCAGGCGGCTGAGGAATATGGTTCGCACGACAAGACCTTCAAGGCGCCCGGCAACGGTACCATTCGTATCGTGGATGCGGCCGGTAACACGTTGCATGAACACAAGGTGGAAGCGGGGGACATCTGGCGCGCCTGCCAAGTGAAGGATACCCCGATTCAGGACTGGGTGAAGCTGGCGGTGACCCGCGCCAGAGCGACCGGCTCGCCGGCGGTGTTCTGGTTGAATAAGGACCGTGCGCACGATGCCGAGCTGATCAAGAAGGTCAATGCCTATTTGCCGAAGCATGACACGAACGGTCTTGAGATCAAGATCATGTCGCCCGCGGACGCCTGCCGCTTCTCAATCCAGCGGATGAAGGAAGGCAAGGATACGATTTCCGTCACCGGCAACGTGTTGCGCGACTATCTGACCGACCTGTTCCCGATTCTTGAAATCGGTACTAGTGCCAAGATGCTCTCGATCGTTCCGTTGCTGAACGGCGGCGGCTTGTTCGAGACCGGTGCGGGTGGATCAGCGCCGAAGCACGTGCAGCAGTTCCAAGAGGAAGGCTATCTGCGCTGGGATTCACTCGGTGAGTTCCTCGCCCTTGCGGCTTCATTGGAGCATCTCGCAAAAGTGGGAAACAATCCGATTGCTAAGATTCTGGCGGATACCCTGGATCAGGCCAATGCCAAGTTCCTGGAGAGCAACAAATCGCCAGCTCGCAAAGTCGGTGAGATCGACAACCGTGGCAGCCACTTCTACCTGGCGCTCTATTGGGCACAGGCCCTGGCTGCGCAGACAGCGGACAAGAGGATCGCTGATCGATTCACTAAGATTGCAAAGGATCTGGGCGACAACGAAAAGAAGATCGACGGCGAATTGCTTGCCGCTCAAGGTAAGCCACAGGATGTCGGTGGGTACTATCACCCGGACGATGCCAAAGCCGCCAAGGCCATGCGTCCGAGCGCGACGTTAAACGCGATCATCGACGCGATCGCTTAATTTCGACTGACCGTGAGGCGTGAGGGGGCTATCGCTCCTTACGCCTCGTGTGTTACGAAGGAGCCTATGGCCCAAGACGATACCAATGTGATTGATCAGCCTGAGGTGATGACGCCTCGGATGGTCACGATCGAGATCGCCGGTAAGAAAGTGGATGTGCCGGAAGGGATCACGGTCGTCAAAGCCATGTGGTATGCGGGTATGGACGTCGTGCGTGGCGTCGGCTGTCTCGGTGGTTTCTGCGGCGCCTGTGCGACCTACTATCGCACGAAGGATGATCCAAAAGTCCGAACCTGCCTGGCTTGTCAGATGGCGGTTCAAGACGGGATGTCCTTCACGATGATGCCGTCGTTCCCTGCCCGTAAGGCGACCTACGAGATTCAGAAGCTCAAAGATCCCAAGCAGGACCTCTTTAATCTGTACCCGGAAGCGCCGCTTTGCCGGAACTGTAACGCCTGCACGGAGGCGTGCCCGCAGAAGATCGATGTGCGTGAGGGAGTCTGGAAAGCCGTCTTCGGCGACTTCAAGAGCGTCTCCGAGATGTTTATGGACTGCGTCATGTGCGGCATGTGTACGCCGGTGTGCATTGCCGACATTGCGCCGAATCTCGTGGCGTTGTACGTCAGTCGCGCGCAGGGTGCGCATTTTTCAGAAAAGCCGGTCGGCCTCGATACGCGTATTAAGGAAATTCAAGACGGCCAGTACAACGAGGAGTGGGACAAAGTCCTGAAGATGAGCGAGAAGGAACTGGCCGAACACTGTGCGACGGTGAAATGAATCAGTCGAAAAGTCTCAAGGTCGTATCGTCTGCGGTAAACCGAACGACGTGATGACTCTCTGACTATAGACCTGTGACTAAGGACCCATGGACATCCACGCATTACAGCAAATCGTCCACAAGACTCGGGATGCCCGCCGTCAGCAGACCCTCTCCAAGTTTTCTCCAGCTGAACGTGATCAACTGATTCACAAATATCATCCGGATTTCAGAGCCAGCGCCTACCGGCCAATCCGTTTCGGTCCCAATGAGGGGGACAAGACGGTCGTGGAGTTGGCGACGCTGCTTGAAGGTGACAGCTCCATACAGGATCATACTGATCTCACGGCGCACTACACATGCGATGTGCTTGTGATCGGCGGTGGCGGGGCTGGTTGTGCAGCGGCACTGCATGCGCACGGCGCCGGCGCCAAGACCATCCTGGCGACGAAGCTTCGATTAGGTGACTCCAATAGCGTGATGGCGCAGGGCGGGATGCAGATTTCCGTCGCGCCTGAAGATTCCCCGGTAACGCATTTCATCGATACGCTCAAGGGCGGCCACATGCAGAATGACCACGCCTTGCTGAAGGTGATGGTTGAGGATGGGCCGTCGATTGCGAAATGGCTCCTGGAGTTGGGGGTCCTGTTCGATCGTCAGGCAGACGGCAATCTGCACGTGAAGAAGGGGGGCGGCAGTTCCAAGCCAAGGCTGCTGACCTGCTCCGACTATACCGGCCTTGAGATTATGCGCGTGCTCAAGGACGAGGTGATCAATCAAAAGATTCAGTTGCTCGAGTTTGCAGCCGCCATCGAATTGCTGAGTGGCGAGGCGGGGAACTGTACCGGCGCAATCTTTAAAGATCTGGATAATCAGCGGCATGTGGTCGTGGCGGCGAAGTGCGTGATTCTGGCGACCGGTGGCATCGGACGGCTCCACATCCAGGGATTCCCGACGAGCAATCATTATGGCGCGACCGGCGACGGACTGTGCCTGTCGTATCGCATGGGGGCCAAGTTGGACCACATCGATACGTTCCAATATCACCCCTCGGGGGCGGTCTATCCCGAGCAACTGATCGGGCAATTGGTGACCGAAGGGATTCGCTCAGAAGGCGGGCAGCTCGTGAATGCCAAGGGCGAGCGGTTTGTGAACGAACTCGATACGCGCGACGTGGTCTCGTCCTCGATCATCCGTGAGTGTGAAGAAGGACGTGGGATCAGAACCATGTCCGGCCGCGTCGGAGTTTGGCTGGATACGCCGCTGTTGGATGTGGAACATGGGCCCGGCACGGTGGAAAAACATTTCCCGGCGATGATGTTGCAATTCGAGCGGTTCGGTATCGATATCAGCAAAGATCCGGTGCTGATATATCCAACGTTGCACTATCAAAATGGCGGAGTGAAGATCGATACCAACTCGGAAACGAATGTGAAGAATCTCTTTGTAGCCGGTGAAGCTTCGGGCGGCTTGCATGGGCGCAATCGATTGATGGGAAATTCGCTGCTGGACCTGATGGTGTACGGCAAACGATCCGGGTTGACGGCGGCAGGCCGTGTTGGATCGATGAAGCAGGGTCAGCTTACGTTGAAGCATCTGCAACGGTTCCGAGCCGACGCCAAGAAGCACGGCAACGTCAGTGGTGTGATTTCGCCAATGATTCTTCCTGCCTATACCAGAAAAGTGAGTTAGCAATGAGGAGTGAGTGTTGAGGACTGAGTAGAAAATCAACTCAGTCCACAATCCTCATGACTCAGTCCTGAAGTGATTGAAGGAGCGCTATGAACGTTCACGAATTCCAAGCCAAGTCCTTGTTTGCTCAGTTCGGCGTCCCAGTGCCGCGGGGGAAGGAAATTACCTCTCCCGAAGATGCGACTGCCTGGGCGAATGAACTCAATACCCCGGTCTTCGTCGTGAAGGCGCAGATCCATGCTGGTGGGCGAGGCAAGGCCGGAGGGGTCAAGATCACGAAAGACAAAGGCGCGGTGGCCGGATTTGCTAAGGAGCTGATCGGCAAGACGCTGGTGACCCACCAGACGGGTCCCAAAGGCCGTCAGGTCCATCGGCTTCTGCTCGAAGAAGGCGCCAACATCAGCAAAGAATTGTATCTGAGCATCCTGGTGGACCGCGATTCCGGGTGGCCCGTCTTCATTGCCAGCACCGAAGGCGGGATGGAAATCGAAGAGGTGGCGGAGAAGACACCCGAGAAGATCATCAAGGAATTGATTGACCCGGCCGTGGGATTTCAAGGCTATAACGGGCGCAACGTAGCATTTGCCCTCGGCCTCAATACGATCGAGCCGGCCGTGATAAATCCCTTTATCCAGATGATGGGGAATCTCTATCGTTTGTTCATGGAAAAGCACGCCGCAATGGTGGAGATCAACCCGCTTATCATCACAAAAGAAAAGACGATCGTCGCGCTCGACGGCAAGGTTTCCTTCGATGACAACGCGTTGTTCAAGCATGCTGACGTTCAGCAGATGCGCGATCTCAACGAAGAAGAGCCTCTGGAAATCGAAGCCGGCGCGAACAATCTGAATTACGTGAAGCTCGACGGCAACATCGGTTGTATGGTGAACGGCGCGGGCCTTGCCATGGCGACGATGGACGTCATTAAACTGGCCGGCAGTGAGCCTGCAAACTTTTTAGATGTCGGCGGCGGCGCGACGAAAGAGACTGTTGCGGCCGGCTTTCGGATTCTCCTGAAAGACCCGAACGTCAAGGGCATCTTTATCAATATTTTCGGTGGCATCGTACGCTGCGAGCGGATTGCCCATGGCGTCATCGAAGCGGCCAAGGAAGTGAAGATCACCGTGCCGCTCGTCGTCCGGTTGCAGGGCACAAACGCGGAAGAAGGCCGCAAACTATTAGCCGAATCGGGATTGAAGCTTGAGGTGGCTGATGATCTCTGGGAAGCAGCACAAAAAATTGTGAAACTGACTGGCAAGGCAGCCTAAAGGAGCGAGTCGTGAGTATTCTCGTCAATAAAAATACGCGGGTGGTGGTGCAGGGGATTACAGGCAAGGAAGGGTCGTTCCATGCGACCCAATGCAAGGCCTATGGCACGAAAGTGGTCGCCGGGGTGACGCCGGGGAAGGCCGGGCAGGAAGTCGAAGGCATTCCCGTGTTCAACACGGTGGCCGATGCGATGAAAAAGACCGAGGCCGACACGTCGCTCATCTTCGTGCCGCCGCCGTTCTGTGCCGATGCCATCCTCGAAGCAGCCGATGCCGGAATCAAGTTGATCATCTGCATCACCGAAGGCATTCCCGTCAACGATATGGTGAAGGTCAAGCGGGCGCTTCGTGGTCGTGATGTGAGGTTGATCGGACCGAATTGCCCTGGCGTCATCACGGTCGATGAAGCGAAGATCGGGATTATGCCGGGCTTCATTCACAAGAAGGGCGTGGTCGGGGTGGTCTCTCGCAGCGGCACCCTCACGTATGAAGCCGTTCATCAACTCTCGACCTTGGGGTTGGGCGAGACGACCTGCGTCGGGATCGGCGGCGATCCGGTCAATGGTACTGGTTTTGTCGATGTGCTGCCGTTATTCGAGAAAGATCCAGAAACACAGGCCATCGTCATGATCGGCGAGATCGGCGGCGACGCGGAAGAAAAAGCAGCCGAGTTCATCAAGAAGAACGTCAAGAAACCGGTCATCAGCTTCATCGCCGGCATCACGGCGCCTCCCGGACGCCGCATGGGCCATGCCGGCGCCATTATCTCCGGCGGCAAGGGCACGGCAGCTGAAAAGATGAAAACGCTGGAAGCGGCCGGGGTCAAAGTCGTCAGGAATCCAGCTGAGATCGGCGCGGCGGTCAAACAAGCGTTGGGACGGTAGTTCCCCAAGTCCATTCTTCGGTTGGTATCCTCCTCCGCTCCCACTTCGTAGGACTGATCTCTACGGCCTATCTGTCACCTCCGCTCAGTGACGCGGATGTGACGATTGTCATATCTTTCAACGAGTTGTTTGCCGGTATATTGCTGTGCCCTATGTACGAGCGGCGTGTAATGACTGCTCATGAAGGCCGAGCAAGAGTCGATTCATCCCTCGCCGTGGCCATGCCAGATGGGGGTATTGGATTTACCGATAACTCCAATCCGTTTTATCTATTTTTAAAAATGAATGTGGGATTGCTACTGTTGGCGCCGTCCATCCTGCGACGCGAGAAGAGCATCCACTCATGATCGCTCTGGAGGCGGATAGTTGGACTCTCATGCCGATAACCGCAACAGCGGAACCGTGGGCCGATTTGAGTATCACGAAAACGCAATCGTCTCGTGTCGCCTCAGTGCCCACCGACGATCTACCGACTGATATTAAATTTGGCGACCTACATTCGCCGAAGAACATGTTTTCTTTACCGTGGGAGGGTATTGAATGAAAACGAGAATTTCGGCGATCGTTTGCCTTCTCTGTGTCATCGGTTACGCTGAGGTCACTCGGGCGGAAGATCCGTACAGTCAACGGGTGGCTGATCCATATGCCCTATCGCCAGGTCTTCCAACCATGTCCTCGGGGACGCTCGAGCCCTATCTGTCATTTATGGCAGGTGTGGCGATACCGTTCAGTCAGGACGCCACATTTCGTAATGGCGATGTGGAGAGGAAAGTCGACTATCAGATGAAACAGTCGATCGGTGGCAATGCGGGCATCTGGTTTCCGACCAGAAACAAGATGGCGGGATTCGATCTTGGCCTTGAAATCAGCGGCTTTGTTTGGTATCCGGACATCGCCTGCTGTCGGAACGGAGTGAATGGAACGCTTAATCCGGACGGATCGTTTGAGGGGACTACGACGGAAACGCAAGGCATCTACGTGGGCGCCAATGTCATGCTGCGCTACCCGATGGGGATTTCCGAGGCCTATCCCAACGGGCGGTGGTTTCCCTATGTCGGGGTCGGTGGAGGAGCGCATCAGATCGCGCAACGGCCGGGCGGATTCCGTGGGGCTGGTTTTGCCAACGCCATTGCTGACCAGCGGAATACGGCTCCAGGATTTATGGCGGTGGGAGGATTCAAGGCGCATCTCTTTAAGTACGTGGCTGCCTTTCTTGAGGCGAAGTATGTCCAGGCCTTTCACGACGAGCTGGGGACGGATCGATTCGGAGTCTCGCAAAATGACGGATCACAAAATCTATTTCTAGATAATTATGAATCCACGATGAGAACGATCTTTGTGCATGGGGGTTTGTCGATTCACTTTGACGTGAGGCCATAGGCCCGGTCACAGTTTCATGCACACCCTGCCACAGGAAGGTAGGGTGTGCACTGTTTTAAATTACCGACCTTTCCCTCACGTTCTTTCCCTCTCACATAACTAGGGTACAAGATCGGCTGATCTCCAGGCCAAACTCGTCCTATTGATGTGAGCAGCAATGAGTGCCAGTGGAGCTAGGCGACTATTGGAGAAAGGTGTATGTCGAGGGTCAGTTCTTGGGAGACCACTCGATCCAATCGGTGGCGGGTCATCATCGGCACGCGAATGAACTCGACGCCGAAAGTATGTTCCTTGACCCAGCGGACTTTTCCCAGTTCGATGAACAGCGATGCGGTCGGATCCGGCAGGAGGACACTCAGCTTGATATAGCTCCCCATGAGGACGGTTCGCTCACAGGTGACGGCACAGCCTGTAACGGACAGGTCAGACACCACCCCTTCTCCCACAAATGGAGCGCCTCCGAATATCGCAGGATAGGCCACAGGCAGCCGAGGATGGATTCGCCAGTTAATGGTCGTGTCAGCCATGGTTGTGTCCTCCGTACGCCGCAGTCTATCCAGGTAGCCGGCCAGGGGCCATTCCTCGGAGGGGGGGCTATGGCCTTACCCTGGGGCCGTGAAACGTGACTCGTGAAGCGCAAACAAGAATGGCTCAGATGTAATGTTTCTCGCGAGATATGAACGACGCTCGCCTCGCACACTTCACGGACTCATCAACGCGGGATGAGCGGGCGAAGCGGGCTTCACGAAATACACAGCCCATGCGGTTGTGTTACGAACGCCGGTCTTAGGGCTTGTTAGGCTTATCCGTTAAAGGAGAAGGAGGAGGGACCGTTGAAGGGAGTTCGAGCCGTTCCAGCACATCTTGCTTGAGTTTCGTGGGTTCTTCAATCCGGTTGTCTCGTTGCAGGATATTGATATCTTTAGCCTTTCTTGCATTCAGTTCCACCACATCTGCGTCATCCCGGACTAGGTGTGGTGTGAGGAAGACGAGGAGATTCAACTTCTCGATCTGACGACTTTGCGATTTAAACAGCCAGCCGATCCACGGAATGTCTCCCAACACGGGAATCTTCTTTTCACTGAGCGTGATGTTGTCACGCACCAATCCTCCGATGACGAGCGTCTGTTGATCCTGGGCGACGGTCGTGGTTTCCATGGATCGCTTCGTCGTGGTGGGGCCGACCGGGATACTTGCCGACCCAGCGCCGATGGTCTGCGCCACGTTTTCCGCGATCGCCGTAATCTCTTGCTTGATTTCCAGGCGAATCAAATCCCCTTCGAGGACCTGCGGGGTCAACTCTAACGTGACGCCGACGTCTTTTCGTTCAATGGTGACGAGCGTTCCTCCTGTGATGCCTTGGGCCTGGCCGGTTGGGAATGGGCGATTTTCACCGACGACGATCTTCGCCTTCTGGTTATCGGCGGCCAGCACCTGTGGTGTGGAGAGGACATTCGTATCAGTTAAGTTCATCAGGAGGTTCATGAATGCACGCACGTTCAGCGTATTCAGAAGCGGTGCTGCGCCGCCGGTTGCCCCTCCGGCCGCTGCGCCAGTGATCGCCTGGGCAAAGGTTGCCAGGTCTTCCGGCGCTCTGTTGAACCCACCGATCCCCTGTACAAAGCCAGTTTTTCCCGCGCCGAGCACCTGAGTCGGATCTGTGCCGATTTGGCGAAGGCGATCCACTTGGACCTCCAGGATCACCGCTTCCACAAAGACCTGCTTGCGCCGGATATCGAGGTCACGAATGACGGCTTGGAGATGACTCCAGGCAAGTTTGGTTGCACTGATCACGATGGAGTTGGTCGCCTTATCGGCAAACACTTGGACCGGAGCCTCGAATTCCGTCAGCGGTCTGACGGGTGGACGGGTTCCAGGTGTGATCTGCGCTACGGTTTGTGAGCGTGCCACCAAATTGGTGAGAACAGCGGCAAGATCAGTCGCGTTGGCGTGCTTCAGCTTATAGACGAACACACCGCGTTCCGGCGGAAGGTCACCCATGGGGACAATCTGATATAGGTTTCCTCCCTTCGGGACCAAAGCGATACGGGCTGCTTCTAAGGCCGCGACGAACATGGTAAAAGCCTGGTCCGGTGAAACCTTAGTCGGAGAAAACACAGAGACTTTTCCGCCCTGCTTTTTAATGGTCTCATCCAGCACAAAGTTTTTTCCGGTGAGCTCGCTGACAAACCGGGCAAAGACGGGGATCTCGACTTCGTTGAAATCCAACGCGACTTTTGTTGGTTGGCTTCCTCCGCCTTGCGAAAATAGAGGGGGAGGGAAGGCCAAGAAGAGTAGAAGCACCAAGATCAGGCAGGTGCTAAATTCCCTGGTCGTGTTCGATAGGCAATGAGGTATTGGACGGGCTTGCACGATGGACTATTGATTCCGTGGCATCAGCTGATGCGGTGTACGTGAGACTGACCGTACCATAGGCGTGTCGAAAGACACAACAAAGCTGATGTTTCTCAAAAGCGTACTGTCCGCGCATATCCAGAGGAGGGGCGCTCGCTGCCGGTCATCCCTCCCAAGCTTGGAGGCACAATCCTGAGTCCATCGTTAAGTGTGTTCGCCAATACACCGATACAGAGAGGCGACGTGTGTGGGCAGACGACCCCTGGTCCCAAATGCCTGAGCGGATTGAATTGCAAGTTAATCCATTACTTATCAATGTCTTAGTATGATGGTCCAGAGGATAAGTGAGCCATTGAGATTGCTAACCTCTTTAAGGGTTTCGCGCCTATGTCATGGCCCAACTTCACGAACGTCGGCAAGAGCAGAATGGGCCGCTAGGGCAGGCTTATACGGGGTCGGGATCTGCTAAGGTTGTAGTGTGCGTGTGAATAAGAAATCCCCTTTAAAATCAGATAAAACCCAGACCTCCCGCGCTCACAAGCGTGGTGTGGTTGGCTACAGCAGGAAGAGCGCTCTTCTTGAGGACGCCATCACCCAAATGAATGCCGGGAAATATGGGCGTTCTTCTACCGCACTGAAGGAATTACTCGCACTTGATCCGCAGAACATGGAGGCGCGACGGCTGTTCGCCACTCTCCACCTTCGTCTCGGGAGCTTGATCCCGGCGAGACAAGCCTTTGACTCACTCATTGATGAAGCGTTTCAGCGTCAGGACTACTGGCTTGCGGAATCGTTGCTTCGCGAATACTTGGCGGCTGGTCCGCGCTGTGTGCCGTTCTTGGAGAAGCTTGGGGGGCTCTATCAGGAAAAAGGAGATACCCTCGAGGCCGTGGCTGAGTTCGGTAAGGCGATCGACATCTTAATCGAAGACCCCGACCCTGACCATCCACAGCATGCCTCCGAGCTCTACGATAAAGTACGAGCCCTTGCGCCAGCGAGCCCAGTGGCATTTCGGTTGGCGTCCTTCTTTGACGCGCAAACCGGTGAGCTGCTGGCCCGTCAGACTCGTGATTCTGGACCATCAACCGACACATCATCCCTCGACATACCTGAGACGGGTCAGGGTGTCACGGCAGGTCCTGAACCGATGGATGGGGTGATGCCATGGGAGATCCAGGATTCTCTGGTGACGTCGCCGGATTCTCCCCACGCAGCCACTGTATCTGATTCACTGGGATCGCTTACCCCACCAACGGTCACGGATCTTCTGACACCTCACGCGCACCAGCACGATGAAGCATTGCCGCCCTCTGATCCACCCTCACCAGAACAAGCGCAGACCATGAGCAGTACGAGTGAAGTGGGAAGTGCTGCATCGGACGAACTTCACACCGATGAAGGTGGGCGTGTTCCCTCTGGATCGCAGATAGATGATCTTCCCAGACAGATTGAGCTTGGAGGTTCTTCCTCGCTCTTGCCCTCATCGGTGTCGGGAGATGGTTCTGCTGCGGCTCAGGAACAAGACCGAGGGTTGGTCGAGGCCGAACCCGAGGCCTCCTTTGAGGCAAGCGTCCCATTGACGGGTGTCGCACCCCAGGACTCGACCACTGCTCCGGAAGCGCTAATGAGTTCGATCCAGCCTGCAGAAGATATTAGCGACATGTCGTCATACCAGGTTGAGGAGAGATCAATACTCGCGGTTGAGAGTACTGAGACGCAACTGGCACCTGATTCGATGGTGTCACCAGGTGGCCCTATTGAGAGTCAGGAACAAGACGGATGGGTGGCCGAGGCTGAACCACGTGCGCCCTATGATGCAAGTAACCCATTCACGGTTGTTGTACCGACGGAACTAACCACTGCTCCGGAAGCGCCAGCGAGCGCAATCCAGTTCTCCGAAGATACCAGTGTCATGGCGTCATCCCAGGTCGAAGAGATCGCAGCGCCTGAATCCTTGGGAACAGAACAATCGAGCGTTCCACCAATAGAGATCGAGGATAGACAACCCTCTCTACTCCAACCTGTCGAGGCCGAACCGAAGGAGGTCGTGACGGAATTGCCTCCAGGCACGCCTAACCCATCAAGCCCAGAGTCGGTTTCAGGCAATGAGGTTTCAGAACCATGGAAGCAACCAGGCTTCTCCTGGGAATCTGTATTCGATAGTGCATGGAAGTTGGGAAGTGATCGTTCGGCACATGGTTCCCCGTCGGAACTCACCGAGACGAATGTCGGTGAAGCACTGACCCCAGCCTCGGCAGTGGGATCTCACCAGGAACAGGTATTAGAAGACCGAGCGGTTGAAATACCAGAGCGCAAAGAATCAACGTCGTTCGGAGACCACACCTCTGCTGGATCTCCAATTGCGCCGATGCCCTGGGATCACGTTCAGGAGTCGGTCATTTCAATTCCTCTGGCGCAGGTCGATCCTCCAATGACAGAGAGTCTGAAGCTGGCGGTAGATCCATCGCCTCATCCAGCTGAACCAGAACTGTCCCCAACAGTGAGTGAAAGCCAGATTCAACCTACGTCTTCACCGGATACGTCCGTTGAAGAAATGGATTCATTCTCGATTGTGCCAACTCAGCAGACGTCGGCTTCGCACGATCTGGAGATTCCTGTTGCTGAGTTGGAACACACCACACTCGAATCCAAACAGACCTCCACTCAGGAAGAGTCTGAACCGCAGTTTCGGGTGATGAGCGCTCCGACGAGTGATGCCCCCCCACCGGAAACTCCTACGGCAGCACTGGCGACGCCGGTTTTTGCGGGTGAACCAGTTGCAGACGCTGTGACCTCTCCCTCAGAAGTTCTGTCGGAGGAGAATGACTTCCCCTTGAACACGGAAGATGAGCATGCAATCGCAGCCGCTCAGAGCCTCGTTCAGGAGTCTACTCCCGAGTCTCCCGTCGCACGACCACAATCTAGCAGCGAGACACTGAGCACGGAGACCGATGAGATTCCACCTCCCTCCCCTCTGCGAACACAACAGAGAATATTAGAATTGCAGCCAGAAATGGGAGAAACTTCTCAGCGCGTAAGAGAGACAGCCGAGGTGCAGGCTCATGAACCGCAACCGCAGGCAATGGCGTTTGTCGAGGCGCAAGCTCCTATTCCTGAACCGGTTCCTGAACCAGTGCCCGAACAGGAAGAATGGATCAAAGCAGGAGAATCGATCCGATTCATCGAACCACCTCACGCCGCTCCAGGTGCACAGGTATCGCCGGAGAGCGCAGAACGGCAGGACGTCGGCCGGTCTATGTCCGTGGCTGCTGCTGTTGATGTGCTCTTTGAGTCGTCTCAAAATATCAGGGCGACAGAGACGCGAGAAGATGTCGCAGAGCCCAAGCCAAGGCGAAAATCTAGTTCGACACTGATTCGATCCCGCTCGGCGATTGCCGGTTTTGTCAGCTCATGTTTTTCGACTACGCGTGCCCTTGTGGTGACGTGCATAGGGCTGGTGATGCTCTCGGGGATCCTCATTGCGCTAGGGGTCGGTGCCATCGGACTGACCTGGCTCATCCTGGAAGAATCACCCTCTCCAACATTCCAAAGTCTTACGACCACTCCTCAACGGACACTGTCGGATTTCAAGAAGAACGGCTACTTGTTTCTCCTCGGGTTTGACGTGTCGGTTGGTCACGATCCGATACAGGTGGGTTACGATCGGAAGCCTGAGCCCTACGATGGCAAGTTAGCGCTCGCGTGCTTGGGGAGCTCAGGCTCGGGAACGGTTGAGGGAGTGAATGCCTCAGCCAATGTCATGCGAGGGTGGGTTCGCAGTTCAGATCCTGTTGGGGCCTTTAAGTCTCATCAGCAGATTATTAAGGAGTGGGGTAAGCAGCATGAGTCGGCGCTCAATCGGTATAGCCAGTGGCAAAAACTTCCCTTTGAAGATTGGGGGTATGGCCAAACGGTGAGTCCGCCCTGTACTGCGATGGTCTTCGCCCACCAGCTCCATGTGGCGGATGGATTCCTGCAGAGTGTCGATCTCGGCATTGATCGACTTGAGACGGATATGGAAGCGTGGCGCATCGTCCTGAGTCAGGCGAAGACTCTGGCGGTGAAAATGCTGGCACTACAGGCGATCACCGATGACATTGCCGTCGCCTCGGGGTTACTCGTAGGCTCCGACTTTGACGGAAAATACCTGGGGCGGGTCACCAAAGTTCTTCGCCCGCTTGATCAGGGCGAACTCTCGATGCGTTGGCCCATGCAAAGCGAACTGGTCGCTGCCTCGAAGACATACGAGACTCAGTTGAAAGCAGCGAGAGCCGAAGAACAGCCGGTGTACACCATGGTGGCATCGGCGCTTCCCTTGCCGATGCAACGTCGTCTCAATGACTATGCGGAATATTATGATGCGTCTTACAAAGACGCCGGCGAAGGGCGGTATGGCTCGTTGCCCAAGTGGAAAGACTATATCCGTTTCCCAGCGTCTGGCGTGATGGATCATCTCACCAACCCAATCGAGAACATCGTGGGGCTTGAACCGCTTGCTCCATGGGATCTGTACAACGGATTCGTGGTCGACACAGATGCCCGCCTTCGGCTTGCCAGTGTACAAGCCTGGCTCAGGCGTGGTCCCGCCGACGGTGATCTCGCCACCCGGATTGCGAAAGCAGGGCAAAGCTTGTATGACCCCTACACGGGACTGCCAATGCTATTGAACATGAAAAAAGGCGCCCTTTACAGTGTTGGACACGACGGGAAAGATCAAGATGCCGATCCCCAGTCCGATGTGGTGGTAGAGATTCCTGTTGGACACATGTCTGCTGCTCCGGCGAAATCCTCAGCCTCTTCATCCAAGTCCAGATAAGTCCGTTTCCGTTCCTCCCGGTCTGCCCCGGCATCGCTTGCTTGACAGAGCGTCGAGCATTCCACACAATCAGCGGGCTTCGCCGAGCTGAAGAGGCACCATGGGGCATTCACCGAAACAATGGCATGAGGTTTTTCCGTGAAGAAGGGGATGACGTTCCCGACGCCTATTCCAACTCAGATCGTATCCAACGAAGAGTTTTTCCCGATTGATCAAACGGCCGAGCAGGCTCGCGTCGAGCAAGTCACGGGAGAGCTGGTAGCAAAGGCGGCGGGTCGGTTGGGAGTCACACGCCGGGAGTTTATAAGAACGACGAGTGGTATGGCGGCCGCGCTCCTGGCCATGAATTCCGTATTCGGGCGATTTTTCAATATCGGGGACATCGAGCTGTTCGAAACGGCGGCGTTCGCCGAGCAGCAGGGAAATCCGTATTTTATTTTTGATGTGCAGACCCACTATGTGAGTTCTCATTACGATCCCTCCGATGCCGAAGCGAATCGGAAGGGGGCCGTGTCCAAACAGGCTCTACTGTCGTTAAGAAAGTACATTCGCGAGATGGGGCTCAATCCGAAACTGGCCGGTGATCGAGACACGCTCGATGATCTGTCGTGGAAGAATTTCGTGAAGGAAGTGTTTTTCGACAGCGAGACGAGCGTCGGCTTGATCAGCACACCGCCGGGGCCTTATCCGCAGGAAGCCGTCGTTCCGCCAAGAGAAATGGCCCACATTCGTGACGAGATCAATCGGTTGGCCGGGTCGCAACGGATGTTGGCCCATGGTCTGGCCACCCCCCAGCTCGGTGCGGCGGATTTGGAATTCATGGCCATGCAGGCTGAAACCCTCAAGGTCGATGCCTGGAAATGCTACACCGGTTCCTGTCCGAAGGGATTCGACCGAGGCTGGCGCATGGACGATGAACACATCGCCTATCCGATGTTGGAGCAGGCGCGGAAGCTCAACGTGAAGCGGGTCTGCGTCCACAAGGGACTTCCCCTCGGTCCCGTGCCGGGCTATAACCATCCGAGAGATCTGATCAAGGCGGCCAAAGACTTCCCAGATCTCAACTTTGTGGTGTATCACGCCGGGTTTCGGGGCGTGACTTCAATCGAACAAATATTTGCGAAGACGGGTGAAATTCCGTGGACCACGGAGTTCTGCCGGATGAAGGAGCAGGAACCTGGTCTCTCCAATATCTACATGGAGCTGGGTTCTACCTTCGCACAACTGGTGACGACATACCCATTGATCTGCGCGCATCTACTGGGGCAGATTATCCGTTCGTTCGGCATGGATCATGTGCTGTGGGGAACCGACTCGATCTGGTATGGAACGCCGCAATGGCAGATTGAAGCCTTTCGGCGATTCCAGATCCCCGACCGGTTGATCGAGAAGCATCAGTATCAGACGTTGACGAGGCGGGCGAAGGAACAGGTGTTTGGATTCAACTCGGCCAGGGTGTTTGGGGTCGATGTCGAAGCTAAACGACGGGAGGTTCCGAATGACGCCTTGGGCCGGCTGAGAATGAGCTATCTGGAGGAAGGGCCGGAGCCGAGCCGAAGAGCGTACGGATGGGTGGCGGGATGAATGGGTGGTGCTCGGTGCATGCGCGCAATGAGCCAGCGACCTGCTTTGCCCATACATTGGTAATGGAAAAATGAAGAGAGGAGAGGCCGAATGAAAAGCGAGATTTTGTATCCCGGTGCATTTCCGATGGTGCGTGTGGAGCTGGCGGAGGGAGAGCACATCAAGGCCGAGTCCGGCGCGATGGTGGCTTGTTCACCGACCATCGATATTGAAAGCAAGATGGAGGGAGGGTTTTTAGGAGCGCTGTCACGAAAGTTCCTGACAGGAGAAAAATTCTTCTTCCAGACGTTGAGGGCAAGTCGAGGCGCCGGCGAAGTGTTGCTCGCGCCGACCGTGCCCGGCGAAATTATCGTAATGGAGCTCGATGGTGTCAACGAGTATATGGTGCAGAAGGATGGATTCCTGGCAGGTGCGGCTGGGGTTGTCATCGACAGCCAAATGCAGAGCATGAGCCGGGGATTGCTGGGCGGGGAGGGGTTCTTCATCTTGAAAATGAGCGGGAAGGGGATGCTTGCCCTGAACAGCTTCGGAGCCATTCACAAGATCGAGTTGAAGCCAGGTCAGGAATATATCGTGGATAATAGCCATCTGGTGGCGTGGTCTACCACGACCACGTATAACATCGAAAAAGCCACGTCCGGATGGGTAGCCAGCTTCACGTCGGGTGAAGGATTTGTCTGCCGATTTCGTGGGCCGGGCGTCGTGTATATCCAGAGCCGCAATCCGGGCAGTTTCGGCGCATGGGTACGACAGTTCATTCCAGTCAGTCAGTAGCGGTAGCTGAAAATGGCCACCAACTTCATTCTCACCTCGCAGGAAATCCTCACGGTACCTCCGAGGGTACGGTTCCAGGTGTCACTCACCTACGACCTCGTCGGCAGCTATTTTAAGCCGCCGCATGGCATGCCATGGTAGAAAGCACTCCCAACGCGCTCTGTTTCGGCGACGAATTCCCCGCCAGCGGTGCCCCTTGCCTGGTTCATGTCGAAGACCATGGACTGACGATCACGTTTATCCCTGATCGTGATGGAGCCGAGCCCCGATCGGAATCCTTGAGGTTTTCCGAACTGACCGTCTCCGCAGGTGGGCTGGATCATGATCAGCTCGTGGCCACATGGGTGGGGTTGAAAGGGCAGCGGACACTCTATCTCAAAAGCCCCGATGTGATTCGTGCCTTCCGGCAAGCGGCTCCTGATCATCTGAGCCAACCGCTTGAACGAGCCGCCGAACAAGTCCGTCAGGTGCGGCAACGGCATCGAATGGTGTGGGGTATTGTCGGGGGCGCCCTCTTGGTTGTCATGCTCGGACTGTGGTTTGGGAGTGACGTGCTGGTTGAACTCGCCGTTGATCGAATTCCTGTCGAGTGGGAACGGAAGCTGGGCGAGTCAACCTATCGTGACTTTCTGGCTCATCAGGATGTCATGAAAGAGGGCCCAGCCGTGGACGCGGTCAACGAGATGATCCATCGCCTGACCGGCCAGATTTCGGAGAACCCCTACACTTTCGAGGTCACCGTCGTGAAGAGTGATGTGGTGAATGCGTTTGCCCTACCAGGCGGCTACATCGTCGTCTTCACCGGACTGATGAAAAAAGCGGAGAGTGGTGAGGAGGTCGCCGGGGTGCTCGCGCACGAGCTGAACCATGTGCTGCAGCGGCACGGACTTGAACGCATTATCAAGCAGCTGGGCTTTGTAGCCGTAGTGTCGATCGTGCTGGGGAATCCTCCGGGATTGGGCGGGATGATGAAGCAGCTTGGGGTTGAGCTGATGACGTTGAAGTTCGGTCGCGCACAGGAGACGGAAGCGGATCTCACCGGCCTTGAGTTACTCTATCGCGCGAAGATCGATCCATCCGGCATGATCACGTTCTTTCAACGGCTGGCAGAAAAAGACGAGGGACGAGTCGAATGGCTCTCCACCCATCCGATGAGCAATGCCAGAGCCGAGCGCCTCAAGACCCAGCTGGCAGAGATGCCGAAACAGAACCCCGAACCCTTTACGTTCGAGTGGACCAAAGTCCGAGCCTCGCAGGGCGCACCACCTAGTACCCCTCCATGAACCCTGTGCGGACGATCCGTCTCGGTGTCATCGCCGATACGCATAGTCTGTTTGACCCGGCGATTGTGCGTCACTTTTCTGGGGTGGATCATATTATTCATGCCGGCGATATTGGCAATCGATCGGTCATCGAACAACTTGAGATGATTGCTCCCGTGACGGCCGTGTCCGGCAATGTGGATGGGTACGAAGAGAGCGGCTTTCCGACTGAGGCTATCATTAAGCTGAATAGTTTCTGCATCGCGATCCGGCATGTCGTGTTTGAAGCGGGAAAATTGACCAAAGATGGAAGAGCGTTTCTCGATCGTACCAGACCAGACATTTGTATTTTTGGCCACACCCATCAACCCAAGAATGAATGGTTGGGTGATACGCTGTTGTTCAATCCAGGATCGGCGGGGCCAAAGCGCTTCACATTACCCAGGATGGTCGGGCGGATCACGATGAGAATTCGCCTGTTGGCGAAGCACATCACGTTGGAGGATTGAGTTCCTGCGCCTAAACGGATGGACGCGATATGACACTGTGCTAGCTGAGCCGACATGAGACTTCACCGGGGGATTAAAAGCGCAAGCCTACGCCCACCAACCCATAGTGGGTGCGAAAGTCCATGGCCAGTCCTTGCCAGTGATAGTCGGCCGAAACGTATCGGTACTCCCCAAACAGAAACCACTTGGGACTGATTACCAATTGTCCTCCGCCGAGAAACTGATGAACGAAGGCGTAGGCTGAGTCAAAATCTTTATCGTCTCGTCCTGCGATGTTTGGGTTCAGGAGTGTGGCGTGAGACCAGCCTAGGCCGAAACCAACGTACGGACGAACTTGCTCACCAGGATAGCGCAAGATCAGATTGAATGTCGTATTGATCAGGAGGAGGTCGGAGTAGCCAGTCGCATTGTTTTGCCCATTTGCGATGTTTGGAAAGGAAAGTACTCCACCGTGCATGTTGGAATCGAGCTCAAGGCCCACCATTCGACGGAGCGCAGCTGGGAAGAGTCCCACTTTTAGGCCAGCACCGAAGCCGTCTTGAATCGAGGCGGGTACCGTCGTCTCTTGGTTGAAAATCGCCAGATCACGAGGCCAACTGCCAAGCGCATAGGCGCTCAGTTCCACGTCTCCGAACTCGGCTGCGACCGCCACGTCAGTGACACATAGGGAGCAGAGCAACGCACTAGAGAAAGTGATCAATCGGACGAGGGAAACGAATCCCACAGTTTCACGAAGGTTAGGGGGCAAAAAAAGAAAGGGCCTTCTGGAGAATCTCCGGAAGGCCCTTCCAAAGCGTACGCTATAATAGCTGTCTAGTTACCACGAACGATGGTGCACCATTCACCGAGGATGCCCAAGATATTCTTGGCGGAGTGGTCAACGGATGCAACCTTGGTGATGCCTCCGGCCACTTTTGCAGCCTGGACGCTCGCGTCACCGGTGGCGACCCATCCAAGAATTGACTGGCCGCAGGCCTTACCCTCTTTGGAGGCTCCTGCCTCGTCGGTTGCGACATCGCCGTATTTGGTTTCATTGTAGATCACACCAGCCATCGGTGAGGCGACGATCTGACAACCGCTCAAGCTGAGGCCGACAAGGGCAATAACCGCAAGGGATAAACGGGACGCGTGCTTCATAAGATCCTCCTTAATAGAAGTTAGAACGAAAGATTGTTTAGGTGTCATAAACAATCAGCGTGAGTATAGTCATCTACGTGGTGTCCGTCAATCTTGAATCTGACCTGTGTCATGGCACGCACGTATGGAATTGGAACTTCGCAGTCAGTTCACATCTACACAGGCGCCAAGGTTCGGCTCAATGGTAAGCAGATTGGTATCACGTCGCTCCAGTACTAAGGTCTCTCGGCGAGGGAATCCGCTGGTTCAAGTGCGTAGCGATCGAACCTCAGGGCCAAGAAAAAATTGTTGCGCTTCACGATGATTTGTCTATAATCATCAAGCGCATAGTCCGTTGTGTTGTAGTATGGGTAGTTAACCAAATCTAACGGAGGAGGACTCTATGTCGAAGAAAGTGCTTTTATTGGCTGTTGCAGTCCTGTTTGGTAGCCAGGCGGGTCTGGCGATGGCGGCAAATCCAGACACTGGTCCGGGCTGTGGATTAGGGAAGTTGGCTTGGGGTGAATATAAGGGGCAGAAGGAAATCGCTCCTCAAGTGCTACAGGCCACCACGAACGGCACCTTCGGCAGCCAGACGTTCGGTATCAGCTTTGGAACTTCCGGATGCACCAACGATGGCAAGGTCATGAGCGAGCATAAGACGACGATGTTTGCCTCCTTGAACTTCGAGGCGCTCAGCGCCGAGATGGCTCAAGGGCAGGGCGAGCACTTGGCCTCGCTTGCGACGCTGATGGGTGTACCAGCGGAGCGCCACGCAGCGTTCTTCGCTTTGACCCAGGAGCGTTATACGTCTCTGGTTCAAGCTGGGGAAGCTTCTCCGGTCGCATTGGTGAAGTCCCTCAACGATGCGATCGAGGGCCATCCAGTCCTCGCGCAAGCATCAGTACGCTAAGTTTGCACAAGGGGCCCTGGCAGAGATGTCAGGGTCCTTGTTGTCTCTTTCACGCCGTGCTGGTCTTTCTTTTCGCGCTTCTAGCCTGTTTATTCGTTCCCTCTCCTTCCAATGCCCTGCAATCCGATCCTGGGGTTTATCTCACACAGTTGATCGAGCAAGCCCAAGAAAAGAAGCTTGCCGAACAACGTGAGTGGCAGCTGTTGTTGCACTATCGGAAAGGACTCTTCGGTGGATATGAAAGCGAGCAGGATGATCCAGGATTTTTCTTGTCTTCCAATGGGAAGACGGATCCATCGGCTGAGCTTGCGGCGACCCTTGCACAATTCTTCTCTGCTGAACTGGTCGGTCGCTCTCGACAGCCGGCTCAGTGCGCGTTCATCGCTCGGTACCACTGGCTGAAAGAGCAACTGCAGTTTGATCCGACTCGGCTTCCAGCGCTTTCCTGCGAACGGTTTGATCGGTGGTACGAGGATTTCGAGGCCCAATCTATTTCTCTGATCTTCCCTTCAGCTTTTCTGAATAATCCAGCCTCCATGTTCGGCCATACCCTCTTTCGTGTTGATCAAAATGGCCAAACCGAACAGACCCGCATTCTCGCCTATACTATCAACTATGCAGCGGACGTACCTCCAGACGCCGGCCTTGCCTATCCCGTGCGCGGCATCTTTGGAAGCTATAAGGGGTATTTTTCCACGATTCCCTATTACCTCAAGGTGCAGCAGTATCGAGACATCGAAAACCGCGATATTTGGGAATATCGCCTGAATCTCACAGAAAACCAACTGCGGCGATTTCTGATGCATGCGTGGGAATTAGGGAATGCCTACTTCGACTATTTCTTTTTTAAGGAGAATTGTTCGTACCATATCCTTGCCCTCTTGGACTATGCCGATCCGGGGTTGCATTTAACGGATGAGTTTATCGGGTGGACTGTCCCTGCCGATACGATACGATTGGTCGTCTCAAAGCCCAACTTAGTGTCCGATATCACGTATCGGCCCTCTCGGAGCACAGTGATCAAACGAAAGCGAGAATCCTTGCCTTCCGCGGAACGCGATTTGGCTCATCGGATGACACAGGATCTTGGTGAACTGACGTCGCCAGCATTCACCCGCTTGGTACCTGCCAAACAGGCATTTCTGCTGGATCTCGCATCAGACTATCTGCGGTATCGAATCGAGACGACTGACTCTTCAAAACCGGAGTGGAAGGAACGCAATAGGACGGTTCTGACAACCCGCAGTCAGCTTCGCATCCCATCCGAGGAGTTTACCGTGCGCCCATTTGCGAAACAGCCAGAACTTGGCCATAAGACCTCACGTGCAGTCATCGGAGGCGGTTGGCGAAACAACGATACGTTTGAGGAGGCGACAGTGCGCGGGGGGTACCACGATTTGCTCGATCCAGAGGTCGGGTATACTCCCGATGCGCAGATTGAAATGGCCTCCATCACGGTGCGGCGCTACAATCGAGCGGATCAAACTAGGGTAGAACGAGCGACGTTGCTGAATCTTTTGTCCCTCTCGCCGATCGACTCAGTCTTTCATGCCCCTTCCTGGAAGCTTAATGTGGGGATGAACACCATCCGGCATAATGATTGTCAGCTCTGCAGCAACGGCCTCTTCAACGCTGGGATCGGGGGTGCGAAGGAACTGCGGTTGCTCAATCGGGAAGTCCTGTTCGCCTTTGTGGAAACCGAAGCAAACATCAGCAAGGCATATCATGAGATGCATCGAATCGGAGGTGGGGGGACCATCGGGCTGTTAGCCGATCTCACGGAGCGATGGAAACTCATGGCGACGGGATCCTATCTAAAATTTCCGTTGGGGGACAAGTCCGACGATTTCCGATGGTACGTCGGGTCGCGGTTCACGCTGGCCCAAAATTGGACGGTCAGGCTGGAGTACAATCACCGTGACCGAGACAACGACGTTCTGTTCAGTGTGCAGGCGTTTTTTTAGACTTTCATCCCTTCCTTCCTGAAAAAAGTTCCCTTATCCTCCCTCCGTGAGTTTTCTCGACCAATTCTTCGTCTATCATCCAGAACCGTGGCAAGACCGAGATTGGGCACGGTTAAGCGGGCTGCCGCTTGAAGACGTGTGGTTTCAAGCTGACGATGGAGTGAGACTGTTCGGCTGGTACGTCGAAGCGGCTGCTGATCGTCCGGTCATGCTCTGGTGCCATGGCAACGCCGGAAACATCATCAATCGCATTGACAATCTCAAGCTCCTCTACCAGATGGGATTGTCCATTTTCTTGTTCGACTATCGTGGATATGGAAAGAGCCAGGGCGCTAGTCCAAACGAGGAAGGACTCTACCAGGATGCGTACGGTGCCTATGATTACCTCACGCGAATCAGAAAGATCCGTCCAGAACGAATCGTGCTATTCGGCCGATCGCTGGGAGCGTCCGTGGCAGGCGAACTGGCAGTGCAGCGACCAGCCTCGGCCCTCATCCTTGAATCATCGTTTCCTTCCATCGAAGCAGTGGCCAAGTTCTATTATGGTGGATTACCCGTGCATTGGCTCCTCGGAGCCGCACATCGATTGATCGACCGGCTGCCGCAGCTGTCGCTTCCGAAGCTGATCATCCATGGGGACAAGGATGACATTATTCCCATTGAGTTTGGTCGCCAGGTCTTCGACGCGGCCAAACCGCCGAAGGAATGGTATGTGGTCGAAGGTGCCGGGCATAACGACACATATCTGATGGGTGGGCGAGCCTACTTTCGCCGGCTTGGGGAGTTTATTCGGAAGGCGCTCACCACATACTGAAGCTAAGGTACAGGCGGTGGCGAGGCACTCGTTGAGTTACCGTTTCGCTTCCGGAGGAGGCCAGTTCATTTCCGTATGTCGGCCGCAGTAGTAGCACAGGAGGCGATACCGGGCTTTGCGCCGAGGATTGGGCAAAGAAATGAAGGTAATCGGCGTGTCGTCGTACGGGCATGTCGGCTGTTCGT
>Ga0224505_10000348_pt1 | contig 32189 bp, 30 predicted proteins | sample SF_Jan12_sed_USG_FD_169102 | JGI IMG/M metagenome (GOLD analysis project Ga0224505, IMG submission 169102) | Sediment microbial communities from San Francisco Bay, California, United States - SF_Jan12_sed_USGS_4_1 | ecosystem: Environmental > Aquatic > Marine > Sediment | place: USA: California... | reverse complement strand
GCGCCAGGTAGCCACGAACCTCGACGCCCAGGCGTTCTTTCAGGTATTTCCTCGCTATCGCACCCGCGGCAACTCGCATGGCAGTCTCGCGCGCCGACGAACGGCCACCACCTCGGTAGTCGCGGATTCCGTACTTCTGCTGATAGGTGTAATCGGCATGACCAGGCCTGAATTTGTCCTTTATATCGCCATAGTCTTTGGAGCGCTGGTCCGTGTTCTCGATCAGGAGTCCTATCGGCGTCCCGGTGGTCTTGCCTTCGAATACGCCGGACAGGATTTTCACCTGGTCGGGTTCGTTGCGCTGAGTTGTATGGCGGTTGCGGCCCGGGCGGCGGCGATCCAGGTCACCCTGGATGTCGGCCTCGGACAATTCCATACCCGGCGGGCAGCCATCAACCACGCAGCCCAGCGCCAGCCCGTGGCTTTCGCCGAAGGTCGTCACCGTAAAAATCAGTCCAAATGTATTTCCGGACACTGCTAGAACCCTTGTAAGTCACCTTTGCCCAGCAGGAACACGCCTGCCCCGCCTGCGGAGAATTCGAGCCAGACAAACGCTGTCTCAGGGTAGGCTCTTTCCAGCGCAGCCTGGCTGTTTCCTACCTCGCAGACGAGTATTCCATTGTCCGTGAGGAATCGCGAGGCATCTTGCAGAATCTTGCGTACCGATTCCAGCCCGTCGTCGCCCGCGGCAAGGCCGAGCTGCGGCTCGTGGTGATACTCGCTGGGCATAGCCTTAAGGTCCGGCCGATCGACGTACGGCGGATTGCTGACAATCAGGTCGTACTGCTTGCCGGCGAGGGCCGCAAAGAAGTCCGACTGTACCGGGGTGACCCGGTCTTTGAGGGCATGGCGCTCGATATTGATCGCCGTAACGTCAAGCGCGTCGCTGGAAATATCGACGGCATCGACGATTGCATCGGGAAAAGCATGGGCAATCGCTATCGCGATGCAGCCGCTTCCGGTTCCGAGATCGACGGCCGACCGCACCGAATCCGGGTCGAGCCAGGGCGAGAACCGCTCGTGAATAAGTTCGGCGATGGGGCTGCGCGGCACGAGTACACGCTCATCGACATAGAATTCGTGGCCGGCGAACCAGGCTTGCCTGAGCAGGTACGCGAGAGGTACGCGCTCCTCGATGCGTCGCCCGGCCAGTTGCAGGATTTCGTCCGCCTTGTCGTCGTCAACATCATTGGCATAGACGGCAGGTGCATCGTCGTGCGACAGCCCCAGTACGGCAAATACCAGCCAGGCAGATTCATCCAGAGGGTTGTCCGTGCCATGGCCATACCACAGCGGCGCGCTCTCGAAGCGCCCGGCGACGGTGTGGATCAGCTGTTCGACGTTCATATGCGACGGCGAATCTATCACGCTGGCAGTGCAACTGCCTGTAGAATTACCGGCTCCCCATCAATTCAATCAAGAACATCACGGAACTATGAGTGCCAGGAACCTAATCATCGCGATCGTACTCGGCAGCGCCTTGGCGGCCGGCATTTTCGTTGCGGCCAGGATGAACCAGCCAGCTGCATTGCAGCATGCGTTCGCCGTCCCGATTCCACAGCCGCTACCGGCATTCACGCTCATCGACCAAAACGGCAATGCCGTCACAGCGGACACCTTTCGGGGTCAATGGGATTTGGTCTTCTTTGGATTCACGAACTGCCCGGACATCTGTCCGACGACCCTGCAAATCCTGGCCAACGCAAAACGCGCATTCATCAGCGCCAAAATAGAGGTCACACCGCGAATTGTGCTCGTCAGTGTGGATCCCGAACGCGATACGCCGGAAATCATGGGCAAGTACGTGGACTATTTTGGCGATGGCAATCTCGGCGTTAGCGGAGAACTAGCGGAACTCACCAAGTTCACTGCGGCGCTGGGCATCTATTTCGAGAAAATGCCAGCGGAAGGCGAGAACTACAGCGTCAATCATTCAGCAGCGGTTCTCGTTATCAATCCGCAAGGCGAATTCTCGGCTCTTTTCAGCGCGCCACATGACGTCTCGAACTATATTCACGACCTGCCGATCCTTATGGGTGCGGACTGATGCAAACATTTCGCATACGCATCCCGGTCTTTTTGCTCTCGGGGATACTGCTCGCGGCATGCAACGGCGAAGCAGAGGCACCGCTGGTCGCAAGTGACATCGTCATATCCGAACCGCCACCCGGTCGGGCTATGAGTGCGGGCTACCTTACGCTGCGCAATAATGCGAACAGCGTGGTCCGGATTTCCGGCGTCGATAGCCCGCAGTTCGGTTTCGTAGAAATACACGAGACCCGGCTGGACGATGGCGTGGCCAGGATGCTGCTGGTGCCGGAACTCCTGATTCCCGCGAAATCGAGCGTCACGCTGCAGCCGGGCGGAAAACATCTGATGCTCATGCGCCCTATCGGGTCACCGGATAAAATTTCATTAAGTTTCTATGACGACGAAACATTGCTGCTCAGCGTGCAGGCGCCAATGACAAGGAGGAATAATTAGTGCTTGATCTACTGTTCGTTGCACTGCAATACGTATTGCCACAGCACCTGCTGACAGCGTTGGTCTGGCGTGTTGCGCGAATTCGCAATGTGGCGATCAAGGATTTCCTGATCACCCGCTTTGTCGGTTTTTACAGAGTCGATATCGAGGACGTGGAGCTTGCGGTACCGTCCGACTTTGCGACCTTTAACGAGTTTTTTGTTCGCGCGCTTAAAGCTGATGCTCGACCAATTGACCTTGCGAACGACAGTATCATTTCACCGGTAGACGGAACCGTCAGCATCGCGGGCACGATTCAGCACGACAGCATCATCCAGGCAAAAGGTATCGACTACTCCTTACTCGATTTACTGGCAACCGATACGGAACAGGCCAACGCGTATGTCGATGGCAACTTTGCAACCATTTACCTCGCCCCTTATAACTACCATCGCGTCCACGCGCCGATGGAAGGCGAACTCATAGCGGCCCACTATGTTCCGGGCGATCTATTCAGTGTAAATGACGCAACCGTCACACGCGTGAACGGCTTGTTCCGCCGTAACGAGCGCCTCGTCATGCACTTTCAAACAACGCGCGGGCCGTTTTGCCTGGTATTTGTCGGTGCACTCAATGTGGGCAGCATCTCGACACCGTGGAGTGATGAACTACGTCCGCGCAAGCGTGGTGTCGTCGACGTACTCGACCTATCACGACACACGACTGCGGTCAGTAAGGGCGATTTGCTGGGCTGGTTCAATATGGGTTCCACCGTCATCCTGTTGTCACCTGCAGGAGTGTATGAGTGGGACGACAACCTGCAAGCTGGCGCAACTGTTCGCCTTGGCGAGGCGATCGGTCGCAAGAAGCATCGTCAGTGACCGACTGGCGCCCGAGCTCCGGACCGGAGTCCGCGGCGCGGCGCGCAGCTATGCTGCGCCGCCTGCGCGACCATTTTGAGAACGCCTCCATCCTGGAAGTCGAAACACCCGCGTTGAGTTTTGCCGCGGCCAGTGACGTGCAAATCGAGAGCCTGGAGGTCCGTAGTGTGCTGAGCGACCAGCCGCTGTACCTGCATACCTCGCCGGAATTCTGCATGAAGCGTTTGCTCGCTGCCGGCTATCCGGACATATACGCCATCAGTCGCGTGTATCGTGACGGCGAATGTGGCCACCGGCATCAACCTGAATTCACGATGGTTGAGTGGTACCGACTTGGTTACCAGCTTGCTGCTATCGTCGACGATGCTTTGCAAACCATAGCCGCTGGGCTCGGCGATCCGAAACTGGCCCGCAATGCTGTCGTTATCGACTATCGCGACGCGTTTGTGCGCACTCTGGGTGTGGATCCTGTTACCGCCACGATTGATGAACTGGCTGGCGCTGCCGAAGCTGACTTAAGTTTACGCACTGCCCTCGGCGATGAGCGCGACGGCTGGCTGGATCTGCTATTGAGTACGAAGGTAGCACCCGGGTTTCTGCATGATCGCCTGACTGTTTTGCAGCACTACCCGGCCAGCCAGTCGGCGCTGGCACGAATTTGCCCCGCCGACACTAACGTCGCAGATCGCTTCGAGGTTTTTATCGGCCCGCTGGAGATCGCCAACGGCTATGTCGAATTGACCGACGCAGCGTTGCAGGCGATACGCATGGAAAGTGATCGAACAACGCGAGAACGGCGAGGCCAGCCCCTGCGACCTCGTGACGAATCGTTGCTCGCGGCACTCCGGCATGGCTTACCACCGTGTGCAGGTGTGGCGATGGGCCTTGAGCGCCTGCAAATGGTGCATGATAAGACGGACGACATTCGCAATGTCATCCCCTTCCTGTTTGAGGACCGAGATGAGTAACACGGACTATGCTTTACTTGATTCACAACTGCGGGCATTGCTCGCGGGTGAAACCGATGCACTCGCGAGCGCGAGTAATTTCGTCGCATTGCTAAACGGTGCGATGGATCGGGTCAATTGGCTGGGTATCTATGTACTGCGTGGCGATGAACTTGTGCTGGGCCCGTTCCAGGGGAAACCGGCGTGCGTGCACATAGCTGTCGGTAGCGGCGTATGCGGAACGGCAGCTGCAAGTCTTCGCACCCAGCGTGTTGCCGACGTACACGAATTTGCAGGACACATCGTTTGCGACGCCGATTCACGATCCGAACTGGTCGTGCCCCTGATGACAAACGGCAAATTGATCGGCGTGCTGGATATCGACAGCCCGGTTCCGGACCGGTTCACCGAGGTCGATCAACAGGGAATCGAACGTTTGTGCGAGACGTTTTGCGAATTACAAAGTCAGCGCGATCGATTTATTTGACGCGCGCGACGTACTCACGCGACCGGGTATCGACGCGAATGACTTCATTCTGATCAACAAACAACGGTACGCGAACTACAGCACCCGTTGAAAGTTTTGCCGGTTTACCGCCACCACCTGACGTGTCGCCTTTGAGGCCGGGGTCCGTTTCAACAATTTCGAGTTCAACGAAATTCGGCGGCAATACGCTGAGCGGTGAGTCGTTCCACAACGTAACCAGGCAAACATCGCCCTCGGCAATCCATTCCGCCGTATCGCCCATCGCGGCTTCGTCGGCCGCGTATTGTTCGAACGTGTCCGGCAACATGAAATGCCAGAACTCTCCGTCCGAGTACAGGTACTGCATGTCCCTGTCTTTCACGTCCGCTGCCTCAACGGTCTCGCCAGACTTGAATGTCTTGTCGATGGTTTTGCCGGTCCTGAGGTTCTTGATACGGACCCTGTTGAATGCCTGCCCTTTGCCCGGCTTAACGAATTCATTCTCAACAATAAGGAATGGGTTGCCGTCCATCATGATTCGTAACCCGGACTTGAATTCGCTCGTATTGTAACTGGCCATGGATATCGCTCTTCTGGTAGCCCCGCCGAGTAGCGGAGAGGCGCAATCATACTAGAGTCTGGCCCCTAAACCAGCCGTATTTTCGGGCCCTGTCAGGCCTTATTTGCAGCAAAATTTGATACGTGTCACGGTTTTGACGTCCCGACAGCGACGTGAGCAGTGACAGTGCTTAAACTGCTCGCTCGGTTAACAAAATACGGATATCAGCGGAAGACCGCCGTTGCCAGGATCAAGGATTTGAACGGGCACCAAAGCATCTCCATAGCCGTCCTGACGAATAACCAGGACGATGTCGAAGTCATCAACGGTACACTGCGCGACGCTGGTCACGCAGCGCGTTGCCATTGGATTTCCAGTCCGGACAAGCTCGCTGACACGCTTGCCGCGGAAAACGTTGAATTGCTGATTCTGAATTGCGATCGCTACAAAGACTCCATCCGCCAGGTCATCAAGCAAAAAGACCGCTACAACCCCGAAATACCCCTGATCGCGATGCAGCAGACTGCAGACGAATCCAGCATTCAGGACGCAATGCAGGCCGGCGCCTGCGACCTGGTGTCGACGTCGCTGAGGAAGCGCCTGCAGTCGGTTGTCATTCGCGAGTTACGCGCATTGCGAGTAGAGCGCGCTTTGAATTCGACATTGCAATCAGCGACTGCCTACAAACACCAGTTAAAAGATCATATGGAGTCATCCAGCAGCTCGATCGCCCTGGTTCAGGAAGGCATCTTCATGGACGTCAACGATGCATGGATCAGGCAATTTAAAGCCAAGGACAAAAACGAACTGATCGGCATGCCCGTCATGGATACTTTCGAAGCAGAAAGTCAGGCGGCGCTGAAAGGCGCCCTGATCGCAACGATCGAGGGAAAATGGCAGAAGAAGGAAAAACTGATCGTCAAATCCCGGGTTGATTCAGGCGACAGCGACGAAGTTCACCTGGAGTTTCGCAAGTTCGATTTCGACGACGGCCCATGTGTTCAAATTCGTATTGCACCACAACTCAAAGTTGCCCAGGAGCCAACCAAACTCGTACACGACGCCTTAAAACGTGATCCTACGACCTTGTTTTTTCACCGCGCGCAATTCCTGGAAAGAATCTCCAAGCGCCTGAAGAGCAAACCACCGCAGGGTACGCATTGCCTGGCCTACATCAAGCCTGACAAGTTTGGCGACGTACATCGGAAGATGGGCATTCTGAATTCCGAGGAAGTACTCGCGCAACTCAGCGAACTGGTTCGCAAGCGCCTCCATCCGCGCGATATTGCCGGGCGCTTTGAGGGTACCTCTCTAATGGTCCTGCTGGAACGCGGCTCTGCACGCGATGCCCAGGTTTGGGGCAAACAAATTTGCGATTTGATCGCGAAACATACATTTGAAGTCGATGACAGATCGACAAATATGACCTGCACAGTCGGCGCCTGCGCAGTTAGCGAGGTTTTCGGCAGTCTTGAGGAATTCGTTTCAGCAACCGTCAACGCGCATGCACTGGGCGTAGCAGCGGGTGGCAACACCTCGTTCCTCGACGAAAGTGCCGAAGAGGACACCAAGCAACGCGAATTCGATGCTATCTGGGTCAAACACCTGAAGGCCGCACTGATGGATGGTCGCTTTCGCCTCGCACAGCTTCCGATTGCCGGTCTGCGCAGCGACTCGGTAAGAATGTACGACCTGCTTGTACGTATGATCGACGAGCAGGGGAACTCAGTCCTGCCTTCGGAATTCCTGCCGGCAGCTGAGCGAAACAACATGATGAAGAACATAGACCGATGGATGCTGCAATCCGCCGTTGATTTCTGCAATAAGAATCAGGCTGATCGGGTATTCGTTCGCCTGTCCAGACAATCCATTACCGACAGCACGACGGCTGCCTGGATGGAACAAAAGCTGGACGCTGATGGCTTTGACTGCTCAAGGCTGGTCATTCAGATTCCCGAACGCGACGCTGCGAAACATATCAAGCAAACTCAGGCACTCGTAAAGCATGCAAGCAAGCTCGGAATCGGATTTGCGCTCGAACACTACGGCGTCGATCAGGACCGTTTCCAGATACTGGATATTCTCAAACCAAATTACATCAAGCTCGATGGCGAATTGATGCACACGCTGATGACGGATTCGAACTTGCAGCTCTCAGTAGGCAAGGTGGTCAAGGCGGCTCAGGAACGCAAAATCAAAACGATCGCAGAGCGCGTAGAGAACGCCAATGCGATGGCCGTGCTGTTCCAGCTCGGCCTCGACTTCATGCAAGGACATTATGTTCACGAACCTGAAGTTGTGCTCCAGGAAGCACAATTGGTCGCAAGCAGTACTCTGGCTGAGTTGACAGCGGCAGGCGGTAATTAGCCGACTTCGACGTACATACGGAATGTGAGCCAGGTCACACTTTGTTTACGGAACTACCCGTTAACGCCCGACCCCCGTTGAATTCTAGAATTGCAGACATCCGACTATTGAATTTTGTGGAGTCAGTGCCAGTGAAGAATGGATCAAGCAGAAACTTTCGAGTCAGACAGAGTCTGCCAGCAATTTTCGCCGTTGGCAGCAGCCTGGCCGCCTTCCCTGCCGCTGCGCTTGAGCTCGGAGACCTGACAGTTCATTCCCGCCTCGGTCAGCCCTTGCGCGCCAGCATCGCGTATGCGCTCGCGCCAACAGAGCAGATTGACGACTATTGCGTCAAAATGCGGCCCGGCCCGTCGGTGAGCGGTTTGCCCGGCTTTGGCGACGCAACAATCAGCGTAGCGAACGGCGTAATCATGCTAACCGGCAACACACCGGTTCGTGAGCCGATGATTTCGGCACACGTCGTTATTAACTGCCCGTATTCTGCGAACCTGAGTCGTGAGTACCTGTTGTTCATCGATCCGCTCACTTCGCCTTATGAGCAAGCTACCGTCATGCAGCAAGTTGAGACGGTAGCCGAACCTGTCGCGCAGGCAGTCGCCGCAACGCCAGTTGCTGTCAGCCGTCCTGCCACTGTAACGACCGCACTGCCTGTACAAAAAGATATCAGCGAGGGAACACGCTACCAGGTCCAACGCGGCGATTCATTGTCTGAGATTGCGCAGCGCATCGAGAATCGCCCGGTCGAACTGTGGCCAGCGGCGAACGCCATCTTTAGCGCTAACCCCGATGCTTTCCTCAACAATGACCCTAACCAGCTGAAAGCCGGTAGCTGGTTAAGCATTCCTGACTTCAACGGCATCGCCGCCACAATTGCCCCTGCTCAAACTGTCGCCGTGCCTGTGGACGAACCTGTAACGGACATAGCCGCCGCATCGATAGCTGACGTTATCGATGCAGCCTATGTAAGCGCAGAACCGTATGAACCTGATGCCATCGTGGGCGTCGCGCCGGTGCAGGTTATTCTCGACGATCTGGTGGATACGAGCGAAAGCAAAGCCGAGCTGAAACCCGGCGATATTATTCTCGATGCACAGATTGAGGGGTCCACGCCGACCTCGACATCATCCAGCGTGCCGACAGCGATAATCAGCACCAGCACCCCGCCGGGTAACAGAGACGCGTCACTCTCCTGGTTTGCCTGGCTGGTTGGCGTTGGAATCGCATTAATATTCGGCCTTGCAATGTTCGGCCGTCGTCTGCGTCAGAAGCCGGACACGGCTCCCGATGCTGCTATGGAAACCAATCGACGCCGATTCAGTGATACCGAGACAAACGATACGCAGAACATCGAAGCCGTCGACGTCGATTACGACATCAGCGACGAGTCCCCAACGCACGAAAATCTCATACTCGATGCAGACCTGGTCATCGGCAGCGGCCTCTCGATCGGATCTGACTCCGACATTTCACAGGATTTTGGATTTGCTGCAACGACGGAACTCGATATCGAACTGCCGTTTGAGCCCGAGGCCAGTGCAATCGACCAAACGGATATGCTGCCCCCACTGCGGACCGACGAGCACTCCATACTGGACAGTGAAATACTCCCGGACGACGACGATTACGACATGTCAGTGATTGTTGACGCGACCAAGGTCCCGCGGCCTGAGGAAATCACGAAGCGTGACCTGAAAGCGGTGAAACTGGATCTCGACGACGACTCTATGATCGCGCCGAATTACACGATCAACAAGCAGGCCGACTACCAGGTTCTGGAGCAGGACTACGAAGACGAGATGACTGCGACACAGGCGCTGAACGAAGAAATCGCCCGGGTGGCAAACGAACTCGCCGCGCGCCTTGAGGAAGACGCAGACGACAACGTCACAACGGCCATGCCGCTGGCGACTGTCACGGAACTCGACATCACGGCACAAATGCCGGCGCAAAACGACGACCTTTCAGATCTGGACGATACGGGTATCAATGAAGCAATCACGGTTAATACGGCTGCAGAAGAAGAAACCGTGGAAATGCCCTACGAGGCAAAAAAGGCGCGCTAGGGAGACTCTGCCGCCGTAAGCCTTTCGACCTTGCGCCATCCTTGCGGTAACAGGCTGCCGCGCAACCCGCGATCGCCGTAATAGTCGTCGACGTCACTCCACTTGATTGTCATGACACGGGTGCCGGTATGCACCTGCAGGCTGCCGTCTTCCGGGATAACTGCCGCGGCAATCATTGTCTCTTCGCCAGACTTGTATTTCTTGCCGGGAATGTTGATGAGCTTGTTGCCCTTGCCTTTCGCGAGCTCGGGTAACTCTTCCATCTCAAAAAACAGCAAACGCCCGATCGAGCTGACTGCGGCAATCAGGCACTCGACGCCCGCTGGCACCGGTGACGGCACGACAGCCCTGCCGCCGGCCGGCACGCGCAGCACGGCTTTGCCCGCCCGGTTGCGCGTGACGAGATCCCCCAGGGTCGCGATAAAACCATACCCGGCGTCGCTCGCGACCAGGTATTTTTGATCGCTTTCGCCAATCATCGCACCGCAAAATACAGCGCCATCCGGCGGCTTGAAGCGACTGGACAGGGGTTCACCCTGCCCTCGCGCCGACGGCAGCGTTCCCGATACGACGCTGTAGACACGCCCGGTGCTGTCGATAAACATCGCCAGCTGGTTGCTGCGACCTTGTGCTGCGGCAAGAAATGCATCCCCCGAACGATAGTTAAGCGTCCAGGGATCGATTTCATGTCCCTTGGCCGCGCGAGCGTAACCCGCTTGCGACAATACGACCGTCACAGGCTCACTGACGACAAGCTGGGTTTCATCCAGCGCCTGCGCGGCTTCTCGCTGAATGATCTCGGTGCGCCGATCGTCACCGTAAGCTTCGGCATCTTCCAGGATTTCTTTCTTGATCAGCGTCTTGAGCCTGGCTGCACTTGCGAGTGTTTTCTCCAGCACGCTACGCTCGTCGTTAAGCTCATCCTGCTCGCCGCGGATCTTCATTTCTTCCAGCTTGGCGAGATAGCGCAGGCGCAAATTCAGGATTGCTTCGGCCTGGATGTCGGACAGCTTGAAGCGCTTCATCAGGACAGGCTTGGGCTCGTCCTCTTTACGAATGATCGCGATCACCTCATCGATACTGAGGTAAGCCACCAGCAGACCGTCGAGTATGTGCAGGCGGTCCGTGACAATTTGCAGCCGGTGCTGAAGACGATTGGTGACTGTTTCCTTGCGAAAACTGAGCCATTCCTTAAGCATCTCGAGCAAGTTGAATAAACGTGGGCGACCGTCGAGCCCGATAACGTTCATATTGACGCGCACGGTTCGTTCCAGGGACGTCGTGGAAAACAAATGCGACATCAACTGGTCGACATCAACGCCGCGTTTCCTGCTGATCACCAGGCGAACCTGTTCTTCGTGATCGGATTCGTCGCGAAGGTCATCAACCTGCGGCAATTTCTTGGCGCGCATCTGCGTCGCGATCTGCTCCAGCAATTTCGCGCCCGAGATCTGGTGCGGCAACGAGGTAATGACGATGTCGCTACCTTCAGTTTTATAGGCAGCGCGCAGGCGCAGGGTGCCACCGCCGGTTTCGTAGATTTCCCTGATATCCGCCGCGGGCGAAACCAGTTCGCCGCCGGTCGGATAGTCCGGACCCTTGATGTGTGTCATCAGTTGCGCAACAGTCGCTTTCGGATTGTCGATCAGGTGCACCAACGCACTGGCCACTTCATTCAGGTTGTGAGGTGGGACGTCAGTCGACATGCCTACGGCTATGCCGGTCGTCCCGTTCAGAAGCAGATTTGGCAGGCGCGCAGGCAGGACGACCGGCTCTGTGAGCGTACCGTCGAAATTCGGTGACCAGGCGACCGTTCCCTGACCCAGTTCCTGCAGCAGGCTTTTCGCATACGGCGCAAGCCGGGATTCCGTATACCGCATGGCAGCGAACGACTTGGGATCATCGGTCGAACCCCAGTTGCCCTGGCCCCTGATAATCGGGTAGCGATATGAGAAATCCTGCGCCATCAGGACCATCGCCTCATAACAGGCGGAATCACCGTGCGGATGAAACTTGCCGATGACATCGCCAACGGTGCGCGCAGACTTTTTTGGTTTCGACGTCGCCGACAAACCCAGTTCGCTCATCGCATAAATAATGCGCCGCTGTACCGGTTTCAATCCGTCGCCAATCTGCGGCAGTGCGCGATCGAGGATCACGTACATCGAGTAATCGAGGTACGCTTGTTCGGTGTAGTCCTTCAGCGCCTGTTGTTCGACGCCCTCAAGATTCAGGCTGTTTTGCATATCACTCATACCTCGGCGAGATTGCCTTTCGTCTCCAGCCAGTCGCGACGATCCTTCGCGCGCTTCTTCGCGAGTAGCATATCCATCATCTGGTCCGTCTTGTCGCGAGCATTAACCGTCAATTGCACGAGTCGACGAGTGTCGCGGTGCATAGTCGTTTCGCGAAGCTGGTCCGGGTCCATTTCACCCAGACCCTTGAATCGTGTGACGGACACCTTGCCTTTCTTATTCTCGGTCTCGATCCTGTCAAGGATGCCCTTGCGCTCACTCTCGTCCAGTGCGTAGAAGACTTCCTTGCCCACATCAACGCGGTAGAGCGGCGGCATTGCCACATAAATGTGTCCCGCCAAAATCAGCTCGCGGAAATGCCGCAGAAACAGTGCGCACAACAAGGTCGCGATATGCAGACCATCGGAATCCGCATCGGCAAGTATGCATACCTTGTGATAACGCAAACCGCTGATGTCATTGCTGCCGGGATCGACCCCGAGTGCAACGGAGATATCATGAACTTCGGCCGACGCCAGGATTTCTCCGGTCTCAACTTCCCAGGTATTCAGAATTTTTCCGCGCAACGGCATGATCGCCTGCGTGTTGCGGTCGCGGGCCTGCTTTGCCGAGCCACCCGCCGAATCGCCTTCCACCAGGAACAACTCACACAGCTCGGGCTCCTGCGAGCGGCAATCCGCAAGCTTTCCGGGCAAGGCTGGCCCGGACACGATCTTCTTGCGGACAACTGTCTTTGCCGCTTTCAGGCGTCGTTGCGCCTTGGAGATCGCCAACTGTGCAATCTGGTCGCCTGTCTCCGGATGCTGATTCAGCCACAAGGAGAAATTGTCCTTGACGATGCCAGCGACAAAGGCTGCCGACTCGCGGGACGATAATCGCTCTTTCGTTTGGCCGGAAAATTGCGGATCCTCGAGTTTGACGCTGAGTACGAAAGAGAGCCCGTCCCAGACATCCTCGGGTGCTACGGCGACACCGCGTGGCAATAGGCTGCGGAATTCGCAAAACTCGCGCAGTGCATTGGTCAAACCGGTACGCAAGCCATTAACGTGCGTGCCACCCTGCGGCGTCGGGATCAGGTTGACGTAACTTTCTGTGACATTCTGGCCGCCGTCGGTGGTCCAGACCAGGGCCCAGTCCACGGTCTCTCGATTGCCCGTGACACTGCCGGAGAACGGCGCAGCGGGCAGCATTTCACCACCACCGATTTCCTCCAGCAAATATTCTTCGAGGCCACCCGTGTAGCGCCACTCAATCTCTTCCTTGGGATGCTCTACTTGCAGCGCAACCGTAATTCCTGGACACAGAACAGCCTTGGCGCGCAGGGCATGTTTCAGACTGTTGACAGAGAATTTTGCCGAGTCGAAGTACTTTTCGTCGGGCCAAAATCGAATCGTCGTGCCGGTGTTAGCCTTGCCGACCGTACCTACGACTTCCAGCTTGCCGCGCTTTTCTCCGCCGGCGAAGCTCATGTTGTATTCCTTGCCGCCACGACGAATCCAGACTTCGAGATTCTTCGACAGCGCGTTTACGACGGAAACGCCAACGCCGTGCAGGCCACCTGAATACTGGTAGTTTTCCTTGTTAAATTTTCCGCCAGCGTGCAGACGCGTCAAGATAAGTTCCACACCCGGAATTTTCTCCACGGGATGCTTATCAACAGGCATGCCGCGGCCGTCATCCGACACCTCCAGCGAGCCGTCCTTAAAAATGATGACTTGAAGTTTCTTGCAGTGACCAGCGAGCGCTTCATCGATGCTGTTATCGATGACTTCATGAGCCAGGTGATTTGGCCGAGTGGTGTCGGTGTACATGCCTGGCCGGCGCCGCACCGGCTCCAGCCCGCTTAGGACTTCAATGTCCGCCGCGTCGTATCGTTTGCTCATCGATTAACCAGGAAATTGCCCGGCGGAAGTTTAGCCTGATTGGCTAGAGCGTGCACTCGCAATATTGAGTGACTAAGGGTCAGCTAACACTAAGGTCGTTCAGCAGCGACTCGCGAATGTTGTCGGCGACGGGACAAATTTCGACTGAATAGTTTTCGTGATCGATGCCGGCGATCAGGGACGCGCCCGATTTCAACGCCGTCACCTGTTCCGGCGAAAATTCGAAGCGCATGAAGTGAACGGCCGATGTTTTGCTCGCGTCGGACCGCTCCAGGTCCTCGTCCGATATGGCATAAATGCGGTCGAAATCCGCGACTTGTACATACACACGGTTTTCGACCCCTACCAATCGCTGCAGCATTTGCTGGCGCTCGTCGACGTCCGGGAACTCGATCATAAAAGTCGCTTTCCAGTTCGATCCGTCCGGAATAAGCGGGTTGTAGGCATCGAGTTCATCGCGTATGCCGTCAGCTTCGAAAATGCGCTCGATGCGCAGCATCTCCTGTACCTGGTACTGAATGGTCATGCGATCCTCAAAATACAGGGCCGCATTCGTGCCCAGATCGAGGCGGCGGTTTCTTTTGTGGGCCATGACCTTTTCGCGGAACACCGCACGTTCTTCCGCGTATCGCTCGAGACTCATCAAGTCCTTGCGCGTCAGTTTCTGCATATCAGATCCCATAGGCCATGCGCAGCAGGCTCATCGGGTTGTTAGCCTTTTGACCATCGACTTCTGCCGCGATCTGTTCCGCGGCCATTGGGCAGTCACTCACAAAATGGTCGGCCTCGCTGCGTTTGACTTTATTGACGACGGGAGCTGCGATTTTTTTCGAAATCTCGTGAAACTCCTTCTTCACCGCATAGGTTCCATCGTGCCCCGAACATCGTTCGATTGCCTCAACCTCGGTACCGGGAACCAGCTGCAGGATATCGCGTGTCTTAAGCCCGATATTCTGCACGCGCAGGTGGCAGGGCACCTGATACGAAACTTTGCCGAGCGAGGTCGCAAACCGGGTGTTCAGCTCACCATCCTTGTGCCGCAGCATCAGGTACTCAAACGGGTCGTACATTGCGTCCCGAACCTTTGCAACATCCGGATCGTCCGGAAACATCAGCGGCAGTTCCTGTTTGAACATCAGCGTGCACGAGGGGATAGGCGTAACGATATCCCAGCCCTCGTCAACCATCGCGGCAAGTACAGGTATGTTGGTTTCCTTGGCCTTCGCGACGGCAGCAAGATCGCCGAGCTCGAGTTTGGGCATGCCGCAACAAACTTCCTTTTCCGCAAGCGCCATCGGGATGCCGTTGTGCTCGAAAACGGCAACCAGGTCCTCGTCGATCGCGGGATGGTTGCGATTGCCGTAACAGGTCGTGTACAGCACGACCTTGCCACGCGTATTGGCAGACGGCTTCACGGCTGCAGGATGTGCATTTTCGAGCCTGGCAAGGCGCTTGCGAGCCGATTTTGAGTGGTATGGGGGTACGGTCGCTTTATGGTGCACGCCCAATGTCGCTTCAAGCAGCTTGCGGCCCATATTGCTTCGGTTCGTCGCGTTAACAACATTCACAACGACCGGGATGCCCGCGAGTCTCCCGACCTTGTCCGTGGCACTGAGGACTTTATCCCGAACGGAAGCACCCTCTTTCCGGAACCGGGCCGCCTTGGCCCGCAACATCAAATGTGGAAAGTCGATGTTCCATTCGTGCGGCGGCACATACGGGCATTTCGACATGTAGCACATATCGCAGAGATAGCAGTGATCGACGACCTCCCAGTAAACCTTCTTGGGAACGCCGTCGACCTCCATTGTCTCCGACTCGTCGACCGCGTCGAACAAGGTCGGAAACGAATTGCAGAGGTTGAAGCAGCGACGGCAGCCATGGCAAATGTCGAAGACACGTTCAAGCTCCTCGAAAAGAGGAGCTTCGTCGTAAAACTCTTCGGACTGCCAGTCAAGCGGGTGCCGGGTCGGCGCCTCAAGACTGCCCTCGCGTCTTCCGTTCGACAAGAATTTCTTCTTTGTTAATCAGTCGCCGAGCGAGTCCAGTGCTTTCTGGAAACGATTGGCATGCGACCGCTCTGCCTTGGCCAGCGTTTCGAACCAGTCAGCGATTTCGTCAAAACCTTCGGTGCGCGCCGTCTTTGCCATACCCGGATACATATCGGTGTACTCATGGGTTTCACCGGCGATCGCCGCCTTGAGGTTAGCGGAGGTCGGACCGATCGGCAGGCCCGTTGCCGGATCACCTGTCTCTTCAAGGTATTCCAGGTGACCGTGTGCATGCCCGGTTTCGCCTTCGGCTGTCGAGCGGAAAACCGCTGCCACGTCGTTATAGCCTTCCACGTCGGCTTTAGCCGCAAAATACAGGTAACGTCGATTCGCCTGCGACTCTCCGGCGAAAGCATCTTTCAGGTTTTGTTCCGTCTTGCTGTCTTTTAGTGACATTTTGGTTCCTCTCGGGTGAGAATCATTCCTAATTAGAATGATTCTAATAATTCACAACTCTAGTTCGCGACCCCGACACTGTCAACCGCGAGCTGTTGACCTTCGACGGACCCGCCTGTAGCGTAACGGCGCGCTCAGAAAGGGATGAAATCATGGCCGCCACCAAAAAATTCGACCTCGAAAAATCGCTAGCGGAGCTTGAAGAGCTCGTCGAAGAACTCGAGTCCGGCGACCTGCCGCTCGAGACCGCCATGAAAAAATTCGAGGACGGCATCAAGCTCACGCGCGGCTGCCAGGCGGCGCTCAAAGACGCTGAACAGAAAGTTCAGATCCTGCTAAAGAGCGCCGGCGGTGAGGAACTCGACGAATTCGAAATCGACGACGACGCGTAATTTCGAGCCGAACACTACTCCGACATCAATTCAATCAAGGCCACGACCGTTGACTCCACGCCTGCTGTCACTGACGGTTCCGGCAATACTTTGAACAACGGCGAATGGTGGCTGGGAACCGCTGCGCCACCCTGCGCTTCGCGGTCAAAATCTTCCTGGGCGGTTCCGCCAACCTGCCAGTAGACCGAGGTAATCTCGGGGTCAGTCGTAAAGAACGGAAAATCTTCCGCACCCATGCCCTTGCTGGGATTGAAGATGACTCGCTCTTCACCGAGCTCGCTGTTCCAGGCCGCCTTCAAGCGCCGCGTTAACGGAACATCGTTTATGGTCGGAGGGACGCTTTCGTTAGACACGATAACTTCCGGCAACAGGTCTTCAGGCAGGCCTGCGACACGACCCATGTTCTCGGCGATCCGTTTGATTCCATCAAGCAGCAGTTTGCGAGTTTCTTCACTCGTATTGCGGACCGTAATCTGCAGATGCGCGCGATCGGAAATGATGTTGTGCTTGGTCCCTGAATGGAACGACCCTACGGTCACTACGCCTGGGGATTGGGGCGGCAGCTCGCGCGACACGAGCGTCTGCAACGCAAGCACGATCTGACTGCCGAGAACGATCGGATCTTTGCCCGCGTAAGGGTGCGCACCGTGCGCGCCGATACCGTGAATGATGATATCGACTGTGTCGGCGCCGGCAAACGGACTTTCCTCGGTAATATTGACCTTGCCCGCTACGTCCAGGGAGTTTACGTGGAAGGCCAACGCGTAGTCGGGCTTGCCAAAGCGACCCCAGATATCGTCGTCGCGCATCGCCTGTGCACCCAGTACTCTTTCTTCGGCCGGTTGCACGACCAGCATCAGCGTTCCCGTCCACTGGTCTTTGTGAGCAGCCATGTATCGCGCGGTGCCAACCAGACTCGTGATATGCACGTCATGGCCGCAGGCATGCATGGTGTAAACCATGTTGCCGGTGATGGGATCCTTCTGCTGAGCACGAGAGGCATTCTCGAGTCCGGACTTCTCCTCTACCGGCAACCCGTCCATATCCGCACGCATCATCACCAGCGGCCCGTCGCCGTTTTTCATCATCGCAACGACGCCGGTACCACCCACGCCCTCGGCGACATCGAAGCCAGCCAAACTGAGTTCCAGCGCCATGCGCCGTGCCGTTTCGTTTTCGACGGTCGAGAGTTCGGGGTTGCGATGAAAATGGTCGAACAGACCCGCGAGATAAGCATCGTAATCCTGCTTGACGGCATCGCTTAGCTCACTGCCAAAAGCGGAACAGGAAAGTAGTATGGCCGTCAGGCCGAGAATTCGCTTCAACATGGGATACCCCTGAAATTATCAGTGGGCCAGTTTAGCGATAATTTGCAGCGCTTGCCTAGGGACTGTTGACGCTAGGTGTTGGCGCCGCCGGCACCCTGCAGTCGTGTGATCAGCGAGCGCAGGAAAACCTTGTTGAATCGCAGCTGGCAAGCTGAGGACACTTGTTCCATGAGTGTGGAACTGACGCGCAAGATCGTCACCTGGCCATCGGCCTGGATAGATGCCTGACGCCGTGCACCGCGTACATAGCTGGTTTCACCGAAACAATCGCCGTTGCCGAGTTTGCCGAGATTCCTGCCGTTCGCTTGTACGAGAACGGAACCGGCCACGATGATGTAAAACCGGTCATCGACCTCGCCTTCACGAACGATGTCTTCACTATCCTGGTATTCGTGCCAGTCCGAGGCTCGCAATACTTCCCAGATCTCGGCATGCGAAAACTCGTGAAAGAAAGTCAAGGTGCGTAACAAGTCGAAATGTTCCTGGTTGTCCAGGCTGTCGTATTTCTGTCGCAGGTCTTTGTAGACTCGCGTTAGCTCCGCTGCCATCGCGTTTCCGGTGACCAGGCGCTTGTTCGGTTCCTTTTGCATCGTCGTCATGACAACGCGCTCGAGTTCCTCGGGCAGGTCATCACGGTAGGTGTGTATCGGCGGCGGTGTCGCATACACAATCTGGTGCAATAGCTTTGAAAGATTATCGGCACGGAATGGACGGAAGCCGGTCAGCAGCTCGTACATGACGGCACCCAGCGAATACAGGTCCGAGCGCGGCGTCAGCTCTTCGGACTGCACCTGTTCCGGCGACATATAGCTCGGGCTGCCGGCAATACCTTCAATGCGGGAGACTTCCGAGTCACTGACGATGGCGATTCCGAAATCGATGATGCGTACATCGTTGTCGGTGGTCAACATGACATTGGACGGTTTGATGTCGCGGTGTATGACGCCTCGACCGTGTGCGTAATGCAGCGCCTTCGCGCACTTGTAAATAATTTCTACAACGTCATCGACGCGCAGCAGGTTATCGGGTCGGCAATATGCGGCCAGTGTGCGCGCACCCTGGATATGTTCGGTGACGACGTAATAGGAGCCATCTTCCTCGCCCGCGTCGTAAATCGGCATGATGTTCGGATGCTGCAGCATGCCGACCATGTGCGCCTCGTTGAAGAACATTTTGCGGGCGACGCGTGCGCGTTCGGCGTTAGCGTCTTCCTCGGTGTTGTAGACCTTGATGGCGACGTCGCGGCGGTAATAGGGATCATGAGACAGGTAGACCACCCCGGTGCTGCCTTTACCAATCTTGTTGATAATGACGTATTTGCCGATTTTCTCGGGCACATCTTTAGCACGCTGGATGTTGCTGATGTTGCTGGCCATGTTGTCTCAGTCGTTTATGTCATTAACCACCCGTATAAACCCAACAAAATAGCGGCATACAGAGCGGCTGCGAGGTCGTCCAGCATAATTCCGACGCCGCCGCGCATACTGTGATCCAGGTCTCTAATCGGCCACGGTTTTACAATATCCATGACACGGAACAGGATGAATGCGAGCACCCATCCTGTAACGCTTAGGGGTGCCGCCAAAAGTGTGACATACATCCCAACGATCTCATCCCAGACGATGCCGCCATGATCGTGCACGCCTATGCGTCGTGCGCTCTCGCCACAGATCCAGATACCGGCGAGAGCTATGGCGACGGCAACACCGATTTGAACATTGAGCCCGAAATCCACAGTCAGCCAGAACAGCAGGATTCCCGGCAACGAACCGAAGGTGCCGGGCGCAACGGGAGCGAGGCCCGTCCCGAAACCGAAAGCCAGGATATGCACCGGATCCTTCATCACGATGCGGGCGAGATTGTCGGGTGGCTGATTCATCGAAAGTGACGGTAACCGCTGTCGTCGACTTGCACAATCTCGTTGTGCAGGCGACACACGAGCCGGGGCGACGCAGTGACCGTGCCGATGGCGGTAATGCCTGCAATTCCCCGTACCGCGTCCCTGGACCCTGTGAAGCACAGTTCGTAGTCGTCGCCGCCCGTCAGCGCGAAGCGTTGCCGTTCGGCATCTCCAAATCTCTCGCACAGGGCATCGGATAAAGGCAGTTTTTCAATGTCGATTTCGCCCCCGACTTTGCTTGCCGATAACAGTTTCCTGAGGTCGCCGAGCAGCCCATCGGAAATATCAATTGCGGCACTGGCTTTACGCAGTAGCTGTTTGCCTGTTGCAATGCGCGCCGTCGGGCGCAGAAAGCGCTGCACCAGGAATGCGTTCGGCTCATTCTTTTGCAGGAGCGCCAGGCCGGCAGACGCATCGCCTAAAGTACCGGTCACAAATATCGTATCGCCCACCCTGCCCCCACTACGCAGCAGCGCCGATCCTTTCTCAAGCTCGCCGGTTATGTTCACAGTCACCGTCACTACCGGGCCGCTTGTCGTGTCACCCCCGACCAGCGCTAAATCATGCGCGTCCGCAGCCTCGAATAGCCCGGACGCAAAGGCTTCGACCCATGTTTCGCTGGCATTGTTCAGCGTCAGAGCCAGCGTCATCCATCGTGGGCTCGCGCCCATAGCGGCGATGTCGGATAGATTCACGGCCACCGCCCTGTAGGCGATGTCGGCCGGATTCGTGTCGGCAGGAAAATGCACGCCTTCGACCAGCGTGTCGATGACCTGGACCTGGTGTTTCTCCGGGTGCGGGGCCAGAACGGCACCGTCGTCGCCGATCCCAATCTCAACGCCCGCCGCAGCAGGCTTGCGATCGAAATAACGGCGAATCAGCTCGAATTCGTCCACTGGTGCGGAGTCTCCCTAGCCCTTCGTCCTGGTCTCTGTTTCCCGGTATGTTTTGGCGGCCAGGTCCAGGCAGGCATTAACGTACTTGTGGCCTTCGATCGATGCGAATCGCTTCGCAAGATTCACGGCCTCATTAATGACTACCCGATACGGAATCTCAATTCGTGATTCAAGTTCGTAGACGCCAATGAGCAGGATCGCAAGTTCAACCGGGTCAAGTTGATCGAGGGGACGGTCTATCAGTGCGTCGATTTTTTGCTCGAGCGATTTCTGGGTCTTGCTGATCGCAGGAAACTGCTCGTCGAAATACGCCTGGTCCACTCTTTCATACGCGGCCTGTTCGTGAAACTGCGCCACGAGTTCCGATGTTGTGTGACCGGCGATCTGCTTCTGGTACAGGGCCTGAACCATCAGCTCGCGCGCGCGCGTCCGGGCCCCGGCACCCTTTGCTGAGGCTTTACTCATTAGTCTATGCGACGCAGCAAGTTGACCATCTCGATGACGGCCCGGGTGGCTTCCTCGCCTTTGTTGCCGGCTTTAGTTCCTGCGCGCTCAATCGCCTGCTCGATTGTGTTTACTGTCAACACGCCATTGCCGATAGGGATGCCATGTTTTTGTGCCGCGGCGTTGATGCCTTTGACGCATTCACTCGCGACGTATTCAAAATGCGGCGTGCCGCCGCGAATCACTGCGCCGAGCGCGATGATGCCGTCGAAGCGCCTTGTTGCTGCGACTTTTTCGACTGCGATCGGCATTTCGAACGCACCAGGAACGCGAATGATCTCGATGTCGCCGTCACTTGCGCCATGTTGGCGCAGGCAATGCAGCGCACCTTTGATGAGAGACTCAACGATGAATTCATTAAAACGCGCCGCGACGATCGCGAAACGTGCGTCGCGAACGATGACATCGCCCTGTGTGGTCTTAATTTTGTCCATGCTGTTCGGCTACTCTCAGACGTATTCCGTGATTTCGAGGTCGAATCCGGAAATCGCGTACATTTGCTTAGGCGCCGATAATACACGGATTTTACTCAGGCCGAGATCACGCAGTATCTGTGCGCCGATGCCGTAAGTGCGCAATACCTCGTCGCCGGCGCGGCGTTTTTCCAGCTCGTCACGGTGCTGGCCCAGCGTCTCGACGACATCCATGAGTTTGCGCGATGTTTCCTGGTCGCGCAGCAGCACGACAACGCCCACTTCTTCCTCGGCGATGCGCTTGACTGCACTGCGTAGCGGCCATCCCAGTGAAGGGCTCTGCACACCGATGACATCGCCGAGCGTGTCCTGCAAATGCACACGCACGAGCGGCGCATCGACCGCCTTGAGATCCCCTTTCACGAGAGCGACGTGCACTGCGCGATTGACGTGATCGTCATAGCAATACAGGTCAAAATCGCCGTACTCAGTCTGCACCCGCTCCTTGCCGATACGTTCAACATTCTTCTCGGTATCCAGGCGATAGCGAATGAGATCTGCGATCGTGCCGATGCGGATGCCGTGCTTGCGCGCGAAGATTTCGAGATCGGGACGGCGCGCCATGCTGCCATCTTCGTTGAGAATCTCAACGATAGCGGCCGCCGGTTCAAGACCTGCCAGTCTCGCCAGGTCGCAACCAGCCTCTGTATGGCCGGCGCGGGTCAGTACGCCGCCCGGTTGCGCCATGACCGGAAAAATGTGTCCCGGCTGGCTCAGGTGTTCGGGCCTGGCGTCAGGTGCAACGGCCGTCTGGATTGTATGCGCGCGATCGTGTGCGGAGATGCCGGTGGTTATGCCTTCGGCCGCTTCAATCGATAGCGTGAAGTTGGTCGCATGGCGATGATCGGTATCGCTGACCATGAGCGGCAAGCGCAGCTGTCGGCAGCGCTCCCTTGAAAGCGTGAGGCAAACCAGGCCACGGCCGTGCGTCGCCATGTAGTTGATGTCCTCGGGACGGACTTTTGCCGCCGCCATGATGAGGTCACCTTCGTTTTCGCGGTGTTCGTCATCGACCATGATCACCATTTTGCCGTCCCTGAGGTCGGCAATGATGTCTGTGATCTTCGAGAAGGGTCTGTCGACGGCGCTCGGGTGTCGTGTTGTGTTATCGGGCATAACCATGTGCCTTTAGAAATTCGAGAGAGATGTCGTCGCCGTCTTTGCTGAGCAGGCGTTCGAGATAACGCGCCAGCAGGTCAACTTCGACATTAACGGAAGTGCCAACCGAGTAATCGCCGATAATCGTGACGTCCGCGGTGTGGGGGATAATATTCAACTCGAAGCAACTTCCCGATACTTCGTTGATGGTAAGGCTAACACCGTCGATGCAGACGGATCCTTTCTTTGCGACATAGTGTGCATATTGGACCGGGATCTCGATGGCGAGGCGGACTGAACGGGCGTCAGAAATGCGCGAAACCACCTTGCCGACACAGTCGACGTGTCCGCTTACCAGGTGGCCTCCCAATCGCTCACCGAGGCTGATCGCCGGTTCGAGATTGACAACGGAACCGACATTCAACAGACCAAGAGCGGTCACATCGAGCGTCTCGACAGACACATCCGTATCGAAGCCCTGTTCATGCAGGGCGACCGCGGTCAGGCACACGCCGTTGACAGCGATGCTTTCGCCGATCTCGTAGTCACTGAAGGGCAACCCGTCCGAGCTTACCGTGAGGCGCACGTCGCCACCCCGCCGCTCCATGGCAGTGATCAGACCCCTGGCTTTGATAATTCCCGTAAACATGAATCTTCAGTCATTCCGACTTGTTGAATGCCGCGGTAATCCGGGTATCGCTGCCGATACGGCGGACATCGGTGATAGTAAGCGATTTGCGATCCGCCAACGACGTCATGGCTGGCGTATCGAACATTCGAATCGTTTGGCTACCCAGGACACTGGGCGCCTGGTAGATCACGAGTTCGTCAACGAGGCCTCTTTCCAGGCAGTGCCCGGCCAGTCCCGGCCCCGCCTCAACCAATACGTCATTGACCCCCCGGGCTGCGAGTTCCTGCAGCACCGCATCGACATCCACACGACCGTCGTGCGCCGAAAAAGACACGACTTCAGCATTGGTCTTTTTGAAGTCGCGCGCATCGGGACTCCCCGTGCAGCAAATCAGCGTCCTGCCTGGCAATGCCAGCATCGACGCCGCCAGCGGCATGCGCAACCGGCTGTCAATTACGACACGCAAAGGCTGCAGGCCGCCGGTTTCAATATCAGCGGCGCGCACATTCAGCGACGGATCGTCGGCCAGTACGGTGCCAATACCGGTCATCACCGCGCCAGAACAGGCCCTCAGTCGCTGGACGTCCGCTCGTGCTGCAGCGCCCGTGATCCACTGGCTTTCGCCACTGGCCATTGCGATCGCGCCGTCGATGCTCGCGGCAAGCTTCACGCGCACCCACGGTCGCTGCAATGTGACCCGATTGACAAAACCCCGATTCAGCGCGGTGGCGGCCGATTGCATCAGACCCACATCGACACTGATCCCGGCATCCGCAAGAACCTGCAATCCGCGCTTCCCGTCAGTAACGAAGGGATCTCTCATCGCTACGATGACTTTACTGACACCCGCCTCGATCAGCGCGTTGCTGCACGGCGGTGTTTTGCCATGGTGCGCGCAGGGTTCAAGGGTCACATAAGCCGTCGCCCCGCGAGCGCGCTCGCCGGCCGCTCGCAGAGCATGCACCTCAGCATGTGCTTCGCCTGTCTTCGCATGAAATCCTTCGCCGACGACCTGGTCTTCGTTTACAAGCACACAGCCGACCATGGGATTGGGATGAGCGGTATACCGGCCCCGCTCAGCCAGGCGCAAGGCACGTGCCATATATGCACAATCTTCTGCGGTGAATTCCGGCACGGCAGCTACTTATTCTTCGAATTCTTGTCGAACAGTTCCGGCAGCAGCGACATCTGCTCGCGACTTGCGGCTGTTTCCGAAATTTTTTGCAGGCGACGGATTTCATCCTCGAACTCGGTGATGTCCTGGAAACGTCGATACACTGACGCGAACCGCACGTAGGCAACCTCGTCCAGCTCGTGCAACTCCTGCATAACAAGGTCGCCGACGAGACGCGACGGTACTTCACGCTCACCCATTGTGCGCAGGGTATGCGTTACTCGACCAATTGCTTTCTCAAGTTCATCGCTCGGCACCGGCCGCTTTTCGAGTGCCCGGATCATGCTGTTGCGAATTTTGTTCTCGTCGAAGGGCTGCCGGCTGTTGTCGTTCTTGATCAGGCGCGGCATGACGAGTTCCGCGGACTCGAAGGTAGTAAATCGTTCATTGCAGTCCAGGCACTGGCGTCGCCGGCGAATCTGCCGGCCGTCGCCCGCGAGCCGGGAGTCGATTACCTTGGTTTCTTCATGGCTGCAAAATGGACAATGCATTTATTCTCGCAATCAGGCGTATACCGGGAATCGTGCACAAAGCTCGAGTACCTGAGTCTTGACGCGCTTGATTGTCTCCTCGTTGTCAAGATCGTCCAGTATATCCGCTATCCATCCTGTCAGCTGCCGCGTTTCTTCGACGCCGAAGCCGCGCGTGGTGATCGCCGGCGTGCCGAGACGAAGTCCACTGGTGACGAACGGTGACTGCGGGTCGTTTGGGACAGCGTTCTTATTGACGGTAATGAAGGCACGACTCAATGCCGCGTCGGCATCCTTGCCGGTGATCCCTCGCTTGATCAGGCTGACCAGCATCAGGTGATTCTCGGTGCCACCGGAGATGATCGGGTAGCCGCGATCGGCGAGCACGGCGGCCATCACTTTGGCGTTTTTGCAAACCCTGCCCTGATACTCCTTGAACTCCGGCAGCAAGGCTTCTTTGAGCGCTATCGCCTTGGCTGCAATCACGTGCATCAAAGGGCCGCCCTGCGTACCCGGAAATACCAGCGAATTAAACTTCCGGGTCAACGTGTCGTTGGCGCGTGCCAGGATCAAACCACCTCGCGGGCCGCGCAAGGTCTTGTGCGTCGTGGTCGTACAGACATCCGCATGCGGAATGGGGCTCGGGTAATGACCCGTCGCCACGAGACCCGCTACGTGCGCCATATCAACAAAAAGATACGCGCCAACGCTGTCGGCAATCTTGCGAAATCGCGCCCAGTCCGCCACCTGCGAATAGGCAGAGAAACCGGCCACGATCATCTTCGGCTTGTGCTCGGTTGCCAGCGCCTGGACCTCGTCGTAGTCGATCAAACCGGTTTCGGCGACAAGCCCGTACTGGATCGCATTGAACAGCTTGCCGGAGAAATTGACGCTCGAACCGTGGGTCAGGTGGCCGCCTTCCGCGAGGCTCATGCCCAGGATGGTGTCGCCGGGCTCGACCAGTGCATGATAAACCGCGGCATTGGCCTGGGAACCGGAGTGTGGCTGCACATTGGCATAGTCCGCCCCAAACAGTTGCTTGGCGCGCTCGATTGCCAGGGTCTCCACATCGTCCACGTACTCACAGCCACCGTAGTAGCGCTTGCCCGGGTAGCCCTCGGCGTACTTGTTGGTCAGCTTGGAACCCTGCGCCTGCATGACAAGGGGGCTGGTGTAATTTTCCGACGCAATCAGCTCAATATGTTCTTCCTGGCGCTGGCCTTCCTGGGCCAGGGCCCTGGCTATTTCCGGATCAAAGTCTTCGATAGTCGTCGCTGGGTCGAACATGGGTACTCCGCGTGGGAAAGGCGCATTGTCGGGCGCCAAAAGACGGCGATAGTACCCGTTTACCGCGGTCGATGGCACCTCGAATGTGTTTACCGGGTCTCGACGAAAGACTGCACAACGCGTGTCCACGCCCGCGCGAGGTTGCGGCGGTTATAGCCGCCCCCGCCCGTGCCGATAATGCGCCCGGCCGAGTGTTTGTCCGCGAGGCGGCAAAGGCTGGCGGCGGCGGTCGCATGCGCCTCTTCGGTCCAGCAGAGATGGGTAATCGGATCGCCCTCAAGACTGTCGGCACCGCACTGCATCAGGATGAACTCCGGTTTTGCAGCCTCGATGTACTCCTCGACCCGTCTCCAGGCAGGGTGGAAATCGGAATCGTCCGCGCCGGGCGGCAACGGGATGTTGAGCTTGGTGCCCCGGGCCCTGCCCTTGCCCGTCTCCTGCGCTCCCCCGGTACCCGGATACAGGTGCCGGCCGTCTTCATGAATATCCGCGAATACCAGGTCGGGGTCCTCTTCGAAACCGTAGAACACGCCGTCGCCGTGATGGGCATCGATATCAACGTAGGCGATCCGGGTCAACCCGAACTTCTTGCGCAGGTACTCGACAGCGATACCGCAGTCATTAAACACGCAAAAGCCCGCTGCACCATTGCGCGCTGCGTGATGCAGCCCGGCTATCGGCACGAACGCGCGCTTGTAGTTACCGTGCATGATCTCGTCGACAGCGCACAGCACAGCACCAACGACGGCCGCCGCCGCATCGTAAATACCCGGAACTGCGGGCGTATCGCCCTCATCCAGCCAGCCTTTACCAGCAACCGACATTCGCGACACTTTGTCGATGTAATCAGCCGTGTGGAACAGCGCCAGCTCATCCACAAGCGCCGGGCGCGGGTGCCCAAACTCGATCATCTCGTTGAGACCGGCCTCTGCGAGCTCCGCGTGAAAAACGTCGTGCCGGTCAGTGCCGAACGGATGCGGATCGCCGAAGCCGTAGGCAGCGATCTCCGTCCCCTTGTAAACCAGCACCTTGTCGCTCATAAAAGCACTAGATTGTTTTATTGCGTGTCAGCATACCCGATAATGCCCGCTCATTAACAACTGGTAAGACCATGGCACAGTTCATCTACACAATGAATCGCGTTGCGAAAGTTGTCCCGCCGAAGCGCTACATCCTTCGCGACATCTCCCTTTCGTTCTTCCCCGGCGCCAAGATAGGCGTCCTGGGCCTTAACGGCTCAGGCAAGTCGACATTGTTGCGCATCATGGCGGGTCTCGATACCGAGATCGATGGTGAAGCGCGACCACAACCGGGCATCAAGATCGGCTTTCTCGAGCAGGAACCGGATCTGGACGAAAATAAAGACGTGCGCGGCAATGTCGAGGAAGGCCTCGGTGAAGTGATCGACCTGCTCCATCGGTTCAATGCGATCAGTGACAAGTTCGCCGAACCCATGGACGACGACGAGATGAACGCACTGCTTGAAGAACAGGGCAAATTGCAGGACGCGATCGATGCCGCGGGCGGCTGGGAAGTCGATCGCAAGCTTGAAGTTGCAGCTGACGCGTTGCGCCTGCCGCCCTGGGATGCGGACGTCACGAAGTTGTCTGGCGGTGAACGCCGCCGCGTTGCACTGTGTCGCTTGTTGCTGTCGCAGCCCGACATGTTATTGCTGGATGAACCGACCAACCACCTCGACGCTGAATCTGTAGCCTGGCTTGAGCGTTTTCTGCACGACTATCCGAGCACGGTCATCGCCGTTACGCATGATCGCTATTTCCTCGACAACGTTGCTGGCTGGATACTTGAACTCGACCGTGGCCACGGCATTCCCTGGGAAGGCAATTACTCGTCCTGGCTGGAGCAGAAGCAGGCCAGGCTGCAGAATGAGGAAGCCTCCGAGAAAGCGCGGCAAAAAGCCATGGCGTCCGAGTTGGAGTGGGTGCGTAGCAACCCGAAAGGCCGGCAGGCAAAATCAAAAGCTCGCCTGCGGCAATTCGATGAAATCTCCTCGGTGCAATACCAGAAGCGCAATGAGACCAACGAGATCTATATACCGCCGGGGCCGCGCCTCGGCGACGTCGTTCTCGAAGTCAACGATCTAAAGAAGGGTTTTGGCGACAAGCTTTTGATCGACGGTCTCAGTTTCCAGCTTCCGGCTGGTGGCATCGTCGGTGTTATCGGCCCGAACGGCGCAGGCAAGACCACGATGTTTCGCATGATTACAGGTGAAGATCAGGCGGACTCGGGCACGATCAGGCTGGGCGATACCGTGCAGCTCGCGAGTGTCGACCAGTCCCGTGACAGTCTTAACGATGACAATACCGTGTGGGAGGAAATCTCCGAGGGCCTCGACCTGATCCAGGTTGGCAGCTACGAGACGTCTTCCCGTGCTTACGTGGGGCGCTTCAATTTCCGCGGCCAGGACCAGCAGAAAAAGATCGGTGTGTTGTCGGGCGGTGAACGAAACCGCGTGCACCTGGCCAAGATGTTACGTGCCGGTGGCAACCTGTTGCTGCTTGACGAACCTACCAACGATCTCGACGTCGAAACCCTGCGTGCGCTGGAAGAAGCGCTGCTGGAGTTCCCGGGGTCCGCAATCGTGATATCACATGACCGGTGGTTTCTCGACCGCATCGCGACGCACATACTGGCGTTTGAGGGCAACAGTGAAGTTGTCTGGTTTGCAGGCAATTACGCGGACTACGAGGAAGATCGCAAACGACGTCTTGGCGCCGATGCAGCAAACCCGCACCGAATCAAGTATAAAAGACTGGACGCCTGAGGCGACGGGAGTGCAACGATGAATCTGCTGCTGACGGCCAGTACCGTATTCACGCTGATCGCGCTGTATTTTGTCTTTTCAATGTTTCGCCACGCGCGGCGGCGACGTCCGGTCCGGGCGACGCGCTCGCTCGTCGGCGGTGCGGCTTCGGCTTGCGCGGGAGGCGCCAGCATCATGCTGGCATTCAGCTACTATGGCTACGGCCGCCTTGTCGACGAGCAATACATCGGCAAGATCAAGTTCACCGAGTCGGCGCCCGAGCACTACGTTGCGCGGCTGATGCTCGACGAGCAACCCGACCGGATATTCGAAATACAGGGTGACGAATGGCAGATGGATGCCCGCGTCGTCATCTGGAAACCGCCGGCGACGCTGCTCGGACTGGACCCGATATATCAGCTGGACCGATTAAGCGGCCGGTACTCGGCGGTTGAAGAAGAGTTATCCAAGGTGAGATCGGTTTACGCCTTGTCGGAACCCGTGCCGCTCGATGTCTGGCAGTTCGCGCGCAGGTATCCAAAGTTGCTGCCCGGCGTCGACGCGCATTACGGCACTGCGACCTACCTGCCGATGGCGCACGATGCAATTTACGAAGTGAAAATGACCAGAACCGGCTTGATTGCGCGTCCTCTTAACGAGGCGGCGACCGAGGCGGTCGGCAACTGGACGCAATAAGTTATTCTGGATTATGTCAAGCAGCGATAGCGGAAGCAGATTCTTGGTGCATACTGGAAGTCGCTGATTAGATTAGAGAAACTGTCGCCGTAGAGCGACAGACCATAACGGCAAGATCAGGGCGAAATGACGATCGTTTTAGATAAGGATCAGGGTAAAGAAAGCGGTCTCGAGGAGCGTATGGGTCTCGAGTGCCCGCATTGTGGCGTGTACGCCCACATGAGTCCGCAGTCGGTTCCGGACGCGGCAGCGCTCATGCGCGATAAACCCAAACACGTAGGCATCGTCTACCAGTGCGATGCCTGTCATGCGCCGGTCTTTCTTCGATTTACGGTACGCGAGTACACGGAAAATCGCGTTGAGCTGCTCAGGAATTTCGTTGAACTCGAAAGACCGAAGGAACGTTTCGCGTTTTCCTATTTGCCGAAGACTACGGAAATCCTGTTCCGGGAAGCACTCTCCTGCTACTCCGGCAACAACTTCAATGCGTTCGCGTCCATGTGCCGGCGCGCGGCAAGCACCTCTTTCCTCGCTTTAGGGGAAGGCGGCAAGCTGCGCGCTTTCGAAGAAGTCATGGTCGCCCAGGACATCGCGGGAATCGACGATGATAGTTTCGCGCCGATCAAGGCGGTCCTGTTCGGCACCGCGCAGGAAGAAGACTTGCCACTTCTGAACCGGGCCCAGGCCGGCATCCTTCTCGAAGTGCTCAAAGACATGTTCTACCAGTGCTTCGTGCGCCACGGAAAACTGACCCGCGCCATCAAGGTCCGCCAATTCTTCGTCTCCGAAGAAAACAGCAAACTGCAATCCGCCTGATATACGGTGACAGTGACCTTATATCAGTGCCGCTATGATATACGGTGACAGTGACCTTAGATCAGTGCTGCTATTGGCCTAATTTGAACATATATGGTAGTAACAATTACAGAAACGAGGCCCTGTAAGGGTCCCGATATAAGGTCACTGTCACCGTATATCAGGCGACGTTGACTCGTGCGTTTCGGAAGATCCGCATCCAGGGGCCATCCTCGCCCCAGTTGCCGGGGTGCCAGGAATTCTGGCGCGTCATCGCGACGCGTTCCGGGTGCGGCATCATGATCGTCACGCGGCCATCGTCGTTGCTTAACCCACAAATCCCGTCGACCGAGCCATTGGGGTTCGCAGGATAGGAATCCGCGACGTTGCCGTAGTTGTCGATGTAACGCAGCGCCACGGTGTAGGACGAGGTAAATCGGTCCGTATCGTCGGCGAAAACGGCCTTGCCCTCGCCGTGCGAGGTTGCAATGGGTATACGTGACCCGGCCATTCCCTGCAGAAATATTGACGGACTTTCAACAATCTCCACGAGGCTCAGGCGCGCCTCGAATTGCTCAGATTGATTGCGCAGAAAGCGCGGCCAGTGGTCAGCCCCGGGAATCAACTCGCGCAAATGCGACAGCATCTGGCAACCGTTGCAAACACCCAGTGCGAACGTGTCCCGGCGCTCGAAAAAGGCGGCAAACTGATCGCGCGTGCGACTGTGATAGAGAATCGACTTGGCCCAGCCGCCGCCGGCGCCCAGCACGTCACCAAAGGAAAACCCGCCGCAAGCGACAATGCCCTGGTAGCCGTCCAGCGTATCCCGGCCACTCAACAAGTCGCTCATATGTACATCGACCGCCGCAAAGCCGGCACGCATAAATGCGGCTGCCATTTCATACTGGCTGTTGACGCCCTGCTCTCGCAAAATTGCAACGCGCGGTTTGCTGATACTGCGTACGCCGCGAGAAATATCATCTGCAGGATCGAAGCTCAGCCGCGCACTCAGCCCCGGGTCGTTGTCATCCAAAATCCGATCGAATTCCTGTTTGGCGGTCGTCGGGTTATCACGCAGTGCCTGGATCCGATAGCTCAATTCGGACCACTCGCGCTGCATCGTGGCGCGATCCAGCTTAAGCACAACTTCCTCGTCGTTATGTACCGTGAGTTTTGCGTCTCCGCCAACTTTGCCGATGGCAGTTGCGGCGACACCGAATCGATCCAGCACCATCTGCACTTGCGTCAGCTTGTTTTTCTCGACCTGCACCACGGCGCCAAGCTCTTCATTGAATAGTTGCCGGATGATATCGACGCGTGATCCGCTTAGTGACAGCGATACGCCGATGCGACTCGCAAATATCATCTCGGCGACCGTGGCAAATAATCCTCCGTCGCTGCGATCGTGATAGGCCAGCAACATGCCTCGCGAATTCATCTCCTGGATGGC
>Ga0224505_10000346_pt1 | contig 32251 bp, 29 predicted proteins | sample SF_Jan12_sed_USG_FD_169102 | JGI IMG/M metagenome (GOLD analysis project Ga0224505, IMG submission 169102) | Sediment microbial communities from San Francisco Bay, California, United States - SF_Jan12_sed_USGS_4_1 | ecosystem: Environmental > Aquatic > Marine > Sediment | place: USA: California... | reverse complement strand
GGAACGCCGGGAAGCGGCACGATCGAGCCGATCTCCTGCCCTTGTCCGACGTACTCGAACGACGTGACGTAGTGCTCCACGCCGCCGTGGTATGCCGCGAGGGTCGTCGTGCGGAGCAGGTTGATCGTGCCGTTCGGTGTCACCAGGCCCCCGCATGCGAGCGCGGCGCCGACGGGTCCGATCACCACGACCGCGATCGTCAGAACAAGCAGCGAGGAAGGGCGAAGCATGCGGCGAGCGGTTCCCATCGGGGAGCCCCTTTCAGGATCGTCGGCCGCAGGAAGGACCGGATCGGCCCGTCTTCGGCGCGAGGTTGACGACTCCGACGGTCGGACGACCCGCCCGGGTTCCCGAGCGCCGGGCTCCTCGCCAGAGCGTCGCTTGACAGTGTTTCGTCGGCGCCCATACCGTTCGGTGACGAACGACCTTCCGGGTCCAGACGTCGACGGGGGAGGGAAGCACGACGAGCCGCGCCATCGTCGAAGGCATCGAGGTCTCGACCGAGCACTGGATCGGTGGCGAGCGTGTGCCGTCGACGGACGGGTTCGTCGATTTCTCCCCGATCGACGAGCAGCCGATCGCCGAGGTCTCGCGCGGTGGATCCATCGAAGCCGACCGAGCGGTCGGCTCCGCTCGTGGGGCGAGCGCCACGTGGGGTTCGATGCCCCCGAAGGAACGCGCCGACGTGTTGCGGCGCGTGGCCGACGGCGTCGAGGCGCGCGTGGCGGAGCTGGCGGCCGTCGAGACCCGCGACAACGGGTCGCTGCTGCGCTCGATGCGCACCTCCGTGATGCCGCGCGTGGCGAGGAACTTCCGGTTCTTCGCAGATCAGCTGCTCGCCCTCGAGACCGGCCGCAAGGAGTACGAAGGCTTCGCCGAACGCGTGGCCTGGGATCCGAGCGGGGTCACGGTCGTGATCACGCCCTGGAACGCCCCGCTGATGCTCGCGACCTGGCGCGTGGCTCCTGCCCTCGCGGCCGGGAACGCGGTCATCCTCAAGCCGCCCGAATGGGCGCCCCTCACGGCGTCGATGCTCGCCGACATCGCCCATGAGGCCGGCCTGCCCGACGGCGCCTTCAACGTGCTGCAGGGCGTCGGCGACGAGGCCGGCGCCGCGCTCACCGCGCATCCCGGCGTCGACCGCATCGCCTTCACCGGGTCGGTGCCCACCGGCACGCTCGTCGCCCAGGCCGCAGGCGCGAACCTCACGCCGGTCTCGCTCGAGCTCGGCGGCAAGTCGCCGTTCGTGGCGTTCGCCGACGCCGACCTCGACGCGGTCGTGCAGCAAGCGGTGAACCAGTTCGACAACGCGGGCCAGGTGTGCCTGGCGGGGACTCGGCTCATCGTCGAGCGCTCGATGCACGACGCATTCCTCGAGCGGTTCGTGAAAGCTGCGGGCGCGATCGTGCAAGGGGACCCTCGCGAGGAGACGACCGACATCGGACCGCAGATCACTCGCGAGCACTTCGAGCGTGTCGACGGGTTCGTGCAGCGCGCGAAGGCCGACGGTGCCACCGCCGTGTTCGGAGGCGGTCCCAACGACGAGCTGGGCGGCCTCTATTACCGCCCCACGCTGTTCACCGACGCACCACTGGGTTCGGAGATCCTGATGCGTGAGGTGTTCGGACCCGTGCTGACCCTGCAGACGTTCGAGACCGAAGACGAGGCCGTCGAGCTCGCCAACTCGACGCGATACGGCCTCGCGGCCATCGTGTACACGGGCGACGAGGCCCGGGCCGAACGCGTGAGCTCGGCGCTGGTGGCCGGCACCGTGTGGGTGAACTGCTTCTTCGTGCGAGACCTCGCCGCTCCCTTCGGCGGCGCCCGCGGCTCGGGCATCGGCAGGGAAGGCGGCCCGTGGAGCTTCGACTTCTACGCGGACGTCAAGAACGTGTGCACCGCACCCTGGAACTGAACCCGAAGCAAGGAACCGAGGACAGGAGGAGCGACGAGATGGGCGAAGTCGTCGGCGCGGCCCTGGTGGCCCACGTTCCCACGATCATGCTGCCGGAGGAGACGAGGCGCGAGATCAACGATGGCAACGAGATCACGCTGGTGCCGGGCTTGCGCCGAATGAAGAGCGAGTGCCTCGATCGGCTGGGGCCCGACACGGTGATCGTGTTCGATACCCACTGGGAGTCGACGTTCGAGCACATCGTCACGGCCCACGAACGGCGGCAGGGAAGGTTCACGAGTCATGAGCTCCCGCGGGGTATGGCGGGCATCCCCTACGACATGCCCGGGGACCCCGACCTCGCCACGACGATCGCCGCCCAGGCCGATGGGCGCGACGACTGCTGGATCCTCGCCAGCGACGATCCGTACCTGCCGATCTTCTACGGCACGGTCAATGTGTGGACCTTCCTCGGCGACCCCGGAACGAGATGGATCAGCGTCGCGCTCAACCAGTGCTGCACGACCGAGGACTTCCTGCTATTCGGATCGCTGATCGGCGACGCGATCGCCCAAAGCGACCGGCGCGTCGTGCTCCTGGCTTCGGGCGGCATGACGCACCGGTTCTTCCCGTTCCGGGAACTCCGCCAGCACGAGAGCTCGAAGGTCCCCGACAACATCCTCGGTCTCGAGAGCTACGAGGCCGATCAGCGGGTGATCTCGATGATGCGCGAGGGGGATCACGCGGGCATCATCGATCGGATGCCCGAGTATCGGAAGGCGGCCCCTGAGGGGCACTTCGGTCACTATCTGATGATGGCGGCCGCGCTCGGGGGAGCCCGGTGTCAGGCCCCCGGCGAGCTGTTCAGTGAGTACGAAGCTTCGGTCGGCACGGGCCAGGTGCACGTCTGGTTCGAGCGCCCCGCCGGCGGCTGGACCGGGTCGGGAGCCTGACCGACTGGGCCGCCGGGTCGTACGCCTCAGGCGATCACGGCCGTGCCGCCGGCCCGAGCGAACGCTCCGATGCCGGTGGCGGTCGCTCCGATCTGCTCGGTGCTGATCGCGATCGGCCGGGTCATCGGTGGGAACAACAGCCACACGAGCGAGCCCCCCATGTGCCGGATCACGGCCCTGCCATCGGGCTCGACCCTGATCTCCTCGAAGTGCACGGCGCGGAGCGCCCGCTCGAGCCGTTCGTCAGAGGCGAGGTGTTCGGCGAGCCGCTCTCCGGCTCGGTCGCCCTTTCGAGGTCGGAACGACATGCCCTGCATGCGCACGACGCCTCGGCCCTTCACGCGCACCCCGCCCGCCGTCGCGGGCAGCACGGGCTCGGCGGTCGAGACCTCCATCGCATAGGTGCCGCCGAAGATGCGGCCGCCGGTCGACACGAGCTCGACGCGCAGCGTGGGGCGCCCTGCCCGGGCGAGCGTCGTGCGCAGCTCGCGCCGCCGCCCGTCTTCACGGTAGCCGGCAGCCGCGAACGCCTCGACGTCGCGCTCGAGCACGGCTCGGGCGCGGCTGCGGGCGCGCCGACGCACCGGGCCTCCTCGCCTCGACCTCAGCCCCGTCCGCGCTCGTGCTCTTCGGGCATGAGCTCGGCGATGTGCTCGGTCTCCTTGTAGACCTCCTTGAGCGGCACCGGCTTGAACATCGAACCGAGGCCGTAGGTGAAGGTGTTGTACACGAGTGAGAACACGATCGAGATCGCGAGGAAGATGCCGAAGTTCCGATAGATGTTCGACTCGATCTCGGGCACCGGGAAGACGTTCACCATCGCCACGATGAGCAGCACGATGCCGATCAATTGCGGAACGGGCCACAGTGGCGAGCGATACGGACGCTGTGCCTGCGGCTCCTTGATCCGCAGCACGATCTGAGAGATGTGGATGATGATGTACGCGAGCGCCCATCCGAGCACGCCGGCCAGGATCAGCTCGATGAAGCCGCCCTCGAGCGTCTGGTCGGTCACGTTCAGCCAGATCGGGGGGATCGACACCAAGATGATGCCGATGGCCGGTGCGCGCGTGCCGGGCGTCAACCACCCGAGGATCGCCGGCAGCTGGCGGTCCTGCGACATGCCGTAGATGATGCGCGGCACGCCCGCCGCCACGGCGTTCAACGTCGAGATCGTGGCAGCGACCGAGAGGATGCCCATCCACCACTTCCCGAGGTCGTCGAACATGGCGATGGCGACGTTCATGTTCGTGATCTGAGTCGGGTCGCCGAGGACGTCGGGGGGGAAGTACCGGGTGGCGGCGATGCCCCACAGGAACATGGGAACGGCGACCAACGACAGACCGATGAACATGCCCCACGGGATCTCGCGGCCGGGGGCGCGCAGTTCCTCCGCGAGCGGGCACGTGTACTCGACCCCGACGAAGGTGAAGGTCGCCAGTGCGATCAGCGACAGCAGCAGATCCATGTCGAAGGGGATCGTCGGCAGGGCGGAGCCCACCGGGTCGCCGACACCCGCGAGCCCGGCGATCCCGAAGATCAGCAGCGAGCCCGCGAGCAGGAACGTCAGCGGCACTTCGATCGCCGCGAAGGCCCGGATGCCGAGCATGTTCACTGCGGCGATGCCCACGACGATGATCACCACCCACCACTTGAACGTGAGCCCGAGGTCGAGGAAGGCGGGGTCGGACAGGATCGTCGCCGACAGGAACGCCTCCGACGAGCCCGGGAAGATCACGATGGCGAAATACCCGACGAACACAGTGACGGTGGCGAAGAACGGGCCGAGGCCGGCACGAACGTACTCGTTCATCGAACCGGCCTTCGGGATCATCGTTGCGAGCTCGGAGAAGCTCATCACCTGGGCGTACATCACCACCAGAGCGATGATCATCGCGTACAGGCCGATGGTGCTGGCCGCGTAGAGCTGCGGCACGGTCACCATGACCGTGGTGGCCAAGATCAGGCCGAACGTGGCGCTGATGGCGGTCGGAAGGCCGATCGATCCGGTCCGCAGGCCTCCGTCGGTGGTGTTCGTCGCCATCCGAGTCCCCCTCCTCGAGCGTGCGAGTGCCGTCGACGTCCTCACTGGTACGGTCGTTCGGTATCGGGATGCTATGCACGGGTGGTGGAACGGCGCAAGCGCCGGCCGTGGTGCCGGCGGGCAACGGGGGCATACCATCTCCCACATGACCGCACCGGACGGACCCCTTCGACTCGATGCTCCCCGGGAAGACGCGCTGGAGCACGCAGCACGCCTGGTCGCCGACGCATGGCGGAGCTTCGATCGATTCCGTCCCGAGGAACCGCCGCTCGACGAGCGGGTGCGCCGGCTGCTCGAGAGCGCGTTGCCCGCGAACCCGTCGCCGGTGCACGACGTACTCGACGACGCTGCCCGCATCCTCGACGAGTCGATCGCGCAGGCGCGACCTCGGTACTTCGCCTTCATCGGCTCGAGCGGGCTGGAGATCGGCACGCTCGGAGACTTCCTCGCGCATTCCTACGACATCAACCTGGCGGTCGACGCTCGAGCAGCGACCCAGATCGAGGACCAGGCGGTCGGCTGGGTGGGGGAGTTCATCGGGTTCCCGGCGTCGGCGGGTGCGTTCACGAGCGGCGGAACGGTGAGCAACGTCACCGCGATCGCGGCGGCGCGAGAACGGGCGCTGCCGGGCTCCCGTCACGCGGGGCTCGGTGGCCGGCGCCTCGCGGTCTACTGCTCGCAGGAGGTGCACTATTCCGTCACGCGAGCGATCGAGCTGCTCGGCATCGGCTCGGACAACCTGCGGGCGGTCGAGATCGACGGACTCCGCCGCATGCGCCCTGACGCGCTGGACCGTGCGATCGCAGAGGATGTCGCCGCGGGCGTGATCCCAGTGGCGGTGGTCGCCACGGCCGGAACGACGCTCACGGGGGCGATCGACCCGCTGGATCGCGTGTCGGACGTGTGCGAGGCGCACGGGGTCTGGCTCCACGTCGACGGAGCCTATGGCCTGCCCGCTGCCTCGGTGCCCTCGCGGATCGAGATGTTCGCCGGGCTCGCGCGCGCCGACTCGTGCTCGGTCGACGCCCACAAGTGGCTGTACCTGCCGAAGGCCTGCGGCGTCGTGCTCGTGCGCGACGATCGAGCGCTCGCGAGCGCGTTTAGCCACGAGCAGGGGTATCTGCCCCACCAGCAGCACGAGCTGCACGCCGCCGACATCACCTTGGAGTACTCACGGCCGTTCCGGGCGCTCAAGCTCTGGCTGGCGTTCAGGGCCCACGGGGCGGCGCAGTTCCGTGAGGCGATCGAACGCAACCTCGCCGAGGCAGACCTGCTCTACCGTCGCGCGCAGCACACCGAGGACTTCGAGGTCATGGAAGCGCCGCCGCAACTGTCGATCGCGCCGCTGCGCCACGTGCCGCCCGACGTCACCGACCTGAACGCCCACAACCAGGCGCTCGCCGAAGCGATCCAAGCCGACGGGCGCGTGTACCTGGCTCCGGCGCTCATCGACGACGAGGTGTGGCTGAGACCGTGCTTCGTGAACTATCGAACCACCGACGACGACGTGCTCGCGCTGCTCGAGGTGGCGCGGGAGCTCGGCGAGAGGCTCGCTCGGACCGGGAGCGCGGCGTGACCGACGCTGCCCGTTCCGATGACAGGCCCACCCCCGCGGACGGCTTGCTGGCGGCCGAGAGGAAGGTGCAGGAGACGCTCGGCGACCTCCCGCTGGACTTCCGCGCGATGGGGGCGATCTCGAACCTGTTCCGCAGCTCGGCCGCGATCCGCCGGCACATGGAAACCCGGGTGCTGGGGCCCGATCGCCTCAGCTGGACCTCGTTCGTGGGCCTGTGGGTGCTGTGGGTCTGGGGCGAGATGGAGGCGCGTGAGTTCGCCGCGGCCGTCGGCATCAGCCGGCCGACCGCGACGGGTGTGATGAACACGCTGGAATCGCGCGGGTACGTCAGACGTCGCAAGGACCGCCGAGACGGGCGCATGGTGATCGTGGCGCTCACTCCGGCGGGCCGCACGACGATCGAGGTGCTCTTCCCGAAGTTCAACGACGAGGAGCGCGCGGTCGCAGCTCACCTCGACGCTCGCCAGCAGGAGGAGCTCGCAGCGATGCTCCGATCGTTGCTCCGGGCGGTCGCGCCGAGCGGTGCCCCTCCGGGCGCCGGATCGGTCGTCTAGAGAAGAGGCACCTTCGGCGTCATGGGCATCGATCCGCGACCCCGGCGACGATACGGCGCAAGAGGTGGGGGATCGTGGCGGGATCGTCGGTGAATTGGCTTGGCTTGACGCAGATCGTTCCGAATCCGCGCGCGAGCTGCTCGGGGATCTGATCAAGGGCGCTCTCGAGCGGTGCGGGCCGAGTCGCGTCGGAAAAGATGCCCCGGGTGCCGCCGATCATCTCGAGTGAGCCAAGATCGCGTCCTGCGTCGCTCATCGCGGCCCCGAGTCGTGCGAGGTCGTCGTCGCTCGGGCGTCCGAGCGGATTGAACCCATGGCCGTGTTCGACGAGCCGGCGCAACAGCGGGCCGTGCAGGCGTTCGCCGCCGAACCACAGCCGTGGTCCGTCGGCCCGCCACGGCTCGGGCCGCACCCAGACGTCGTCGAACGAGTAGTGGGTACCCCGGTGTCGCACGGGGCCGTCGGAGCGCCAGATCGAGGCCCAGATCTCCAGGTGCTCGTCGAGTCGCTCGCCCCGTGTCTCGAACGGCACGCCGAGCGCCGCGTACTCGGCGCGGTGCCAGCTCACCGTCGGTTGCACCACCAGCCTGCCTTTCGCGAGCAGGTCGAGCGTCGCGAGTTCCTTGGCGATGAGCAGCGGGTGACGAAGGGGTGGGATCACGGCGCTTCCGATCAACCGCAGGTCGGTCGTCACCGACGCGATCGCCGCGAGCAGCACGAGCGACGAGGGCCAAGGGGTGGCGGGGTCCTGGTTGGCGGGCAGTGCGTACTCGCGCGGGTTCGCGGGAAGGCCGCCGGCGTCGGCTCCGCGCCCGAGCACGACGTGCTCGCTCACCATCACGCCGTCGAACCCTGCGCGCTCGGCCTCGACGGCCACGTCGACCAGGCCGTCGAGGTCGCGCGCGCCGACCAGGGTGTGGTTCTCGCTCAGCACGAGCACCAATCGGGGCGGCGTCACGCCGCCACCCGGTCGATCAGGCCATCACGCGGTCGAGCGCGCCCTGGTCGTCGTTGTGGCCCCAGAACTCCGTGGCCTTGCCGTCGCGGACGTGCATGACCCACACGGAATCCGTCGACGCGCTGCCGCTCGGCCCGGTGGCGCTGATCCGCACCATGGCCATCACGTGCTCGTCGTTGCCTAGGATGTCGTGGATCTCGTCCAGCGAGACGCGGTATCCCTGCTCCGCCATCCTCGCGAAGCGGCCCACGATCTCGGGCTTGCCTCGGTAGTCGCCCGACCATTGGTTCGAGCCGGGCACGTGCCACGTGGCGTCGTCTGCGATGCCCGCGGCCATCGACTCGAGGTCGCCCTTCATCATCGCCTCGAGCGAGCTGCGCGCCATCTCCACGTTGGGATGGTCCGCCATGCTTCCCCCTTCCTGCGAGCGTGTCCCGGGAGGTTGCAGCCAGCCTCGCACCGAGGTCGAGGTTGCGCAAGGCCGGTCCGTCAGCGGGTCGTGACGCGAACGGGCATGCGCTTGATGCCGTTCACGAAGTTGGATCGGATGCGCTCGACGGGGCCGGTGAGCTCGATCGTCTCGAGTCGCGGGATCAGCTCCTGGAACAGGATCTTCGTCTCGAGCCGAGCGAGGTGTGCCCCCAGGCAGAAGTGCGGGCCCCCGGGTCCGAACGTGACGTGATCGTTCGGCGACCGCGTCACGTCGAAGGCGCGCGGGTCAGGGAACGACTCGGGGTCGAAGTTCGCGCTGATGTACCAGGTGACGACCTTGTCGCCGGCCCTGATGTGTTGACCGCGCAGCTCGGCGTCGCGGGTGGCCGTGCGCCGGAAATGGTAGACCGGCGTCGCCCATCGCAGGATCTCCTCGGTCGCGGCCGGGATGCGCTCGGGCTCCTCGCGCAGCAGCTGCAGCTGTTCGGGATGCTGCATCAGCGCGAGCATGCCGTGGCTGATCGTGTGCCGGGTCGTCTCGTTGCCGGCGATCATGAGCAGCGCGAAGTAGTTGTGGAACTCCCGCTCGTTGAGGGCACCCTCGCTCTGGGCAACCGTCAGCGCCTGGATGACGTCGTCGGCGGGCTCATCGAGCCTCATGTCGCGCTGACGGTCGGCGTAGGCGAAGACCTGCAGTGCGGTCGGCGAACGGAACGGGAGGAGCCGATACTCCTCGGTGTCGACCTTGTCGACCACCGCCGCGCTCAGATCCGGGTCCTGGTTCGCGATCATGCTGTCGCCCCACGAGATGAGCTGTGGGGCGTCTTCCTGGGGCACGGTGAAGATCGAGCAGAGGAAGCGGATCGGCAGGTCGCGGCTGATATCGCTCACGAACTCGAACTCGCCCTTGGGCAGCGCCTCGTCGAGCACGTCACGAGCGACCTCACGGATCCAGTCCTCGTACTTGCCGACGCCACGGGCGCTGAAGCGCTTCGAACAGATCTTGCGGAGCTCGGTGTGCCGTGGGGGGTCGGTCTCGAGCATCGATCGTCTGATCTCGAGCTGCTCGGTGTCGAGCTCTTCGAGCGCCACGGCTCCGATCTCGGAGGAGTAGGTCTCCCAATTCATGTGCACGGCCGTGAGGTCGTCATAGCGCGTGACCGCCCAGAAGCCGCGGTTCGGTTCGGGCTCGGGGTGCCAGACGACCGGATGGTCCTCGCGGAGGTGGTCGAACCACTCCAACGGCACACGGTCGACGTAATTGTCGGGGTTCACCAGGTCGATCTCACCCAGCGTGTCAGCCATGTGGCCGGAGGCTCCCTCCGTCGGCGGGTCGGCGGCTCGCGGTCATGCCGCGAAGATACTTTGCGACCGAACGACAGGGCCGGTCAACTTCGCCGTGGCGTCGGCTGCCGCGCTCACGGGCCGCCGTCTCGGACGTCGTCGAAGGCCACCGACGCAACGTCGACCGCGGTGCCGCCGCCGTCGACCACCAGGGTCGTGCCGCTCACGTACGACGAGTCGTCGCTGGCGAGGAACACGGCGCAGGAGGCGACCTCGTCGGCCGTGCCCGCCCGCCGGAACGGCACGAGCTCGGTCGCGAGCAGGTACGCCTCATCGCGGGTGACGCCGCGCTCGGCCGCGAGCTCGTCCATCGACTCGTCGCCCATCGGCGTGTGCACCCAGCCAGGGCAGAGCGCATTGGCGCGGATGCCGCGCGGCCCGCCGTCGACCGCGATCGACTTCGCGAGCCCGATCATGCCGGCCTTCGACGCCACGTAGGCGGCGCTCGAGGCCGACGAATGGAACCCCGACACCGATGACACGAGCACGATCGATCCGCCGCCCCTCGCCTCCAGATGGGGCATCGCCGCCCTCACGAGGTAGAGGGCCCCCGACAGGTTGATGTCGATCGTGGTGCGCCAGACGTCGTCGGTGACGGTGCCCGCCGAGCCCCCGAACCCGACTCCGGCATTGGCCACGACGATGTCGAGCCCCCCGAACGTACGGACGGCTTCCTGCACCGCCTCCTCGGCGTGCGTCGGGATGCTCGCGTCACCGGCCACGGCGACGCCGCCGGTCGCCGCGGCAACCTCTGCGATCGGATCGGGCCGCCGGCCGGTCACCACGACCTTCGCCCCCTCGGACGCGAACATGCGCGCCGTCGCGGCGCCGATCCCCGATCCTCCGCCGCTGATGATCGCGACCTTTCCGTCGAGCTGCATCGAGCCTCCCGCCATCATGGGTCGAGCCCCGAAGGGCATGGCTTCAGTGATAGGGCATGTAGTAGCGGAGCTCCCAGTCGCTGACATCGATCGTCGAGGTGTCCTCGACCGCCGCGCCGTAGCGTTCCCACTCCCCCCGTTTCAAGATCGTGAACGCTTCCACGAGCTCGGGTCCCATCGCCTGCACGAAGCGTTCGTCGGCGTTCATGGCGTCGAGCGCCGCCGCCAGGTCCGCCGGGATGCACACGTCGGTGTCGGGCTCGGCACCCACCGGCTGCGGCGGCTTCAGCTCGAGCTCGTCCTCGACCCCGAATCGAGCCGCGTGCAGGACCGCCGCCCCGGCGAGGTAGGGGTTGGCCGCCGCGTCGGCCGAGCGCTGCTCCAATCGCGTGCCTTCGCCGCGAGCCGGCGGCACGCGCACGGTGACGCTGCGGTCGTCGTGGCCCCAGTTCGCCCAGTACCCGTTCAGCATGTCCGGCTGCAGTCGCTTGTACGCGTTGACGTGGGGCGCCATGATCGCGGCCATGCCGGTGTGGTGCTCGAGGATCCCGGCGATGCATCGCCGGGCGAGGTCGGACAAGCCTTCCGGGTCGTTCGGGTCGTGGAACGCGTTCGACCCGTCCTTGCGCCGGAAGCTGAAGTTCACGTGCATGCCGCTGCCGCCCCGGTCGTTCATGGGCCTGCCGATGAAGGTCGCCAGCTTGCCGTGGTGCTCGGCGATCTCACGGATCAGCAGCCGGAAGACGAACGCGTCGTCGGCCGCAGGGATCGCATCGTCGTAGCGGATGTTCACTTCGTAGGCCGACTCGTCGTACTCGCTTCCCCAGCTCTCCACAGGGAAGCCGCACGCCAACGCCGTCTGCACCATCGCGTCGACGCACCCCGTCGGGTCGATCGACGTGCCCGTGCCGTAGACGCGATGGCCGGGCAGCGAAACCGGTCGCCAGCCGCCGCCGCCATCGGGTTCCATAAGGTAGAACTCGAGCTCGAACGAGATCTGCGGCTCGAGTCCCATCGCACGCCACGGTTCGACCGCCTGCCGTAACACATGACGGGGATCGAGCGGCATGGGAGACCCGCCGAACGTCACGTCGCCGATCCCGATCACGGTCTCGGGTTCCCATGAGTGACGCAGTGAATCGCGATCGAGCTGCACGTCGATGTCGGGCAATCCGATGTCGAACTGCGTCTTGGGCACGGCCAAGATCTCACGGTCGTGGGTGAGCGGATACACGCCGATGCAGAAGGCGGCCCTGCCGGCTTCGGCGACTTCGCCGAAGAGGTACTTGCCGCGCTCCAGCCCGTGGACGTCGGGGTAGAGCAGTCGCAGGCGCTTGCCGTTGGTTTCCATCGATCCCCCTGGACCCGATCAGAACCGCACGGTACCGGCTGAACCACCCGTGTGCGCGGTCGGGTTTGCGCGGTCTCGTCGTTTCCGCGCAAGATACGCCTTCCGCGAGGCAGGCGCGAAGCAGGTACGAAGGAGGGCCACGGCTCCGTGACGATCGGGCACGAGGTCGGCGCGACGATCACGCTGCAGGAGCTCGAGCACGATCCCTACCCGACGTACGAGCGCCTGCGCGAGGCGGAACCGGTGAGCTTCGTGCCGGCCGTCGGCCTGTGGCTTGTCACCCGTCATGACGACGTGAAGCGCGTGACGACCGACCCCGAGACCTTTACGGCCGCGACCGAGCCCTCGACCCTCAATCGCACGATGGGCGAGAACATGCTCGGCATGGAGGGCCCGGAGCAGCAGTGGATACGGGCGATCACCGAGCCTCCGTTCCGCCCGCGCGATGTCGAGGCGCGCACCCAGGGCATGATCCCGCGACTCGCCGGCGAGCTGCTCGACGGCATCGTCGATCGCGGGGAGGCCGATCTGTTCCGCGAGTACGCCGATCCCATGAGCGTGCGCTCGCTCTGCTTCATGCTTGGCCTCGATGAGGTGCCGTGGCAGGACGTGCTCCGCTGGAACGAGGGCCTCATGCCGGGCCTCGCGAACTTCGAGGGCGACCCCGTCAAGCAGGCGCCTGCAGACGAGGCCGCGGGTGCGCTTCACGCCGCCATCGGCGATGTGCTGGACCGGCTCGCCGAGGAGCCCGACGGCTCGGTGCTGTCATGGATGCTGCACCACGAGGAAGGCGGCCGGCGCATGAGCCGCGATCAGATCGTGGGCAACACCACCCTGATGCTGTCGGGCGGACTGCAGGAACCGCGAGACGTGATCGCGCTCACGCTCTGGGCGCTGTTGTCCGATGCCGCGCAGTTCGAGGAGGTCCGGGCCGATCGCACGCTCGTGAAGGCCGCCGTCGAGGAGACGCTCCGCTGGGCCGGGCCGGTCGGCACGGCAACGCGGCAGGCCACGCGCCCGGTCGACCTCGCCGGCGTGCACCTCGAGCAGGGCGCCCTGATCGGCGCGGTGCTCTCCTCGGCCAACCGCGATCCTCGCCGATGGACCGATCCGGACCGGTTCGACATCCACCGCAAGGAAGGCGCCCACCTCGCGTTCTCGGCCGGAACCCACTTCTGCCTGGGCGCCTGGTTCGGACGTCACCTCGCTCGAGTCACCCTCGACCTCGCGCTCGACCGGCTCCCAGGTCTCGCCTTGATGCCCGAGCGGCCCGTCACGCTCTCGGGATGGGAGTTCCGCGCGCCCGATTCCCTGTGGGTCCGATGGGCTCCGTAGGAGGCGATCGACCGCCGGATCGTGTCGGTGGAGGGATCAGCGGCGCCGAGGCGGCCTTGCTCGAGACGATGCGCTGAGCGAAACCGTTCGCCGGGGCCGGTCAGTGGCAGTCGGCGCTGCCCGAGTCCTCGTAGCCCGACGAGCCTTCGGCCAGGAATTCCCAGTCGTAGCTGCCGTCGTGCAGGGTGAGCTTCAAGACCCCGAAGGTCCGGTCGGTCGCGGTGGCGCTATTCGGAAGCCGCGCGCCCGTCGCCGCCAGGCCACGGTGGCTCTCCCCGCCCACGCCCACGACCCATTGGACCATGCCGTCGGGATCTGATGCGCCCGAGGCGTTCTGAGGCTCGAACCGCTCGTAGAAGTGGGCGTCGCCTCCCAAGATCATCTCGACGCCGGCGGGGACGAGGTCGCTCCAGAAGGGCTTCATCGCCGCCGAGACCTGCGAGCCCGTCTCTTTCGAGCGGAACCGAGGCTCATGGAGCAGGGCGATCGTGCACTGCGCGGAGCTCGCCGCGAGGTCCTGCTCGAGCCAATCGTTCTGGGCAGAGCCTTCGCCACAGCCACCCGGCACGTATGAGCACTCGGAGTTGAGTGCGATGAAGTGCCAGCCGCCGACGTTCCAGCTGTGGTAGCCGCGGGGCTGCGGTCCGCCGGCGGCGCCCCAATAGGCGAAGTAGCCGTCGGGGCCGGCGGCGCCGCACCCGGTGCCGGTCGTGCCGAGATCCTCGTCGGACAGGATCGCGTGCGTGATGTCCTTGAACGCTCCCCAGGTCGAGCCGTACGACTGCCGGTAAGCCGACAGTCCTCCACAGTCGTACTGGGCGTCGCCGAGCGTGAGCACGCGATCGGCGCCCTCGAGCAGTTGCGCGGTCCACCGCTGGCGGCACCTGGAGGCCCGCCCGTTGCCCCCGTTGTAGGCGGGGTCGGCAGGGTCGCACGCGATGTCGCCCGCAGCCATCACGGTGATCGGGGCGTCGGGCGGGGGAACGAGGACGCCGTGAGGAGACGAACGTGGTGATGACCCGGCCGCGTTGAAGGCCGCGACCTTGTAGGAGTAGGAGGAACCCGCCAGCACGTCTCGATCGCGGTAGGTCTCGGTCGAGACCGAGGCGATGCGCACCCCGTCCCTGTACACCCGATAGCCGGTGGCCCCTGGGCTCTCGTCCCATGCGAGATCGACCCGGTGGGATGTCGCCGTCCCGCGCAGTCCCGTCGGGGTGGTCGGCACCGTGATCGCGCGTTCGCAGCCGGTGTGCTCGTCTCCGGGATCGAGCAGACATCGATCGACGCCACGCCGACCTCGCAGCCGATCATGCCCGGAGCCGTCGGTCCCATCGAGTACGTCGCGGCCGGCCCCGCCGAGGAGCGAATCGGCATGAGCGCCTCCGATGAGGGAATCGGCACCGGGCCCACCAACCACGTGGTCCTTGCCGGCGTTCCCGTGGATCTCATCGGCGCCCCGACCACCGCGCAGGACGTCGTCGCCGCCGAACCCGAGGATCCGATCCTTCCCGCCGAGCCCGCAGATCACGTCGGGTCCGCTGGTGCCGTGGAGCCGGTCGTTCCCGGGCGTGCCGGTGATCGTGCAGCGGGTACGCGCGACGCCGTGGGGTGTGTCGGACCAGGAGACGACGCTCGTCGTCATCGTGAGGGCGATCGCGATCGCGAGGCGGAGCCACCGCGGCACGCGAGCGTTCCCTGGCGATCGCTGGGGGGAGGTATCCGACATCGATGGGCTGGTCGAAGTTTGCGGGCGGTCGATCGAGTCCGGGTCGAGCCATCACCGTTCCACGTCTGCGACGTTGGGTCAATCAGCCGGATGGGCCGCACTTCCGATCGGGCGGAATGCCGACCGCCAACGCGTAGGATCGAGCGATGGACGAGACGCCGCGCAGCCCTGCGCGCGCCGAAGTCGTCGGCTCGCTGCTACGTCCGCCCTCGCTCAGAGCTGCGATCGAGGCCTTCTACGAGCCCGGACACTCGGCGGTGCTCGACGAAGAGCGCGCGAAGGACCGGACGGCCCTGCAGGAGGCCGAAGACGACGCGATCCGCGAGGCCGTGCGGCGCCAGCGAGATCGCGGGCTCGACGTGATCACCGACGGCGAGTTCCGACGGTGGATGTTCATGAACTCGTTCTTCGACGCCGTGAGCGGCGTGCGCACCGGCAAGACGGTGTCGTTCCGCAACGATCGCGGTGACGACGTCGCTCTGACTGTGCACGAGATCGTCGCGCCGCTCGAGCCTGTGGACTCTCCCGGAGCCCACGAGGCCGCGTTCATGAAAGAAGCAGCCGGCGAGATGCCGTTCAAGGTGACGTTCCCGGCGGCATCGATCTTCGCGCACCCGTTCACGACGGTCGAAGGCGCCTACGGCAGTGTCGCCGAGTTCGTCGATGCGGCGGTCGCGATCGAGCGGCGGCTGGTGGCCGAAGCGATCGACGCAGGCGCCCGGTACGTGCAGTTCGACTTCCCGCTCTACCCCTACCTCGTCGATCCCGCCTGGATCGGCCGGTTCCGGGGCGCAGGTCACGACGTCGCCGAGCTGCTCGAGCAGGCGCTCGCCGCCGATACGGCCGTGCTCGACGGCATCCCTGACGACGTGACGGTCGGGCTGCACATCTGCCGGGGCAACTTCCGTTCGTCGTGGATGTGCGAGGGCTCGCTCGAGCCCGTCGCTGAGCGAGTGTTCGGTGGGCTCGCGTACGACTCGTTCCTGGTCGAGTGGGACGACGAGGGTCTCGACGGAGGCTATGCGCCCGTCCGTCACCTCCGAGACGGCTCGATCATGGTGATGGGGCTGATCAGCTCGAAGACGCCGGAGGTCGAAGACGAGGACGACCTTCTCCGCCGCATGGAGGAAGCGGCCGGGCACGCGGGCGGCATGGAGCGGCTCGCGATCAGTCCCCAGTGCGGGTTCGCGAGCGTGATGGTCGGCAACGAGACCAACGAAGATGCCCAGTGGCGCAAGCTCGAGCTGGTGGGTGCGCTCGCCGATCGTCTGTGGGGATGAGGCCGGTGCGCGTGCTCGTGCTGAAGCCGCAGGAGCTCTCTCGCTCCGGGCACGTGGGCGAGTCGCTCCGCGAGCGCGGGGCCGAGATCACCGAGCATGTGCTCGTCGACGACGGACCACCGCCGGCTCTCGACGGCTACGACGCGATGGTGGTGACCGGCGCGCCGTGGTCGGTCTACGGGGAGGAGGTTCGCCCGTGGATCGGCGCGCTGCTCGCTCGGCTCCGCGACGCGGTCGAGCAGGACGTGCCCGTGCTGGGTATCTGTTTCGGTGCCCAAGCGTTCGCCGAGGCCATGGGGGGGTGGGTGGCCAGGGCGCGCGATACCGAGGTGGGTCTGCGCGAGGTCTCGACCGACGACGCGGCGCTGGTGCCGGCGGGGCCGTGGTTCATGTGGCACGGCGACACGTTCGGACCTCCCGACGGGGCGACCGTGATCGCTCGCACCGATGCCGGTCCGCAGGCGTACACGCTCGGCCCGCACCTGCTGGTGCAGTTCCATCCGGAAGCGACCGCCGACATCGTGACCGCGTGGCTCGCCTACGACGACGCGGACTTCCACGCGGCCGGCGTCGACCCCGCCGAGACGCTTGCGGCGATCAGGGCGGGAGCGGCCGACTCGAAGCGCCGGGCCGACGCCATCGTCGACCGCTTCCTCCGTGAAGCCGGAACCGGCCGCGCCTAACCGACGAGCGGAAGCCGCGCCCGCGGCCACGCGCGGAGCGCGAGCAGCTGCACGAGGCCCGCAGCATCGATCGCGGGCGACCCGTCGTAGGAACCGATGCCGCCCGCGGTGAAGAGGCCGGCGACGTCCCGGCCCTCACGCCAGGCCCGATCGAGATAGGCGTCCAGGGCGGCCTGCACTCCGGCGATGCTCGTGGTTGCATCGAGGGCAAGCAGGTTGCGGAACCACACCGCGTTGAACACGGGCGGGTGCCTCCAGGTGCGATCGGCCCCGAAACGTCGCAGCGACGACGCGGCCGTTCGCCGCGCCTGGTCGAGCGGGCGAGCCTCGCCGGTCGCGGCGTGCAGCAGCGTGTGCGCGCCGACCGCGGAGCCCTGATTGTAGGTCCACAGCGTGGCATCGACACGGCGGTGGTCGATGTGGTCGGCGTAGAGCTCGCCACGGACCCGCAGCGTGTCGTCGAGCCAGGCGAGCGTGTGCCGGCCGAACGCGAGCGTCGCCTCGTCGCCGTCGGCCAGGTGCAGCCGCAGGGCGAGCTGGGCCGCCGGCGCCGCCGAACACGTGTGCCGGGCGCGCCGCCCCTCGACCCAGCGCATGCCGCCGTCGGGGTCCTGGCCTTCGCGCACGAACCGGAACACCTTCCGGGCGCGGCGAAGCCACCGCGCCTCGCCCGTCTGCAGGTGCAGCTGCGCGAAGCACAAGCCCAGCCAGGCATTGTCGTCGTAGTAGCGGCGTCGGGCCCGCGGCGTCGGCCGGTATCCGTCGCCCGAGGCGAACCGGCGCAGTCCGACCACGAGCCGTTCCACGTCGTCGAGATCGTCGGTCAGCTCGGCGAGGTCGATCGCCGCCGCGAGCACCTGACCGACCGGCCACACCGGCGCGAGGGCCCGGCGCCCGGCATGCTCGAGCACGGTGAGGGCCCCACGCTCACCCGGGCGCAGGCACGCGAGCGAGAGCGCCCGCCACGCCTCGATGGCCCGCGTCGACGGTTCCCCGGCCGGGTCCCGCGTCACGACGCCGGTTCGAAGAGCTCGACCACGTTGCCCGAGGGATCCTCGACGAGGATCTGCCGTCCGCCCGGACCCTCGACGATCTCGTTGCGGAACACGGCGCCCATCGAGCCGAGCTCGCCGACCCTCGACTCGAGATCGTCGACCTCGATCACGGCCCTGTTCCAGCCGCCCGGTTGGGGCTCCCGTCCGTCGGGCATCGGCCGCGCCGCCGAGCTCGCGGGCCCCGCGAGCCACAAGACGAGGTCGCCGCGTCGCACGATCGCCATCGCGGGACCGAACCGCTGCATCTCCTCGAAGCCCAGCCTGTCGACGTAGAACGAGACAGCCGCGCCGACGTCCGACACGAGGTAGCGCATCGTCGCCATGGTCGAGATCACCCCTTCCTGGGAGGGCGAACCCCCCGGAACTCCCAGTCGCCGCCCATCGCGGTCGAGATCACTTCCTCGCTCGCGCTGGGTTGCGCTCCGACGTCGTCGCGCACGGCGACCGATCCCTCGACGATCGCATTGCGCAAGACGCCGAGGCCCTCGACCTCGACCTCGACGACATCGCCGGGTTGCACCGAGCGCGAGTTCGCGGGGGTCCCCGACAGGATCACGTCACCTGCCTCGAGGGTGATCGTGCGAGCGATGTCGGCGACCAGGTAGTGCATGTCCCAGAGCATCTCGTCGGTGTTCCCGCTCTGGGCGATCGCGCCGTTCACGCGCGTCTCGATGCTCTTGCCGTGGAAGTCCCAGTCGGTGACGAGCCCGGGGCCGAGCGGGCACAACGTGTCGGACCCCTTGACCCGCAGCATCGAACCCGCGTCGGTGTCGCGGAAGTCGTGCAGCCCGTAGTCGTTGCCGATCGTGTACCCCTGGATGAACGCTCCGGCTTCGTCGGGAGCGATGTGACGGCAGCGTTGGCCGATCACGATGCCGATCTCACCCTCGTAGTTGAGGTATCGGCACCGAGGTGGCCGCACGATCTCGCCGCCGTGCGCGTTGAGCGACGAGATCGGTTTGTGGAAGTAGGTCGGCGCTGCTCCCGTTTCCGCCTGGAACTCCGCCCGCCGGCTCTCGTAGTTGAGGTGCACGCACACGACCTTGGTCGGCACCACCGGGGGCAGGTGGATCGGGTCGTCGAGCGGCATCGAACGCCCATCGGGTGCGACCAGCTCACCGTCTTCTCGGACGACCGTGGTCGGCGAGCCATCGAGCAGGATGCGCCGCGTTTCCATCGATCTCCCCTCTGTGCGGTGCTTCGATGGGGCAGCGTACGATAGCCGGGTGTCCGAGCTGCAGGGGTTCATGGTGCCGCGCACGTCGCGCGGGCGTGCCTCGATCGTCCCGAGCCCGCCGTGGCACTACTCCGGTGACGTGCTGACGGTGGAGTACCGCACCGATCCGGCCAACGTCGAAGCGCTGCTGCCTCCCGGAGTGGGTCTGGCCGACGACGATCCAGGGGCCGTGGCGATCATCTGGGCCGACTGGCAGAGCTGCTCCGAGTCGCGCGAGGAACTGCTCGACCCCGTGCGGTCTCAGTACAAGGAAGCCTTCGTCGTCGTGCGGTGCTCCTACGGCGGCGAGACCTACTCGCGCTGCGTCTTCATCTGGGTCGACAAGGACTTCGCGCTCGCCCGCGGGTGGTACCAGGGCTACCCGAAGAAGCTCGGCCAGATCTGGGTGACCCGGCCCGTCACGGTGGGCAGGGCCGGTCCGAGGTTGGAACCGGGAGGCACGTTCGGGGCATCCCTGACCGCCAACGACCGTCGGCTGGCCGAGGCGACGCTCACGCTCACGGGAGAAAGCGAGACCGGCGGGTTCGTCAATGCCCTTCCGATGCTGCACTCGCGCTACTTGCCCAACATCGACCCGGTGCTGCCGGCCTCCATCGACGAGCTCGTCACGATGCGCTCACGCGACGTCGATCTCGGCCCCGTGTACGTGGGAGAGGCCTCGGTGTCGCTGCACGAGGCGCCCGCCGAGGAACTGGCGTCGCTCGAACCGATCGACACGATCGCGGGCTACTGGCGCCAGGTGGGGGCGACCTTCGTCGGAGGCACGGTGCTCGAGGGCTGAAGCCGGGTCCGGGTCCAAGTTCGATTGCGATAGCCTCGCGTCGTCATGCGACTCCTGCGCTTCCGACACGGCGACCGCATCGCCACCGGCGCCGCCGACACCCACGACGACATCGTTCGCGTGCTCGCCGGGACCTTCTTCGAGGACCCCCTGCCGACCGGCGAGGAGATCCCCCTCGACGACGTGTACCTGCTCGCTCCCGTGCTGCCGTCCAAACTCGTGTGCGTGGGCAAGAACTTCGCTGCGCACGCGGCAGAGTTCGGGATGACGGTGCCCGATGAGCCGCTGCTGTTCCTGAAGCCGTCGACCGCGGTGATCGGGCCGAACGATCCGATCTCGCTGCTGCCGGTGAGCCGCCGCATCGACTACGAGGGAGAGCTGGCCGTCGTGATCGGGCGACTCGCCAAGGACGTGCGCGCCGAGGACGCCTATCGGGTGATCCTCGGCTACACCTGCGCCAACGACGTGACGCTGCGCGACCTGCAGAAGACCGACGATCAGTGGGCGCGAGCCAAGGGGTTCGACGGCTCAGCGCCGATCGGTCCCTGGATCGAGACCGACCTCGACCCCAACGACGCAATGGTCCAGACGCGCCTGAACGGGGAGGTACGCCAGCAGGGGAGCACGACCGACATGGTCTACGGCGTCGCGACGCTGGTCGAGTACATCACGTCGTTCATGACGCTGCTCCCCGGTGACGTGCTGCTCACGGGCACGCCCGAAGGCGTGGGTCCCCTCAGCGCGGGCGACGTGGTCGAGGTCGAGGTCGAGGGCGTCGGCACCCTGGCGAACACGGTGCGATGAGCGAGGTGCCGGTCCGCTGCCGATTCGCACCCGCGCCGAGCGGATCGCTGCACGTGGGCAACGTGCGGAGCGCGCTGTTCTCGTGGCTCTTCGCACGCCATCAGGGCGGGACCTTCGTGCTGCGGGTCGAGGACACCGATGCGAGTCGCGTCACCGAGGAAGCCGTCGCGGGCGTGCTCGAGGATCTCCGCTGGCTCGGTCTCGACCACGACGAGGGCCCAGACGTCGGCGGGCCGCACGAGCCCTACCGCCAGTCCCAACGACTCGAGATCTACCGTGAGCATGCAGACCGTCTGCTCGCCCAGGGCGACGCCTACCACTGCTATTGCACCGGTGAGGAGCTCGAGCAGCGGCGGAAGGCTGCGATGGCGGCAGGACAGGCGCCGGGATACGACGGACACTGCCGCGCGCTCACGCCCGAGCAGGTCGCAGCCTTCGACGCCGAGCGGCGTGCCTCGGTGGTCCGCTTCCGCATGCCGGACCGAGAGTGGGTGGTCGACGACATCGTCAAGGGCGAGGTGCGATTCGCACCCGGTCAGCTCCGGGACTTCGTCCTCGTGCGATCGGACGGTTCGCCGGTGTTCCTGCTCGCCGTGGCGGTCGACGACCTGCTCATGGGCATCACCCACGTCGTGCGCGGAGACGATCTGCTCGCGAGCGCGCCCCGCAATGCAGCGGTGATCGAAGCGCTGGGGGGAACCCCGCCTCGATACGCCCACGTTCCGCAGGTGCTCGGCCCCGACCGGCAGCCGCTGTCGAAGAGGCACGGGTCGACGAGCGTCGAGTCCTTCCGCGAACAGGGGTTCCTGCCCGAGGCATTGGTGAACTACCTCGCGCTGCTGGGCTGGTCGCCGGGCGATGACCGCGAGGTGCTCTCGCGCGACGACCTCATCGAGGCCTTCGACCTCGAGAGGGTCTCCTCGAATCCGGCGGCATTCGACACCGAGAAGCTCACGTGGCTCAACAACCGCTACATCCGGTCGCTCGACGACGACGAGCTCGGGGCGCGCTGCCTGCACTTCCTGACCGAGGAAGGGCTGATGCCCGACCCGCCGACGCTCCGAGCAGCGATGCCGATCGTGAAGGAACGGATGAAGACGCTCACGGAGGCCCCGGCGCTGCTCCGATTCCTGTTCACCGACGATCTCGAGTTGAACGAGAAGGCCGCGGGACTGATCGCGAAGGCGCCCGACGGGTACCTCGGCCGGGTGGCCGATGCTCTTGAGGCCGTCGAACCGTGGACCGCCGAGACGATCACGGCCGAGCTCGACGCCCTCGCCGGCCGGGAATCGCTGAGCCGCACGAAGGCCTTCCAGCCGGTACGGGCGGCGGTCACCGGGTCCAACGTGTCGCCGCCGCTGCCCGAATCGCTCGATCTGCTCGGGCGCGATCGCACGACCGAGCGGCTGAGGGACGCCGGCTAGTCTAGCCCAGACTAGCTTCGGGCTCCGAGCCTCAAGCGACGGGGAGCCGCCCCCGATACATGGTGCATGGGGGACCGGACCGTCCGTCGGAGGACGCTCCTCGGGAGCATCGTCGCGCTCACCGTGCTGGGAACGGCGCTGGCGCCCGCTGCGGCACCACCGGTGTCGGCCGGTCTGCGATCGGGCGAGGCCTGGGACCTGCGGCCCCAGATCATGTGGAAACCGATCCCGTTCCCGGACCTGCGCAAACGGCAGATGGCGTCGTACTCGCGACGCCACTACGGGAAGTGGTCGTGGCGGCTGCGCGAACCCGTGGTGATCGTGGAGCATCTCACCGGGGACACATCGTTCGCGGGCACCTGGAACACGTTCGCCTCGAACACTCGTCACCTCGGCGAGAAGCCGGGGACGTGCGCACACTTCTTGATCGACAACGATGGGACGATCTATCAGCTCGTCGACCCGCGCGTCCGATGCCGTCATACGATCGGCCTCGACCACGTCTCGATCGGCATCGAGCATGTCGGGCGCAGCGCCCGCGGCGTCTTGCGGAACCCGGCCATGATGCGCTCGTCGCTGCGCCTCACGCTCTGGCTCATGGCATCCAACGACATCCGGCTGCGCAACGTGATCGGCCACGGCGAGAGCCTCGAGAGCCCCTACTACTTCGAGCGATACCGCGACTGGCGATGCCTCACCCACGCGGACTTCGCGCGTCGCGACATGCGTGTGTACCGCGAGCGGTTGCGCGATGTCGCTCGGGCGAACGGGGTCCCTGTCGGCCCATCGCCCGAGTGGATCGACTCCCACTGCTGATGCACGCTCCCTAGCTCGCTCAGGTTCGGAGATCTCCGCCGACAGGCCGATGCGTTTCGGGCCTCGACCCCCTAGAGTGCCGGTTCGTGTACAGAGCGCTGCGGGGGCGCGATTTCCGCCTGCTCACGCTGTCAGCCGGGTTCTCCTCGCTCGGGGACGAGCTGGCGCTGATCGCCCTCACGATCAAGGTCGCCGACCTCACCGAGTCAGGCTGGGCGGTCGCGGGGCTGCTGCTCTGCGGGTTGATCCCGCTCGTGATCTTCGCCCCGGCGGCCGGGGTCATCGTCGACAACTTCGAGACGCGGCGCTCTCTCGCCATCGCGACGGCCATCCAGGCCGGGGTCGCGGTGGCGCTCGCGTTCACGAACGACGTCGGGTGGATCTTCATGTTCACGTTCCTGCTGGGAACGGCCTCGGCGGTGGAGACCCCGTCGATCTACACGCTCGTGCCGAGGGTCGTGGGAGACGAGCACGCCACCGAGGCCAACGCGTACCTGGAGGCCGCCCGCTACTCAGGCATGATCGCGGGCCCGGTCCTGGCGGGCACCCTGGCCGCCGGCGTGGGCACGAAGGTCGCTTTGCTCGTCAACGCGGGCACGTTCGTCGTGATCGCCGCAGCGGCCATGCTGCTGCGCGTACGCAGGGTGGCGCCCGAGGAGGCCCGAGCTGAGGAGGGCGCCGCCCGCCAGGGCTTCCGCGTGATCCGCGGCGATCGCGTCCTGGTGGTGGCGTTCGCGGTGATCGGCGCGGTGGTCCTGTTCGCGGCCATGGACAACGTGGCCGAGGTGTTCTTCGCGCGAGAGACGCTTGCCGCCGGCGCCTGGGGATACGGCGTGCTGGCGTCGGCGTGGCTCGTCGGCATGGTCGCGGGTGCGACGCTGATCGCCCGGCGACTGCGCGACGATCGGCTGCTCTGGTCGATGGCCCTGGCGGCGGTCGTCAACGGAGCCGCCGTGTTCGCAGCCGCGGCCGCGTCGGTGTTCTGGCTGGCGGTGGCGCTGTTCGTCGTGGGCGGGCTTGCCAACGGTGTGGAAACCGTCGCGATGCGGAGCCTGATCGTTCACCGGGTGGCCGACCGGTTCCGCGGCCGTGCCTTCGCGTCCTACGGCGCACTGGTCAACGGCATGCAGATCGGCGCGACGGGGGCTGCAGGGGCGATCGTCGCCGGGCTCGGCGGCCGCGCAGCGTTGCTGATCGGCGGGATCGGCACGGCGCTGGCCGGCCTCGCGGGGTTGATCGCCTCACGCTCGCTCGACCGGCGGGAGGCATCGCCGAAGCCTCCGACTCCGACGACCGTGAAGCTCCCCGAAGCGGAACCGGGGCCGCAGGCGGATCGCCCCGGCGTGACCCGGCTTCCCGAATCGGAGCCGGTGGAACGCGCGACCGACCCCTGAGGCACGGCTTGGGCCGGGTCCCACACCGACGTCCCGGGCTCGACCCGACCGATGTCCCACGTGGCACCCGACGTTACGATCGCGGTCGTGACCGAGGCCTCGATCGAGGACGTGCGCTCGCTGTTGGAGGCTCCCTCCCCGGCGGTCCTCACCACCTGTCGGAAGGACGGCAGCGCCGCCGTCTCGCCGGTGTGGTTCCGCTGGAGCGACGACGGGTTCGAGGTCGTGATCGCCGAAGGCGATGCCAAGCTCCGCCACATCGAGCACGACCCGAGGTGCGCGCTCGTCGTGTTCGAGGCGGTTCGGCCGTTCCGCGGGGTTGAGGTGCGAGGAGAGGCGACCTGATCGCGTGCGATGTCACTCCGTTCCGAGCCGCGATCGCGAAGCGTTACCTGGGAGACCGCGATGGCGAGCGGTTCGCCGAACAGAGGACATCTAAGCCCGGGGTTCTGCTTCGGCTCGGTTGCATCGACCCGCGCATCTGGGATCTCTCGGCGATCTTGCCGACGTGAACCGGCACCATGGCTGGAGGCACGAGCGAAGACCGCGGTGCCCTGGATGGGGGGACGCGGCATGATCGGTAGTCCCAACGGGATTTGAACCCGTGTCTCCACCTTGAGAGGGTGGTGTCCTAGGCCCCTAGACGATGGGACCGAGCGCATCGCGCATCGGTTCGGCCCCGATTCTAGAGGTTGAGTCCCGGCCCGCCCACAGCGCCGTGTTGCCTTAGATGAGGCGAGGCACCAGGCCTGCGTGAGCGATTCACAGCACCCCGAAGCCGCGGCGAAGCCCGTTCGAGCACCGCCTCGAGCTTCGAGCGGGCACCGACCTTCGTGAGGATGTTCTGTACGTGACCCTGCACGGTTCGGGGGCTCAGGAACAACGCTTGGGCGACCTCTTCCGTCGTCCCCTGCGCGAGGGCCCGAAGCCCGAGGCGGCGAGTGCTTCAAGCTCGTGCGGCAGGAAGACCGACTCACCTGTTACGGCGCGCCGCACGGAATCCAGTTCGTCGGCGGCACGCTGTTTCGAGACGAAGCCGCTCGCACCCGCGCGGACGGCCTGATATCAGTGATTCGTCGATCGACGCGGTGGACGTGATCGACGCGGTGATCATTCCCGATCGGGAGGGCATCCCCGCCCGCGGATGCTCAGCCGAGGAGTTCCAGCAGGCGGCGACCCGACGCCGTGAGCTCCGAGTAGACCTCGCGCCCCTGCCGCCTGGCGTCGACGACGCCGGCGCGCCGCAGCACCCCGAGTTGTTGGGAGACCGCGGCGGGGGTGAGGTGCAGCCGATGGGCGAGTTCGCCGGTGGTCATCGGCACGCTGAGCACTCGCAGCAGGTCGGCGCGTGTGCCGCCGATCAGGTCGTCCATCGCGCCGTCGGCGCGGGTGTCCTCCGGCTCGTCCCAGAGCTCTGCGATGCCCCTTGGCGAGTAGGCCAGTGTCGGCTGCAGGCCCTCACCGACGAGCACCGCGATACCCGGCCAGTCGAACACCGCCGGGATCAGGACCAACCCGCGCCCGCCTGGCTCGATGTCCTCGCAGTGATGCTTGTCGATCACGAGCGAGTCGCCTTCCCACGTGAGCGACGGGTGCAGGTCGGCGAAGAGCAGCTCCGCGCCGCCGAGCGCGAGCTGGCGCGCGCGGTAGGTCACGTCGGCCTCGTGCAGCGCGCGGATGCGCGGCCAGTGCGGCTCGATCGTGAGCTTCCAGTACTCGCGCATCTGTTCGACGAGCCGGCCGAGGTAGGGCGCGGGGTCGTCGAGGATCTCCTGGGTCAGCGCCGGCGTGGGCACACCTTCCAGCGAGTCGATCATGTGACGGAGCTCGGCGCTGATGCGGGCGGGGTCGGTGTCCGCCACCTGGTCGAGCTCGTCCTCGAACTGAGGGAACGGCGTCTCGGGCGCCGGGGTGAGGAAGTCGGGGATATAGGGGTGTACCTGGCTGCCCCGCTCCAGCGGCGGCACGACGGCGAACAGGATCTCGAGGTCGCGACCCTCGATCGCGCGCATCGCGTCCTGCACCCATGGAAGATGCAGCGCGTGCCTCGACGGGTCGCGGAGGGCCTTGTACAGGCTCATCCCGAGCTCCCAGATGGGGGAGAAGGCGAAGCGCGTCTCCGCCAGGTCGTCGCTCGAGAGGTGGATGCTGATCGCCATCGATTTCGGGTTAGCTTAAATGCTTTCACCTCGGAACACAAGGCCCTATCCTGCGTCTTGAAACGTTGTAGCAAACGCTGAAGGAACGAACGAGAGGGAGGTGCAGTGATGATCTTCGGCTGGACCGACGATCTGTTCCGCCACCGGGAGCGGGAGCTGCGGGACGCGACCGAGCGCCTCCGCGGCGGCCGCCGCCGCATCCGTCGTCACCACGAAGTTTCCCCCGAGCGTCGCCCGCGGCCCGGGCGCTGAGGAGGAAGCCCGCGGCCCGGGCGCTGACGAGGAAGCCCGCGGGCTGGGCGCTGAGGAGGAAGCCCGCGGGCTGGGCGCTGAGGAGGAAGCCCGCGGCCTGGGCGCTGAGGAGGAAGCCCGCGCCCAGGGCGCTGAGGTGTCGGAGGGCCGCGGCGAGTCGCTCACCACGGCGCCACGGCCTCCTCCGGCCGCGTCAGTTCTCTCCTTGGTCCCGGGTGAAGCCGAGCTCCCCGTCGAACTCCATCAGCTTCTCGATGTGCATCCAGGTGTGCCTGCGCGAGATGCGCGCCAACAGCTGGTGCACATCCTCGTCCCAAAGGTCACCCGGGTTCTCCCGGATGATGAACCTGCACCGCCAGTGATCGAGCGTGTCGGTGATCGCGCCGGTGGGCGGGAACACCTTGGTGCCGCGGCTCGAGATCATCTTTAGCTCGAGCCGGGTGCCATGGGCGAGCTCGATCAATGAGGCGCCGAGCTCGTCGGCAGTCAGCGGGGACTCCACGAACACGTCGAGCCCGACGACGTTGCGATCGGTCGGCCTCACGTAGTCGGGCTGGCTCGAGAGCGCCGGCAGTTCGAGCGGCTTCACCTCGCGCACGGTCCAGTTCTCGGTCTGTTTGCCGAGGTTGCCGATGATCGCCTCCGTGTAGACGGTGGTCGGCGTGCCGCGGTCGTACCCGACGACGTCGCCGGTGAGCGTGCCCGACTCGAGCGTCACGAAGACCGCGTGCTCGATCGCCGAGGCCTGCTCGAACAGGCCGAGGTAGCGCAGCATCAGCACCGCCGACAGGATCACCGCGGTGGGGTTGATCACGTCCTTGCCCGCGTACTTCGGGGCCGATCCGTGCACGGCCTCGAAGATGGCGACTTCGTTGCCGATGTTCGCGCTCGGTGCGAATCCGAGGCCGCCGATCAACGCGCTCGACAGGTCGGAGAGGATGTCGCCGTTCATGTTCGTCGTGACGATCACGTCGTACTGCTCGGGCCGCTTCACGAGCTGATGAGCGGCGTTGTCCACGATCACGTGCCAGGACTCGATGTCGGGGTAGTCGGGCGCCACCTGTTCGAACACGCGTTTCAGGGTGCCCTCGGTGAACTTCATGATGTTGGCCTTCGTGGCGCACGTCACCGATGGACGTCCCTCGCTGCGGGCGTACTCGAACGCGAACCGGGCGATCTTCTCCGAACCCTTCACGCTGATCAGCTTCAGGGCCTGGGCCACTCCGGGCGTCTGCATGTATTCGATGCCGGCGTAGAGGTCTTCGACGTTCTCGCGCACCATGACCATGTCGACCCCGCGTCCGGAATACGGGGTCGTGACTCCCGGCATCTCTCGCACAGGCCGCACGTTGGCGTAGGTCTCGTAGAGCTTGCGCAGCGTCACGTTCGCGCTCTTCTCGCCGAACCCGACCGGGGTCTCCAGTGGCCCCTTCAACGCCACTCGCGTGCGGGCGATCGAGTCCATCGTTTCCTGCGGGACCCCCGAGGCCACGCCCTTGCGGAAGACGTCCGCCCCCGCCTCGGCGTCTTCCCAGTCGATCGGGGCACCCGTCGCCTCGACGATCGCGCGCGCGGACGCGACCACCTCGGGCCCGATGCCGTCGCCGGGGATCAGCGTCACTGGGAAGCGTGCCGGTACGTCGGTGTCGCTCACGCGGGCCTCCTCGCGGGTTCGATGTCGTGTCGTGGTCATCGTAGCGGTGGTCCTCAGGTCGGCCGCGGGGGGTCCGGTAGCATCCGGAGCCATGGCTCCCGGTTCCGCACCTTCTCGCCGAAGCGGCGTCGTCGCCATGGTGCTCTCCGCGTCGCTGATCGCGGCAGCGTGCACCGGTGGCGATGTCCCACCGACGGCATCGGGCGCGCAGGGCCGTGCGACCGAAGACATCGACCCCGAGGCCGGCATCATGAACCTCGACCACCTCATCTTCATCGTGCAGGAGAACCGGTCGTTCGATCACTACTTCGGGTCGTTCCCGGGCGCCGATGGCATCCCGGTCGATGAGAACGGCGATCCGACCGTGTGCTCGCAGGATCCGGTGCTCGGCGAGTGCGTGCCGCCGTATCGCACGAACGAGCTCGTGAACGCAGGAGGTCCGCACAACCTCGCCGCCTCGGTCGCCAGCGTGAACGACGGTGCGATGGACGGGTTCATCGAGGCGGCCGACGGCCGGCCGTGCATCCGGCGGCGCAACGTCGCCGAGTGCGGCGCGATCTACGGACCCGTCGGTCAGCCCGACATCATGGCCTTTCACGATCAGTCCACCATCCCGAATTACTGGGCCTACGCCACCGAGTACCTGCTGCAGGACGCGATGTTCGCCCCGACCGATTCGTGGACCCTGCCGGCGCACCTGTATTTGGTCTCAGGGTGGTCGGCCCGGTGCACCGACCCGACCGACGCCTTCACCTGCTCCACCGATCTCGAGCTTGGAGACCTGTTCGACGAGCTGATCTGGTACGAGCACCCCACGTTGTTCGGGTGGACCGACATCACCTGGCTGCTCCATCAGCAGGACGTGAGCTGGGCGTACTACGCGGGCGGCGTGTTGTGCCGGCGCCCGCAGGATTCCCGCGAGGACTGCGAACGCGAGGGTCCGGCTCGCCCGCAGAACCCGCTGACCGGGTTCGCCGACGTCATCGAGACCGGTCAGCTCGACAACATCAAGCCGCACGAGGACTTCTTCGACGCCGTGCGCTCCGACACGCTGCCGTCGGTGAGCTGGATCGTGCCCGGTCGCGGCGGGCAGAGCGAGCACCCGGGCACCGGTGCGCCGGTCACGCGTGGCCAGGCCTACGTCACCAAGTTGATCAACGCCGTGATGCGAAGCCCCGCCTGGAATCGCACGGCCATCTTCCTCACCTGGGACGACTGGGGTGGCTTCTATGACCACGTCGAGCCCCCGCGCGTCGATGAAGCCGGGTACGGGCTGCGGGTGCCGGGCATGCTGATCAGCCCGTGGGCCGATCGCGACCTCGACATCGACCACCGCACGCTGTCGTTCGACGCATACCTCAAGCTGATCGAGGACCGGTTCCTCGATGGTCAACGGCTCGACGGCGAGAACGGGGGTCGTCCAGACCCCAGGCCGACGACGCGGGAGGACGTCGACATCCTGAGCGACCTGTCGGGGGAGTTCGACTTCTCCCAGGACCCGATCCCGCCGCTGATCCTCGACCCGTGGCCACTGGGGAAGCCGTGAGCCGCGGCACCTGCCGGCGCTCGAGGCACAGCCGCTAGCATGGGCCGCCGCATGCGTTCCCGCCGCACACTCGCCGCCACGGCGCTGCTCACGCTCGCCGGGCTCGTCGCGGCGGCCTGTACCTCCGGCGGTGTTGCCGGCAACTCGGGCACTCCGGGTTCATCGGATGAGCCCGCCGCTTCGGGGAGCGTCGCGATCGCGCCCGTCGACTCGGCGTGGGCGGAGCCCGCCGACGTGATGGGTGCGCCCGACCTGGTGAGCGAACCCGACCCCGGGCTCGCCCCCAAGGGCGTCGACAGGCAGCCGCTGCGATCCCCGCCAAAGCTGCAGGGGGCCGCCGACCGGTCCCGTGCCTTCGACCCAGGTGCGGGCATCATGAACCTCGACCACCTCGTGTTCATCGTGCTGGAGAATCGGTCGTTCGATCACTACTTCGGCACCTTCCCCGGTGCCGACGGCATCCCGATGGATGCCACGGGGGATCCCAAGGTTTGCCTGCCCGACCCCGATCGGCCCGGCACGTGTCACCGGCCCTACCACGACACCAACTTCATCGACCAGGGCGGCCCGCACGGAGAGGTCGGCAGCGAGATCTCCATCAACGACGGCGCGATGGACGGGTTCGTCGAGGCCCGAAGGGTCATCGGGAACGGCTGCGACAAGCACCCCGACGAGAAGCCATGCCCGCAGGCCGTCGATGGACCGCGAGGTCAGCCCGACGTGATGGGCTACCACACGGCCAAGGAGATCCCGATCTACTGGAACTACGCCAAGACCTTCACGCTGCACGATCGCATGTTCGCCCCGACCGATTCGTGGACGCTGCCCGCACACCTGTTCATGGTGTCGGCGTGGTCGGCGACGTGTTCCGATCTCGACGACCCGATGTCGTGCTCCTCCGACCAGAAGTTCCCGGGGGGCATCTATGCGGACGAGCCCTCGAAGATCTGGGCGCCGAAGATGGGGGAACCCCGTCCCTACGTATGGGCGCCCATCACGTGGTTGCTGTACCGGGCCGGCGTGAGTTGGGGGTACTACGTCGGCGAAGGCACGTGTGTCGCGCCGCCGTGTGAGCAGCTCGACGGCATCCTCACCGCCCCCGTGCAGAACCCGCTGCCGGGCTTCGCGGCGACCGCCGCCACCGGCCAACTCGAGAACATCAGGCCCAACACGGAGTTCATCCGGGACGCCCGCAACGGCGACCTGCCGAGCGTGTCGTGGTACATGCCCGAGAAGGACAAGGGCGAGCACCCGCCCGATTCCATCGAGGTGGGACAGGCCTACGTCGCCAAGGCGATCAACGCCGTGATGCAGGGTCCCGAGGAACAGTGGCTTCGCACGGCGATCTTTCTCACGTGGGACGACTGGGGTGGGTTCTACGACCACGTGAAGCCTCCGATCGTCGACGAGAACGGATGGGGGCTCAGGGTGCCCTCGATGGTGATCAGCCCGTGGGCCAAGCCGGGCTTCATCGATCACCAGACCTACAGCTACGACGCATATCTGAAGCTGATCGAGGACAGGTTCCTGGGTGGGCAGCGCCTCGACCCTGCGACCGACGGGTGGCCGGATTCCCGGCCGACCGTGCGCGAGTCGGTGAAGATCCTCGGCGATCTGGCCGATGACTTCGACTTCACGCAGGATCCCTTGCCGCCGCTGGTCGTGGATCCCTGGCCGTTCCGAGGCTGATCGCCGGCTGAGATCGATCGCTTCGGGTTGTTCGGCCGAGCACCATCGGCAGGCTACGATCGCGCGATGGCCCCCCCGAATCCTTCCCTGCGGCGGCTGCGACCGGCCGGGCTACTGGTCGCGGCGACCCTGGTGGCGGCCGCGTGCGTCGGCTCCGGCGCCGGCCCGCCCGTCGATCCCGGAACGGTGTCCTCGCCCGATCAGGCCCGGGCACGGCCGGCACCGACGGGTGCGATCCCGCTGCCGTTCCTCGTTCCCGACCGATTCCCGATCGCCCCGGAGCGAGCAGCTTCCGGGGTGGACCGCCGTCCGTTGCGCCAGCCACCGGCCCTGCAGCCGGTCGCGGATCCGTTCCGGCCGTTCGATCCGGCGGCGGGCATCATGAACCTCGACCACCTGGTGTTCGTGGTGCTCGAGAACCGCTCGTTC
>Ga0224505_10000345_pt1 | contig 32284 bp, 24 predicted proteins | sample SF_Jan12_sed_USG_FD_169102 | JGI IMG/M metagenome (GOLD analysis project Ga0224505, IMG submission 169102) | Sediment microbial communities from San Francisco Bay, California, United States - SF_Jan12_sed_USGS_4_1 | ecosystem: Environmental > Aquatic > Marine > Sediment | place: USA: California... | reverse complement strand
AGCATCGCGATGGCCATGCCCGTGAAGAAACGTCGTTCGGCGGTCCAGCTCGAGCGAGCGCGGCTGGCAGCGATGTTTTCCATGCGTCTACCCCCCAGGCTGCAGTGGAGCGCAGCCTAGCATGGCTACAGCCCGCTACAACCTGGCGGGCGACGTGCGCTGACAACGCGTCCTCCAGCAGCTGGCGGCACCGCTGCCTAGGTGGATGGCGGTGCGGCCCGCCGGCTGCCGGCATAGAGGTCAAACAACAGCAGCCGGCACGGAATGCTGCCATTCGTCACGTTGATCGTCCGCGATGGCTTGAGCCCGATCCCCTTGTATGGCGATGCATTGGCCGCGAGTACGGCAGCGCGCCAGCCTGCGAACCGCTGCTTCAGCGTGTCGCCAAACTCCTCGTACAGCTGACGCACGTCGGCTTCGCCGCCACCGATGCGATCCCCGTACGGCAGGTTTGTCGCCAGCAAGCCCGTCGGCGCGGGCGGCGTCACGTCCTGCACACGCACCACGTCGAACTGGATGTACTTCTCGACCCGCGCCTTGAGCGCGCTCTTGCGCGCCATGTCGACGTACTCCGCCCGGATGTCAGATGCCGCCACGATGCACGGCGGTGCCTCCAGCTTCCCGGCGCGGATGCCTTCCTGAGTCTCGCGCCACAACGCACGGTCGAAGTCCGCGAGCCACTCGAAAAGAAACTCACCTTTCTTGCGATGGATCTGCGGCGCCTTGCGCACGGCGATCATCGCCGCCTCTATGGCCAGCGTACCGCTGCCGCACATCGGATCGAGGAAAGCGACGCTGCCGTCGTATCCCGCAAACTGCAGGATCGCGGCCGCCAGCGTCTCTTTCAACGGCGCGGGATGCCCCTGCTCGCGATACCCCCGCTTGTGCAGCGACTTGCCCGAGGTATCGAAGCTCAACATGCAGCGGCCGCGCGCGACGTGCGCCACGATTACCACCTTCGGTTCCTCCGTGTCGACCGGAGGAACCTGCTCGCCCAACCGCGCAAAGGATTCCCGCACGCCCTCGCGCACTTGGGTAATGACCTGTATCGGCGTCAGCCCACCGCCCTCGTCGCCCGTGCTCTCGACCATGAAACCGTGACGCGCGTCGAACCATTCGGGCCAGTGCAGGCGACGCACCTGCGAATGCAGCATCGCCGGCGTGTGCGCCGGCACCTCGCGCAGGACGCGCAGGATGCGGCTTGCGGTGCGCACGCGCAGGTGCAGTTCATAGAACTGGCGTGCCGTCGCGGTGAACAAGACCGCACGAAATGTCGGCGCCAGCTCCGTGGCGCCCAACGCCACGAGCTCAGCCACGAGGGCCGGCTTGGCCTCCTCGGGACAGGTCGCAATCAGCCGCATGAGCGGTCGCGCAGGCGGCGCTGCCGTCGGGGCACTCTGATCTGCTGCCGGGCACGCGGTGGAAATTCGCAGCCAGGCGCGATCAACGTCGTGACCCGCGCGTTCCCAGCACGGCGTCGGCTTCGATCCGGGTCGTGAATCCGGCGAGACGCAGACGCCGCTGAACTTCCTGAGGCACGTCGCGCCCGCTGGTGAGGCGATTGGGCGTGCCGGTGTAATGAAACAACCGGCCGCCGGGCTTGAGGACCCGCGCGAGCTCGTCGTAGAAGTCCTGCGAATACAACTCGCCAGCGAGGCCGAAGCGGGGCGGATCATGCAGGATGGCATCGAATGAAACGTCGGCAAATCCGCGGATTGCTGCGCCTATATCACCCGCGACCAGGTTCAGACCGGGTCCTTCCGCCGGCGACCATGGGTTCAGCGCGCGGAGCCAGAGGACGTCGGGATTGATTTCATAGGACGTCACTTCGCTCGCACCACCCTCCAGGCACCAGGCCGCGAAGTAGCCGAGACCCGCGCAGGTATCCAGGATTCGCTTGCCGCCGGGTTCGATCAAGGCGACCTTGCGGCGCGCATCGTCGTACGGCGAGACCTGTTTGGTCGGCAGCATTTTCACGCCGTCGATCTCGAACGTGGGCGGGCCCCAGTCGGTCGGGACGAGCTTGAGCAGCGAGGTACCGAAGCGCGCGACGGGCTCGAACGCGGTGCCAGCCCAGTGATAGATCGTCCGCTCCCTGCAGCGTTCGAGGTACGGGTACGATCCCTCGTGCCAGCGCCATTCGTCCGCGCCCGACTCGACCTGCGTCTGCGAGCGATCGAGATCGAGCGAACACGCGAGCGTCCTTTCACCGCGACGCCGGGCGACGAGCAGGCGTTCGTGGACGCGGGCGGTCAGCAGCGGACCGCGCGAGGGCATGGATTCGGCGTGGGACGACATGTCGATACGTTACCCGACTCGGGGCGACGATGCGTCAGCCGCGATCGACGCGGCAGGCATAGCAACCGTACCGCGCGTTGTGCACGTGCAGGTACGCGATATCGCCCCGCGCGAAGAACGCCTCGATGCCCGCTGCCAGGTCCGTGCCCGGCATGACCTCCGCAGCGACGATCCGGTGCGTATCGCCATAGGCTCGTACCGAAAGCAGCCGGCGTTGCTGTTGCAGCGGAATGGAGTTCGACACGACCCGGCTGTCCATGGCGTTGCGCCGGATGAACACGGGCCCCGCCGCAGCATACGGCGACGACGCGGGCTGGTGCCAGTAGGTCAGCAGCAACAGCTCTTCGCCGGGCTCTGCGTCCTCGAGCGTCAGCCGGCAGGGATACGCGTGCTGGGCATCCGCGAAGCAGCGCTCGATTCCCGCGGCCTGCAGACCCGCATCGCCCAGCGCGAGGTAGTGAGCCACGTCGATCCAGGGGATGCCACTGATCCGGTATGCCATCGCGTCCTCCATTGCCTGAGCAGGAAGGACATCCTCTGTATCCATCGTTCGTCGCGCGACCCGGATCGTGCTCTATTTCGACGGAGCGAGCCTGCGGGTCACGCTGATGACGCGGGATGCAAGCTGGCCAAGCGCCTGCACGCTGGACGGCGGGTCGATCTGCGCCATCGTCACCTGGTACACGGCTTCCTTGCCCGCGGCGAGCGCGGGATTCGCGACGACCGAGCGGCCCGCCACCAGGAACGTGTCGAGATCACCGAACGCCACCAGCAGCGGTGTACGCGAGGGTCGGTATGGACGCAAGGCACGACGGGCCGCGGCACGCCGTACGTTTGCAGCCGCGCATTCCGCCATCTCGAGCGCGTGGAATGCCTGCTTCGGAATCGGCTCGGGCAATGCTGCCGCATCGCCGATGACGAACACGTTGTGGTGGCGGCGACTGCGCAGCGTCGCATCGACGGGTGCCCACTGACGCGGCTTCGGCGCGAGCTTCGCGGCATGCAGCAGCGGAGGCGCAACGCCACCGCCCGTCCAGATCGTAAGATCGGAGTGCAGCCGCTTGCCGCCCTGCAGGCGAACCCCGGTTGGCGTGATCGCCGCGACGGACGACCCCGTGTGAATGTGCACGTCGTAGGCTCGAACGTGCTTGCGCACGTCCGCGTCGATCTTCGGTGACACACCCGACATCAGTCGTGGCCCCGCCTCGACGACGTGAAGCGTCAGGTTCGCGCGTAACCGGTAACGACGCAGGATTTCACCGAGCGCCTCGACGCCTGCGAAGCCACCACCCACGATGACGATCGATCGCGGTTTACGCCCCTTCATCAGTGCCGCCAGCCGGCGACCGATCACGTCGCATTGCTCGACATTCCTGAATGGCAGGGCGTGGCGCTCTACGCCGCGCACCCCGTACGTATCTTCGACACCACCCACGGCAACGATGCAATAGTCGAACTCGTGGACCGTGCCGTTTGCCGTCTCCAAGATGCCGCGCCTGGCATCGATGCCAGTGACGGCGGCACGCACGAAGCGATGGCCCGCTGCGGCCACGAGCCGCTTGCGCGCCAGCCTCAGGTCGGACGGCCGCTTGACCCCCGACACGAGCTCGTGAATGTTGGGAAGCCATTCGAACCACAGCGACGGATCGAACACGGTCACGTCGAACCCGGAACCGAGGCCCTGCGCTGCCCGTAAGCCCGCGAAATTTGCGCCGACGATGGCGACGCGTGGACGCGTCGGAAGGAGGATACGGCGGCGTTTGCTCATGGAGTGGCTTCGCGGGGAGCAGCGGGGAGCGGCAGTCTAGACTGAAATTTCGCCGCCAGCGGAGCTCCTGTAGACCCGGTCAAGTCATGTCTGAAGGCAACGCTCGTGGTCGACCTCGTGTACCTGTCGCCGATCGCGCTGGTCGCACTCGCGCTACGGCATGCGCGGCCGTCTGCAGGAAAAACTGCGAAGCCGATCGCAGCGGTGCCGCTTTGCAGCACGCATCTCGCCCGCAGCGCTTCGGGCTGATCAGGGCGACTGCTCGCCGAGTGCCTGTGCAGCCAACACTCGCGCCTGTGGATCCGCCGGATAAAGGGCGACGAGCTTGCGCGCCGTCAACTGCGCATCCTTGCGCTTTCCCGATTCGAGCTGGAACGACGTCAGCGCCATCAGCATTTCGCGATCGTAGGGCCAGCGCCGAACGGCCTGCTGCAGCCGACGGACCGATTCGTCAGGCTGCCCCGTCGAATGCAATGCGACTGAATAGACGTATGTGTAGCGCGCGGTGTCCGGATCGAGTTCCACGGCGCGCCGCAGCGACGCGAGCGCCTGTTCCGGCTGCCGCAACCGGATGAGCGACAGGCCCAGCGCGTGATGCAGCGTGGCGCTCATGGGTGCCCGCAGCAGCCCCTGCTGCAACATGTCGGCCGACTCCTGGTCGCGGCCTTGCGCACGCAGCACATCCGCCGCATTGACATAGGCCGGCACGAATTCCGGATCGAGCTGAATTGCAGCGGTGAACTGGGCCTGAGCTTCGTCAGCCTGCCCCAGCGCTGCCCTGAAGCCACCGAGCGCGACACGGGACTCGGGCCGATCCGCGTTGTACTGCAGGGTGGCAACGTATTCCTGCGACGCGGTCTCCCAGCGCGGCAGCAGCTCCTGCGGCAGCCGGTCCTGGCCGCCCGCAAGCGAACGCGCTGCCTCGATGCGAACCGCACGGGTAGCATCACCGAGGAGCGGCCCGAGGACCGTCGCGCGCGTTTCGGCGGGCATCTCGTCAGCCAGCTGCACCGTCGCCAACCGCACCAGCGGGCTGGCGTCCTGGGTCATGCGCTGCGCGAAGTCGCGCGTGAACTGCCCGCTGCCAGCCAACCGTGCAAGCGCCGATGCACGCACGATGGCAGGTTGCGCCGTGTCCGCGGCGACAGCGGCGAGCCTATCCAGCGCGGACGGTTCGCCACCTTCGGCGGCATGAAAGACGGCGGCGAAGGTCTGGTAGCCTGCGGCATCGCGACCGAGCCAGTCGTGCACTGCCTTGGCGGCCCATTTCGCATCGCGGTTGGTGTGGCACGAGTTGCATGCATTTGGCACGCCGAACGCCACGCTTTCGTCGGGACGCGGCACACGCATGCTATGGTCGCGCCGCGGGTCGACGACCATGTACGTGTTCTGCGGCATGTGGCAGTCGGCACACTGGGCCCCAGCGGCGCCCTGCTCGTGACGGTGGTGCGCGGCCACGTCGTACTGCGACGGTTCATGGCACTGCGCGCAGACTGTATTCCCGGGGGCGCGCAGCTTCTGCGTGTGCGGATCGTGGCAGTCGCTGCACGTGACCCCGGCAGCATGCATGCGGCTCTGCAGCCACGAGCCCCAGATGAACACCTCGTCCTGCTGCTGACCATCGACGTGGTACAGCGTGGGTGTCAGCATCGACGGCAGGTAATGATCGAGGAATGGACGGCCGGGTTGATAGTCCTCCGCGATCTGCGCACGACGCGCATGGCATTGGGCGCAAACGTCGATTTCGCGTTCGGTCTGGCGCGGCCTGCTACGCATGGGCTTGCCCGACTCGTTGCGAATCCACGCTACGCCGCGCCGCTCATCGAACTGCACGGTGAGCCCTTTGCCCGGCTCATCGCCCTTGCGCTGCGCCCACTGCACGTGCGTCGAACCGGGTCCGTGGCACGCTTCGCAGCCCACCGAGATTTCGACGTACGTCGTCCTGAACGAATCGTCCGCCGCGTCGTAGCCCTTGGCCACCTTGGTCGAGTGGCAGTCAGCGCACATGAAGTTCCAGTTCTGCGCCCGACGGGTCCAGTGGAGTTCGTCCGTGTGGTCGATCATCTCGTTCGGATACTGGCGGAACCAGCGCTGGCCACCCTGCTCGCGCGGTCGCGCATCCCAGGTCACCGAGACGGCCTGCAGGTGCCCGCCGGGTAACTCGACGAGATATTGCTGCAGTGGCGCGATGCCGAACGTGAACTTGACCGCGAAGTCCGCGAGCTGGCCGTCGGGACCGTCGGTGCGCACGAAGTACTTGCCGTCACGCCGGAAGAACGTCGAGGTGACGCCCTGGTACGTGTAGGTGGCGTCGTTGAAATCGCCGCGCACGGAGCGTTCGCTTGCGTGCTGCATCGCGACCGCATGCTGCGAGGCCTGCCATCCGCTGAAAGCCTCGGCGTGGCAGGACGCACACTGCCCTGAGCCGACGAACGTTGCCGCCATCGCCGCTGACGGAACCACTGCGCCGCTCCCGGCCGGTGTGTATGTCCGGCCCGACAGCCAGTACCAAGCACCCAATGCCGCCAGCGCGACCAGCGCCAGACCACCGAGCCAGGCCGCCTTCGACCGCGACGCAGTTGTGCCAGGGTCCTGGGCGGGCTGAACCGGGACTTCTCGCGAAGTCGTCGGGCCGGACTGCGATGGGCGCTTCTTGCGGGACAATGCCTGGTCGGTGGCGGGTTCGACGGATCGTCAGTATACGGTGCGCCAGTCGCTCTTCATGCTGACGATCAACCAGTCACGCCGGGCGGCCTCGTCAAGGCCGCGCTCGAGCCGCCCGATGGACGACTTGCGATCGTAGGCAAACTCGCGCTGGCCGTCGTCATGACGAAGGAGCATTCCAAGGCGCCGACCGGCACCGCTGGTCGTGTACTCCAGCATCTCGAAGTCGCCGTCAGAATTGCCGAACGCAAGGATCGGGCGCCGGCCGATGTAGCGGTTGATGCCTACCGGCTTGCCGGCCTTGTCGTCGATGAACTCGACCTCGGGCAGGCGCACGATCACCGGCTTGCCGTCGCGGACCTCGTACCGGGTCTTGATGCTGCTGCCGACGACCTGCTCGGGCGGCACGCCGTAAGCCTGCTCGCTGAAGGCCCGTACGAACTCGACGCCGCCACCGGTCACCATGTAAGTCTTGAAGCCGTTGGCGCGCAGGTAGGCGAGCAGTTCCTTCATCGGCGCATAGGTGAGTTCGGTGTAGGGCTTGCCGAGGCTGGGGTGACGCGCGGTCGCGAGCCAGCTGGACACGATGCCGGAGAATTCCTCGCTGGTGGTACCGGCATGAGTTGCCGCGATCATCTGCAGCAGGCCGTGCTCGCCCGCGGCGGCGACGCCGGCCATGTCCCTGGCCAGCACGGACTTGAACGGCTCCTGCGTCTTCCACTCCGGATGACTGGGCGCCATGGCCTTGACCCGGTCGAGCGCGAAGGCGAGCTGGAAGTACAACGGCTGCTCCGACCAGAGCGTGCCGTCGTTGTCGAACACGGCAATGCGCTCGGTGGGAGGCACGTACGACTTGCTGGCGGGGTCGGTCACCGACCGCACGAAGTCGACGATGCGCGCTTTGACCGGCCCGTCATTCCAGCCGGGCAGTGCGTCCGCAGCACGCGCGAGACCTGGCAGTGCAACGCAGGCGAGCAGTACGCCAAACAACGTGCTGCGGGAAAGCCGCCTCGCCGCGGAAACGTCGTTTGCTCGTCGCATGGTTGCTGTTTCCTGCAATGCGTTCAGGTGCGGTCCGTTCACAGCGTCGGCCTTGCCGCAGCTTTCGTGCCGGGCATGATCTCGAAATACTGATCGAAATCAGTGAGGCACGCCATGAGCTGCTGCAGCACCTGCGCATTTCCCTGCAGGCTCGCGCGTCCGGCCGCCGCCTGCGAGGCGAACGTCGCCTTGCGCATCATGATCGGCTCGAGGTCGGCCCGGTTGATCGTGATCGTGAGGTCGGCGTTCTTCGCCTGGTATCCCTGGATGTTGGTCAGCGTCGAATGACTTAGCTCGATCACGTGCTGTTCGCCGTTGTCGGGCGTCACCAGGTTGATCGTGAACGCGAGCCCGTCGGCCTTGTGGCTGTCGAGCAGGATGCCAAGGTAGTCGAGCCAGAGCTCCGTCGACATGGCACGCACGGTGTCCGGCGACGCCGCCCGCGGCATCAGGCCGCTGGGAATGCCGGAGCGCAGCTCGAGCGCGGCGGCCAGGAAGCTGTTGCGCAGGCTCGAGCTCTCCTTCTGGTACCCCATCTGTTCGAAGGCATCGGCGAGCAGGTTCCTGGCGGCCTGGTTCGCCGGCTGCGCGTACACCAGCTTGTTCAGCAACTCGATGGCCAGGCGGTAGTCACCCGCGTCATAGAGTTCGCGCGACCTCGCGAGAATCCTGTCGGAGCCCCCCATCATCTCGACGTAGAGCGGGGCGGAATCGCGCGGCGACGCCGGCACCAGCGTGGCCGGGTTGCCGTCCCAGTAACCGAGGTAGCGATTGATGACCGCGCGGCTGTTGTGTTCTTCCGACCCGTGATAGCTGTGCGCCGCCCAGTCCTTCTGCAGGCTCTGCGGCAGGCGATAGACGTTCTGGATCTCGTTGATCGTCACGCCCTGGTTCGCCGCGTGCAGCACGGCGTTGTTCAGGTTCGCGTACACGTCACGCTGCGTGCGCATGACTTCCTGGACGCGCGCGTTGCCCCAGCGGGGCCAGGTGTGAGCGGCGAACATCACGTCGGCCTGCGAGCCATAGAGGTAGAGCGCCTCGTTGATGTGCTTCGACCATTGCAGCGCGTCGCGGACGAGCGCGCCGCGCAGCGTGTAGATGTTATGGATCGTGGCCGTGATGTTCTCTGCCGCCCAGAACGCCTTGTACTGCGGAAACCAGGTGTTCATTTCGGCCGGTGCTTCAGTGCCCGGCGTGTTCTGGAACACCATCGTCACGCCATCGACGACGAATTCCTCGATATCCCTGGCGACGAGCCGTGTCGGCTCGATCAAGCCCGTAGTGCCCGTGGACGCCCGCTTGCCGATGGCCTGGTCGACGTGGCCGAACGGGCTCTGCGGCAGCAGCAAGCCGTACTGGTACATCGCGCGACGGATCATCGCGTTGCCGGCGTAGACATTCTCCGAGATCGCCGCTTCCATGAAACCGGCTGGTGCGATGACCTGCACCTTGCCCGATTTCACGTCGGCTTCGTCGATGACGCCGCGCACGCCGCCGAAATGATCGATGTGCGAGTGCGAGTAGACGACCGCCACGACGGGACGTGCGCCGAGTTTCTCATTGGCAAACGCGAGTGCCGCGGCGGCCGTTTCCTTCGAGACGAGCGGGTCGAAGATGATCCAGCCGGTATCGCCGCGCACGAAAGTGATGTTAGAAATATCGAAGCCGCGCACCTGCCAGATCTTTCCGGGCACGACTTCGTAGAGTCCGTACTGTGCGTTGAGCACGGCCTGCCGCTGCAGCGACGGGTGGATGCTGTCGAAGTCCTGTTTCGAATCGAGGAACGCGTAGCGACCGAACTTCCACGCGGATGCGCCATCTGCGGTCTTGATTTCCGTGTACGCAGGCGCTGCGACGAATCCCCGCTTCGATTCCTCGAAGTCCCGCTGGTCCTCGAACGGCAGCGTCGACCGTGCGAGGCGCTGCAAGGCCACCGTCGCCTGCGACGGCGGTTGTCCCTGCGGGTGAAAGTGCGCGATCGGAGCCGGGCTCGCCGCAGGCCCGGTATCGCGCGCCCCGGCGTTCAACGGCACACACGCACCGCATACCGTCAGCACCAGCAGGGTCTTCAGTAGCTCGGGTCGAGTCATGCCAGTCTCCGCCGCGTCACTGCCCTGCGCGCGAATCGCCGCGCAGCATCGTTCAACTCGTCAATAGATCCACTGCAGCCGCGTCAGCAAGGTCTTGGTATTGCCCGTGACCCCGAAGCGGTCGAGGTCGACGTGGCCGTAGCGCCCGATGAGTTCGACGGCGCCCCAGCGTCCCTGCGGCAGGATTCGCCGCGCATACCCCGCCTTGCGGTCGTAGGGACGATGCTCGCCCGTGATCACCCAGCTGCCCGTGACGTACCAGCCGTCGAGCGTGGGATCGCTGCTGTCCCGCGTGCTGAGGTCCGCACGGACGTATTCGGCCAGCACCGAGTAGCCGCCGTGGCTCCAGAGCGCCTCGATGCCGGTGTGCCAGGCATGGTCGCCGGGCACTTTCCCCGAATCGACGTAATCGACCGTCACGTTGGAAGCGGGCTTGCCCCGGTACCGCAGTTGGTCGTCCACCGCACCGTAGTAACGGGTACTGGCGGCCACGTGCAGGTAGCTGGCGCCATCCTCCGACCGTAGCGGCAAGGCAGTGATACGGCCCGCGAAGTCGTTGCCGGACCCGGGCCAGGAGTTCCCCTGCGTCCACCAGTCGTTGTACCAGCCGACGGCCCAGGTCGCGCGCTGGTCGAGCACGCTATTGCCGAGCGTCGCGCCGACGTTGCGCGAGCGGAAGAACGGGCTCAGCAGGCGCTCGTGCTGCGGCAGGTTGGCGGCATCGCCGAACATTTCGTACGCGAACGGCTCCTTGATCTTGCCGAGCGTGAGCGTGCCGAGAGCCGGCCCCAGCACGGTCGAGATGCGCACGTCCGTCGCGTTCCAGTCGTCGATCGACGTCTGGTCGAAGCCCTTGTACTCGTAGCTGATCATGTAGTTCAAGGTGCGGAACATCTCGAAATGGCCACGAGCCGAGAGTCGCAGCGAGCGCGCTTCGAGCTCGTCCTGCTGGTTGCCGACCTGGTCCTTGCTGCGCGCGTCCTGGTCGAAGCTCGTGTAGTCCATCGGCATGACGACAAAGCCGAACTTCACCGAGAACCGATCGTGCTCATCCTCGATCTTCGCCGCCTCGAGCGTCTCGTCCGGAACGATGCTCGACACCGAAAAGTCGTGGTCATCCTTGACGAGAATCTCGGACTCAGGCGTGACGTCGGATTCGACCGACTGCGCCAGCGCGATGCCCGTCCCGCAGAAGAAGATCGCCGCCGCAACCAGTTCACGCCTCATCGCGCATTCTCCAGGTCATTCTGCCTGAGCGCGCCACCAACCCAAGCATCCAATCTTCACCGTCTCCGGCTATCCAACGAGACCACGGCGCTCCGCTCGGGAGACCGCCTGCGGGGGTGGGAATGCAGGCAGCTCCCTCACGGGCGCCGTGGAGTATTCGAGCCGGCGACGGGACTACTTCGAAGGTGTTCCCGCCATCACCGATTCCATGACCCGCTCGAGGTTGAAGCTGCCCGGTTTCTGGCGCGGCGGGAATTCCTTGAAGCTCTGGAGCCAACGGCCGACGTATGCGGTTGCGGGCGCGATGGCAAACATGCGTTCCAGGTACCAGCGCTGGTAGCCGATCGCATGCTCCTGCTCGGCCCGCTCAAATGGATCCATGCGCAGGTTGGTGAGCTTCGGCGCGCGCAGTTGCGTGAACGGCCTCTGCCAGACTTCGAGACCCTCGCCTTCCTGCTCGAGGAACGTGATCTTCCAGTTCCCGTACCGCAGGGCGGCAACACTGCCATCGTCGGTCCAGTAAATGAACTCCTTGCGTGGCCAGGCGGCCTGGCCCCGGAACGCCTGGCCCAGGTCGTAGCCGTCGAGGTGCACCTTGTAGTTCATCTTGCCGACCTTGCGGCCCTTGAGCAGGTCTGCCCCGACATTCGGGTCGCCCGCGGCAGCGAGCAGCGTGGGCAGCATGTCCTCGTGCGCGGCAATCTCGTTGATCACCGTGCCAGGCTTGACGACCCCTGGCCACTTGATCATCGTCGGTACGCGGTAGCCGCCTTCCCACTGCGTGTTCTTCTCGCCACGGAACATCGTCGTGCCACCGTCCGGCCACGTAAACGTCTCGGCGCCGTTGTCAGTGGAGTACATGACGATGGTGTTGTCTTCGAGGCCCAGTTCCTTGAGCTTCGCCAGCACCTGGCCGACGTGACCGTCATGCTCGACCATGCCGTCGGCGTAGATGCCGAGACCCGTCCTGCCCTCGGACTCCGCCTTCAGGTGCGTGAAGATGTGCATGCGGGTGGAGTTCCACCACAGGAAGAACGGCTTGCGGTCTATTGCGGCGCGCGCCATGAAATCGAGCGCCTTGGCGGTGACTTCGTCGTCGATCGTCTCCATGCGCTCTCTGGTGAGCGGACCGGTGTCCGTGATGCGGCCATCGGCAAAGCTGTGGATGACGCCGCGTGGCCCGAAGTTCCTCTTGAAATTCGGCATCTCCGAGGGCTTCGGATAGTCGGGATTCTCCGGCTCTTCCTCGGCATTGAGGTGATAGAGGTTGCCGAAGAACTCGTCGAAGCCATGCGCCGTCGGCAGCATCTCGTCGCGGTCGCCGAGGTGGTTCTTGCCAAACTGGCCCGTGACGTAGCCCTGCGCCTTCAGCAACGTGGCGATCGTCGGGTCCTCGGCCTTCATGCCTTCCGGTGCGCCCGGCAGACCCACCTTGGTGAGCCCCGTGCGGATCGGCGACTGACCGGTGATGAACGCGGCGCGACCAGCGGTGCAGCTCTGTTGGCCGTACCAGTCGGTGAACAGCGCGCCCTCGGCCGCGATGCTGTCGATGTTGGGCGTCTTGTAACCCATCATGCCGCGGTTGTACGCGCTGATGTTGAAGCCGCCGATGTCGTCGCCCCAAATGACCAGGATGTTGGGCTTCGAGGTCTGCGCCTGGGCAACGGCCCCCAGCGTGCCAAGTACCGCGAACAACGCGGCCCTGAAAATTCCTGCGAATTTCTTTTGCATGTCGTTCAGGTCCCCACCCATTCTGAAAGTAGATTCTGTCCTGGCCGGGCACAGCGCCCCTGGGACTCACCATCGAATCCGAGGCGCAAAGTGGCTCAGCCGGGACCATGTGTCCAATGCATGTTTTGTATCGATGGTATATCCTTGACGCATGGCCCTCGAGCTCCAGCAATTGCGCCAGGTCGTCGCGCTGGCCGAACACCGCAGTTTCGTGCGGGCGTCCGCTGCGCTGCGCATCAGCCAGCCAGGGCTTTCCCGCAGCATCCAGAACCTTGAACGGCGCTTCGGCAGCAGCCTGTTCCTGCGCTCGGCCGCTGGCGTCGTGCCGACGGACCTCGGCCGGCTCTACATCGAGAGAGCGCGCGACCTGCTGCGCATGGCGGACGAACTGGAGGGCGAGGCGATCGGGCACGCCGCCTTGCGCACCGGCCGGGTCGACGTCGGTGGCGGTGCCTATCCAGCGGACTCGTTCCTCGGCCCGGCGGCCGCACGATTCATCGAGCAGTTCCCGCGCATCGGCGTCCAGCTTCACTCGGGCAACTGGGACGACCTCGCGCAACTGTTGCGCAGCCGCAAGCTTGATTTCTTCGTTGCCGAGACCAGCCTGCTGACACGCGAGTCAGACCTCGACGTCGTGCCCATGCCGGTCATGCGCCCTTTGTATTTCATCGCGCGCGCCGGACATCCTCTCGCGCTCGGCCGTCGCCCGGTCCATGCAGCCGACATTTTCGCCTGGCCTTTCGCCACGCCCTCGCGCATACCGCCGCGAGTTCTCGAGCCTTTCCTGGCTGCGTATCGCGAGAATGCGGCGCGGGTGGTCTTGCCGCGTGCATTTCCAGCTATCGAATGCAACGGGCTGGCACCCGTGAAACGCATCGTTGCCTGCTCGGACGTCGTGACGGCATCGATACTACCTAGCATCGCAACGGAGCTCGAAACCGGCCAGTTCGTCTTGCTCGGCACGGAGCCCTGGATGTACCTGCAGTACGGCGTGGTGAGCCTCCGGGGCAGGCCGTGGACGCAGGCGGCAGAGAAACTGCGTGAATTCGTGCTCGACGCGGACCTGGAGGCGACGCAGCTGGAACACCGGCTGCTCGAGCGACATGCCCCAGTGAGTCGCACAATGGGCCAGCGCACGAGGAGTTCCAACCCTCGCCGGAAGAAGGCGGGGGCGGCGGGGTCACGAAGAACGAGGTCACTGGCTCCGTGACGCGCCGAGAACGCATCGCGCTGCCGCCCGACGGCAGTGGTCAGCGTCAGGCTCTGGGATCCTTCGCTAGCCGGCGCGCCTTCGGGCTGCTCGCCGCAGAGGCCTCACCCGAAGTGGGCCAGTGCCGCCAGCGCGATGCCTTCGCCCCACTCCTGCACGAAGTGCCCGGCCTCGGCGACTTCCAATGGCGGCGGGCAATTCCGGATGAGCTGCTGCAGCGCATGCATTGCGGCCGGCGGGATCACGGTGTCCTGCATGCCGATAGCCATGAACGCCTGGCCCTGCCATTGGTCGCGCCACCAGCGCGCCGCAGCACGCGACACTTCGGCACCGTCGGCTGCGGCGTGGTCGCAGACGAGATTGGGAAAACGGCGAGCACCTGCCTTGAAGCGCTGGTCCGGGAACGGCGCGTCGTACGCCGCCGCCTCTGCCTCCGTGAGGTGCATGCAGCTGCGCTTCATCAGCGCGCCGACGCGCAGGTCCGGGTTCGCGTTGACCCACGCGCGCCACGCGACGAAGCCCTCGCCGAGTGACTGCTTGCCCGTGGCCAGCGCAGTGTTCATGACGAGCAGGCGCGTAAACCGCTGCGGGTCGTCCATCGGCAACGTCAGGCCGAGGATGCCACCCCAGTCCTGGCAGACGAGCGTGACGTTGCGCAGGTCGAGCGCTCGCACGAAGGCCTGCAGCGAATCGCGGTGCCTCGTAAACGTGTACCAGGCATCGTCGACAGGTTTGTCCGACCGCCCGAAGCCGAACAAGTCGGGCGCGATGACACGCGCGCCAGAGCCGAGGAACACGGGAACCATGCGCCGGTAGAGGTAACTCCACGTGGGTTGCCCGTGCAGGCACAGGAACACGTGCGCGGCATCACGCGTACCTTCGTCGAGGTAATGCATGCGCAGGCCTTCGAAGCCCGGCAGGTCAGCGGCGTAGCGTGGAGCGAAGGGGTAACCCGGCAACGCATCGAAGCGATCGTCCGGCGTGCGCAGGAATTCCGGTCTCGAAGCTGTCATCTTCAGGTCCCCTCGACTCGATCGGCGGCCAGCCGCGCGGGCGATAACGCCTGCTCGTTGACGCCCTGGTCTGCGATGTCGGCAGGTAACGGTTCACCGGCAACCAGTGCGGCGGCAGCGCGGGCCAATGCCGGAGCCATCTGGATGCCGTACCCACCCTGCCCTGCGAGCCAGAAGAATCCCGGCGCCACCGCATCGTAACCCGCGACGGGCGAGCGATCTGCGACGAAGCTGCGCAAGCCGGCCCAGCTGTGCCCTACCCGGTCGACTCGCATGCTGGTCGCGTTCTCGAACCGGTCCACCGCGATGGCGACGTCGATGTCGTCGGGAAATGCATCGCAGGGCGCCATCGGGTCTTCGTTGGCTGGCGACAGCAGCAGCTTGCCGGCTTCCGGCTTGAAATAGAACTCTTCTTCGACGTCGATGACCATCGGCCACCGAGCAATATCGTATCCCGCCGGTGCGGCCAGCAGGACGGCGGTCCGACGCAGCGGCTGCAGCCCGATCGGTCGCACCCCGGCCTGCTGCGCCACCTGGTCGGCCCACGCGCCGGTCGCGTTCACGAGTACAGGTGCCGCAAATGTCCCGACGCGCGTGTGAACCTGCCACACGCCGCCGACGTGCTCGATCCGGGTATCGCCGGCGCCGGTCACGAGTTGCATACCCGCATGCCGCCCAAGCCTCAGGTAGCCGAGCTGGATGGCCGCGACATCCATGTCGTGGCCGGATTCGTCGAGCAGGCCGCCTGCGACCCAGTCTGCGCTGAGCAGCGGACACTGTTCGCGCGCCTGCGTCGCATCGAGCGGCCGATAGCCACGAACGGCTGGATCAGTCTCGAGCAACGCGTCGAGCGCAAGGAGCCGCGGCGCATCCGCAACGAGCATCGCGCCACGCGGGCTCAGCAACGGTGCATCGGCAAACCCGGGTGGCGGATGTTCGAGGAACCTGCGGCTGGCCCGCGTCAGTGCACGAACGGTCGCGTTGCCGTAGGTCTCGAAGAACATTGCCGCCGACCGTCCGGTGGCATGCAATCCGGGCTGATCTTCCGTTTCGAGCAGGATGACGCGAAGACTCGGAGCGAGCTCGGCGGCTACGGAAGCGCCGGCCATGCCTGCGCCCAGCACGATGACGTCTGCGTCTTTCAAGGAAGCACGGTAGGTGATGCCAGCGGGAACTGTCGACAACGATACTGGGTCGTCGCCTGCCCGCCAACCGCCGTGCGGGCGCTCACCCGGGATCAGTGCCCCTCGTTCAGGAGATTCAGCTGCAGCGCCTCGTCGACGGCGAGGTCACGAATCTCGTCGTGCGCGATGGCGGCCATGATGCGGGCGACTTCGTCGCGGACGGGGGAACATGCCGCGTCGGTACGCGAGCTGAAAACGCACCGCCTCGCTGCAACGGATGGCCGGTCGTTCCGCGCTAGAACCCCGCGACACGCTCGAACACCCAATAGCTTGCAAGGCCGCCGATCGCATAGGGCGGCACGTTCCACAGCCATGACGGGCTGCGCAGGCGCACGGTAGCGGCCAACCGTGATCCAACCGCAATGAGCACGAGCACGGCGGCAATGAAGACCAGCTGCCCGATCTCGACCCCGACGTTGAAGAACAGCAGCGCCAGCGGGATCGAGTTCTGCGGCAAGCCAACCTCGGCGAGTGCGCTCGCAAACCCCAATCCGTGCAGCAACCCGAACGTGAAGGACACGACCCAGGGATAACGTTGCGTGAGACCCGGACGTCCCTGCCGACCGTGCACGATCTCGGCCGCGACGAAGACGATGCTGAGTGCGATCAGCGCTTCGACCGGCGGCCCCGGAACGTGCAGCACGCCGAGCGACGCCAGCGCGAGCGTGATGCTGTGCGCGATCGTGAATGCCGTGATGGTGGCGATCAATCGGCGCGTGCCGTCGACGATCAGCAGCAGCGCAAGCACGAACAGCAGGTGATCGAAGCCGAGCAGGATGTGCCCGATGCCGAGCACGGTGTAGGTCTTGACCACCTCGAGGCGCCCGGGACTCGAGGTCACCGTGAAACGCGGATCGACCGGCAGCACACGACCGAGCTGTTCGGTGCCGTCGGCGCGTTCCACGCGCACCAGCACGTCCACGCGGCTGCCGGGCAGTTGCGGGAATTCAACCACTTTGCCGCTCATGCCCCCTTCGACGCGGATGCGCCAGCGCAGTACCGTGGCATTGCTCGCGTAGCTGCTGGAGCGGTCGGTCAGCTCCCGGGTGCCCTGTGGGAAGACCGGCTGCAACCGCAGCGTCGTGTTCGCGTCGAGTGCCGGGACGCGCCAGAGCACGTCGTAGGTCGTGGCATCGAGCTGCTTCAGCTGCAGATAGGCCGGGCGGAATTCGTCGGCCACGGCAGGTGTCGCGAGCGCGACGCACAGCACGAGCGCGCATGCCAGGCGATGCAGGAATGCAATCAAGGCGACACCGGCGGCAGGGCGGCCTGGATCTCGACGTCGTAGTGCTCGCGCAGCTTCGCGAGTGCGTCTGCATGCGCCTGCTTGCGTCGCTCGCTTTCCCATTCGCGGGCGACGACTTCGCGCACCTCGGCCAGCTTGGGCAACTGCGCTGGCTCGATGGCAGTGACACGGACGAGGTGCGTGCCGAAGCCGGATTTGACGGGTCCGGACCACTCACCGACCGGAGCCGATGCGAGTTGCCCGGCGAACTGCTCGCCAAAATCGCGCGCGACAAGATCGAGCGGCATGGCGTCCTGGCGCGCAGGCAGCAGGGTCGCCTGGCCGAACGTGGCGGGATCGGCGCCACGCGCCAGGGCGGTGCGTGCCTGCTCGAGACGCTGCGGCGCGACTGCGTCCGCGCCGAAGTAGACCTGGTCGAAGCTCACGACCGCGGGCTTGCGGAAAGCTGCCGGATTCGCGTCGAGGTAAGCCCGCAGGTCTGCATCGGTCGCAGGCCGCTGCGCGACGGACTCCTCGAACAGGACGTCGAGCTTCTGCCGGACACGGCGCTTGATCACGGCATCCTCACGGTCGAGGCCGAGCGCCACGCCTTCGCGGTACAGGATCTCGTCGCGAACGTAGGAATCGACCAGTCCGTTCAGCTCGACCGGAGCCGGCGGCCGGTTCCAGGTCCCCTGGAACCGGGTAGCCAGCAGGTCGACCTCGGCCTGGGTCACGACGATGCGGCGCTTGCCGTCGTCATCCGGCGCGACACGCCCGTAGTAGGCGAACAAAGCCAGGCCGAGCAGCAGGAAGTGCAGCAGCGGCTCGCGGAACATTCGGCGAAATTTCAACGATGTCCCCCAACACGCGGACGGATCGGAGCGCAAGCGCCGGGAACGGTCACCGGACCTGCCGGGCCGCGAAGTCTACCGAAGTGCGCTGACCGCGCGACAGCCAGGTGCTCGAGGCTCCCGGCGCGGGTAGCCCCGGCACCGGCGTTCGGCGGTAAGATGGGCACCGCCCCCCGAACAATACGGAGATGCACGATGACCCGGACCCATTGGCTCGCGGCCGCCCTGACGGCTTGCCTCCTCACGTTTGGCGCTGTCTCCAGCGCGGCGGATGCGCCGGACAACTGGGACGGCCTCGTCCAGATCAAGCCCAAGCGGATGGACCTCGTTTACGTCCTGCCGGGTGCGGACTTCCGCCCCTACACCAAGGTGATGCTGGACAAGACCGAAGTCGCCTTCCGCAAGGACTGGATGAAGAACATGAACGACACGCGCTCATCGTCGCGCAAGATCGACCAGGCGCAGGCGACGAAGATCATGGAAGCCGGGTCGTCCAACTTCGCCGACGTGTGGTCGAAAGCCTTCGAAAAAGCGGGCTACCAGGTGGTCACGGCGCCGGGCCCGGACGTGCTGCGCGTTTCGACCGCGATCGCGAACCTCTACATCAACGCGCCGGACACCATGGAAGCGGGTCGGAGCTGGACCTACACCGCGGAAGCCGGCGAAGCGACGCTGATCCTGGAGACGCGCGACTCGGCCACCAACGCATTGCTCGGCCGTGTCGTCGATCGTCGCTTGACACGCAAGGCGATCGGCATGCAGCCGGCGAATTCCGTGACCAATACGGCCGATTTTCGTTCGCTGTTCTCGCAGTGGGCGAACATCTGCACCAAGGGCATGGACGAGCTGAAGGAACTGTCGCCGGTGCCGGAAGACCTCAAGCCGGGCGCCAAGCTGAACTGACGGCAGCGTATCGCGTGACCAGCCGCGGTTTCGCGACTTGAGCGTCTTCGAGTTCCTGCTGACCCTGTACGCGATTGTCGCGGGCCTGGGCGTGTCGCTGCTGGTGCGCAGCGTCGGCCAGCTGATCGAGGCCCGCGATCGCGTGCGCCTCTACTGGGTGCACAGCAGCTGGATCGCCCTGACATTCGTCGGATACGTGGTCAGCTGGTTCGAAATCTGGCGCTTCCACGACCACGCGCCGTGGACGGTGCTGCAGGCGCTGCTGCTGCTGAGCGTCCCGATCCTGCTCTACCTCATCAGCCACCTGGCCGTGCCGGAGCTCGAGGACGACCTCGTCCATGACATGCGCCAGTATTATTACTGCCACGCGCGCTGGACGCAGGGCCTGATGCTCTGCGTCATGGTTGCAGGTGCGCTGTCACAGGTCGTGATCGAGGGTCACTTCGACTTTGCCAATGCGCGCGGGCTGCGTGCCGCCATTGCCCTGATCGTGGTCCCGGGGATCATCAGCACTCGCCCGCGAATCCATGCGGCGCAGGCCGTGCTGCTGGTCATTGCGATGGCCATCGCCGTGGCGTACGTGACGGCGCCGATCGGCTGAAACGCCGTCCGCGGCCTAGACGGGCTTCGCGCCCGAGCCGCGACCGCCACGCAACTCGTACTCCTGCGTGCCGCGGTGATAGATGTGATCCGTGTCGAGCGCGGCGGTCTTCGCGTACTGGAACGCAGGCGCGAGCGATTCGTAGATCGGCTCGAACCCGCGCTGCTCCGTCAGGTGGAACAGCTCGCGGAATGACTCGATCACGAAGTAGGTCGCCTGCAGGTCGGAAATCGTGTAATCGGTGCGCATGACGCGATCGACATTGAGGTGGATGCGATTCGGCGAACGCCCTTCGACCGAGAACACCGTTTCCGTCGGGCCCGAGAGGATCCCCGCGCCGTAGATGCGCAGCTGGTCGTCCTCGAGGATCAGGCCGAACTCCACCGTGTACCAGTAGAGCGCGCTCAGCGCCTTGAGCCGGTTGTACTTGAGTGCCTTCCAGCCCGCGCGCCCGTAGGCCTCCATGTAGCTCGCGAAGATCGGGTCGGTCAGCAGCGGCACGTGCCCGAACACGTCGTGAAAGACGTCCGGTTCCTGGATGTAGTCGAACTGTTCACGCGAGCGGATGAAGTTGCCGGCGGGAAAGCGTCGGTTGGCGAGGTGGTAGTAGAACACGTGGTCGGGGATCAGCATCGGCACCGGCACGACGCTCCAGCCGGTGAGGCCGCGCAGTTCCTCGCTCATCTCATCGAAGTCCGGCACGCCGCCGCGGCCGAGATCGAGACGTTCGAGTCCGCGCATGAACTCGCGGCACGCATGCCCGGGCATGAGCCCGATCTGGCGCTGGTAGAGCTCATCCCAGATCCGGTGCTCTTCCGGACGGTAGCTGCGCTGTGCGGGCTCGAGCCAGTCGTCCCCCAGGCCCGCCGGCTTCCTGAGCGGCGCGACGAAGACGGCCGCCGGCATCTCGGGGATGCTGGAGTAATCGAAAGTCAGGGGTGCCCTTGGCTCGTCCATGGCCGCCATGTTCGCGCATGGGCCGCGAGATTGCTATCGGACGGCGCCGTTCTAGAGTTGCGAGTCCAGCGGCAGCACCTTCGCGAGCCACGCCTTGAACCTCTGTCCAGCGGACGCTTCGGGTGACGAGTCGTAAGTGCTCGTGCCGTCCGTCCAGCGCAGCTTGCCGTTGTCGAGCGTGACCGACCACGCCCGTTCACCGGCCGATTCCTCGTCGAACAACGTCTCGAGTTGCGCGGCGATGACGGGCTCATTCACGAACACGCCCTGCTCGCAATTGAGCGAGGTCGAACGAGGGTCAAGGTTGTAGCTGCCCACGAACACACCGGTGGAATCGGCCGCGAGCGCCTTGGTGTGCAGGCTCGCTCCCGACGAGCCGAACATGCTCTGCTTCGAGCCCGAGCCCGTGCCCGGCAGGGGCTTCAACTCCCAGAGCTTGACGCCGCCGGCCAGCAGGTCGGGTCGCGCCTTCGAGTAGCCGCCGTAGACCATGGCGACGTCATTGGCCGCGAGCGAGTTGGTGAGCACGCGCACACCCGTGCCCCTGGCGACCTGGTCGACGAAGTAGCGGGTTCCCTCCTTGCCGGGAACGAAGTACGGTGAGATGACGGTGATGAGTCTGGTCGCGCGCTGCAGCGCTGGCGCAAGCACGGCCAGCACGTCCGACCCGCCGAGACCACTGCGTTTGCCGACGGCCTTGGCGGGGTCGTCGGAAACGAAACGGTACTGCGATGTCCAGTGCATCGGCCAGTCGCCCGCCACCAGGCGCTGAACTGCGTCGTTGTTGCGCAGCTCGATCGCAAAAGGATGGTTCGGCGCCTCGACCTTGCGGGTCGCCGCGGACTTCTGCAGGGCATCCAGTGCCGCGGACGTGACGTCGTCAGGCGCCAGCAGCGCCATGGGATAGGAGGCCTGGGAATTCCAGTAGCGATCGAACGACGCGGACGCGTCGCGTACCACGGGCCCCACCATGGCGAAATCGAGGTCGACGAAGTTGACCTCCTTGCTCGCACCGAAGTACTCGTCACCCAGGTTGCGGCCGCCGACGATCGCGATGCGGTTGTCGGCAATCCAGGTCTTGTTGTGCATGCGACGGTTGATGCGGCTGAAGCTACCCAAGGCTTCGAACGCGAACCGCAGGGCTCCGGTACGCGAACCGAACGGGTTGAACATGCGCACTTCGATGTTGGGGTGCGCATCGAGCGCCGCGAACCTGTAGTTGTTGCCGCGGGCATCCATGTCGTCGACGAGCAGCCTTACCTTGACGCCACGGTCGGCGGCTTCGAGCAGACGAAAGGCCAGAAAGGCGCCGGTTGCGTCGTCGTGCCAGATGTACGTCTGCACGTCGATACTGCGCCCAGCTGCCAACGCGGTGCGCGCGCGAATGGCAAACGCTTCGGGCCCTTCGCGCACCAGACGAAACCCGGACTGCCCCGGGTGCGCCACCTCGGCCCCGGCAATGAGTTCGTCAAGCGGTGTGCCCTGAGCGGGTGCCACGGCATTCTGGGCCGGCAGTTCGGGCCGGGGCGCCAGCGAAGAGCACCCGGCGATCAGCAGGGTGAGCAGGATGGCGCAGGGGCGCAGGGTCATGCCCGTGGGCATTGGATGCAATCCCGGGCGACGAGCCGGAAGACTCCATTGACTGCCATGTGTCCGCGATCCCCCGGGGTGAGCCGTCGTGCCCGGCATTATCGCCTCACGCGCGCGCTCCCTGGCAATGGGTGCTGCTTCGTTGTGTACGCGGCCTTCCAGTCGTACCCGACTCTGACTTGAACCTCGGCCTGGCGACCATGCGCTCCGCCCCTGGATCCAAAGGCCCGCGGTTTGCGAATGATCTTGCCGGGCCCATGCTTTCGGCGTGTACTCCGGCCACCGCCTGGCACAGGAACCGAGGGAAAGAACCGCGATGATGACCACTGGGACACCGTTGATGTGGACCCTGTTCGTGGCATTCGTGCTGGTCGCGCTGGCCGTCGACTTCTTCGCGATGGAGAAGCAGGGGGCCCACAGGGTCACGATGAAGGAAGCGGCCATCTGGTCGCTCATCTGGGTGGTCGTCTCGTTCGCGTTCGTCGGCTGGTTGTGGTGGTACCTGGGCGGGCTCGAAGGTAACGCGGCCGCAGATGCCAGGGCGCTCGAGTTCATCACCGGCTACCTGGTCGAGAAGGCGCTCGCGGTCGACAACATCTTCGTGTTCCTGCTGGTGTTCACCTACTTCGCGGTGCCTACGGAGTACCAGAAGCGCGTGCTGATGTTCGGCATCCTGGGCGCGCTCGTGCTGCGCGCCATCATGATCCTGGTCGGCGCGTGGCTGATCGCGCAGTTTCACTGGATCCTGTACTTCTTCGGCGCCTTCCTCGTCTTCACCGGCATCAAGATGTGGATCGCGACCGGGCAGGAACCCGACCTCGAGGCCAACCCGGCGCTCAAGTGGATACGCCGGCACATGCAGATCTCGCCGACCTACGACGGCGAGAAATTCTTCACGCTGCAGAACGGCGTGAAGGTGGCGACACCGCTCTTCGTGGTGATCCTGCTGATCGGCATCGTCGACGTCGTCTTCGCCGTGGACTCGATTCCCGCCATCTTCGCCATCACGATGGACCCGTTCATCGTGCTGACCTCGAACGTCTTCGCGATTCTCGGCCTGCGCGCGATGTACTTCGTGCTCGCCGGCATGCACGAGCGCTTCCACCTGCTCTCCTACGGCCTCGCGATCGTGCTCGTCTTCATCGGCACCAAGATGCTGCTGATGGACGTCTACAAGATCCCGGTGTCCTGGTCGCTCGGGTTCACCGTCGTCGTGCTGGCGCTGACGATGATCCTTTCGCTCAAGATCCCGCCGAAGACGGGCGAGGCGCAGAGCGCCTACCCGTTCAAGGCGAAGAAGGAAGAGGAGCCGGAGCCGCGCGACTGAGCGCCGGCCAGCGGCGTCAGGACGGGCTGCCTTCGTCCTCGATCACCCGCGCAGCCTCCGCGTTCAACGTCGTCGCTTCGTGCTTCGGCCGCGTCAACGGCGCAGGCTCCGGCGTCGCCTGGTTGTTGCGCATCAGGGAACGTCCGGCGGTGATGCCGCCGATCAGCTGCAGGCCGAGCCGGTCCTCGTCACGCTGGCGCACGTCGGCGAGGGTCTCCGCGATTTCCTCCGGGTCGTAACCCAGGCCCTTGAGCACGTGCCCGCCGAACGCCATCGCCGATTCGAACGTCTCGCGCACCTGGTAGTCGACTCCGGCCTGGATCAGCCGCAGGGTGTGCCCACGGTCGAACGAGCGCACGAACAGCTTCACCTGCGGAAATTCGTGCTTCGCCAGTTCGACGATGCGGTCGGCGAGTTCCGGCTCGTCGATGCAGACGAGAATGGCGTCGGCCTTGCCCGCGCCAGAGGTGCGCAGGACGTCGAGCCGCGTGCCGTCGCCGTAGTAGACCTTGAAGCCGAAATTGCCGGCCGCCCGGATCATGTCGACATCGGCGTCGATGATCGAGATGTCGACGTCGCGCGCGAGCAACGGCTGGCTCACCACCTGCCCGAACCGCCCGAAGCCGATGATCAGCACGCGGCCGGCCAGGCAGGGCGGCTCTTCGATGCCGTGCATCGAGACCACCGGCCGCGGCAGGAAGCGATCCAGCAACAGCACCACGAGCGGCGTCAGCGCCATCGACAGGATCACGATCGCCGACATCACGGCGCCCGCGCGCGTGTCGAACAGGCCGGCCGTCAACGCCGCTGCATAGAGCACGAAGGCGAATTCGCCGCCCTGCGCGAACAGCGCCGAACGCTGCAACGCCTCGCGGTTGTCGGCGCCGAAGAGTCGCGCGACACCGTAAATGCCGAGCGCCTTGACCGCCATGAATGCGACGACGCCGGCGGCGACGAGGCGCCAGTCCTGCGCGACGACGCCGAGGTTCAGCGACATGCCGACGGAGAGGAAGAACAACCCGAGCAGGATGCCGCGGAACGGCTCGATGTCGGCTTCCAGCTGGTGGCGGAAGGTGGACTCCGAGAGCAGCACGCCCGCGATGAAGGCGCCCATCGCCATCGACAGGCCGCCCCACTGCATGAACAACGCGGCACCGAGCACGACCAGCAGCGCGGCGGCGGTCATGACGTCGCGGCCGCCGAGTGCGGCCACGATGCGGAACATCGGGTTCAGGGCCCAGCGTCCGGCCGCAACCAGCGCGGCGAGCGCGGCGAGCGCGATGAGTACCGACAGCCAGGCGGATCGCGAAGATTCGACGCCGGTGCCATGCGCAAGCGCGAGAAACGCTACCAGCGCCAGCAGCGGAATGATCGACAGGTCTTCGAGCAGCAGGACGGAGACCGCGCGCTGGCCCGCGGGCGAAGCAGTCTGCCCGCGTTCGTCGAGCATCTTCATGATCACGGCTGTCGACGACAGCACGAACCCCATGGCGCCGATGACTGCGACGGCTGGCGACCAGCCGAAGGCGAGACCGACGCCGGACAGCAGCGTGCCGCAGACCAGCACCTGCGTCAGCCCGAGCCCGAAGATCTCCTTGCGCAGCGCCCAGAGCTTCGTGGGCCGCATCTCGAGGCCGATCAGGAACAGGAACAGCACGACGCCGAGTTCGGCGACGTGCAGGATCGCCGCCGGGTCGTGGAAGAACGCCAGGCCGAACGGCCCGACCAGGAGGCCGGCACAGAGGTATCCCAGCACTGCCCCGAGGCCGAGCTTGCGGAACAGCGGTACCGCGATCACGGCTGCCGCCAGCAGCACCACCGCGTGCCCCAGGCCGATGCCCGCAGATTCCGTGGCCAAGCGCGCCTCCTGTTCCGGCGCCGGGCCGGCTCGCGCGAAAGCTTAGCTCAGTCGCGCGAGGGCGGTACGGTCACGGCCTCATGGAGCTGACGTGCCGGGGCTAGCTCGACCGAATCCGCGCAGCGACCGCGTCATGGCCGCATGCCGCGGCGGCATCAGCGGCCGCTACACCGTCGCGGTTGCGCAACGTCTTCTTCGCGCCCGCCTGCAGCAACAGGTCAACGACGTCGCCGGCGCCTGCCTGGCTCGCGAGAATCAGCGCGGTATCGCCGAAAGTGTTCTGCACATCCAGCCCGACTCGCAGCGCGACCAGCCGGCGCACGATCACAGCATGGTTGCCGCGGGCTGCGAGCATCAGGAGCGTGTCGCCAGCGCGGCTGCGCACGCGCACGTCGGCGTCCGCGCGCAGCAGTTTCTCGAATGCCGCGTCGTTGCCGTGCGCCGCGGCGCAGGCGACCGGGGTAATGCCGTCGGCGCCCGCGGCATTCACGTCGGCTCCGGCACCCAACAGCAGCGACAGCACGGCGGTGTCGTTACGACACGCGGCATGCCACAGGGCGGTGTGACCAGTGGCGTCGGTCGTCTCACGGCCTGCACCCGATTGCAGCAACAGGGCAACCATGGCGGCATCGCCTCGCAGCGTCGCGAGGATCAACGGCGCCTCATCGCCCTTGCCGGTATCGGCCCGCGCTCCGTGCGCCAGCAGGATCTGCACGATGTCCGTATCGCCACGGCGAATGGCAGTCGTGAACGGCGCGTCGTCGTTGGCGCCACGCTCGTTCGGGTTGGCGCCGCGCTCGAGCAGCAGCCGCACGATTTCCTTGCGGCCCTGCCGGACACCGACGCCAAGCGGCGTGTGGCCCGCGCGATCCATGCGCGTCGGTGCTGCGCCGGCGGCAAGCAGGGCCCCGACGGTGGCGGGCGATGACGCTGCAATGGCGACATGCAGCGCCGGCTCGCCGGCGGGCGTCGTCGCCTCCGGGTCGCCGCCCCGGGCCAGCACCGATTTCAACATGGCCGGATCGCTGCGGCTGGCGGCGAGCACCACGTCCGGCCAGCCGGAGTAGGCATCGCCTGTCGCCGGGCGAAGAATCGGGCCAGCGAACCTCGAGCCGGAGCCGGAGCCCGTCCTTTGCCGGCGCGCCGGCTGTGCACCCTGCTGCACGAGGTAGCCGGTGACAGCGTCCTGCCCGGACTGCACCGAGTAGTCCACCGCGCTCCAGCCACCCGCATTGCGCAGCTTTGGATCGAGGCCCGCCGCCACCAGCCGCTCGGCCTGTGCATCGCGGCCCCGGCGTGCCGCATAGAACAAAGCCGAGTTCCCGAGCGCGTCCACCGCGGCAACGTGAGCTTTGGCCTGCAGTAATATTTCCAGGGCGTCCGCACGCTCGGCCGCTGCGGCCAGCATCAACGGCGTGATTCCCTGCGCGTCCATCGCATCGACCCGGGCGTCGTGCGCAACCAGCCAGCGCACCGACCCTGCAGCGCCCGCCTCGGCTGCGTGATGCAGGACCGAGCGTCGGAACGCGTCGCTTGCATCCTTTGGCAATAACGGCCAGAGCGTGGCCAGCGTGTCGACATCATCGCGGCGTGCGGCCGCGATGGCCATCGACGACGTCACCGCGGGTTCGGTTGCAAGGGCACGGGGATCCATTTGCAGTGGCAGCTGGCCTGCCTGCAGCAGGTGCGACGCGTCGGCATGTCCGCCCGCCGCCGCTTTTGCGAGCCAGGTCCGTGCCGCGGATTCGTCGGCGGGCGAGTCGTGCGCCGCAAGCGCTGCCAGCGCAAAAGCTGCGCGAGGCTCGCCCCTGGCCGCCGCGGCCTCGAAGAGAACCCGCGCACGTTGTGCATCCTCGCCGAGACCGAGGCCGGCCAGGTACAGGGTGCCCAGCAGGTATTGCGCGCGTGGATCGGCGGCCAGCGGGTCCGTGGCGAGCCGCACTGCCGCATCCGCGAACTGCTTGAGACGCAGCGCGCTCTTGGCCGGCTCGAGCGGGTCCGGCGCTGCGAACGTCGATGGAGCTGCGGCGACGGCCTGCACCGCGCCGAATGCGCCGAGGGCAACAATGAGTAGCGCAGCCGTGCAAGCAGCTGCAGGGTCACGCCGTCCCATACTTCGTCTCCACGTGAATCCCGACTCGCCGCAGGAAATCGGAGGGCAGGATGCCGCCGGCGCTGACGATCACCGCGTCGTTCGGAAGAATCAGGTGACCTGCCTTCCCGCGCAGCAGGATTCGCTCCTTCTCGATGCGCTCGACCTGCGAACTGAGCAGCACGTGCAACTGGCCGGCCCGTTCGGAGGCGGCGACACGGTCTCGGTTGCGCGGTTTGGCACGCGTGAAGGCCTCGCCCCGATACGAGAGCGTGACCTGGCCGCCGGCTTCCGCAACGCTGGCAGCCGCCTCCAGGGCGCTGTCGCCACCGCCGACGACCAGGACCCGCTGCCCGCGGTACTGCTCCGGGTCGAGCAGCCGGTAGACGACCTTGGGCAGCTCCTCGCCTGGCACGTCGAGCTTGCGCGGCGTGCCGCGCCGGCCGATCGCCAGCAGTACGTTCACGGCCCGATATTCCGCGCGTGAAGTGCGGATGATGAAGCCGCGCGCACCGTCGCGATCGACGCTCTCGACGCGCTCCCGATACCGCATGTTGCCGGCCACGCCGGTCTTGCGTTCGATGTCCTGCCAGAACGCCAGCAATTCTTCCTTTGAGGTCTGGCGGAAGCTGACTTTGCCCACCAATGGAATTTCTGCCGGCTGGGTCATCACGAGCTTGGCCCGCGGATACTGGAAGACGCAGCCGCCGAGACTCTCCTGTTCGATCGTCACGAACTGCATCTCGTGCGACTTGGCGGCGAGACTGGCCGAGAAACCGGCCGGTCCTGCGCCGACGATCACGAGATCGAGCTGCCCCGGGACGACGGTGCGCCGTTTGCGCTGGATCGCGTCTACCGCCTGCCTGCCCTGCGCCAGCGCATTGCGAATGAGGCCCATGCCTCCGAGTTCCCCCGCGACGAACAGCCCCGGTACGGTCGACTCGAACTCCGCATTGAGCAATGGAATCTCCACGCCACGACGCTCCGTGCCGAATACGAGCGTGATCGCGTCTGCAGGACACGCAGTCCGGCAAGCTCCGTGCCCGATGCAATCCGTCGGACCCACCAGGTGCGCCTTGCCGCCGATCAGCCCGAGTACATGATGCTCGGGTTGTTCCGGGCACGCTTTCACGCACGATCCGCAGCCAATGCAGCGGACGGGATCGATGACGGGATGCAGGGAAGCGGGATCGATCAGGCCAGCGGCTTGCGATTGTTCGCGCGTGGCCCGGCTTGCATTTTCGTGCCGTCGGCGCCGCAAGAGGTACCAGCCCCAGATCGCTACGAGCGGTAGCAGATAGACAGCGAGCAGTGACATCGACTGGTGACCGGTCCGCGCAATGGCTGTCGGGAATTGGAGCGAAAATAGCGCCTGGCGCGAGATTCGCATCCCGCTTGCCCCCACGGTGTCGACTGCGTCACGAATACGGCAACCAGTCGCCTGCGGAGATGTCACCCGCCCGCCTGCCTCGCTATGGTCGCCCCATCCGGCCAATCGTGACCGGTGGAGACGAACATGCACAAGAAGGGTGCCGCGCTGATTGCGCTGGCAGGTTTTGCAATTGGAGTGCTCACCGGCAAGGGACTCGCCGCATTCGGAACTGAACGCACCGCGGACGCCAATGCGCCCGCTGCCGCAATGACGTCGCTGCCGGCTGGCCATCCGCGCGTCACGGAACGCGGACTCGGCGACGCCGTGCTGACGACATTGCAGATGCGCGTCGCGCCCGCAGCGAATCCGCCGGCGATGACGATGCCTGGCGCTTCGTCACGCGCCGGATCGCCGGACCTGATCGCGCAGGCGGATGATCTGCGCCGCCAGCGAAAATTCAAGCAAGCCGCCGAAGCCTACCGTCGCGCTGCCGCCGCGGGCAGCATGAACGCGGATTCCTGGGCCGACTACGCCGATGCGCTGGGTTCGGCCGGCTCGAGCCTCAAGGGAGCGCCCGCGGATGCGCTGGCGCGAGCGCTCGCGCTCGATCCGCGGCATCCCAAGGCCTTATGGCTCAAGGCCAGCCTCGAGCACGAGGAGCACCGTTACCGCGACGCCGTCGGCACGTGGCGCAACCTGCTGGCCGTCGTGCCGGCCAATTCGTCCGACGCCCGCATCATCGAGGCAAACATCGCCGAAGCGACACGGCTTGCCGCGAGCCAGGGCTGACGATGACCGCGCAGCGCCTGCTCCGCGAACGCATTGACTCTGTCCACTCCGACGGCGCGCCGCGGTTCCCGACCGCCGCTGCCGTCGGCACCCCACGCCCGCACGTTGCGGCCCCGGCCGCGCAGGCCACGACGCGAGCGGTGAACCGCAGCCGCTTGCTCACGCCAGCCGGCCTCTTCTTCGTGGCTGTGCTCGCAGTGATCGCCTTCGGCATCAACCTGCCGACGTCCGCTTACCTGTCGCCGCAGTCCGGTCTCGGCTATGCACTCGGCATCGCGGGGGGCAGCATGATGCTGCTGCTGCTCCTCTACCCGGTCCGCAAGCGATTGCCGCATGCCCGGTACCTCGGGTCCACGCGCTCGTGGTTCAGGATGCACATGACGCTCGGCATCGTCGGGCCCGCGCTCATCCTGTTCCACTCGAACTTCAGTCTCGGCGCGACCAACAGCAACGTTGCGCTCGTCTGCATGCTCATCGTCTCCGGCAGTGGCCTGTTCGGCCGCTATTTCTACCGCCGCATCCACGTCGAACTGAACGGACGCGAGGCCACCCTCGACGAATTGAAGGAATTCTCGAGCCGGTTGCAGCTGACATCGTCGGTGTCGTTCCTGCCCGCGCTGGCGCGGCGCATCGACGAAGAACAGGCCGTCATCGAGCGGCGATTTGCGGCGACCCCGCTGCTGGCGCGGCCGCTGCTCGGTGCAGCGTGGGCCGTCGCGGCACGACGCCGGCTGCGACGTGCAGTCCGTGCAGCCATCGCGACGGGAGCGGACCGTCGGCGCGACCCGAGCCGCGAGTCGCTGCGACGGACGGCGTACCGCTATATCGACGATCGCATCAGCGCGGCGCGGCGCGTGCTCGAGTTTCGCGCTTTCCAGGCGCTCTTCTCGTTGTGGCACGCCCTGCACATGCCGCTGTTCCTGATGCTCATCATCGCCGGGACCGTCCATGTGGTCGCGGTACACGTCTACTGAACGGACGGAGTCGCCCGCTTGTCCCGCTGGCGCAGCGTCTGTCGACTCCTGTTCGCAATCGTGGGACTTGCGATGTCGCCGTTGAACGCCCATGCGACGAGCCTCGAGACGTTGTTGATGCCCGGACCGGTCATCGCGGGTCACGCGAAGTACGAGCAGGAGTGCTCGCGCTGTCACGATCGAGCCGATCGTTCGCGGCAGGCGGCGCTCTGCCGCAGTTGTCATGAGCCGATCGCCGCCGACATCGCACGGCACAAGGGATTCCATGGCCGGTTGCCCGGAACGGAGACCGCCCGGTGCGGCGCCTGCCACACTGATCACAAGGGCCGCCAGGCCGACATCGTCAAGCTCGAGACCGCTTCCTTCCCGCATGCGCAGACCGACTTTCCGCTGCAAGGAGTACATGCGACGGTGGCGTGCGCGGCCTGCCACGTGGCCGGCCGCAAGTATCGGGAGACTGCGTCCGCGTGTGTCGACTGCCACAAGCAGGACGAACCGCACGAAGGCAAGCTGGGCCGCGATTGCGCCAGCTGCCACGAGGCCAGCGGCTGGACGCGCGCGCGATTCGATCATGCGAAGACCAGATTCGCCCTGACTGGCAAGCATGAGCAGGCGACCTGCGCAGCCTGCCACATGGGCAATCGGTACCAGGATACCCCGACCCAGTGCGCTGCCTGCCACGCACCAGACGACGTCCACGCCGGTGCGCGCGGCCCCGCCTGCGCCGAATGTCACCAGACGACCGGTTGGACCGGCACGAAGTACGACCACCTGAAGGCCACCGGATTTGCGCTGACGGGCGCGCACTCCACGCTCGACTGCAAGACGTGTCACAAGACGTCGAATTTCAAGGACCCGTTGCCGAAAGACTGCGCAGGCTGCCACCGCAGCGACGATCCGCACGCTACCCGCTTCGGTGCGGCCTGCGAGAAGTGCCATGCCACGAGCGCCTGGACACCGTCGAGCTTCGATCACACGCGCGATGGCAAGTTCGAGTTGCGCGGAGCGCACCAGAAGCTGGACTGCCATGTCTGCCATACCGCGGTCGTCGCCGGCCAGAGGCTCGGCGCGGACTGCGCCGGATGCCACCGCGGGGACGACGTTCATGCAGGCAAACTGGGCACCGATTGCGCTCAGTGCCACGGCGTGGAGACCTGGCGCGGTCACCTGCAGTTCGATCACGACTTTTCAACGTTCCCGCTCGTGGGCCTCCACGTCGCCGTTCCCTGCTTTGCGTGTCATCGCTCCACGTCGTTCAAGGAAGCACGGCAGGCGTGCGTCGACTGCCACGCGACGGACGATCGTCACAAGGGCTCGCTCGGCCGGGACTGCGAGGCCTGCCATTCGGTGAACGGCTGGAACCTGTGGCAGTTCGATCATGGCAAGTCCACGAAATTCGCCCTCACCGGCGCGCACGCCAAGGCGTCCTGCGAAGGCTGTCACAAGCAGCCCCCGCACGTCGCGAAGCCGTCGCAGGACTGCGCGGCATGCCATGCCGAGGAGGACGTGCACCTCG
>Ga0224505_10000341_pt1 | contig 32539 bp, 37 predicted proteins | sample SF_Jan12_sed_USG_FD_169102 | JGI IMG/M metagenome (GOLD analysis project Ga0224505, IMG submission 169102) | Sediment microbial communities from San Francisco Bay, California, United States - SF_Jan12_sed_USGS_4_1 | ecosystem: Environmental > Aquatic > Marine > Sediment | place: USA: California... | reverse complement strand
TCGAAGATATTCGCCGTATCAGTCAAGGACCGCGGCGCAGTATCGATGGCCGGGCAAGCCGGCAAGGCCTTCTGGTTCTCCAAGTCCAGCGGCGAGTTCGTTACCAGCACGTATTACTACAAGCAGCATCCGGACTGGGTAACCGCGTGGAATGCCCGCAAGCCTGCACAAGCATACGCCGGCAAGTCGTGGACGTTGCTGCATCCGGCAACCCGATATATGTTTGGCAATGCCGATGACCGTGCCTATGAGGCCAACTTTCCGGGCTTTGGACGGACTTTTCCGCATGCCTATGGCAAGTCCGGTGATAAATACCTGACCACCCGCCTGACGCTGAGTCCGGCTGGGGATGAATTGACCCTGGATTTTGCCAAGGCATTGCTGGATCACGAACGGCTTGGCCAGGATGAGGTGCCGGATTATCTGGCGGTCAGCTTTTCGTCCACGGATTACGTCGGCCACCTGTTCGGTGCTTCCAGCCTGGAGTCCGAAGACAATCTGGCGCGACTCGACCGCACGCTTGCGGATCTGCTGGCCTATGTCGACCAGAAAGTCGGAATTAAGAACACGCTGATTGTGCTGTCGGCCGATCACGGCCAGCCGGAAATACCCGGATACCTGAAAGAGTTGGGCATCGAATCCGCACATAACTTCGATACCGAAGCACTGGATAAAGCGCCGGCGGTCGCGGCACTCAAAAAGAAATTCGGGATGGGCGAGGAACTGATCGAGGCCTTTTTCCAGCCCTACATCTATCTCAACCACAAGCTGATCCGTGAGAAGGGATTGGATCAGGGCGAAGTGGAAAAAGCGGTTGCTGCCGAACTGGAAAAATTTGATGGTGTCGCCGCCGCCGTATCGAGTTCCGCGTTGCGTAGCGCCAGCCTGCCTGACACCGCATTGATGCGTTCGATACTGCGCAACTTTCATCCCAAACGCTCTGGCGACATCTACGTGGTTTTCGAGCCGAATGTGTTCATCAACGACTTTGATGGCTTGACGGTGGCCTCGACCCACGGTTCACCCTGGCGCTACGATACCTTTGTGCCGGTAATATTCGCGGGCGCTGGGCTGAAGTCCAGAATGATCAGCCGTCCGGTCACACCGTACGACATCGCGCCGACGCTGTCGGCCTATCTTGGTGTGAAGCCGCCTTCGGCTGCAATCGGGAATCCGCTGTCGGAAGTCCTCGGTCATTGAGGGGCTCTGGCATCAGGTGCTCGCCAATTACGGTTGTCCGGCGATAATCCGCAGTAGAATCGGGCGCGGCGCAACGATATGAGGAGTACTGCATGAGAAACGGAATTGTGGTGGTGTTCGGGCTGGTGTTCGCACTTGCGGCGTCGGCAGTGGCGCAGGCCGGCACGCTCGACAAGATCAAGAAATCGGGCGTCATTACCATGGGCTACATGGCGGGCAGCGTCCCTTTCTCGTCGAAGAACGAGAAAGGGCAGCCGCAGGGATATTCGGTGGATCTGTGCCGCGAAATCGCCAGCGGCATCCGTGAGCAGCTGAAGATGCCGGCGATCGAGACCCGCTGGGTCGAGCTGACGATACAAAACAGGCTTGAGGCAGTCCGTAGCGGCAAGGTGGACATCGAGTGCAGTACCACGACCTGGACATTGTCGCGGCAGGCCGAGGTGGACTTCAGCCTGATCACCTTTGTCGATGGCGGCAGCATCCTGACGCCGGTGCAATCGGATATCGCCAATCTCGCGGACTTCAAAGGCAAGCGCATTGCAGTCATTACGGGCACGACCACGGAGAAGGTATTGCGGTCTTCCCTCGCCAGCCGTTCCATCAATGCCGAAGTGGTCACTGTGCAAACACGCGCTGCGGGACTGCAGATGCTGGATCAGCGCAAGGTCGACGGTTTCGCCTCCGACCGCACGACGCTGATCGGCGTGGTGCTGGCGACGCAGACGCGGGGCGCATTCAAACTGCTCGGCGAGGACTTTTCGGTTGAGCCCTATGCGCTGGCGCTGCCGCGCGGGGATGCAGATTTCCGGCTGGCGGTGAACAGGGTGCTGGCGCGGCTCTACCGCACCGGCGAGATCAGCAAAATCTACAACCAGTGGCTGGGGCCTCTGGGTGCGCCCAGCCTGCTGTTGTCTGCGGCCTATTTCCTGCAGAGCCTTGCTGAATAGAATGACGAACAATACCGAACGGTCTGCTGGTAAGGGCGCATCCGGCGGCTGCGCCTGCGCCGTGGCCGGCGTCGTGCTGCTGTCGGCGATGGCCGCACAGGCACAGACGCTCAAGATCCCGGATTTTCGCAATGAGCGGCCGGCGGCGGCCGTGAGCAAGCCGGGCGAGAAGTGTGACCAATGCGGGGTCATCCGTACGATCCGCGAGATTCAGAGCCGGCGTGAGCAACCGGTGCCGCAGGCGTTTCAGAATAATCCCGCCACGCAGGGACCGGGCGGGGAAATTTATGTCGGGGCGGTCGCGGCAATGCCGATGGGGCCCGGAGAGTCCTATGTCGGCGCTGTCGGCACCCCGGAGATGCGCAACCGTTTTACTTCGAGCAGTTACGAGATCACGGTGAAGCTCGATGCCGGCGGTTACACCGTGCTGCAGCGGGCAGACGGCGGGCATTATCAGGTGGGTGACCGGGTGCGGGTGCGGGGAATACAGCTGGAACGGTTGGCGCCGTAACCGGTTGGGCGGCGCCACGCGCGGGCGGATGGCGTCAGAGCTTCAGCGATGAATCAAGGAGGTCAACATGAATCAGAAAGTGCGTTTGGTGGTTCCCGAGGCGCCGTCGCCGCAGGCGGTTGCCGAGACCAAGGTGCGGGCGGTAGCCAAAGGCGGTATCCGTCTGGGTGTGCTCGACAACAGCAAGGGCAACGCCGATCATCTGTTGCGCTTTATCGTTGACGGCGTGAAGGCGCTGATGCCTGTGGCCTCGGTGGTGTCATTGCGCAAGGACAGCGTGAGTCTGCCTGCGCCCGAAGCGATACTCGATCAACTGGCTGCGGAATCGGATTACGTTATCACCGCAATGGCCGATTGAGGGTCGTGCACGTCGTGGAGTGTCCACGACATGGCGAACCTGCAGAAGCGCGGTCTGACGACCGCAGTAATCTGTTCCGGACCTTTCCTGAAACTGGGGCAGGCGCAGGCACGCGTATTTGGCGTGCCGGAACTGCCGTTGCTGGTGATTCCGCATCCGCTGGGCGGCATTGCCATTGATCAGGTCAAGGCGCGCGCCGAGCATGCATTGCCGTTGTTTGCGAAGCTGCTGAAGGAGAAGACGCAATGAGCAATCTTGCACAAATGTTGCAAACTGCGGGGAGCAGCATCGAGGCCGATGATGATTTCGATGCGATCAACGCGCTGATGCGCGAAAAGGGCTGGAGCGACGGTCTGCCGATCGTGCCGCCGACCGAAGCGCGTGTGGCGGCGATGCTGGCCTATTGCGACCGTCCGTTCGATCAGCCAATTGCGAAAATTGCCCCGCGCTGGGGTGAGGCCACGCCGCTCCGGCTGGCGGCCAATGCGGTTATGGCCGGCTGCCAGCCGCGCTATTTTCCGCTGTACATGCTGGCGATCGAGGCGATGTGCGAGGAACCGCTGAATCTTTACGGCGTGCAGGCGACCACGCACCTGTGCGCGCCGCTGGTCATCGTCAACGGCCCGGTAGCGCGTGAACTCGACATCAACTGCGGTCACAATGCGTTCGGGCCCGGGCATCAGGCCAACGCATCCATCGGGCGCGCGATACGCCTGGCGCTGGTCAATATCGGCGGCGCGATTCCGGCGCTGGGCGACATGTCGACCTTCGGATCGCCCGCGAAATACAGTTATCTGGTCGCGGAGAACGAAGCCGAAAGCCCGTGGCAGCCGCTGCATGTCGATCGCGGCTTTCCGGCCGAAGCCAGCGCGGTGACGGTGATCGGTGCGGAGTGTCCGCATAACGTCAATGATCATGAAAGCCTCGACGGCGAGGGCGTGCTGATGACCATTGCCGGCACCATGGGCATTGCCGGCAGCAACGACATCTACTATCAGGCGCAGCCGCTGGTGATCATGGGGCCCGAGCACGCCAAGGCTGTTGCCGCCAGCTTCAGCAAGGACGATGCCCGGCGTTTCCTGCAGCAGCATGCCCATTTGACCGTGAGCAAGCTCTCCCGTGACAACATTGAGCGCCGCGTGAGGGTCACCTTCAAGGACCGGCTGGCAAATCCCCGGCCCGATGACCTGATCTATGCCGTGCAGCGGCCTGAAGATCTGCTGATTGCCGTAATCGGTGGTGCGGGCAAGCATTCTGCATTTGTGCCGACCTTCGGCGCTACGCTGCCGGTAACCCGGGCGCTGAAGACTGTGGACGGCCGGCTGGCGAAATCGGTGGAGGATTTCCGGCGGGGCTGAGGGACGGATCAGGACAACGGGAATTGGCGGGGTTGGCGCGGCTTAAAAAAAAGCATTAAAATCAATATGTTATAGTTCTCCTCGCGATTCCTCGTCAATCGGAGGTGATTGCTGCGTAGCTGCGGCCTTGACACCCGGGCCCGTGTGGCGGTCTTATGGTCCCACGAGCGGTGTTCTCCGCTTCTCAATCAGGTCACATTACATGTCGACTGCGCAGCGTATCAGGCGAGGTGTCTTCATCACTCTGCTGTTGGCAGCGGGGATGACGCCTGCGCATGCTGTGGAACCACTGACGTTGTTCCTGCTGAAGATGTTGCGTGACCAGATGATTTCATCGGCGCTGGAATCGGCGTTTACCCGGAATCCGGAAGCGACCGAGCCGCCGCCGGTATCAACCGCGCTGACCGGTGTGTATGGCGTCAACGCCGAACAGCTACGCGGGTTGATCGACACCGGTTTCGTGCACCTGACGCCGGCGCAGCGCGACGAGGTCTATGAGAACCTGATGCGCATGCTGGCCGATCCGAAAAATGCTCCGGCGCGGCCCATGATTATCCAGGAACTGGCGTTGAAAGCGGAAGCCGTGCGCAGTGCGCACGAGCGCCTTGCCGCGCTGACACCGGCCGAGAAGCGGGCGATTGCGGCGGAGGCACGTGCTGAATTCAAGCGCTTGCCGCCCGGCGAGCGCGAGCAGTTGGCGCAACTGCTGCGCTCGCGCGTGATGCCGATCCCGCAGGATTTGAAAGAGCTGATCCTCGCGGAGCTTGCGGCTGTGCAGATGGTTGCCGAAACGCCCAGCGCCTCGTCACTGCAGTAACCGTCAGTCGGAACTCGCCGCCTTGAGTATTGGCGGTGTGCTCCGCAGCGGGCGCGTGTCGTTACGGGCCACGTCACCGCAGATTTCAGCGCCTTCCTCGATCTTGATCTTGCCGTAGCGGATTTTTCCGGATACGCGTCCGCTGGCATAGATGATCAACTGGTCGCGCGCGGTCAGTTCGCCTTCGAAACGCCCGCGGATTTCGGCAATGTCGATGCTGACCTTGCCGTTGAATACCCCGTGCTCCGCGATCTGCACGACACGGCTGTCCATTGATGCCTCTACAGTGCCTTCAACGACCAGCGTGTCGCAATCGGTGATTTCGGCACCCTTGAGCTTGATGTCCGGACCGACGATCAGCCGGCTGCCGCCGCTGGATTCGGGCTTGTTGCGCTCGATGGGCTGCACGGTCTCGACCCGTGCCGGGGGCGTCGGTTTAACTGCAGAATCCTGCGATTGGCCGGGTCCACCCAGTGCCGGGGTCACGTTGACGTTGCGGCGGGCCGGTTGTTCTTCACGCTTTTTGAAGAATGTGTCTCGATTCAGCATATAGCCTCCTGATAGTTTGTGCGTCCATGAAGGTCGCAAGGGAAAATGCGTACTGGTGCACAAAGTGCGCTGACGCAATGCCTAAGCAACATCGGGGCCAGAAAATTAATTCAATAAAAACAATTAGTTACGTGTGACGTCGCGGTTTGCACTGCAAACATCCGTCGGGGCGCAGAGACAGGGATCGGCAAATATCCCTTAACGCATTGTTTTTGAGGATGATTTTCGGTCGTTGTCGGGCGACGCAATACCCGGGGCGATGCCCGGGCAGGGTCGAAAAAAACGCGGCGGGATAAACCGCCGCTTCTACGCAGCACCGGTTGATGCGGCGCTGCAGCGACCGGGGAGGAGGAGGGGCCCCGGTCCGCGTTTCAAGATACCGAACTTCGGTATCAGTGCTTGACGCTGGGTTTCATCATCAGGTACGCACCCAGCTGCTCGATTTTGCGTGCGAACCAGATGAACGTATCGACCAGGGCGTCGGCGTCGCGCATCGCGTTGATCGCGACCTGACGCTCGGTAGCGCTCATTTGCACGGCATCGATCCGTTCATAAATGGATGAGCCAAATTTGTTTTCAATAGTGTTTTTCATCGTAATTACCTTAACCTTTTCAGTAGTTCGCCGTCCCGGCGATGTAGCCTCACTGTCATATAAGTCAATGAGTTCGGACTGAAGTATAGACTCGTGAAGGGGGTTTTTGTTGCATTGCAGCACATGATATATTGTCAATAATCGATTAAGTTATGCTAAGCTGAATGTCAATTATGTCCCAACGATTGCCACCCCTGAACGCGCTCAAGGCCTTTGAGGCCGCGGCGCGCCATCTGAGCGTGAAAAAAGCCGCGGTCGAGCTCAATGTGACACCGGCGGCAGTCAGTCATCAGATCCGTACGCTTGAGGAATATTTGAACGTCCAGCTGTTTCACCGCTACAACCGTGCGCTGGAACTGACGGATGCCGCGCGTGCCTGTCTGCCGAAGTTGCGCGAAGGGTTCGACTGCCTGGCACAGGCGGTGGACCGGCTGCGCACCCATACCAGCGGTGGCATGCTCACTGTGAGTGCGGCGCCGTCGTTTGCGGCGCGCTGGCTGATGCCGCGGCTGCATCGTTTTATCGCGGCACACCCTGAAATTGAAGTCCGGGTATCAGCGCGAGTGCGCCGGGTCAGCGTCGACGGCAAGGTTGATGTGGCCGAACGTGCGACCATCGAAGCCTGGCTCGAGGATTCCGACGTCGCTATCCTCTACGGACGCGGCCACTATCCCGAACTCGATGTGCACAAGCTGCTGCCGCTGACCATTACGCCGATCTGCAGCCCGCAGGCCCTGGGTGGAGCACATCCCCTGCGCACGCCCGAGGACCTCAAGCAGCACATGCTGCTGCATGACGATACCGGCGAAATGTACGACGGCGAATCTTTCTGGGATGTCTGGCTCAAGGCGGCCGGCGTGAAGGGCCTGGATGCCAAGCGCGGCGCGCGTTTCAGCCACGCGGTGCTGGCGTTCGAGGCGGCGATGGATGCGATCGGCGTGGTGGCGTCGATACCGGCGCTGGCCGCGGAGGATCTCGCTGCCGGCCGGTTGGTCATGCCGTTCGACCTCAAGGTGACCCTGGCTTCAGCCTATTACCTGGTGTGCGAGCCGCACGCGAAAACGCGGCCCGCGGTGGCGGCGTTTCGCGACTGGCTGATCGCCGAAGCGGCCAAGGATGCCGCCAGCACCGGCGAATCCAAAGCGGCGTAATCAGGCCTGAACCGGTTTGGCCGCGGCGCGATCGATCTGGCGGTCGTCGATGGGCAGATTGAGGAGTGCGGCGACGATGCCCATGCCGATGGTCAGCAGCCACATCACGGTGTAGGACCCGGTCGCATCGAATACATAGCCGCCGATCCATACGCCGGCAAAACTGCCGACCTGGTGAAAAAAGAAGGCAATGCCGGTCAGTGTCGACAGGTACCTGACGCCGAACACATGCGCGATCAGCCCGCCGGTCAGCGGCACCGTGCCCAGCCACAGAAAACCGATGGTCGCCGAGAATACGTACACGGTCAGCGGCGTCACCGGCAGCAGGATGAAAATCGCGATCGCCACCGAGCGCGTGAAGTAGAGCAGCGACAGCAGGTATTTCTTGGTGTGTCGCCCGCCCAGCCAGCCCCACATATAGCTGCCGATCATGTTGAAGAAGCCGATCAGCGCGAGCCCGATCATGCCCGTCTCCGGCGTCATGCGCTGGTCCACCAGATACGCGGGAAAATGCACGGCGATGAACAGCAGCTGGAAGCCGCATACCGTGTAGGCCGTGCACAGCAGCAGGAAGCCGCGGTGGGCCATTGCTTCGCGCAGCGCTTCGGTGGCCGATTGTTTGAACAGGATGGCGGCCTGCCTGTTCTTGTCTTCGACCATGGCGCTCGACAATGGAATGATCACCAGTACGGTGATGCCGAGGATCACCAGCGCCTGCATCCAGCCGACCTGGTTGATCAGCCACTGGCCGTAGGGCAGCATCGAGAACTGGCCGAATGAGCCGGCTGCCCCGGCGATGCCCAGAGCGACGCTGCGTTTTTCCGGCGGGAAGGCGCGGCCGATGACGCCGAAGACGATCGAAAAGCCGCTGCAGCCCAGCGAAGCGCCGATCAGCAGCCCGGCGCTCAGGGTCAGTTCCATGCCCGTGGTCGACACCGACATCAGGTAGAGGCCCAGCGCGTAACAGATCGCGCCGCCGATCAGCACGCGTGCAGTGCCGAACTTGTCGGCAATGAGGCCGGTGATCGGTTGCGAAATACCATAAAGCAGGTTCTGGATGGCGATGGCGAAGGCAAAGGCCTCGCGACCGATGCCCAGGTCCGCGGTCATCGGCTGCAGGTAGAGGCCGAAGGTATGGCGCACACCCAGCGCGATGGTCAGGATCATGCCGCCGCAGAACAGTACGACGGCAGGGGTGCGCCAGTTAGGGGTATGCATCAGGACTCGCTCGGGAAAGCGGCGATTCTAGCGGAAAAGCCGGTCAGCGCAGCCGGAGACGCGGGGTTTTCCGGTAAAATGCGGCCCTTGCGAAATCAATTCGGGGAGTGGCGCAGTCCGGTAGCGCAGGGCGTTTGGGACGCCAAGGTCGCAGGTTCGAATCCTGTCTCCCCGACCAGCAAATAATTCTCCGTATTTTCCGGTCCGATCGATACGCATCATGCTATTTGCATTAATTCTGGGTGCCATACTGGGCTTTGTGCCGCTGGAAACGCCGGTGGCGTTCCTGGTGCTGGCCGTGGTACTGGCGCTGAAGGCTTTCATCGACGTGCGTTTTGAGAAGCTGCCGTACATCAACCAGCCGTCGCCGTTCCTGCTCTACTGCCACAACCTCGCCGAGAGCGGAGAGCCCACCGGTTTTGCGTGGATTTCCTATTCCCTGCAACTGTTCGTGTTCGGCATGATCTTCGGCGGCGGCCTGCTCGCGTTTGCGCGTTTCCTGCGGACTTCAGGGTTTTAGCGCAAACGGATTGAAGTTGGTGCGCCGGTCGTAATAGTCCTCATTCTCGGCGCGCTTGAGGAAGCCCACGATCTTGTAGGTTACGGGCGTAAACGCGATCTCGACGGCGACCTTCGCAAAAAACTGCACGATCATCACCGTGAGCAGCTTGTCATCGGGAATGATGCCCGCGCCGTAGAATGCGAGCGGGTAGAACAGCGCTGAATCCACGGCCTCGCCCGCGATGGTCGAACCGATGGTCCGGCTCCACAGCCAGCGGCCCTTTGTTGCGATTTTCATGCGCGCCAGCACGTACGAATTGACGAATTCCCCGCAGAAATAGGCGACCATCGATGCCGCGACCACGCGCGGCGCGTTGCCGAAGGCCACTTCGTATGCGCCCTGGTGCACCCAGAACGGTGCGGGCGGCAGCGCCACCACCACCGCAGCCATGAACGACGCAAAACCGAGGCCGGCGAAGCCCGCCCAGATCACGCGGCGTGCGCGCGCGTAGCCATAGACCTCGGTGAGGATGTCGCCGAACACGTAAGAGATCGGGAAAAACAGCACGCCGGCGCCGAACACGAGCGTGCCATACAGCGGCAGATCGACCTGCGCGATTTTCGCGGGGCCGATCAGGTTGGAGCAGATCAGCACCGTGACGAACGCGGCCATCACGAATTCGTAATAACGATAACTGCGCGCCGCGGTCATGGTCGGGAAGTGTGTTTCGCCACAGAGGCTGCAGAGTAAACCCGATGACCGGTTTCAGTCACGCAGTGACCGGGCGTGCTGTTGGCAAACGCTGTTCCTGCATTTTTCTGCGAACTCTATGCCCTCAGTGGCAAGGATTTTTGATTTTCTTTGTTCAGGTCAACGCCGCCGCGCAGTGCAGCTTGAATGCGGCCCGCTCACCCATCGCCTTGAACCAGCGTTCGAGATTCTGCATCGCCGGCCGTTCGATCGGCAGGTTGAACCAGCGGTGGCAGAGGACCGCCAGCGGTATGTCGCCCATGGTGAAGACCTTGCCGGCGAGGTAAGGGTTTTTCTCGAGATGGGCATCAGCCATCGCGAGGTAAGCGGCGAGCTTCTGCCGGTTGTCTTCGACATCCGCCATATTGCGTTTCTCGGGCGCCGTCCGGATCAGGTTCCAGAATATCGGTTTCATGTGGTTCCACAGCGTGGTGCTGTACCACTCCATCCAGCGGTCGGCATCAGCGGCCGCCCTGGGGTCGGACGGGCACAGCGAGCCCAGACCGTGCTTGCGCGCGAGATAGCGCACGATCGCGTGCGACTCCCACAGGATGAAGCCGTCGTCGTCGATCATCGGCACCAGGCCGTTCGGATTCATGGCCTTGTATTCCGGCGTATTGTTGACGCCGAACTGCATGCCGGCATCGACGCGTTCATATTTGACGTTCATCTCGGCGCAGGACCACAGTACTTTCTGCACGTTGATGGAATTGGTGCGTCCCCAGATTTTCAGCATGTTGCGGTCTCCCTGCAGCGGGTTCATGAACAGGGCGACAGTCTAGCAGGATGTCTGTGGCGGATCGCGCACCAGTTATAATTCCGCCCTCTGACGAACCCCACAAAACGGAGGATGACATGGGCAGCATGATTGAACTGACCGCCGCCGACGGCCACAAATTCGGCGCCTACAAGGCGGAGCCCGCGGGCAAGCCGCGCGGCGGCCTCGTTGTTGTGATGGAAATTTTCGGTGTCAACAGCCACATCCGGGCAGTGGCCGACGGTTATGCGGCCGACGGTTATCTGGTCATCGCGCCGGCGATGTTCGACCGCGTGCAGCGCAATTACGAATGCGGTTACACGCCGCCGGAGATCGAGGCGAGCCGCGCGCTGATGCAGAAAGCCAGCCTCGACGATGCGATCAAGGATGCGGCTGCGGCAGTCAAGGCGGCGCAGGCCGGCGGCAAGGTCGGCATTGTCGGTTACTGCTGGGGCGGCACGGTGGCGTGGAAGGCTGCCGCGGAAATCGCGGGCCTCGCGTGTTCGGCGCCGCATTATGGCGGCGGCATTCCCAACCACGCGACGTTGCAGGCGAAATGCCCGGTCATGTTCCACTGGGGCGACAAGGATCAGTCGATCCCGATGGAGGCGGTCGAGAAAGTCAAGGCCGCGCAACCGAAGCATGAGCACCACGTTTATCCCGCAGGCCACGGCTTCAACTGCGATCAGCGCGGCTCGTATGACGCAGCCAGTGCCAAGCTTGCGCGTGAACGTACCCTCGCATTCCTGCGCAAACACGTGGGCTGACGGTATTGCGGTGATAAAAAAAGCCGGCGCATGCGCCGGCTTTTTGATTTTCTCAGCCGTCTAACCGCCCGCACCGCTGGCGCGTTTGTTGAATGCGGCAAAAAACTGCCCGGCGATTTTCTTGGCGACACCGTCGATCAGGCGCGCACCCACCTGTGCCAGTTTTCCGCCTATGTTCGCCTTGACGCTGTAGCTGAGTCGCGTGTTTTCAGCCTCCGGCGCGAGATTGACCTGCGCTTCCCCCTTGGCGAAACCGGCGACGCCGCCCTGACCCTCGAACTGCAATTTGTAGGAATCCGGTGCCTGCACATCCAGCAGCGTCATCTTGCCTTTGAACTTGGCACTGACCGGACCGACTTTGGCGGTCATGGTCAGCAGGTATTCGGTGTCGGACTGCTTTTCCATCGAATCGCAGCCCGGTATGCAGTTCATCAGCACCGCAGTATCGTTCAACGCATCCCAGGTGGCCTGCTGGGGCAGTGCGATCAGTTCCTCGCCGGTCATTTCCATTTGATTTGCTCCCGTGCTTGTGGTGCCTGATGTTACCGCATGGGCGCGCTACAATAGCCGTATCGATGCACAGCTTGAGGATTTTCTTATGGACAGCGTTGATCTGCAGGTCATCAGAACAGCACGGGAATGGGTTGGCAGCGACCGCAGGGTAGTGCTCGCCACGGTGATCCGGACGTGGGGCTCCGCACCGCGACCGATCGGCGCGCTCTCCGCGATCCGTGACGACGGCATGGTCGTCGGATCGGTATCCGGTGGTTGCGTCGAAGACGACATGATCCTCAGGGTCAAGAACGGCACGCTGGCTGAAAACACACCGACGACGACCAGGTACGGCGTCTCCGCGGAAGAGGCGCAGCGCTTCGGCCTGCCCTGCGGCGGCACGCTGGAACTGGTGCTGGAACCGCTGACGGCGGCGAGCGGGCTCGATGAACTGCTGGCGCGGATCGAGCGGCACGAACTGGTATTGCGTACGCTGGACATGAACACCGGCCGGACCAGCATCGGCCCGGCGAAATGGTCGGACCAGTTGGCGTTCGATGGCAAGACGCTGAACACGGTCTACGGCCCGCGCTGGCGCCTGCTGATCATCGGCGCCGGACAATTGTCGACCTATCTCGCGCAGATGGCGCAGGCGCTGGATTACCAGGTCACGGTGTGCGATCCGCGCGAGGAATACACCGAAACCTGGACTCTGTCCGGCGTCGAACTCAAACGCGGCATGCCGGATGACGTGGTCACGGAAATGAATCTCGACGGCCACAGCGCCGTGGTCACGCTGACCCATGATCCCAAGCTCGATGACATGGCGCTGCTCGAAGCGCTGAAATCACCGGCGTTTTACATCGGCGCCATCGGCTCGAGAAAAAACAACGATGCGCGGCGGCAGCGGCTCGCCGAGTTCGATCTCTCGCAGGAAGAGATTTCGCGGCTGCACGGCCCCGTCGGGTTGAAGATCGGCAGCAAGACGCCGCCGGAAATCGCGGTGGCCATCCTCGCCGAGATGACGGCGATCCGCAATGGCGTCGATGTCACCACCTTCGTCGAGCCGCCGAAGGCGACCACGGCAGGATGCGCGGTCGGCTGAAAACCGGCCCGTGCATCTGTTGATGACGCACCGGCATCAGCGGTCGGGCACAGCGGCGCCGCAGTCATGAAAGCGCCGGCTTTTTCCTATCTGCGTCCCGAGAATATATCTCAAGCTATTGATTTTATTGATATTTATGGCGATGAGGCGCGCTGGCTCGCGGGCGGCCAGAGCCTGCTCGCAGCGCTCAACATGCGGCTGGCTGCACCGTCAGTACTGATCGACATCAATGGCTTGTCCGAACTGGCCGGTATTAGCGTAAACGCGGGCAAGCTCATCATCGGTGCGCTGACGCGTCATCGTGAAATCGAACATTCGCCGCTGGTTGCACAGCATGCATCGCTGCTGGCACTGGCAATGCCTCATGTAGCGCATGCCGCGGTGCGCAACCGCGGCACCTTCGGCGGCAGTATCGCCTTCGCCGATCCCGCTGCGGAGTTGCCAGCGTGCTGTATCGCACTCGACGCGGAATTTGTGATTGTCGGGCGTGGCGGTGAGCGGCGCGTACGTGCGCGTCATTTTTTTACGGGCCTGTACGAGACGGCACTGCAGACCGGCGAAATCCTTGTCGCCGCAGAAATTCCCTGTGCGCGCGACAAGGGACGCGCGGCGTTTCGCGAACTGGCGCGGCGCCATGGCGACTACGCGATTGCCGGGCTGGCGGTGCAGGCGGCGGTCGAGGGCGACGTGTTGCGCGATGTGAACATTGCGTTTTTCGGCGTGGACAGCAAACCGGTGCTCGCCGAACACGCGGCGTCCGTGCTGGAACAGGGCGCAGCGACGCCGGCGCGCATTGAGCAGGCGCAGCACCAGCTGGCTCAGGATCTGGCGCCGCAGGACGATGTGCACTACAGCGGTGCCATGCGCATGCAGCTCGCGCGGGTGCTGCTGGCGCGCGCGATCGGTGATCTGGTCAATCTCGAGACGAAGTCGGCGGCACGATGAATACACCGAAGCCTGCGACTGAACTGGATGTGGCATTTACGGTAAACGGCGAGCGCGTCGAGCGTCGCGTGCCGGTACGCCAGAACCTCGCCGATTTTCTGCGCGACACGCTGGGTCTGACCGGCACCCATGTCGGTTGCGAACACGGTGTCTGCGGCGCGTGTACGTTGCGTTGCAACGGCGTCATTGTGCGCGCGTGCCTGATGCTTGCGGTACAGGCCGATGGTGCCGACATCGTCACCATCGAAGGCGCCGCGACGGGTAACTATGACGGCGCCATCGTGGCCGACCTGCAGCGTGAATTCCATCAACGCAATGCGCTGCAGTGCGGTTTCTGCACGCCTGCAATGCTGCTGACGGCTGCGGAACTGGTCGCCGCGCGGCCGCAGGCCAGTCGTGAAGAGATCCGCGCGCACCTGTCGGGCAACTACTGTCGCTGCACCGGATACCAGTCCATCGTTGATGCCGTCGAGTCCGTGTGCCGGTCGCGGAGCGGAACATGAGTGCGCCGGATCGGTCCGGCAATACCACCATCGGCGCCGCGTTGCCGCGTACGAATGCTTTGCGCCTGTTGTCGGGGCGCGGCCAGTACGTCGACGATCTCAATCCGCCGCGCTGTCTGCATGCCGCCGTGCTGCGCAGCCCCTACGCGCATGCGCGTATCGCCAGCCTGGATGTGGCTGCGGCCGCTATAGCGCCCGGCGTCGTGCGCGTGCTCACGGGTCGCGATGTGGCGGCAATGTGCGATCCCTATGTCGGCGTGCTGAAACATGTGCCGGGCATGCAGTCGGCGGCACAGCTGCCGCTGGCGGTGGACCGCGCCTGCTGGCAGGGCGAACCCGTGGCGCTGGTGGCGGCAACGACGCGCGCCGAAGCCGAAGACGCGCTGGCGCTGATCGAGATTGAGTGGGAAGAACTGCCGGTCGTCACTGACGCGGAAACCGCACTGCACCCGGACACGCCGGTGATTCATCCGGAACTGGGCGGCAATCTGTGTTTCGAACGCGTGGTGACCGAAGGTGATGTCGCGGCGGCATTCGCGCAGGCGGCGCATGTGGTCGAAGCCGAATTCATTACCAGCCGCCATACCGCGGCGACGCTGGAGCCGCGCACCATACTCGCCGACTTCAATGCCGCTGACGGCCAGTTGACGGTGTGGCACTCGACCCAGGTGCCGTACATGATGCAGTGGATCATTGCACGGCATTTCCGGCTTGCGGAGACACAAGTGCGCGTGATCGCGCCGGATGTCGGCGGCGGCTTCGGCATGAAGATCCACATCTACGGCGATGAAATGGCCGCGGTCGCAGCGTCACTGCTGCTCGGGCGCCCGGTCAAGTTTGTCGCCGACCGGCTGGAATCCTTTGTTGGTGATTTTCATGCGCGCGGGCATCGCGTGCGAGCGCGCATGGCCCTGTCCAAAGACGGAGACATCCTCGGCGTCGAAGCCGACGATCTTTACGGCATCGGTCCGTACTCGGGTTATCCGCGCGGCAGTGCCAACGAAGGCCTGCAGGTGTCCAACCTGGTCTGCGCCGCGTACCGGCGCGGCGCGTATCGTGCCGTCAGTCGCGCGGTGTTCCAGAACAAGGCGATGTACGGCCAGTATCGTGCGGTCGGGCATCCGGTGGCCTGCCTGGTCAGCGAGGGCCTGATGGATCTCGCCGCTGCAAAGCTCGGCATCGATCCCGCGGAATTCCGCCGCCGCCATTACCTCAGCCCGGAGAGTTATCCGCTGAAGCTCGCCGGCGGCCCGGTGCTGGAAAAACTGTCGCAGCATGAGGCATTGGAAACTCTACTGCAGATGATGGATTACGCGGGTTTGCGCACAGAGCAGAAAAAATTGCGTACACAAGGCATCCACCGTGGCATCGGGCTGGCGAGTTTTGTCGAGAATTCCAATCCGTCCGCGGCAACGTACGGCCAGGGTGGGGTGTCGATCGCCTCGCAGGATTCGTGCACGCTCAAACTCACGGCGACCGGCGGTGTCGTTGCCGCGTCGAGCATCACCGAATGCGGGCAGGGCGGCTATGCGGTGATCCAGCAGGTCGTCGCCGCGGTATGCGGCGTGCCTTTCGCGCAGGTAAAAGTTGTTATCGGTGACACCGAGACCACGCCCGTGGGCGGTGGCGTCTGGGGTTCGCGCGGCACCGGCATCTGCGGCGAAGCCGCATTGCAGGCGGGCAAGGCGCTGAAGGCCAACATTCTTGCGTTTGTCGCGCGGTTGCAAGAATCGGAGGCGTCACTGTATGACATCCGCGACGGCCAGGTCATACGCGCTCAGAGCGGTGAAGAGGTGATGACGCTGGAAGCGGTCGCACGCACGGCGTATTTCCGCACCGACCAGGTGCCGAAGGATTTTCAGCCCGAACTCACGGTGACGCGCAGTTATGCGCAGAAGACGTACAACGGCGCCTATACCAACGGCATCCAGGCCTCGTATGTCGAAGTGGACACGGAAACCGGTTTCATCAAACTGCTGGGCCACTGGGTGGTCGATGACTGCGGCACGGTGATCAACCCGCTGCTGGTCGACGAGCAGATCCGCGGCGCTTGCGTGCAGGGCATAGGCGCGGCACTGTTCGAGCAATGCGTTTACAGTCCCGAGGGGCAGCTCATGAACGGCAGCCTCATGGATTACCTGGTGCCGATGGCGGGCGAGATGCCGGACATCGAGGTCGGCCACACCTGCACGCCGACGGCGACCTCGGAACTGGGCGCCAAGGGTGCGGGCGAGGCCGGCACTGCGGGCGCTTCGGCCGCGGTGCTGAATGCAACCAATGATGCGCTAGGTCCGTTCGGGGGCGTCGTGTCTGAAATTCCAGTGACACCGGAGCGGATTCTGCGTGCACTGGGACGTCTGAGTTGAAATTTGAAACAGGAGGAAACCATGAAAATAAAATTCGTCATCCGGTGGCTGCCAGTGTTGCTGATGATTTCAGCGTCGGTGGTCTGGTCTGCGGACCCGTATCCGCAAAAACCGGTGCGCATGGTGGTGGGTTTTGCACCCGGCGGCGCGCCCGACATCATCGGCCGGATCGTCGGCCGTCATATGAGTGAGAGTCTCGGCCAGAACGTGATCATCGACAACCGGCCCGGCGCGACCGGCAATATCGGCGCCGAGATCGTTGCGCGCGCGGCGCCGGACGGGCACACGGTATTCATGGCGACGGTTTCGGTGGCGATCAGTCCTGCTTTTTACCGCGCCCTGCCGTTTGATCCGGTGCGCAGTTTTGCACCGGTCAGCCGGGTGGCGATGGTGCCGTTGTTGCTCGTGGTGCATCCGACCCTGCCCGCGACCTCGGTGCGTGAGCTGATTACGCTGGCCAAGTCGAAGCCGGGCGCGCTGAATTACGCGTCTGTGGGCACGGGCAGCCCGCAGCATCTGTCAGGTGAATTGTTCAATGCGCGGGCAGGCGTCAGGATCGTGCATGTCCCGTACAAGGGCGGCGGTCCGGCAACCGCGGCAATCCTCGCGGGCGAAGCGCAGCTGTTCTTCGCCGGCATGCCGGCCGCATTGCCGCATGCGCGTGCCGGACGGCTGCGTGCACTGGCGGTTTCCACCGCGCGGCGGTCGCCCTCGGCGCCGGAGGTTTCCACGGTGGCGGAGGCGGGATTGCCCGGATTCGAGGCGGATAACTGGCATGGTGTGCTGGCACCGGCGGGCACGCCGAAATCCGTCATTGCGCGCCTGAATGCAGAACTGGTGAAAACCCTGGGCAGCGCGGAAGTGCAGGCACAACTCATCAAGGCCGGCGCCGAAGGGGTGTCGAGCTCAGCGGATGAATTTGCCGCCTTTATCCGCACCGAAAAGGCAAAATGGGCGCAGGTCGCGAAGATGGCTGGCGTCAAGCCGCAGTAAGCGCAGGGCGGGCGCCGGTTCGTTTGTGTCAGGCGTCAAAACGGATGCTCACCGAGGCTTGAAGCGGATGTCTTTGCACGGATCTTCCCGCGCGGTGGCCGGCGTAAAGCTGATGAAATCATATTCGGGACTGCCACTGCCGTAGTAATCGGCCGGCGATATCTCGTCTGGACGCGTCTCGATCAGGCCAACGGCAATTACATCTTCGCCGCCCGGGTATTGCGCAAGGTAAACCGGTACACCGAAGTCGCGTCGCACGTGGCCGTTACCGGCGATCAGTACGGCGCCGGCAGCGCTCTGCCGGCCGAGGGCTTGGGCCATGAGCGCATCGCGTGTGCGCTGGGCGGTGACGATGCCGGGCAGCATCGATGGCGGTGCCTTGCCGCAGTGGCCGTCGGCAATCGCCTGTTCCAGATTCCGTTGTGCGGCGTCCGGCAACGGCACGTTGAGATTCAGTGCGGTAACCGTTTGGGCGTCCAGTACCGCGGCAATGCCGGCCGAGGACAGACGAAACGCATCGGTGCGCGAGAGATTCGCGGCGAGCAGCGGCAGATCATGGTCGAGTGCCAGTCGTACGATCGGTTCATACCAGGACCAGTTCCAGCCCTTGTCGTTAAACCGCCCGGCTTTTTTGATCTGCTCGGAATCGCGTGTGCGCGCCGCCCGGACGCGTTCGACCGCGGACTGATGGTCGCGATCGAACTGCTCCATCGCAATGGCGGGACGGCGTCCGTCGCGGAGTAGTGCGGCCACCAGTTCGCGCTGCAAACGGTGATGTCCGGCGTTGTCGTGTACTTCACCAAGCAGGACGAAACGCGCTGTGCGGAGCTTTTTCTCCAGTTCCGGCTGCGTGATATAGCGCTGCGCCTGCGTATCCCAGATGCGCCCGGACAACGGGTGCGTGGACGCGTCTGCGCCGGTCGTTGTTTGCAGCCCGTGCGGCGTACAGGCGGTCATTACCAGGCAAAGCAGGGCGAAGCAGTGGGTGAAACGCATGTTGGATATCCGGCCGGTCGTTAGCGCGATGGTACGCTGAAAGGGCCTGCCATTGCGGTAGCGGGGGGCGGGCTCTTGGCACGGGATTTCGGTTCGCGGCAAATTGCCGATATAGTCAGCCTTTTCGGCAACGGTGGAGTATTCGGTCATGAAAGTGGCATTCATAGGCATAGGCATCATGGGCGGACCCATGGCGGGTCATCTGGCTAAAGCAGGGCATACGGTTACCGTCTACAACCGCACACGCGCCAAGGTGCAGGCCTGGGCGGCACAGCACCAGGGCATGGCGGCGGATACGCCTGCAGAAGCCGCGAAGGGCGCGGACATCGTGTTCAGTTGTGTCGGCAACGACAACGATGTGCGTGAAGTGACCATCGGCAGCAATGGCGCGTTTCAGGCGATGGCGAAAAACGCCATTTTTGTCGATCACACCACGGCGTCGGCCGCGGTGGCACAGGAACTGCACGCCGCTGCGCGTAAACTCGGCATCCATTTTCTCGATGCGCCGGTGTCCGGCGGCCAGTCGGGTGCGGAGCAGGGGATACTCACCGTGATGGTCGGCGGCGATGACGAACCATTTGCGCGCACCGAACCGGTGATCCGGCATTTCGCGCGCGCAGTGATGCTGATGGGGCCCTCCGGGTCGGGCCAGAAAACCAAGATGGTCAACCAGATCTGCGTTGCCGGCGTGATCCAGGGCCTCGCCGAAGGGCTGGCGTTCGCGCAGCATGCGGGGCTGGATGCGAAACGCGCCGTCGATGTGATTTCGAAAGGTGCCGCGACGTCGTGGCAGATGGAAAACCGCGGCAAGACCATGATCGACGACAAGTTCGATTTCGGTTTTGCGGTGGACCTGATGCGCAAGGACCTGCGCATTGCGATGGAAGAGGCGCGTGCCAACGGCGCGCAACTGCCGGCGATCGCGCTGATCGATCAGTTCTATGCCAAGCTGCAGGAACAGGGCGCCGGCAGGCTCGATACCTCGAGCCTGATTAAACTGCTGCGGAAATAATCCATGACTGATGCGGGCAGTGTAAAAAAAGAAGGCGCAAAAAAACCGGCGACGCCGATGCCGTCGGCGACGGTGACGCTGGTGCGCGATGCGCCCGGCGGCATTGAAGTCCTAATGATGCGCAGGAATCTCAAGTCGGGCTTTGTGCCGGGCATGTACGTGTTTCCGGGCGGCGGTTTGGACAAAGATGATTTATTGTTTAAAAACAACAGCTTATGCGAGTGTCTCGATGATGCGGCCGCGAGTGCGACCCTGGGGGTCGCCCACGACGGCATGTGCTACTGGGTGGCGGCGATCCGCGAAGCCTTTGAAGAATCCGGGCTGCTGCTCGCGCGCGATGCGGCCGGACAGCTGATCCGTTTCGGCGATGCCACAGTGGCGGCGCGGTTCAAGGAACACCGGCGCCGGCTCAATGCCGGCGAAGCGGCATTCACCGATTTGATTGCCGCCGAACAGTTGCAGCTCGCCGCGGATGCGCTGACCTATTTTGCGCACTGGATCACCCCCGTCGGTTTGCCGCGCCGTTACGACACGCGATTCTTCATGGCCGAAGCGCCGCCGGAGCAGGAGCCGGTGCAGGATGAACGCGAGACCATCGCAGCCGAGTGGGCGCGGCCGGCAGATGCGTTGTCACGGCACAAGCGTGGCGAGTTCGAGATGCGCACGCCCACCGTGCATACGCTGGAACTGTTTGCGGACTACGACAATGTGGCCCGATTGCGCCAGGGGCTGGGCGAACGCCGCGAGATCAGCGCGGTGCTGCCGCGCATCGGCCGCGACGGCCGCCGCATCCTTCCCGGCGAACCGGGTTACGAAGAAGCTGCACCCTCTGCATGAACAGCGCGGTTCTACCGATTGTTGCGGGCGAGACCGTCGAGATCGCGCCCGACGTGCGCCGCATCACCGCGTCCAATCCCGGCGTGATGACCGGGCCCGGCACCAACAGCTACATCCTCGGTGATGATGATCTGACGCTGATCGATCCGGGGCCGGAAATCGATTCGCATCGCGATGCCTTGCTGGCCGCGGTGGGCAAGAAGCTGCGCTGGATCCTGTGCACGCACACGCATCGCGATCATTCGCCTCTGGCACAGGCGATCAAGGTCGCGACCGGCGCACAGATTCTTGGCTATGACACCGTGCCCGACGACGGCCGGCAGGATGAAGCATTCAAACCGGATCGCGCGCTGCGCGACGGCGATATCGTCGATTGCGGGGTCTACAGCCTGCGTGCGGTGCACACGCCGGGGCATGCGTCGAACCACCTGTGTTATCTGCTCGAAGGCCGCGGCGTGCTGTTCACTGGCGATCACGTCATGCAGGGCTCGACCGTGGTGATTTCGCCGCCCGACGGCGACATGCAGGCTTATCTGGATTCCCTGGAGAAGCTGCTGACTTTGCCCATCGGTGCGTTTGCGCCGGGCCACGGCCATGTCATCGAAACGCCGCAGGACGAAGTGCGGCGGCTGATTGCGCACCGGTTGCGGCGCGAAGAAAAAATCGTCGCCGCGCTGCAGCGCGTGGGGCCGGTTTCGATCGAAGACCTGGTGCGCTCGGCTTATGACGACGTGCCGGAGCGCATCCACAACGTTGCGCTGCGGTCGCTGCACGCGTCTCTGATACGGCTGCAGAAAAACGGCCGTGCAGTGAATGATGGTGGACAGTGGCGGGTGACGGGGCGCTGAATCTCAGCCTTTCGGCTTCGGCTGGTTCCTGATTTCCACCGGCTTGCCTGCGGCGAAGGCCGCAGCATTCGCAAATGCTTCGCCGAAATACGCTTCGTAGGTTTCGCGCTCCAGCCACGCGCTGTGGTTGGTGCACAGCGCGTTTTCCAGCTTCAGCAGCGCATGGTCGCCGTGCTGCACGGGTTCGTTTTCATAGACATCCGTCGCGGCAAAGCCGGGGCGGCCGGCCTTGAGCGCCGCCACCAGCGCGCCGGGTTCGATCAGTTCGGCGCGCGCGGTGTTGACCAGCAGTGCGGTCGGTTTCATTTTCTGCAGATTCCCCGCGGTGACCAGTCCACGGGTTTCCTTCGATAGTCGCGCCATGATCACCAGCACGTCGGCTTGCGCGAACAGATCATCCTGGCTGGATGCCGTTTCATATCCTGCAGTGCATGCAGCGGCCAGCGAATTCTCGCGCCCCCACACGAGTACGCGCATGCCGAAACTGGCCCCCGTCTGTGCGACCAGCCCGCCGATGGTGCCCAGGCCCAGTACGCCCAGCGTCTTGCCGTGCAAACCCGTGTTGAAGCGGTCGCGCCAGAGGCCTTTGCGCATCCCGTCGGATTCATGCGCGGCATCGCGCACGCTCGCCATGATCAGCGCCCAGGTCTGCTCGGCCACGGTATAGGGTGAGGCGTGTTTGCCGGCGGTGATCGCAATGCCGTGCGCGTTGCAGGCGCTGACATCGATGTGGTGGAAACTGCGGCCGGTCTGGCTGAACAGTTTCAGTTTCGGCAGCTTTGCGATGATGGCGGCGGTGAAGCGCGTGCGTTCACGGACGGGCACGATGATGTCGGCGTCGCGCAGGTTGCGGATCAGCGTGGCTTCGGGGGGCGCCACTTCGCGATGGATGCGCACATCGTGGCCATCGAGCAGGCGCATGCAGTCTAGTGTAGCCACGAGGCCGTGGTAGTCGTCGGGTATGGATATGATCATGATGGCCGAGTGTAACTTGGTTGGCACAGACAAAAAAAGGGGCGCTTGCGCGCCCTGGAAGGGAGGAATCCTTTTCTGTGATCAGCGGCAGTTCGCGCTGGTCGAGCCGCCGCCGTTCATGTTGCCGCCAATCATCGAACCGGCGGCAGCGCCAACCGCGGCCGCCGCGACCTGGCCGCTGCCTTTGCCGACCTGGGCGCCGAGGAGGGCGCCGGCGACGCCGCCGATGACGTTGCCCATGTTCAGATCCGGCGAGCACGGGTCGGCCATCTTGCCCGCAGCGTGTGCGCCGACCGCGGCGCCGACCGCAGCGGCTGCGATACGGCCGTTGCCTTTGCCGACCTGCGCGCCGAGAACACCGCCAGCGGCAGCGCCTGCTGCCTGCGGCAACCAGTTACCGCTGCCTGCCGATGCGGGCGCCGGTTCCTGCTCATATACCGGTGTGTTTACATACCGCGGACGCTCCTCATGATAAGTGCGGGTACGCTCGTAAGGTCTCTCGTAGCCACGATCGTAGCGGCCCGACTGCTCGTAGCGGGGTTCGTACCTGCCGGTATTCGCGCAGCCGGCCGCCAGTGCAGCGGTGATCAGGGTTACTGTAATGGCAATGCGTTTCATGTCGGTCTCCTTGTCCGCGCGTAAAAGTCTCGCGCGTTTGTTTCGACGTAACCACTGTAGGCCCTGCGGCCGTAACAATCCGCGAGCAGTTGTAACGAGTTGTATCCATGGATATGTCACAATCGGGCCCTTAATCAAAAATTTGTCAGAAGGGTCACGTTATGGAACTCGGATTAAAGGGCAAAGTCGCAGCCGTCACAGGCGGCACCGAAGGTATCGGCGGTGCAACCGTGCGGAGGCTGGTCGCCGAAGGCGCGAAAGTTGCGTTCTGCGCGCGGCGCAAGGAACTGATCGACGTGATGGTCGCTGAACTGAAAAAGCAGGGCGGCGATGTGCTCGGCGTAGTGGCCGATGCCGCCAAGGAAGGCGACATGGAACGCTTCATCGACGAGGCCGCGAAACATTTCGGGCGTCTCGACATTGTGGTCAACAACGCCGGCGGTTCGGGTCAGATCGCCTTCGACAAGGTCGACGACGATTTCTGGAACCTCGACATGGAAATCAAGGTGATGGCGCAGGTGCGCACCACGCGTGCCGCGGTACCGCACATGAAAAAAGTCGGCGGCGGCCGCATCATCAACCTCAACATGGTCGGTGCCAAGCAGCCGGGTGCGGCGATGTTCCCGACCACAGTGAGCCGTGCCGCAGGCCTGGCGCTGGCCAAGGGCCTGTCGAAGGAATTGGCACCCGACAACATCCTCGTCAATGTCGTCGCGGTCGGCAAGATCAAGTCCAAGCAGCAGGAGCGCGGCGCTGCGCGCAACAAAAAAACCGTCGAGCAGCATTACGCCGATACCGGCAAGACCGTGCCGCTCAAGCGCATGGGCGAGTCCGAAGAGGTCGCCAATGTGATCGCCTTCCTCGCGTCCGACGCTGCGAGTTATGTCACGGGCAGCTGCATCAATGTCGATGGCGGTTTGTCCGGCGTGCTTTGATCGCTGTGATGTGAATGTGCCGGCGGGGCAAGCCCGCCGGTTTTTCTGAAAGTCCTGATCGTTGAATAATGTGTCTGCGCGCGACGCGGTTGCCGCCTGGTGCTACGTCGCCGTAGTCATACTGGTGGTGGCCGCGGTGGCACTGCCGGCCTATCCCGCGTGGATCACCGGTGTCATCGCGTGGACGGCCTGCGTGCTGCTGTTGCCGCGGCTGCCACCGCGGCAGTTGTACACGGTGCTGCTGCTGGCCGGTTTGGGCGTGCTCGGCATCGTCTGGGGCATGGTGCGCGGCAGCGAAGGGCTGGTGGTGATGGCACTGACGCAGAATGTGCCGCTGGCGGGCATGCTGATTGCGGTGTCGTTCCTGCGGCTGATTGCCGTCGGCCACAGTGCTGCCGGCGAACGCCTGGAACACGGACGCAAGGCGCTGGTCAAGACCATGATCGGCGTGCATCTGTTCGGCGCGGTGATCAATTTTTCTGCAGTGGCGATTTTCGCCGACCGGCTGAGTGCCCGCACCAAGCTGACCATGGAGCAGGCGATGGCGCTGTCGCAGGCCTTCATCGTCGGCGCGACCTGGTCACCGTTTTACGGCGCGATGGCGGCGGCGCTGACCGCCGCGCCCGGCGCCAGCCTCACGCACCTGATCCTCTGGGGCATCCCGATCGCCCTGGTGGGCATGGCGGTAACCTGGTTCACGCTGACCTCGGCGCGGCACGGTGGCGCGACGCAGTTCGTCGGATATCCGCTGCATCTCGAAGCGTTGTGGGTGCCGGCGGTGCTGGCTGCAGGTGTGCTTGCCGTACATGAATGGCAGCCGCGCTGGTCGGTGCTGGCAATCATCGCGGCGCTCGCACCCCTGGTCACCATCATCACGCTGCTCTCGCGCGACGTGCGTCGCACCGGGCCTATCCTGCTGCGGCTGGTGCATCTGGGGCTGCCGGCAATGAACGGCGAGCTCACGCTGTTCCTGGCGGCGGGCATTCTGTCCGCCGGCATGAACGGCACCATCGATGCGCTCGACCTCGGCCTGCCGTTCGCGCAATTCGGCGCTTTCGAGGCGAGCCTGGTGCTGATCGTGATGAACGTGTGCGCGTGGATCGGGATGCACCCGATCATCCTGGTATCGGTGCTGGGGCCGTGGCTGACGCCATTGAATCCCGATCAGACCCTGCTCGCGATGACTTTTCTGATGAGCTGGGGCATAGGTCTCACCGCGTGCCCGATGTCGAACACCATGCTTGCGATGGCGGGGCGTTACGGCCTGCCGTTCAGTGAACTGCTGGGGCTGAACCGGCGCTTCAGCATGAAAATGACGGCAGCGTGTGTCGTCGTGCTGTATCTGTATTGGACTCTTTCCGGTGGCCGCTGAGCGTCAGCAGCCGAACCGCTTAAAGCCTGCTCAGTATTTCGGCGCCTTTCGCCAGCGTTTCTTCGGATTTTGCAAAGCAGAAGCGCAGCACGCGGTGCGCGGGCGGCTTGCGGTAGAACACCGATACGGGGATCGCCGCGATGCCGTGTTCCCTGGTCAGGCGCAGCGCGAGGTCGGTGTCTTTCTCGTCGCTGATCGCTTCATAAGACAGGTTCTGGAAAAACGTGCCGCGGGACGGCAGCGGCTTGAAGCGTGACGCTTTTACGCCGTCCAGGAAAAAATCCCGCTTCTGCTGGTAGAACGCCGCGAGTTGCAGGTAGGCGTCCTTGTTCTTCATGTATTCGGCGAACACGTATTGCAGCGGGCCGTTGGTGACGAAGGCGTTGAACTGGTGGACCTTGCGGAATTCCGCCATCAGTTCGCGCGGCGCGGCGACATAGCCCATTTTCCAGCCGGTGACGCTGTAGGTCTTGCCGAACGATGAAATGAAAAAGCTGCGTTCGGCGAGGCCCGGGAAACGCGTCACGCTCTGGTGCTGGTGGCCGTCGAACACGATGTGTTCGTAAACCTCGTCGCTGATGACGACGATGTTGGTTTTCTTGAGGATGCCTTCGAGCATGCGCAGGTCTTCCGCGGATAGTACGGTGGCCGTCGGATTGTTCGGCGTGTTGAGGATGATTGCGCGGGTTTTCGGGGTGATCGCGGTCTCGACCGCTGGCCAGTCGATGCTGTAATCGGGGTAGCGCATCTGCACATACACCGGCTTGCCGCCGTGCACTTCCACCGCCGGTGCGTAGCTGTCGTAGGCGGGCTCGAACAGGATGACTTCGTCTCCGGGGCGGATCAGCGTGGCCACCGCGGTGTAGATCGCGTAGGTCGCACCGGGCACGATGGTGATTTCGTCTTCGACATCGTAGCGTGCGCCGTACAGCGTTTCGATTTTTTCGGCGACCGCCTCGCGCAGCGCGGGTATGCCCGCCATCGGCGGATACTGGTTGACGCCGGCATTGAAATATTTCGTCACCAGTGCGCGCAGTTCGGCGGCACACTCGAAATCCGGAAAACCCTGTGACAGGTTGATGGCCTTGTGTTCGGCGGCGAGCCGCGACATCACCGTGAAAATGGTGGTGCCGACATGCGGGAGTTTGGAGGGGATACGGCCGGGATAGGTCGGCATCAGCTGGACGGGTGAGTTAATGCAGCGGTTTTTCAGCGGCTATTCTAGCCTAGGACGATTTAACCGTAGCGGGCTTGCGCTCGGACAACTGGCGGAAGTTGTCGATGTAATCCTCCAGCCGGTGCACGATGTGGCTGCGCTGTTCGGCGTTGAGCAGGCGGTGCACGTCGGCGTAAAACTGGGCGCGCTTCTGCCAGGACTCTGTGAACAACTGCCCCTGCTGCGGACTGCGGCCGGCTTCCCAGTGCACCAGCCAGTCACTCAACCGCTGTGCAAACACTTTGCGATCGCCGGTGCGCTGTTCCAGCAGCACGATGAATTCACGCTGGCGGCGCAGCCGGTCCTCATGACGGAGCTGGTCCGTCAGCGGCACGGCCCTGAGCAGCGCGATGATGCGCGTTTCCTGCGCATCGGACAGGTGGCCCGCCCACTCGCGCAGCTGCGACAGCGTTTTCTGCGCGTAGACCTTGCGCCGTTCGGCTTCGCCGTCCTGGGTCCGGTTCTCGCGCAGGAATTTGCGGTTGTTGTTGTCGAGTTCTTTTCGGAAGTGCTCGATCTGCGCGGGCGACAACGTCGCCAGCAGGTCGGCCGCGTCTGCGGCGGCGTGTGCAGCAATCTTCGCATAGCGCTGACGGAAGCCGTCGATCAGCCACAGCATGTCGGCAGGCTGCAGGCCGCGCTGTGCGCGCTTCTGCATGTCTTCGAGAAACCGGGCGTACTCGGGCAGCTGATCGTGGCGGTGCCACTGGTGCAGCCGGTCAAACCGCCTGGCGAAAGCGTCACGCTGTTCGGAGGTCAGATCAAAGTAGTCATGCGCCATCCACGTCGCAATGGAGTCGAGATGGCTGTAACCGAGGCGTACCATGCTGCAGCCGCCGATCAGCAGCAGGGCCAGCATGCACAGCAACAGTCGTAAGGCTACAGGGCGTAACAAGTGTGGCATTGCGAGTGATGTCCAGAGGCGCAGGTTAAACGGGCAGCCCGTTGCCGGGCAGAAATGATCAACCGGCGAAATAATCCATCATTTTCTTGCGCGCTGCGGCATCAGGCAGGCGGCCGGTGCACGCCGCCATGTTGTCTTCGATATGACGCACCAGGCGGGTGCCGGGTATGGCGCAGGTCACGGCCGGGTGACTGATGATCCATTTCAGGAAAAACTGCGCCCAGCTGTTGCAGTCGAAATCCGCGCACCACGGTGGCAGCGGTTTGCCGCGCACCGTGCCGAACAGCCCGCCCTGGGAGAACGGCCGGTTGATTAATGTCGCGGTACCGGAGTCGGCGCAGGCCGGCAGCAGCCGCGCGCCGGCCTCGGGTTCGTCCAGTGAATAGTTGATCTGCAGGAAATCGAAGTCGCCGGTTTTGACCAGCTGTTCGAGCTCGGCGTGGGCGCCCGCGGTGTAATGCGTGATGCCGAGGTAACGGATGCGCCCGGCCTTTTTCATGTCGCGCAGCACCGGCAGATGGGTTTTGAGGTCGAGCAGATTGTGCACCTGCATCAGGTCGATGACCCTGGTTTGCATGAGTCGCGCGGATTCTTCCATCTGGCGCATGCCGTCGCTGCGGCCCGTGGTCCAGACCTTGGTGGCATAGAACAATGAATCGCGCGCCTTGAGTGCGGTGGCCAGCGTACCGACCGCGGCCTCGGCGCGGCCGTACATGGGTGAGGAATCGACGACCTTGCCGCCGAGTTCGATGAAGCGGCGCAGCACGTCTTTGAGTTCGGTTCCGGGCAGTTGGGCGGTCGCCACGTCAAATACCTGGTACGTGCCGAGTCCGACCGCGGGCAGGCGTTCGCCGCTGCGCGGGATCGGTCGCGTAATCAGGCCAGCGGGTGCGCTGCGGGCCTCAGGCATGGCCGAAATCAGGGCGACGGCGCCGGCGGCTTTCAGCAGGTCGCGGCGTTTCGAGTCGGGGGTTGGCGCATTTCTCATCGGTGGCTGCCAAGTCAGGGTTTCGGGACGGGTTATTCATGTTTTTGCAGCACGTAGCCGCGCTCACGCATGCATGAACGCATGAGATCCTGCTCGACCTGAAATCGTTCAGTATCGAAGCGGGCGGTCTCGATCGGGTCGGCAAGGCGCCGGTTATCCACGATCGTGGGTTGTGACGGCCGGTACCACACCGGAACCTGCTCGCGCGCCGCGATGCGCGCTCGCTCGGTGCATTCGGTGAGGTCACGATCTTTTGCCTCGGCAGTCGCGTCAACCTTATGCCATTCCATTGAAGCACATCCGCCAAACAGCGCAATGCACGTGAAGGCGACAGGGGCAACGGGTCTTAACCTGAGCATATTGAGTTAGAGTAACACTTTGGCGTCCGGTTTTCTCGGAGTGGATTGTGTGAGGGAGAGTGTAGTGCCGGCAACATTGCTCAAGGATGGTCTGGTAGCGTTTTCCAAGCGCGGGTGTCCGACCTGCGTGATGATCGAAGGCGAAATGCAGCGCGCGGCGCGCGAAAAAAACGATTTCCAGATCGTATCGCAGGACGATCCGCGGTTCCCGCCCGATGTGGATGCAGTGATCGACGACCGCGACCTGAATTTGTCATGGACTAACAACATTGAATTCATGCCGACGCTGATCCGTTTCGAGGGCGGACGCGAGATGGAGCGCGTGGTCGGCTGGGACCGCGAAGGCTGGCAGCGGCTGACCGGCATCAAGGATCTTGGGCAGCAGCATCCCAAACTAAAGCCCGGATGAGGCTCACTTTCACTCATGCCCGGGGTGGCTGAGCGACTGGAAGCAAAACACAGCGGTGCGGCGTGGCTGGCTGCGCGCAAGATCGGTTATGCCGTCGAGGCCGATCCGGTGGAGGTGTGTTATCAGCGCGGCTGGACCGACGGCCTGCCGGTGACGCCGCCGACCGACGAGCGCGTGATCGCGATGCTCAAGGGTACGCCGCGCAAGCCCGACGACATCGTCGGCAAAATACCGCCCAATCTCGCTGAATGCACAGTTGAAAAAGTTGCGATCAATGCGGTGATGGCGGGCTGCAGACCGGAATACATGCCGGTGCTGCTCGCCGCAATCGAAGCCGCGCTGGAGCCGGTGTTCACGCTGCACGGTGTATTGGCGACGACTTATTTTTCGAGCCCCGTGATCATCGTTAACGGCCCGATTGCCAAACGCATCGGCATGAACAGCGGCATCAATGCGCTGGGGCAGGGCAACCGCGCCAATGCCACCATCGGCCGCGCGCTAAATTTGATCGTGCGCAATGTCGGCGGCGGCCGGCCCGGCGAGGCCGACCGTTCGACCTTGGGTGCGCCGAGCAAATTCACGCTGTGTTTCGCCGAGGACGAATCCGATCCGGCGTGGCAGCCGCTGGCGCAGGCGCGCGGCATGAAACCCGGCGTGTCCGCGGTGACATTGTTCCAGGGCCACGGTCCCGAGGCCTTCGTCGACCAGAAATCGCGCACGCCCGAGGCGCTCACGAAATCCTTCGCGATGGCGCTGGTGAAAATCGGCCATCCGAAGCTGGTGCAGTCGGCGCGCGCCATTCTCGTGCTGTCGCCGGAGCATTATGCGATTTACAAGGAGGCCGGCTGGGATCGTGCAAAGATCGAGCGTGCCCTGCATGCCGCGACGATACGGCCCGGTGCGGAACTCGTTGCCGGTGCGGATGGTGTGGGCGAAGGGATTCCGGCGAGCCGCACGCACGAACAGGTGCCGAAATTTCATGAAGGCTGCCTGATGGTGGTGCGTGCGGGCGGTGCTGCAGGGCTGTTCTCGGCGATCCTGCCGGGCTGGCTCGCCGGACGTAATCCCGTTGAACTGCAACCCGTGACGAAGGAGGTGCGGGTTTGAGTTCAAAAACAAGTCATTTACCGCCAAGGCGCCAAGAGCGCCAAGAAAACCAAATTCAATAACTCATTTTGTATGGCTTAATTTGCCAACTGGCTATGAATAATCCATAGCAGAATTGCCAGGTTGTTTTTGCAGTTCTTGGCGCTCTTGGTGCCTTGGCGGTGAAATGTTTTCATATTTAGCGTAAGGAGTAATCCATGAACTGGTTACGTGATCCAACCGCAGAAATCGAAGCCGTGATGCGCGCGCGCCGCGCGCCGCCGCCGTCGCTCGATGGGCTGACCGTCGGCCTGTTCGACATCGGCAAGACGCGCAGCGATGAGTTTTTGAATCGCGTTGAACAACGCATGGCCGAGCGCGGCATCAAGACCAAACGTTATGCCAAGCCGACCAATGCCAAGGTCGCGCCGAAGGAAGTCGTCGACAAGGTGGTCGATGAAGCCGATGTGGTGTTGATCGGCTTATCCGACTGAGGGTCATGCACGTCGTGCAGTCTGCACGACCTCATGACTTTCGATGCGCTGGGTCTGCCGGGGGTGTCGGTGGTGACGACCGAGTTCAAGGACGCGGTGGCGGTGCAAAGCAAGGCGCTGGGTTTTGATCCGGCGATCGTCTACGTGCAGCATCCGATCCAGAACCGCACTGCCGCGGAGCTGGCGGCGCTGGCCGACGGCGCGATAGAATCGGCGCTGGCCAGTCTGCAATCTAAAAATTAATCAATAAAATCAATTGCCTATGAGCGGCGCGCTGCGGCGTGCCGTTTGTTTTTTACAAGGGAGCACAATGAAAATTCTGGTCTACGGCGCAGGCGCCATTGGCGGTTATCTCGGCGCAATCCTTACGGCGGCAGGTGAGGACGTCACGCTGGTCGCGCGCGGCGCGCAATATGAAGCACTGTCCACACGCGGCATCCGGCTCGAAGGCCCGAAGAGCGGCCGGCCCGATCCAATCAAGGTGAAGGTCTGCAAGCCGGGAGAGGAAAAAGGGCCGTATGACACGGTGTTCGTCACGCTGAAATCGCAGCAGATTGCCGAAGCCGCGCAACACATCCGCGGGTTGGCTGCCAAAGACGGCGTGTTCGTTTTTCCGCAGAACGGCATACCGTGGTGGTACTTCCAGGGCATCGAATCCAAATACAAAGGCACGCAGCTCAAGACCGTGGATCCTGAAGGCGTGCTGCTGCGCACCTTCGAGCCGCAGAGGATCGTCGGCGGCGTGGCGCTGAAACCCGCGGACATGGTGGCGCCGGGGCACATCAAGCTGCCCGATGCGGATACCGACGCACTGGTCATCGGCGAAATCGACAACAGCGTATCGGAACGCGTGCAGGCCATCGCGGCGATGACCACGCGCGCCGGCTGGAACGGCAAGGTGGTGGAGGACATCCGCAAGGCGAAGTGGAGCAAGCTGGTGGGCAATGCAGTGTGGAACTCGCTCGGCGCGCTTACCCAATCCACCGCGCGTGAGACGGCCGAATTCGCCGCCACCCGGCTGCTGGCGGTGGAGATGATGCGCGAAGTGATCGCGGTCGCCGCGTCTGTCGGCACCAAACTGGATGCCGATCCTGAAGCGCTGGTCAGCGGCGTCGCCAAGCGCGTGTCGTTGCCGACCTCGACCCTGCAGGACGTGCGCGCCGGCAAGCCGCTGGAAATGGATGCGATCGTGAACGTCGTGCTCGAACTGGGATCGCTGACGGGAGTGGCGACGCCGGCGCTCAACGTAGTCGCTGCCTGCGTGAACCTGCTGAATCAGCGCATCAGCGTGGATGGTGTGGCGATACGGCCGGTGAAGCGGGGCTGATTGCGTTACCGTCATTCCCGCGCAAGCGGGAATCCAGGAAATTTCCGAATTTGGTTATTTTTCTTGTCTGGATGCCGGCGTTCGCCGGCATGACGGTTTTTTTTCTGTGACTACAGCGCGTCCAGAAACGCGATCATCTTCTTGCGCATTGCTGCATCGGGCAAACGTCCGCGCCCGGCATTCAGATTGTCAACCATGTATTCGACCTTGTCGGTGCCTGGAATCACCGCGTTGACGGCGGTGTGGGCCAGCAGGTACTTGAGGAAAAACTGACCCCAGGT
>Ga0224505_10000338_pt1 | contig 32725 bp, 25 predicted proteins | sample SF_Jan12_sed_USG_FD_169102 | JGI IMG/M metagenome (GOLD analysis project Ga0224505, IMG submission 169102) | Sediment microbial communities from San Francisco Bay, California, United States - SF_Jan12_sed_USGS_4_1 | ecosystem: Environmental > Aquatic > Marine > Sediment | place: USA: California... | reverse complement strand
CTGAACAGCCAGTAGCCGCTGCCGGCCAGCAGCAGCGCAACGAGCAATGACAGCCATGGGCGTCGATAGAGGAATTGCAGCCGTTTGCGCTTGCCCGGCGGCGCAATCGGCGCGGCGAACGTGGCGGGTGCTTTTTCTGGCAGTATCATTTGCAGCCCTTCATGCTTGGGATAATGTCCTGGCGATGGTAGCCACCAGTTCCACGGGACTACACTAGCAGGATCGCTGCAAGTCGCCTATTTGATTGACATTTCTCCAGATAAGTTGCGTCGTAATTATCACGCCGCGCAGCCGAAAAACCGCGCCTTACTCGGCGTGGCCGTGCTCCGGGTCGTCGCGATGTTGTTCGTAATGCTGCCGCAGCAGATCCTTGCCGTAATCATTGCCATTCGGCGTGCGCACGATGGAATGCACATGGTCGCGCGGCGTGTAGCGGGCGAATTCCGGACCGCGCAGTGCGATCGGGTTCTGGTGGTCGAACTCGATCAGCACCACCGGGCTCTGGATGCGGTAGTAGAAAATTGCATCCTCGCTGGTGTCGCCAAGCCAGGCGAACCAGGTGTCCTCCAGGTGATCGAGAATTTCCTGCATGCGAATGCCGGCGTGTGCGTCACGCATATTGCCGATATGCGTGCCGATCAGGTCGATCAGCTGTTCGCGCTGCGCCGGCGTAAGCTCACCCGAACGGATCCCGGCGTAGGGAACGATGACATTGTCGCTGTACGCCTGCGTAAGAATACTGTTGCCACTTTTGGTGCCGATGACCGCGCTTTGCAGCTGTTCCGTGCTCAGAGTGCGTACGAACTGCAGTCCCTTGTCCTGCTCGGTTTGCAGTACGCGCGTTCCGGCGTAAGGGCCGGCGTCCGCGAATACGGGTTCCGAACCAAGGAAAGTCGGCGTCATGACAACCTGGTCGCCCAGCACAAAATAATTGACGATCAGGTGATGCCCTTCGAGCTGCCAACCCCAGGGTTGCGACACGGACGGCGTGCCCATGATCGCCAGCCAGTACAATTTCTCGCCATATTCATCGTGCTTATCGGTCAGCCAGGCGAGGTGCCCGTTCAGGCGCATGATGTCGCGCGTGGTTTGCAGTCCGCGTGCACTCAGGGCGGCAGCCAGCAGATCGATAGCGGCCGCCGTCTGCGCCTCGTCCAGGTCCTGGAAAGAGACTCCCTGCCGCGGCGCGCGATGGATATTGGACCATTCGCGCCACTGCTCGCTGGCCAGCGCAAACGAGATCTGCTGGCGCTGGTTTGCGTCGAGGCTTGCCAGCAATTGCTCTGCGGCATCGACCACGGGCTTGGTACTCACCCCGGTTGAGGCAATCGGGAACAGGTCCGGCACGACTTTGCCGTCGGCGGTAACACCGACGAACGGGCCCGGTTCTGATGAATTCAGGCTTCCTGGAACGGCGTCGCGCTGTTGTGCAAGCAAAGCTGCAGCGCCGGTCAGGGCGAGGAGCACTATCAGTAATCGCGAAATGGTCATGATCGTTTCCAGGTCTGTCGGTTGGGTGGGGCTCGACGATACGCCAATGTTGGCCGCCGATGGGCTTCAAGCCGGTTTCCATCGTATACTGTGTACAATCGGTCAGGGGGGGGGCATAATGCTTAACCGTCGTCAATTTGCAATAGGCGCCGGCGCGAGTGCGGCAGCTGGCACGGCCGCGCTGGGGTCAATTGCGCTGGCGGTGGCGCCCACCCGGGCCAGCGCGGCTACCGCTAAAGCGCTGGCCAGCGACCCGCCCGCGTCGACCAGGCAACTCGCGCGCTGGATCGTCAGTACGGTATGGCAGGACGTGCCACGGACTGCGCGTGACGAGGCGCTGCGATCGATTTTCAATTGGGTCGGCTGTTGCCTGGGTGGCGCCCGGCAAACGACGACCGATCGTGCGCTGGCCGCACTTGCTGAATTTTCCGGGCCTGCCGAAGCGACGGTGCTGGGTCGCGTCGAGCGCCTCGATATTCTGCACGCGGCGCTGATGAATGGCATCAGCTCACATGTTCTCGACTACGACGACACCCACCTTGCAACGATCATTCACCCGGCAGGTCCGGTTGCGGCGTCGATACTCGCCCTCGGCCAGCGCCTGGGCACCAGTGGCGAGGAGTTTTTGCACGCCTTCATACTTGGTGTGGAAGCCGAATGCCGTATCGGTCTTGCGGTATATCCCTCGCACTACGAACGTGGTTTTCACATTACTGGCACGGCCGGCGTGTTCGGCAGTGCAGTAGCCGCCGGCAAGCTGCTGCAGTTGAATGAACAACAAATGATCTGGGCACTGGGCATAGCCGCAACCCAGGCAGCCGGCCTCAAGGAAATGTTCGGTACCATGTGCAAGGCCCTGCATCCCGGCAATGCCGCCCAGAACGGGCTCAAAGCAGCCCTGCTCGCAGCAAAAAATTACACCAGCTCGGATATTGCGCTCGAAGCACCGGAGGGTTTTCTGTTCAGCTACTCGGACGAGCAGGACTTCGCACAGATAACGGATGGCCTTGGCGGTCGCTGGGAAATCGAAAAAAATACCTACAAGCCGTTTTCCTGTGGCATCGTCACCCACCCGATTATCGACGGCTGCCTGCAATTGCGCAGCGAATACGCGCTGCGTCCGGAGATGATTTCGCGAGTGTCGTTGCGTGTCAATCCGCTGGTCATCAAGCTGACGGGCAAAAAGACGCCACAGACCGGCCTCGAAGCCAAGTTCAGCATTTTTTATATAAGTGCTGCGGCCCTCGTGCACGGTGCGGCTGGGCCCAATCAGTTCACTGATGCGGCGGTGCGCGAAGCGATAACGGTTGCTCTCAGGGACAGGGTCGAGGCTACTGTCGACGCTGCTGTCAGTGAAGAGGAGGCATTCGTGACCATTACCCTGAACGATGGCAGGGTGCTGGAAAAGCACATCGAACACGCAATCGGCAGCGTGCAACGGCCGCTGACCAAAGCGCAGCTTGAATTCAAATTTTCCGACCAGGCAGCTACTGCCTTACCGGCCACGCAAGTCGACAGGGTGATGGCACTGTGCTGGCATCTCGAACACCTGGCCACGATCAATGAAATCGCGGTGGCGACAGTCCCAGACGCGCTGGGCTGAAGAGTGCAACGGCGATGCCGAAACTATCACTGAGGGAGAGCGAAGTATGAGTTCACGATGCGGCTGGAAGATGACGCGTTCGTTGGCGCTGCAAGTGATTTTGCTGGCAGCAATCCTGGCGGCATGCGACAAGGCTCCGGACGCGACGCCGGAGGTTGCACCTGTTAATGAGGTGGTCTATAGCGGCGCGCGGCTGATCGTCGGCGATGGCAGTGTCATCGACGATGCGGAGTTCAGCGTCGATCATGGCCAGATCGTGGCAGTCGGCCCCGCCGGCGCAAACACTGCAGCGCAAGGTGCGAGGCGCGTGGATCTAAGCGGCAAGACCGTAATGCCTGCGATAGTTGATGCGCACGTGCATCTGAATACGGCGCGCGCCGCGCTCATTGATGATCTCGAGCATCGCGCCTGGTTCGGCGTTGGTGCGGCCATGAGCATGGGCTCGGATGTAGTCGACGAACCGCTCGCCCTGCGTGCCGAAGTGTTGCCGAATGCGGCGCGCTTTCGCTCGGCTGGCACCGGCATAACGCGCCCCGAGCCGGGACGTCGCGAAGTCCATTGGGTAAATACAGTGGAGGAAGCGCGCCAGGCGGTGCGCACGGAAGCGGCGCGCAATGTCGACCTGGTCAAGATCTGGGTAGACGATCGCGACGGCCAGTACGAAAAAATGACTGCCGAGTTGTACACAGCCGTTATCGACGAGGCGCGCGCAAATAATTTGCGGGTCGCAGCACACATCTTCGACCTCGACGATGCCAAGGGCCTGGTTCAGGCAGGTGTCGATATCCTGGCGCACGGTGTGCGCGACCAGGACATTGACGATGAGTTTCTGGCGCTGGTTGCCGCGCGCCCGGGCCTGGTGTTGACGCCGAACCTGCCGAGTCGTGGTGTACCGACAGACATGAGCTGGGCGGCTGGCGGCGTCAGCGCCGCGACACTGGCAACCCTGCAAGCGGCGCAGCCCGATCCCGAGGCAGCGGCTTTCTTCGCGATCCAGGCGCGCAACCTGGCGCGCCTCAGTGCAGCGGGAATGACCATCGCGCTCGCGTCCGATGGTAACAACGCCTGGGCACCGCACGTGGAAATGGAAGACATGGTCGCCGCGGGCATGTCGCCGGCGGGCGTCATCGTCGCGGCGACGCGCAATTCGGCCGCAGTCATGCAGCTCGCGGATGCCGGTACCATCGAGGTCGGCAAGAGCGCGGACTTTGTTGTACTCGACGGCAATCCGCTCGACGACATAACGAACACGCGACGCATAGCGGCTGTCTATCTGCGCGGTAAGGAAGTCGATCGTGCCGGCTTGCAGCAGAAATGGAGTGCTGCTGAGCAGCAGGTTGAACTGCGCATCATTACATCCGGTGGTTTCGCCGCGGCGTATGACGTCATTGCGCCTGCATTCGCAGAACGCACTGGCATGCGGCTTGAAATCGAGAATGGTGCATCGTCCGGCGGCGCCGATACGTCGATTCCGGTGCGCCTGGCGCGTGGCGAACAGTTCGACATCATCATTCTTGCTGACTACGCGATGGACAGTCTGATCGAGGCGGGCCAGGTAGACGGTGCCACGCGCCGCGACATCGCACTGTCAAAAATCGGCATGGCAGTACGTGCCGGCGCGCCCAAACCGGATATCAGTACGCCGCAGGCCTTCATTGCGACACTGCGCAACGCAGCAAGTATTGGTTATTCCGCGAGCGCCAGCGGGACCTACCTGTCGACCGAGCTTTTTCCACGGCTCGGGCTGTGGGAAGAACTCGAGCCCAAGAGTCGGCGCATAGTCGGCGACCGGGTCGGCAGCATCGTCGCACGCGGCGACGTTGAAATAGGCTTCCAGCAGGTGAGTGAACTCCTGCCGATCGAGGGCACCGATTTTGTTGCGCCGATTCCGGAAGAGTTCCAGAAGGTCACGGTCTATGCCGCCGGCATCACGCCCGGTTCGCAACATCGCGCCGAAGCAGGGTTGCTACTGGCCTATTTTGTCTCGCCGGACGTTGCGCAAACTGTCGCTGCAACCGGTTTGGTACCGCTGACGACGTCGCACTGAACGGTTGCCGAGCGTGCGACGCCGTGCTCTTGGAATTCTCATCCTGCTCGTGGCGGTTGCCGCGCAGCCATCGCTGGCCGCCGATGATTACCCGAGTCGACCGGTCACCTTAGTGGTCGGTTTTGGCATCGGCGGCAGCGCGGACCGAATGGCGCGGGTGATGGCAAGCTATATCGGCGCGGCACTCGGCCAGCCGGTGCAGGTCATCAACAAGCGCGGCGCCGGTACCTTGCTGGCGGCCAACTACGTACTCGAGCAAGAGGATGATGGCTACACGGTATTTGCCTCGAGTTTTTCGCCCTACCTGCTGAATACCATTCTCGAGGGCAATGCCGATTACTCCATTGACGACTTTGCCTATATAAACTTCCAGTGGTTCGACGAGGATCTGATTGCCGTAAACAAAGACAGTGACTACCAAACCTTGCCGCAGTTGCTGGATGCGATTCGTCGCTCGCCGAAAACGGTGCGTGCCTCCGTGGTACGTGGTTCGAGCGGTCACCTCATGGCGAGGTTGTTGCTCGAAGTCAGCGGCATCCCGCAGCAAAACCTGAACCTGGTTACCTATAACGAGGGCGGACTGCCGCGTGCGGCGGTCGCAGGGCACGTCGTCGATTTCATCGTTATCAGCGGCGAAGGCTCGGAAAGCATTCGCGAGTACGTCAAGCCACTCGCTATCGTCAGTCGCCAGCGCAGCCCGGACTGGGATGCACCGATACTGTCGGATGCGCTGGCCACAACCGGCATCGTGGTACCGAACTTGCCGGGTTCGGTACGCGGCTTCGCGACCAGCGCGGAATTCCGGCGGCGCTACCCGGAGCGATTCGCGATACTCACCGCAGCCATCAAGACTGCCCTGGAAAACGAAGAGCTGATAGCAATACTCGACGGCGCCAGGATCGGGCGACGCTGGATTGGTCCCGATGAGGCCGACACCACGATGCGCGAGTCGTTCGAGATCTTCAAAGACTATTCCTTCCTGCTGCAGAACCAGAATTGACATGAACCAGAGACCGCTGCAGTTGGCCGGGAACCGGATGGCAGATCTGCTGGTGTTGCTGCTGCTACTGGGCCTGGTTGCGATGTATGGCATCGACGCCGTACGAGCATCAACGCACATATTGAACCTGATTCTGGTCCTGCCGGTGATGATCGTGATCGCGGTGCTGTGTGCGGCGCAATTCGTCATTGACCTTAAAGATTTCCGGCAGGCGCCTCCACCACGCGAACCTGTTAGGCAGGTTTTGCCGGTCATGCTGCTGTTCGCGGCTTATGTGTTGTCGCTGCAATGGCTTGGCTTCGACGTCGGCACCTTCGCTTTCCTGTGCATATTCCTATGGTTGCACGGCGAACGCCGCCTGCGCTGGCTGCTGGCCTACTCGATCTGTTTTGCGGCGGTCACGACCCTGCTGTTCGCTTACATGCTGCCGTATCCAATGCCTATGCTGATTTTTGACACGGCTTATTAGGAGCCCCGGTTGATCGACCTGCACGCATTACACGCCGCATTCGGCATGCTGTTTTCCAGCGGCACGCCATGGTTGATCGTGGTTCCGGGCATCGTCATCGGGCTGGTCTTCGGTGCGATTCCCGGTCTGCAGATTTCGATGGCCATGGCTGTGTTCCTGCCGATGACGCTGTACATGGATTTCATGCATGCGATGCTGTTTCTGACCGCGATTTTTACCGGTGGCAGTTTTGGCGGTGCGATCCCGGCAATACTGATGAATATTCCGGGCACGTCCACCTGTATCGCGACGGCATTCGACGGCTATCCGATGGCGCGCAAAGGCGAGCACAACACAGCACTGGGTATCGCGTTGGGGGCATCCTGTCTCGGCGAGCTGTTCGGCTACCTGTTGTTGTTCATGTTGATTAGTACTGTTTCGGAACTCGTGCTGCACGTCGGACCGGCGGAGATGACGGTGGTCATTATCTGGGGAATTACTTTGATCGGAAGCCTCAGCAGCGGCAATCTCCTCAAAGGCCTGATCTCTGGCCTGATCGGTATCCTGATCAGTACCATAGGCTACGGCGAAGCCGGTGTCGCACGCGGCACTTTTGGCAGTGCCTACCTGCTGGACGGGGTGCCCGCTGTGCCTGCGATGATCGGCATGTTCGCGGCATCGGAGCTGTTCCGCCTGGCACGGTCCGATTTCCTCATCGCGGACAGTGAAAAGCGTGTTGTCAGTATGCGCCAAATCCTGGCGGGACTTCGCAGGACGCTGAGCTATCCGATCGTAGTGTTGCGCGGCAGCCTGATCGGCGTTTTCGTCGGCGCCGTACCTGGCGTAGGTTCGTCGGTATCCAACCTGCTGTCATACATGGTGACGCAGCGCCGCGACAAACATCCGGAATCATATGGTCAGGGAAACCCGAAGGGCGTCGTTGCGTCGGAGTCGGCCAACAGCTCCTCGGAAGGCGGATCGATGGCGACCCTGCTGGCACTCGGTATCCCGGGTGGTGGCGCGACCGCGGTCATGCTGGCCGCGTTCGCGATGCACAACATCACGGGTGGCCCACAATTCATTCGTGAGCAAACCGATGTTGTATACGCGATCATTATTGCCAATTTCAGCCAGGCGTTCTTATTGATCGGCCTTGGCCTGGTTTGCATTCCTTTGCTCGCAAACGTCGTCAAGGTACCGATGAACTACCTGGTGCCCTCGGTACTGGCGATGGCCGTGTTCGGTGCATTCGGACTGACCGGCGACCTCTCCGGCCCGCTAACCGTGCTGATCTTCTCCCTGCTCGGCTGGCTGTTCAAACGCTTTGATTATTCAGTGCCGGCTGCAGTAATCGGCATCTTGCTGGGCAGTATGGCGGAGGACCAGGTGATCTACCTGTACCAGATCAGCGGCGGCCAATGGACTTATATTCTGGAACGGCCTGTCGCGATCATCATCCTGCTGCTGCTCGTGGCCTCCCTGTTCGGCAACAAATTGCTGCGGTTGTTGCAACGCAAGATCAGCGTTTGATTTTCGGCCTTGAATTCCTGACGCTCGCGCTGCTGGTCGCCGCCGCGTTCCTGACCGGCGTGCTGCACGGTGCGACCGGCATGGCAGGCGGCATCGTGATGGCGTCGATTCTCGCGCATTTCGTCGGTATCAAGGTTGCGGTGCCGGTGATGACGGTCGCCCTGATTTTCAGCCACCTGAGTCGTATCCTGATGTACGCGAAGGAAACCGACTGGTCGATTGCCGGGCGAGTGTTGCTGTTCGGCTGTCCGACCATCGTGCTCGGCGCGCTGGTTTTCGGCAGGATCAGCGCGACGACGGTTGCGATTGTATTTGCGGCATTCCTCTGTATCTCTTTCCCGGTTAAATACTGGGCCAGGCACTACCAGCTTACGACCGGGCCGAAATTGCTGGCGGGTGCCAGCATGATCTGGGGCATGCTGGCCGGCAATGTTATCGGCCCCGGCTTTTTTCTTGCGCCATTTCTGCTCGGTACCGGCATGAACCGGCTGACATTTGTTGGTACGCTCGCTACCGTGACCCTGGTGATGAACGTATTGAAACTGGGCGTGTTCGGAGCTACCGACCTGATGCATCAAGAGACGTTTGCCCTTGGCACGATCATTGGCATCCTGTCGATGCCTGGAAACTGGGTTGGGCGACACATCCTGCAGCGCGTGCGTGACAGCGACCACCGGCCGGCGATCGACCTGATGACATTGATGCTGATCGCCAACTTCATTTATCTCGCGACCAGGACCGCCTGAGCGAATTCACAGGAGACCTTAAATGGCCGATGCAAGTTTGACGCGCCGTGAGATCCTCGCCGCAATACCGGCGCTGGGCTTGCCGGCGATTTTGCCGGCAGTGGCATTCGCGGACGAGGCGATGCCGATGCGCCGCATTCCGGGCAGCAATGAGTCACTGGCAATCATCGGCCTCGGCTCAAGCAAGCCCGTTGACCAGATTGCAGAACGCGGTGCAGAACCGCTCGCCAGTGTGTTGCGTGCCCTGGTTGCCAGCGGCGGCAATGTTGTCGATACCTGGCCGCGCAATGCAGACAACGACGCCGCGTTCGGCACGATCATCGAGCAGCCGGACCTGCGCGATGCACTGTTTGTGGCGAGCAAGATCGATCGCACCGGCAGGGAAGAAGGAATTCGACAGTTTGAAGATACCTTGCGCCATTACCGGCGTGACCGCATCGACCTGCTGCAGGTCTTCAGCCTCACTGACCTCGATACGCAATGGAGAAACCTGCAGGACTTCCGTGAACAGGGCCGCGTGCGCTACCTCGGGGTTACCGTTTCAACGAGCCGCCTTTACGATGCGCTGACGCAATTTTTGCGCAGAGAAAAACCGGATTTCGTGCAGGTCAATTACTCGATCAGTGAGCGCGAGGCGGAACAGCGCATGCTGCCGCTACTGCAGGACAACGGCGTTGCAGTGATCATCAACCGGCCATTCATGAATGGCGCGCTGTTTGAAAAACTTGCACACCGGCAGTTGCCAGCCTGGGCGGCTGAGTTTGATTGCACGAGCTGGGCCGAATTTTCACTTAAATACATCCTGCCGCACGCGGCGATAACCTGCGTGCTTACCGAGACCAGCAACCCCGAGCACATGCGGGAAAACGCCGGCGCGGCGCTCGGTCTCATGCCTGACCAGGCACAGCGCCGGGCGATGGCGGAGCTCATCGACAGCCTGTAAGCCGCGCCGCTACGCCATTGGCGGCCAGCTTCCAAAGATCATCGATATTGTATACATTATACAATCCTTGGGTTCATGGTGATCGCTGCGGCTATGCGATCTGAATAGCGAGTTTGAGAGGGGGAAAGACAATGAAAAAGCTGCTGCCACTGGTCCTGATTATTCTTACCGCTGCCTGCGAACGATCTGCACCGGTCGGGTCAACGGCGCCGGCGACCTCGCCGACCGGGGGGGCCGCGTCGGCATCCGGCTATGACGCTGTGCACCCGCCGATAGTTGAGGTCGCGGGCGGCAAGTTGCGCGGCTTCATGAACAACGGCACCTTCGCGTTTCTCGGGATTCAGTACGCCACGGCGGCGAGATTCGAAGCGCCGCAGCCGGTACCGGCCTGGGATGGCGTCAAGGACGCACAGGCCTATGGGGCCATCTGTCCAATTCCGGAGCAGACGGCAGTCGGCACGGACGAGTTTGTCTGGCCGCATCGTTACTGGATCCAGAACGAGAACTGCCAGTTCCTGAATCTCTGGACGCAGCAGCTCGATGCCGCGGCAAAGAAACCGATCATGGTGTTCCTGCATGGTGGCGGTTTCACCAACGGCTCGTCGATCGAGGCCTTCGCCTATGACGGCAAGAACCTGAGTGAGTTTGGCGACGTTGTGGTGGTGACACTTAATCACCGCCTGAACGTGCTCGGCTCGCTGAATCTCTCTGCCTACGGCGACGAATTTGAAAAGACCGGCAACATGGGCATGGCCGACATCGAAGCGGCGTTGCGCTGGTTGCATGACAACGCCGAGACATTTGGCGGCGATCCGGACAATGTCACCATCTTTGGCCAGTCCGGCGGCTCGGGCAAGGTCGTGCACCTGATGCACATGCCATCGGCCGAAGGCCTGTTTCACCGGGGCATCGCCGAGAGCAGCGGCAGCTTCGCGTACCTCACCGCAGAGGAGTCCGCCAGGATTGCCGCCCTGACGCTGCAGGAGCTGGGCCTTGATGCAAGCCAGGCCGAGGTGCTGAAAACGATCCCCTACCCGGAGTTGCTGCGTGCAGCCACCGCGGCCCTGCAGCAGGTTAACGCCGAGGTGCCGGAGCGAAACCTCAACTGGCGGCCGGTGCTGGACGGCAACTATATAGAGTCTGAATACAGCGAATTCTCGCGCGAGATGCCATTTATTGTCGGCACCAATTTCAGCGAACGCACGAGCACCTTTGTTCTCGGTGACGGGCGCAAGAATGAATGGACTGAAGACGAGACCCGCGCCAATCTCGCGGCACGTTTCGGTGCGGAGAACCTCGACGAATTACTTGCAGAATTCAAGGCACTCTTCCCGCACAAGAAACCGGCAGATGCCTACTTTTTTGATGCGCGCTATCGCGTCACGGTAAGGGAATCACTGGATCTGCGCCTGAGCCAAAGTAGCGGTCCTGTTTACAACTACCTGTTTGCCTATGAAGCGCCTGCCAACGGCGGCATTATGCCGTTTCACTGCGCGGAACTGATTTACGTCTTCCACAACGTCGACATGCCCGAGATAAAAATTGCGACCGGGGCCGATGCCAGCACGTATGCCATGCAGGATACCGCCGCGCAGGCCTGGGTCAATTTCGCCCGCACCGGTAATCCGAGCGTCGATGGTGCCGAATGGCGCCCCTATACCAAAGAGGGCCACGGCACCATGGTACTGGATGTACACAGCGAGTGGAGCGAGCTCGACGACCGCAGACTGGTTGAGCTGACAACATTGTAGAAACGCAATTCACTCCCCGGAGAGGGTCATGACAAAAACAACTATGAAAGCATTCGCCTGGTTAACGACCGCAGCTATGTCTATTGCGTTTGCAGGCATCGCGCAGGCTGGCCCACTGAAAGTGGGTGCCGCGCGCATCGATATCACCTCGATGGGCTATCCGGACGGCAACATGCCGGAGCGCAAATACGGACATGAATGGCTCTATGTCAGGGCGATCGTGCTCGACAACGGCGAGAGCAAGGCGGTGCTCATCGGAGCCGATCTCGGCGGCATTCGTCCGGACTCGGTTTACCAGGAATCTTCTGCGGCGATTGCGCGTGAGCTGAATATTCCGGTCGCAAACATTGTCATGTCGGGAACACACACGCACAGTGATCCCCGCGAGAACCGAGATGAGGCCCAGATGTATGCGGCCATCGTGGAGGCGGCGCGCGCCGCGAGTGCCAACATGCAAGCGGCACGCGTTGGCTTTGGCGAGGGCAAGGTCTACCTGAACGTGAATCGCGATCTGTACAGCGAGGAAACCGGCGACTGGACCCAGGCGCCGAATCCGGACGGGCCTTCTGACAAGACCCTGGCGGTGCTGGCGTTCTACGATATGCAGGGCAGGCCTATCGCAGGCTATATGAACTATGCCATGCACCCGGTGAATGGCTATTTATCGGGATTCATAAGTGGTGACTTTGCCGGCGCTGCGTCGCGCCATATCGAAGACGCCTTTGGCAATGGCATGGTAATGGCGTTCACGCAAGGCGCCTCCGGTGACCAGAACCCGTTGTACCTGCGCAGCAGCACCAATGTCATGGCGGCTGCGATTGGTGTGCCAATTACCGGTTTCGACATGACGCGTGAAGCGATTGAAACACCGCTTCGCGAAGGACTGGTTCCGCGAGGCGAAAACGATGCCACAATGCACGAGGCGTTGAAACGGTCAATGGATGCGCAGGGCCAGATCCTGGGCGAGGAAGCAATTCGCGTCATGACGCAAATGGATCATCTGGCCGGTGACGTCACAATTGCTGGCCAGGCAACAACCCTGACTTGCCCGGGCCGGGATCGCACCAACAGCGATGCGGGCAGGGCAGGCACCCAGGCAGTCTACCAGGACGGTCCGGACGTCAATTTGCGCCTCGGCGTGCTGGCCATAAATGAGATCGCGATCGCCTCAGTGAATGCCGAGATCTACAACCTGATCGCGCAGCAGTTGAAAGCGGCATCGCCGCTCAGCAATACGATGCTGGTAACGGTGGCCAATGGCCGCGCGAACTCCGGCTACGTTCCGACCGACGATGCTTATGCACGCCGAACCTTCCAGGTATTGGGATCACGACTCAAGCCCGGTTGCGCGCAAAGCGGAATCGTGAATACCGTTACCGACATGATTTACGACTACGTCGATTGAATTTTACAAGCGGCAAGGGGAATTCGCAGTGAACAGTCAACGCCCGGCATTTTTGTTAACCGCTTTCCTGTTGGCAGCCATTACCGCGCCAGGCGCTCTTGCGCAGTCAGGGCAGGATGGCCTGCGTGTCGCAGCGACGCGCGTGGACATAACACATGGCACAGAAGATGTCCGGCCGTCCGCGGTCGAATACGAACATGAGCGCCTTTATCTGCGCGCCATCGTCATCGACAATGGCGCCAGCCGTGCTGTCCTGATCGGTGCAGACCTTGGCGGTATCGCCGATGAGGTCTGGGATGACGCCAGCAAACGGATTGCGGCGAAGCTGAATATTCCGGTCGCAAATATCATCATTTCATCGACGCATACGCACAGCGATACACCGGCGAGCGAAACGCCGGGGCCCGGCGTCGCTCGCTTTGGTACCGACTTCGTCGCCGATGTCGCGCTACAGGCGGTAACGGACGCGATGCAGCGGCTTGAGCCGGCTCTCATGGGCTACTCTACCGGTGAGGCGTACCTGAATGTCAATCGGGATGCGGTCAACCCGGACACGCATCTATGGACGCAGGCGACGAACCTTGATGGTTCATCTGACAAGACGGTTGCAGTAGTGTCTTTTGTCCGGCCGGATGGCACGCCGGTCGCTGCGTACGTCAACTACGCCATGCATCCGGTGTCGGGCTACCTGGCCGGGTTCCAGTCCGGTGACTTTGCCGGCGCCACCAGCCGCTACGTTGAACAGGCTTTCGGTGATCGCATGGTCACAGTTTTCAGCCAGGGTGCCTCCGGCGACCAAAACCCGCGCTGGCTCAGAACCGGCACCAACGCCATGGCGTCCCGCAGTGGCGCAGCAATTACCGGTTACGAGATGGTGCGCGAAGATATTGAAGCGCCACTCAGAAGCCGGGCGGTTGCCGCGAAAGACATTGATCCCGAGATTAAACGCCAGCTGGCCGGCTACATGCAGGCGCAGGGCATTATCCTCGGCGAGGAAGTTATCCGGGTGATGAGCGATACCGAGCACAGTGCGGTGGCCGCGGAGATCTGGGGCAAGCAGACCATGCTCACCTGTCCGGGCCGTCGACGACTGGATAGCGGTCGTGAAGGCATGGCTGGCGAATACGAGGACGGCGATGACGTCGGCATACGGCTGGGCGTGCTGGCAATTGGTGACATCGCCTTCGGTACTGCGGCCGGCGAGATCTACAGCAAGATCGGCCTGCGTGTGAAGCAGGAGTCGCCTTTGTCAAAAACCCTGTTGGTAACGCTTGCGAATGGCCGGGGTACCACTGGCTACGTTCCGGACGACGAGTCCTTCGGTCACCGCACCTTCCAGGTGCTGGGCACGAGGCTCAAACCAGGTTGCGCGGAAAGTGGTATCGCCAGTGCAATCGCCAGCCTGCTGGGCGAATACCTGGCGCAATAGACCAGCTCAGAAACCGTCGGGACGAACCCAGAAGCTTTCTTCCCAATATTCGCCCGGCGGTATTGACTGCAGCTCATCGTACAGTCCCTTGTGCGCCAGGTTCATCGAGTTGGTGATGCCGACCATCGGCTCAAAAGCGACAAAACCGCGGTCGTCCGGAACCGGACCGGAATCGGTGGCGCTCAGCGGGATGTCCGGGCCGACACTTACAGGCGGGGGTGGCTCAGCCTGGGGATTGCCGCCTTGTGGCGGCGAGCCGGGCGGACGCGGCGCCGTGGAGTAGACCAGCATGGTCTTGTATTTCGGTCCGACAGTGACGGCGAGCGACTGCTTCTTGCCGCGCACGGTGAAGGTGGCGCGGCCCTGTGCATCCCTTTCCAGATCACTGAACACATCATCGATATCGCGCGTGGCAAAGTCTTTTAGCGCGACAGCTCTCGGGTCCCGGCCCCAGAATTTTTCCGCCGCATCAGTTGCGCCCGTCGGTATCTTGGTCTCGCTGAGTATCCAGTGCGTGCTGGCCGGAACGTTCAGTGTCCAATCGTTGCGCACGGAATCGGTCAACTGGAAATACGGGTGATATCCGATTGCCAGCGGCATTGGCGCGGCACTCAAATTGTCGACACGTGTTCGCACTTCGAGCGCGCCGTCGGCTAATTTGTAGGTCATGGTGAGTGTGTGCGCAAACGGAAATTGCTGCATATATGCGGGAATGCGGTAGAAATCCAGCTGGCTGGTTACCCACGCGCCACTTGCATCGGAGCCTGTTTCAATTACTTTCCATGCGTTGGCGCCGGTGACGTAGCCGTGGATTGGAATGGGCGATCGGATGTTGCCCAGTTCCAGGTCGAAGTTGTACTTGTTGCCGTTTGCATAGAATGCGGTTTCGTCAAGCCGGTTCGCGAACGGGGCAAGCAGGGGGATGCCATTCAATGCTGGTCGTGCACGCATTTCGTCGACTGAATTGATGCGCATGCGCAAGACGTTGTGGCCCTTAACAACGAACTCATAGGCATTACTGACGGGCGTAAGTACCGACACCGTCGTATTCGTGTGGGGGTCATGTAACTGCACAATATCGCCAGACGTAACGGCCGAATATCGTGCTTCGGCTGCCACGCTGATGCCTGGCAGCAACAGCACCGCGCAGCTGATAAGTTCAATCCTGAGTGAACGCATGCGTATCTCCTTTCCTGTAATTGCTTAATCCGGGCGGGCGCAAATTAAATTCGCACCACCCTTCCTTCGCTGCGGCTCTCGAATGCGGCATCAATTATCTGCATGACGCGAATTCCTTCTGCCGCCGTGACCGGTTCCGCGACATCCTGCTGTATTGACTTATACAAACCATCGTACAGCTGCAAATAGTTACCGCGGGGAGAAATAATACTGCGCACCCCGGCTTCGCCCGAATCATTGGTAAACAGGGTGCCTGCGGAGCTGTCCGGCTCTTTGCCATAGCCTGGATCAGCGGGCGTTATTCCGGCCAGTAACTGCGTTTCCTGGACGTCCGATCGGGTTTTGTGGAAGCTGCCGCGCGTGCCGAAAACGGTGTACTCAGGCAGCGGCTGTTTGTAGAAATAGCCGCCTTTGACGTGCACGCGCTTGTCCGTGTAAAGCAGCAAGATATCGAAATAATCATCGACCCGGGAATGCTGCCTCGTGATACCAATATCCGCAAACACACTGACCGGCATGCCGAATAGCAGCAAAGCCTGATCGATCACGTGGGCGCCGAGGTCCTTGACGATGCCGGCGCCCGGACCGGGTTGTTCCTTATGCGCCTTGACGCTCAACGCCGGGTTATAGCGGCAGAAGGCCAGGTTGGCCTCGACGACATCGCCAATAAGCCCCTGCTGCAGAACCTGGTAAACAGACTGAAAGTCGCTATCCCAGCGGCGGTTTTGATAGACCGCCAGCTTGCGCCGTTGGCGGCGCGCCAGGGCTGCCAACCTGACTGCCTCGTCCGCTGTGGTAGTGAATGCCTTTTCCACCAGCACATGCTTGCCATGCTCAAGTGCCTGGCGCGCATAGTCGAAGTGCGTTGCGGTCGGCGTGTTGACGACCACAAGCTCAATATCAGGATCGGACAGCAGCTGCTCGAAGCTGTCATAGCTGTTGGCCTGCGGATACAGGCCCTGCAATGATTTTGCGGAGCGTTCCCAGCAGCCGGCCAAGCTGAAACCCGCATGGAAATGCAGCAACGGCGCATGGAAAGCCCTGCCCGATAATCCAAACGACAGCAGGGCGGTGTTAATGACGTTCATGAATTTGGCACGCCCTGCGGAAACAACGCGGGGAACGCTCAGTCGTCAGCCATGGCGGGCAATGACATGAGGTATGCAGCGATCGCGAGCCGGTCCTCGCGACTAAGCCTGCTGGTGTTGTCGTCGATCACGTCGCCCATGGAGCTGCCGGCAAAGTCGCCGTCTGGCAGCATGCCGGCATCGAGAAAGTATTCGATATCACTTTTGGACCAGCGTCCGATACCGGCATCCGGGTGCGGCGTAATGTTCGGTATTTTTTCCTCGCCAAGGACGCTGCCAGCCATTTCCCTGTCAGCTTGCAACACGCCGGTCGAACTCCGCGGCGTATGGCATTCGCCACAGTGCCCGAGGTGCCGCACCAGGTAGGCGCCGCGATTCCACTCATCGCTTTGTGCTGCGTCCGGTTCGAACCTGCCCGGCTCGAAATTCAGCATCTGCCAGGCGCTGGCGGCCAATCGCGTGGAGACGTACCAGGAAAGATCATGCTCAAGGTTGGACTGACTTACGGGGGAGAGACTGAACAGATAGGCCTTGATTGCCAGCAGGTCTTCACGACTGGCGCCGGTGTACGCGGTATACGGGAAGGCCGGGAAATAGACTTCGCCATCCGGACTTTCGCCCTCCCAAAGGGCGCGCAGAAAGTCTTCCTCCGACCAGTCGCCAATACCGGTTGCCTTGTCCGGCGTAATGTTTGGTGAAATGAAGGTGCCGAAGGGCGTTTCCAGCTTGCGACCGCCAGCAAGCGGCACGGCACCCGCGACGTCCATCGTATGGCAGCTGATGCAGCCACCTGCGGCCGTCAGGTATTCGCCGCGGCGTACCAGGTCGTCCTGTGCGAATGCAGCAGCGGCCGCCAGCAGTGTGGCGGCCGTTACTACCCCTGTTCCGAGAGATTTATTCCTGCGCCACACGAAACTGGTCATGGCAGCCACGACAGCTGCCACCAACATCACGAAACGCGGCCGCTATAGCTTCCTTGTCGCCGCTCTCAGCGGCCGCCAGGAATACCGATGTCGCATTCGTGAGCTTGTCGATCGCGGCGGCAAACTCAGCCGGCTTTTCCCAAATCGCTGGCAGCGCCTCCGATTCGCCGACATTCGAACCCGCCGGGAATAACCGCGCCAGCTCACTGGCGCCGCTGGCCAGTCCGCGCGCGTGCGCAACCAGGTGACCGCCGTCCTCGACCTGTCCGCGCACTATCATCGACGCGGCGCCGGTATGTCCGCGTAAGCTGGTCATTACGTTGGTGCGGTACTGGGCTGCATCCTCGGCCGTGGTTTCCGCGAAGGCGTAAATCGATAGTGTTGTTGAAATCGCAACAACCAGGATGGCACCGATAGATTTTCTTGGCATGGATATTTTCCCTTGCATGCAATGTGAGAGTGAAGATAAGCAGATTGGCGGCCTACCAGTAAATGCCGTAAAGCAAAACCAAAATTGCGACGACGACGCTGGATCCGATCCAGTAGCCGGTTGAAGTACGGAACTCGACTTGCTTGAGATCAACCGCGCCGGGCTGTGGCCGCTTTTCAATCAGGCCGAGCACTACGATGACCGCACAGCAGGCGAGGAAAACGTACAGGACGCGATCCATGAACGGTATACCGGGCAGCAAAAATTTCATGCCGAGCGAAAGCAGGAAAGAGGCGAGCGCTGCGACCAGGGCGCCATTGCCGGTGGCGCGTTTCCAGAATACGCCGAGCACAAAAATTGCGCAGATACCGGGGGTGAAGAATCCCGTGAATTCCTGAATGTACTGGAATGCCTGCGGGAAATTTCCCAACAGCGGCTGGGCGACAAGTACGGCAATAATAAGTGCGATCAAACTTGCGGAGCGACCGACCAGCACGAGGTGGCCCTCGGTCTCTTCGCCACGATGCAGCGGACGGTAAACATCGAGCGTAAAGATTGTCGAGATCGAGTTCATCATCGAACCGAGCGAGGAAACGATGGCCGCAATCAGTGCGGCGAAAATCAACCCGCGGACGCCGACCGGTGCCAGCGCAATCAGGCTCGGATAAGCCGCGTCGGGCCTCGGTACCTCGAGGCCGGTCGCCGCATCCTGGGCGAGCACGAAAGCGGCAATTCCTGGAATGACGATAATCAGCGGCATCAGGAGCTTGAGGAAAGCAGCAAACACGATGCCCTTCTGTGCCTGGTCGAGGTCCTTTGCGGCCAAGGCACGCTGAATAATGTATTGGTTAAATCCCCAGTACGAGAGGTTCATCATCCACATGCCGCCAATCAGTACGCCGAGGCCCGGCAGGTTCATATACTCGGGATTGTCCTTCGACAGGATCATGTCGAATTTTTCCGGCGCCGCCTCCATGAGTATGCGAAAACCGGCGACGGCGCCGGTTGCATCGGCAACCTTGTCGAGCGCAATCCAGGCAATGAGCAGCCCGCCCAACACCAGCAGCGTGACCTGGATAATGTCAGTCAAGGCCACCGCCTTGAGGCCGCCATACAGCGAGTAGGCGACTGCGAAGGCAGCCAGGGCGATCAATCCCATCAACACCGGAAAGCCGGTCAATGTTGCGATGGCCGTTGCACCGAGCCAAAGCACCGCCGTCAGGTTAACGAAAGTGTATAAGCCCAGCCAGAACAGGCTCATCACAAATTTCACACGAGTGTCGTAGCGCCGTTCGAGAAACTCCGGCATCGTGTAAATTTGCTGCTTGATAAATACCGGCAAAAAATACTTGCCCACCAGCAGCAATGTCGCAGCTGCCATCCATTCATAAGACGCGATAGCAAGCCCGACAACAAATCCGGAGCCCGACATGCCAATGATCTGTTCCGCGGAAATATTTGCTGCGATTAGCGACGCGCCGACCGCCCACCATGGCAACATCTTGCCTGCCAGAAAGTAGTCTTCAGTGTCCTTGGTGTGACCTGCTTTCTCGCGCGACACGTAAGTGGCGATGGCGATAAGCGCCACCGCGTACGCCGCGACGATTGCGAAATCGATCGTTGCAAGATTCATTTTTTAGGTTCCGCGGCTAACTGAGGTGTTCGTTGAAGAACGCGACTGTGCGCTCCCATGCAAGATCGGCTGCTTCTGCGTTGTAGCGCGGCGTCGAATTATTGTGAAAGCCATGCAGCGTGCCCGGGTAGGTGTACATCTGGTAGTTCACACCATTGGCCTTCAGTGCTGCCTCATAGCCTTCCCGCGAGGCGTTGACGCGTTCATCGTCTTCAGCATACTGAATCATCATCGCCGCACGGATCTTGTTGACCTCGGCGCTGTCCGGGGCGCCACCGTAAAAAGGTACGCCAGCCTGCAGTTCAGGGCCGAGCGCGACCGCAAGATAATTGGTGGTGGCGCCGCCCCAGCAAAAGCCCGTTGCGCCAAGTTTGCCGTTCGAGTGTTCATGCGCCTTGAGATAGCGTGCGCTGTTTACCATGTCCTGCCGCAACTTGGCCTGGTCGAGTGTCGCCTGCATGGCGCGCCCATCGTCGTCATTGCCGGGGTAGCCGCCGATCGGGAACAGGCCATCAGGCGCCAGGGCGAGAAAACCGGCAACCGCTGCACGGCGCGCAACATCTTCGATGTGCGGATTCAGGCCGCGGTTCTCGTGAATGACCAGTACGGCCGGAAACGGTCCGTCGCCGGCAGGCTTGACCAGGTAGCCTCGCATCTGACCCGAGGTGCCGCCCGGTGACGGGTAATTGACGTAGGTGCCCTTGATCCGCTCATCGGTGAAGGAGATAAGCTGCGCTTCAGCGTAGTTGGGCAGCAGGGCCTCGGCCAGCGTTAACGCAGAAATGCCACCGACAGTGATCGCCGCGGCCCGCTCGAAGAATTGCCGGCGCGTTATATGGCCGTGGCAGTATTCGTCGTAGAGGTGGTAGACGCGTTTGTCGACGTTATGATTCTGCATGGCGCTCGGCCTCCAGGATTGTATTGACGGCCAACCCCGCTCAGGTTGACTCTGATGAAAGTGCATATAATATACCAACAAATTCAATAAACCAAAGCGTCGCAGCGACTTCATCCGCCAGGTACTCGCCCGGCTCAGAGCAGCAAGCGGGCTGCGTTTGCCTGTTTTGCTGGCTGCTCGCGTACGGAGCGGCGAAATCCGCATCGGGCTAATACGGCGGCGTACCATATATATGAATGAAGATCGGATGACTGATGCGGCGACCACAGCAGGGTCACGGGAGATTGCAACAACATGAAAATTGACCTGTCCGGCAAGTTAGCGGTGATTACAGGCGGCAGTCGAGGCCTGGGTGAGGCCATGGCTATAAGCCTGTCGGCGGCCGGCGCATCGCTCGCGCTGGTCGCCCGCGATAAAAACAGGTTGGCTGCGGTGCGGGACAAACTCATAGCATCTGGCGGGCAGGCCGCCTGTTTCGCCGGCGACGTCACCGATGAGAAACAGGTAGCGCGGATTGCGGCAGAAGTTAACGAACAGATGGGCGCACCGCAGATCCTCATCAATAACGCGGGTACCAATGTGCGCAAGCACCTGGTCGATCTGAGCAAGGCCGAGTTTCAAAGCGTAATCGACTCCAGCCTGACCGCTACCTTCCTGGTCAGCCGTGCATTCGTGCCCGGCATGCTCGGCAGGAGCTATGGCCGCATTATCAATATGACCTCGATGCTGAGCCATGTGTCATTGCCCGGGCGCACGCCCTATTCATCGGCCAAGACAGCCTTGCTCGGTTTCACGCGTGCTCTGGCACTGGAGCTGGCCGCGGAAGGTGTGACCGTGAATGGCATCAGCCCAGGCCCATTCGGCACAGAAATGAATCACGCCGTGATGCACGATCCGCAAGCCAACGCCCAGTTTCTCGCGAACCTGCCGGTAGGACGCTGGGGCCGGGTTGAGGAGATAGGTGCTCTGGCTTGCTTCCTCTGCTCGGAGACAGCAGGCTTCATTACAGGGACCGACATCGTTATCGATGGCGGATGGACAGCAAAATAGGCCGGCAGTCAGCTTGCTAATCAGGTCGGGAGTGCAGCAGCGTGACCACAAGACGAGAGTTTTTACAAAGCGGAGCCGCGGCGGGTATCGTCGGCTGGTTTGGCGAAGCAGCGCTGGCGCAGCCTTTGCCACCATTGTCACCGATCGGCATTGCATCGTCGGCGATGGGCAATCACATGGACGGCATGGGCGTGGCCGCACCGTTGCGCGCCGATTCCATGGCCTACATCGACTACTGTCGCTCGCTGGGCGCGGGCGGACTGCAGTTCAGCCCGGTTGGCGATCTCAAGAAACTGCGGGCGCGCATGGAGCATCTCGGCATGTGGTTCGAGGGCAACGGACGTGCGCCTGGCAGCCTCGCTGAAAGTACTGACGAGTTTGAAAAATCGTTGCGCGATACCAAGGCAATGGGGGGCAGTGTGGTGCGCTACGTCAGCAGGCGCCCGGTCGACACCAGTGGCCGACGCTATGAGAGTTTCAAATCGCTGGCGGAATTCAACGCCTGGCGCGATGATGCGAATGCGATTGTGCTGAAATGCCTGCCGATTGCCGAGCGTGTCGGCGTGAAGCTGGCGCTCGAGAATCACAAGGACCGCCTGGTTGATGAGCACGTTGATTTCATTCGCCGTACTTCGAGTGAGTATCTCGGCGCATTGGTCGATCCGGGTAACAACCTGTCGATGCTGGAGTCTCCTGAGGAGGTTTGCACAAAACTCGCGCCGTACGTGCTTTCGAGTTCAATGAAAGACATGGCGGTTGCGCCGTATGCGGACGGATTCCTGCTGTCCGAAGTGAAATTTGGCACCGGTGTTACGGACCAGAAAGCGCTTTGGGAAATTCTCAAGGCAGGCAACCCCAAGCTGAATTGCCTGGCCGAGCTGATCACGCGTGATCCGTTGCAGGTACCCTGCCTGACGCCAGGCTACTGGTCGAGCCTGCCGGAGCGCAGCGCTGCTAACCTGGCAGCATTCATGCAATGGGTCAGGGCGAATGCAAGCGAACTGCCCTACGTGGACCATCTGTCGCCGCAGGAGCAACTGCAGGCCGAGGAAGACAACAATCGTGCCGTTCTCGATTGGGGACGAGAAAATATTGCCTAACTGCTTCTTGCATCGCCGGGACATCGCACTTGAAGAAACGCCAGCCCGTTAAATCGTTCCGTTCGCGCGACTGGTTCGCCGACAGCGACCGTAATGACATGACCGCCGTGTACCTGGAACGGTTCATGAACTATGGCATTACGCCCGAGGAACTGCGCAGCGGCCGGCCGATAATTGGCATCGCACAAAGCGGTAGCGATATCTCGCCGTGCAACCGGGTGCATATCCAGCTTGCGCGCCGCGTTCGCGAAGGAATTCGCGATGCCGGCGGTGTACCAATGGAATTTCCAGTGCATCCGATTTTCGAGAATTGCCGGCGTCCCACTGCGTCACTGGATAGAAATCTTTCCTACCTGACCCTGGTGGAAATATTGCACGGCTACCCGCTGGATGCAGTAGTGCTGACAACCGGCTGCGACAAGACGACGCCGGCTGCAATCATGGCGGCATCGACCGTTGACATACCGGCGATCGTATTTTCCGGCGGGCCGATGCTTGATGGCTGGCATAAGGGTGAGCTGGTCGGCTCCGGCGCGATCATCTGGCGCTCTCGCAAGCGTCTCGCCGCCGGCGAGATTGACGAACAGCAGTTTATCGATACGGTGGCAGCCTCGGCACCTTCGGCCGGGCATTGCAATACGATGGGCACCGCATCGACCATGAACGCTATCGCCGAAGCGCTGGGCCTGGCTCTTCCAGGTTCAGCGGCCATTCCGGCCCCATATCGCGAGCGTGGGCAAATGGCCTACGAAACCGGCCGCCAAATCGTGGAGCTGGCTTATGACGACATTACGCCGTCGAAAATCCTCACGCGTGAAGCCTTTCTCGACGCGATCGCACTGACCAGCGTTATCGGTGGCTCGTCCAACGCTCAGCCCCATATTCATGCCATGGCGAGGCACGCCGGCGTCGAAATAGCTGCCGAAGACTGGATGGAATTTGGCTACCAGCTGCCGTTAATTCTTGATATGCAACCGGCGGGCCGATTTCTGAGTGAGCGGTTTCATCGTGCCGGCGGTGTGCCGGCCGTAATGTGGGAACTGATGCATGCGGGCAAACTGCATGCCGATCGACTGACCGTGAGCGGCAAGACGGTGCGAGAGAATCTTGCCGGTGCCGAGACCTGGGACCGGGAGATGATCCGGCCGCTGCACCAGCCGCTAAAAGAGAATGCCGGCTTCCTGGTATTGTCCGGCAATCTTTTCGACTTCGCGTTGATGAAAACGAGCGTCATATCCGACGAGTTCCGGCGTCGCTACCTGAGTGTGCCAGGCGCAGAGAACGTCATCCAGGGCAGGGTTGTGGTGTTCGACAGTGCCGAGGATTACCACGCCAGGATCAATGACGATGCGCTCGGAATTGACGAAACCTCGATTCTGGTCATGCGCAATGCCGGGCCAATCGCCTGGCCCGGTGCTGCAGAAGTGGTCAACATGCAGCCGCCGGATGCATTGCTCAAAGGCGGCAACACAGGCTTGCCCGTAATCGGCGACGGACGCCAGTCAGGTACTTCGGACAGCCCTTCGATCCTGCACGCGAGCCCCGAAGCGGTTAGCGGTGGCGGGCTGGGGTGGCTGCGCACCGGTGACGTGGTGCGTATCGATATCAAAGCGCGAACCTGCAATGTGCTGCTGCCGGATACCGAGATCGCTGCTCGCAAAGCGGCCTATCAGCCGCCGGTCCTGCAAAGCCAGACGCCGTGGCAGGAACTTTACCGGGCCCATGTCGGCGGTCTGGATAGTGGTGCCGTGCTCGAGTTTGCAGTGAAATATCGCGGCGTTGCCGCGACCACGCCACGGCACAATCATTAAACGTCGAAACCGCGTTCGTCAGCTCAAAAGAGGAAATAAACAGAATGAAATTGCTGCGTTATGGTCCGCCAGGTAAGGAACGTCCGGGATTGCTTGATGCCGACGGCGTTGTTCGTGATTTATCGCGGCACATTGTGGACATCACGCCGCAGCAACTGGCACCTGAAAGCCTGAAGAGAATTGCCGGGCTTGATTGGCAATCATTACCCGAGGTCGCAGAGCCACAACGCTATGGGCCGCCGGTGCATGGCACGCGTAAGTTTCTCGCCATCGGCCTCAACTACGCGGATCACGCGGCCGAATCCAATATGCCAATCCCGCAAGAGCCGATCCTGTTTACCAAGGCGACCTCCTGCATACAGGGACCGAACGATGACATCATGCTGCCGCGGAATTCTGTGAAGAGCGACTGGGAAGTTGAGCTCGGGGTGGTTATCGGATCCACAGCACGTTATGTTGACGAAGCCGATGCGATGAACCATGTCGCTGGCTTCCTGACCGTCAATGACCTTTCCGAGCGCGAGTTCCAGCTCGAACGCGGCAGCCAGTGGGACAAGGGCAAGGGCTGCGACACGTTCGGGCCAATCGGGCCGTGGCTGGTGACATGCGACGAAGTGGGCGATCCGCAGAATCTTGACCTCTGGCTGGATGTGAACGGCAAGCGCATGCAGCGCGGCAACACACGGACCATGGTGTTCCCGGTGGCGAACCTGGTGAGCTATGTCAGTTGCTTCCTGACACTTGAGCCTGGCGACATCATCACCACCGGAACCCCTCCAGGCGTCGGCCTGGGGATGAAGCCGCCGGTATTCCTAAAAGCCGGGGATACGATCGAGCTGGGCATTGAAAAGCTGGGCGTGCAGCGGCAGAAAGTCACGCCCTGGCGACGCCTGGAGTAGCAGCCTCATGCTGATGCCAGCGGCGAACCAGGCACAAATGGCACGGCGCAGCGAATTCCTGTCCGCGTTGCGGGCGATCGTTCCAGGTGAAGGCGTCATCGATGATCACGCGGCGCTCGCGGCTTACGAGTGTGATGGCCTGATGGCTTACCGACAGCGGCCACTGGCGGTGGTGCTGCCGGAGAGCGTGCAGCAGGTGAGCCGCGTGCTCGCCTATTGCCACAGTGTCGGACTGAATGTCGTACCGCGTGGTGCGGGAACGTCGCTGTCCGGCGGGGCATTGCCACTGGCGGACGGTATCGTACTCGGCCTCGGGAAATTCAATCGCATACTCGAGATCGATTACGACAATCGTTGTGTCGTGGTGCAGCCCTGCGTCACCAACGTAGCCGTAACTGATGCTGTCGCCAGCGAAGGGTTCTACTACGCTCCTGATCCATCGAGCCAGATCATATGTTCGATCGGCGGCAACATTGCCGAAAATTCGGGCGGTGTGCACTGTCTGAAATATGGCATGACCTCAAACAATTTGCTCGGACTGGAGCTGGTGCTGATCGATGGCACAATCATGCGCCTGGGTGGCAAGCACCTGGATCCGGCAGCGCTGGATCTGCTCGGCCTGGTCTGCGGCTCCGAGGGTTTGCTGTGTGTGGTTACCGAGGCGACTGTGCGCATTCTGCGCACACCCGAAACGCAACGCGCCTTGTTGCTCGGGTTCCGTGAGGTTGAATCCGCCGGTGCCTGTGTGGCTGCGGTAATTGCGGCCGGGGTGGTACCGGCTGCGATGGAAATCATGGACCGTATTGCGATTCACGCCGCAGAGGCGTTTGTGCACGTTGGTTATCCGCTCGACGTAGAGGCATTGCTGCTCATAGAGCTGGACGGTGTCGAGGAAGAAGTCGATTACCTGATCGACATCGTGCGTCAAATTGGTACGCAATGCGGTTCCGTATCAACCCGGACGTCGAGCAGTGAACAGCAGCGCAAGAGTTTTTGGGCCGGCAGGAAGGCCGCATTTCCCGCCATGGGCAAGATTTCGCCGGACTTCTATTGTGTAGATGGAACGATTCCGCGTCGTGAACTGCCGCATGTGCTGCGCACCATTGGCGCACTTTCGGCAAGCTACGGCCTCAGGGTAGCGAATGTCTTTCACGCCGGTGACGGCAACCTGCATCCGTTGATACTTTATGATGCCGACCGTGCCGGTGAACTGGAACGCGCCGAGGAACTCGGCGCCGCCATACTCAAGCTTTGCGTCGAGGTTGGCGGCGTATTGACCGGCGAGCATGGCGTGGGTGTCGAAAAGCGCGATCTCATGGATGTGCAGTTCAAGCAGGCAGACCTGGATCAGCAGCAAAGACTGAAATGTGCATTTGACGACTGCGGTTTACTCAATCCTGGCAAGGTATTTCCGCGGCTGCACCGCTGTGCAGAAATGGGACGCATGCATGTGCATCGGGGTGCGTTGCGTTTTGCCGACATCGAACGCCTGTGACTGTGCCTGATACCTGGAGTCCGACCGATGCTGGCGAAGTGGCAGCCGCAGTCAACGACGCGCTGGCATCGGGTCAAACGCTGGAGCTTCTGGGTGGCGGCAGTCGTCGTCGCCTGGGCCGGCCTGTCGACGCTGATGTTCTGCTCGACCTGTCGTTGATCAGTGGCATCGTCTCTTACCAGGCGGAAGAACTTGTGCTGGTGGTCGCACCGGCAACGCCGCTGGCCGAGATACGAACGGAGCTCGAGCACAAAAACCAGCACCTGGCATTCGAGCCCCCGGCCTTCGGTCCGTTGTGGGGTGACACGTCCGCCAGCGGCACTATTGGCGGTGCCATAATGATCGGGCGTGGCGGTGCACGCCGGTTGACGGCCGGCGGGGCGCGCGATCACGTGCTCGGCGTGAAAGGCGTGAATGGTTTTGGCGAGGCGTTCGCCGCAGGTGGGCGGGTCGTCAAGAACGTCACCGGCTTCGACCTCAGCAAGCTCGTGACCGGCAGTTTTGGCACACTTTGCGCGGTCACCGAGCTGACTCTCAAGGTACTGCCGCGACCGGCGGATGCTGCGACGCTGGTGATTTTCGGGCTCGATGATGAGGCGGCCGTTGTGGCAATGCGCCAGGCATTGAACTTGCTGCCGGTGCAGGTGTCGTCGGCAGCCCACCTGCCGGCCGCAGTGGCACCTGCATCGACGATCAAGGCAATTGCAGATCCCGGGGTGGCGGCGACTCTGCTGCGAATCGAGGGTTTCGGACCCTCGGTTACTGCACGCCTGGCAAACCTCAAGTCGGCGCTGGCGGACGTCGGGCCTTGTGTGACGCTGGATGCAAAAGCATCGGCTACGGTGTGGAGCGAGGTGTCTGATGCAACATTTTTCGCCGCCGGCGTTGCGCCGCTGTGGCGCCTGTCAGTTCCGCCTGCCCGGGGAGCGGTGCTCGGTGCCAGGCTCGCGCAGCAACTGGAGTGCCGACATTATTACGATCTTGCCGGCGGAGCTATTTGGCTCGAAACCTCGGCAGCGGATGATGCGCACGCGCTGGCCATTCGCGGTGCGCTGCAGGAAGTCGTTGCCGGGGATGGCCATGCCACGCTGATGCGCGCCAGCGACGATGTGCGGCGGTCCACGCCGCCGTTTCAGCCGCTCACGCCGGTCGTTGCCGACCTTACCGAGCGGGTACGCCGGAATTTCGATCCACGACGGATATTCAATCCGGGTCGCATGTATGCGTAAACAGAATGCAAATTAACATCAGCCCGGCAAGTCGCGCGCAGCCGGAATTTGCGGTTTCGGAAAAGTCGGTCCGTACCTGCGTGCATTGCGGCTTTTGCCTGGCGACCTGCCCGACCTATTTACTGCTTGGCGACGAACTCGACAGCCCGCGCGGGCGCATCTACCAGATCAAGGAAATGTTCGAAGCCGGCGGTGTGCCATCCGCAGAAACGGTGAAGCACGTCGATCGTTGTCTGTCGTGTCTCGCCTGCGTGAGCACATGTCCTTCGGGCGTGGACTATATGCATTTGATTGATCATGCGCGCGCCCATGTCGAACAGAATTTTGTTCGTGCCTGGCCGGACCGTGTGTTGCGCAAGTTGTTGGCGATTGTGCTGCCAAACAAGGCTCTTTTCCGGCGCCTGTTGAGAGTTGCTGCATTGGCTCGACCGTTCGCGCGCCTGACGCCAGCAAGGCTGCGGGCGATGTTGACGCTGGCGCCCGCGCGATTGCCGGCCCCGGATCCTGCCGGGGAAGCGAATGTTTTTCCGGCACAGGGCGAATACAAGGGGCGCATCGTGTTACTGGCCGGCTGTGCCCAGGCCGTGCTGGCACCACAGATCAATGCGGCGACTGTGCGGCTGTTCAACCGCATCGGCTTCGAGGTAGTCGTTGCCGCAGCAGCGGGCTGCTGCGGTGCACTGCCGCACCACCTGGGCAAGACCAGCCAGTCGCACGCGCTGGCAAAAGCGAATATCGAGGCGTGGTGCGGTGTGGCGAATGAGGCACCGCTGGATGCCATCGTCGTGACCGCGTCGGGATGCGGTACCACGGTCAAGGACTATGGCGCCATGTTCGCTGCAGATCCCGACTGGGCAGATCGCGCCGCGCGCGTATCGGCGCTGGCCAGGGATGTCAGTGAATTGCTGTCGGAATTCGATATCGCATTCACCGGCAGGCCACAGCACCGCCCCGTCGTGGCCTATCAATCGGCGTGTTCGTTGCAGCACGGCCAGGGAATTCTCAAAGCGCCGATCAGCTTGTTGCGGGCGGCCGGTTTCACCGTGGTCGAGCCGGCGGAGCAGCATATCTGCTGTGGGTCCGCCGGCACGTACAATGTCCTGCAGCCGGCGCTCGCGGCCCGCCTGCGCATGCGCAAAGTGGCGGCACTCGAAGCTACCGGCGCCGATGTTGTTGCGAGCGGCAATGTAGGCTGCATGACGCAACTGGCCGGCGACTCTGCTCTGCCCGTGGTGCATACCGTGGAACTGCTGGACTGGGCCAGTGGCGGGCCAGTACCGGTGGCGCTGCAAGGCCGCACTGGGGCCACTGTTGACAGGCAGGCGCGCGCCGACCAAACTTGATATTCTGTATACAGAATACACATCAACTGCATTCCTGGAACGTCGTGACCCGATATTTTCAACTGGCACTCCTGGCGCTGGCGACCGTTGCCTGCGGCGCGTCTTTTGCCCAGGAACAAGCTACTGACGCCGCTGCAGCGTCGCCCGACCAGTCCGCGCGAGGCGTAACGGTATATCCGGCAAGCTTTTTTACCGATCTTGGCGCAGTCAGCGCACTGGACATGGTGCGCCAGATTCCTGGCTTTACCTTTCAGGACGCGGACAATTCGCGTGGCTATGCCGGCGCCGGCGGCAACGTTCTGATCAACGGCCGCAGGCCGTCGACCAAGACCACCCGCTTGCAACAGTTGTTGCAGCGCATCCCTGCAGCGTCGGTTGCGCAGGTGGAAGTCATTCTCGGCGGCACGCCGGGCTACGATATGCAGGGCCTTCCTGTGGTGGCGAATCTGATTCGGACCAGGGGTGACACAACGGCGCGCGCGGTCGAGGGCATCATCAAATTTCATCCCGGCGGTGACCTGAGTGGCATAGGGCGCGCCGAAGGCCGGCGCAGCAGCGACACTGTTTCCATGGAAGGTTTCGTGGAAATACGGGACGAAATAGATGACGAGGAAGCCGGCAAGGGGCCCATCAGTCGGGTCGATGCGGCGGGCAACCTGCTGCAGCAGGGAACATTTGTCGCCGAACCCCGGACTGTGCGTTTGCAGGCTTTGGGCACGCTCGAAAAAGGAACTCAGGATGGACTGTTTCGGGCGAATTTCTCTTTGGGCAGCGATCGGGGCGACTCGACCGAAACCACGGTTCTGAATGACACGTTCGGCGTGACGACGAGCGAAGTGGTTGAGTCCGATACCGGCGAGGACGAACTCGAGATTGGCGTCGATTACGACGGCAGTCTCGGCAACGGTACCAGCATGCAACTGGTCGGCGTGCAGACCCTGGCGCAAGAAAGCGACGATTCAACCCGCATCAGTGGCGACGAATTGCAAGCTGCCAGCACCGATGAGCAGTCTGGCGAAACGATTCTGCGCGGCCTGTTGCGCAAACAGCTTGCAGCAACACTGAACCTCGAAGCCGGCGCCGAGGCAGCATTCAATTTTCTCGACTCGGCAACAAAACTCGCGATCGACGGCCAAAGCATTGACCTGCCTGCGGCGAATGTCCTGGTTGAAGAATTGCGCGGCGAAATATTCACCACGCTGACGATGCAGCCGACAGAGCAATCCACTCTCGAAATGGGACTGCGCGGCGAAACATCGGAGATTACGGTTACCGGTGACGCTGACGCCAAAAACAATTTTTCGTTCATGAAACCGCGAATCGTTGGTACCTATTCGACTCAGGATGGGGTGCAAATTCGGCTACGCGTGGAACGCGAGATCGGGCAACTCGACTTTGCCGACTATGCCGCGGGCAGTGAGCTGGCCGACAATACGGTGGATGCGGGCAATCCCGACCTGAGACCGGAGCAGGCCTGGGTCTATGAAGCAGCCTATGAGCAGCCGTTCGGCTCGGACGGTGCCCTGACCGTAACCTACCGGCACTTTGACCTGACTGATGTTATAGACCTGGTGCCGGTTGAAGGCTTTGCGGCACCGGGCAATATCGGTGACGGCAAACGTCACGAGATCGGGCTGTCGATGTCCATTCCGTTAATGCAGGTCGGCCCGGGTCTCGGCCGCCTGCAGTTGTCCGGAACCTGGCGCGATTCCGAGGTCATAGATCCGGTTACCGGTGACAGCCGCGGTATTTCCGGTGAGCCCTCGTTTGCAGGCGAGGTGCTGTATTCGCGCGATTTTCCCTCTTTAAACGGTACGCTCGGTATGCGCGGCGAGCTGACCTCGAAGGAAACCTCGTATCGCCTCGAACAGATAATCGCCTCGCGTAACGAGAATTACTGGCGTATCTATTGGGACTGGCGCGCAAGTGCAACCATTTCTGTACGCGCCATGATTGAAAATCCAACGTCACGCGACCGAGCCCGCCACCGGGTTCGGTACGACGGTTCGCGTGCCGACGACATCGTCGAATATCGGGAGCGGCGCTCGGCTATTTATGATCCGGTCTTCGTAGTACGCGTGCGGCGGACGTTCTAGGACGCCAGTGACGGCAATAGGGCTTGACGGAATCGTATATAGTGTTCAACTTTGCGCTCGGCGTTACCGCCGGCGATAGTCGGGACCAGAGAGGAGAATGAAATTGCGTACCAGTCGCAGATCGCTGTTACAGCTGGCCGCAGGCTGCACCGCGGCCATGGGGCTCGGCGGCGCCCTGGGCGCCTGTTCGCGGCGAAGCGAACAGGCGCCTGTGGCCGGGGCGGATGAAGGCGCCGGGCCGGGCACCGACGATCGTCTTCCCGACCCAATCGAAAGCCTCGAAATCATTGGTTCCGGTTATATCTGGACCGAAGGGCCAGTCTGGCTGGGCGACGAAAACGGCCAGTTGTTGTTCTCGGACGTTCCCGGCAACACGATCTACAGCTGGGTCAGGCGTGACCGCGAATACGGTGATGGCGAATACAGTTGGGTGGGCGACACGACCTCGGTGTTCCTGCGTCCGTCCGGCCTCGAGGTTTCGACCATGCCCGGCTACGTGCGCGAAGGCGGCGCCAACGGCCTGGCGCTGGGACGTGGCGGAGTTGTATACGCGGACAGCGGCAATCGATGCATTTCCGTGGTCGACCTGGAAACGCGGCAAAAAACCGTGCTGGTCGATCGATTTGAAGGCAAACGCCTGAACAGTCCCAACGACCTCGTGGTGGCACGGAACGGTGACATCTATTTTACAGATCCACCCTATGGTCTCGTCGGGGTCCGGGAATCGCCGCTTCGCGAGCTCGACATTACCGGCGTGTTTCGAATTACGCCGGACAACGAGCTGCAACTGGTTGCGGACAACCTGTTCCCGAATGGCATTGGACTTTCCCCGGACGAGCGCACCCTGTATGTGAACGACCCGTCGGGCCGGGTTGCGTTCGATCTCGATGCCAATGGCAACGTGCTCGGCCAACGCCCCTTTACGTCACCCGATACGCCGGGCAGGGGTGGCGACGGCTTCACGGTCGACGCGGCCGGAAAGCTCTGGTGCCTGAGTCGTGGTGGCATCCATGTATTCATGCCGGACGGGCGACGCATCGGCTACCGGGGATTCGATGGACGGGCATCGAATTGCGCATTCGGCGCTGACGGTTACCTGTACGTAACCAATGGCGACCGTGTATTGCGTTGCAAGGTCAGCGACGCCTTCAAGCCAGT
>Ga0224505_10000335_pt1 | contig 32832 bp, 29 predicted proteins | sample SF_Jan12_sed_USG_FD_169102 | JGI IMG/M metagenome (GOLD analysis project Ga0224505, IMG submission 169102) | Sediment microbial communities from San Francisco Bay, California, United States - SF_Jan12_sed_USGS_4_1 | ecosystem: Environmental > Aquatic > Marine > Sediment | place: USA: California... | reverse complement strand
CCAGGCGATCATCCTCCTTCCACCAGGCCGACTTCTGGTTGGGTGCATACGAGATGATCCCGGCTGCACCGAACTTGCCAACGGCGCGTTCAACCACTGCCTCGGGCTGGCTTGATGTCAGGACCAGCTTACCTTTCAGGTCCTTGCCCTCGTAGTCGTCGTCGTGGGTACCGCTACCGATATCAACCAGCGAGGCCGTTACCTCGGCAGACAGACTGTCCTGGGCCAGACTCAGCGGGACAGCATCCCAGTCTCCCAGTTTCCGGATCCGCGATGTTTTGCCATCGACCTCCTTCACTTCCCACAATTCTGCCTCGCGGACATCCCAGGCGGGACGCGACTTTTGTGTTCCGTACTGGGTCTCGCCGTCGGCCGCAAACTCCAGAACATCAACGTCATCGAGGCCGTAGTGCTTTAGCTGCTCGACGATGTGTTGTGTTGCCAGATCGAACTGGCTGCTGGCACGCATGCGGTGCTGCAACGTGATCGTATCCAGGTTGCGCTTGGCCGCTTCACCCGAGGTCTCTTCCGCAATGGTCCTGAGAAGCTCTTCGTCGATCAGCTCCCGTATATCAGCTTCGGCCGTTGTGGTCGCGAGCAGTACCAGTGACGTCAGCGCCGCGATGAAATATCCGTTGGTTTTTCTCAAAGTTCTTCACCGTTCATGTGTTTCCAGTTCAGTTCGACGATATCCGTAGCCTCCGCGTAGACAACGGCGAGTTCTGTTTCCATGCTGGTAACATCTTTCAGGTACTGCAATGAATTGTAAATTGCCAGTTCAACGGATTCGTCATTGAGTACCTGCGGATTCGTCAATCGGGCTTTCGCGCCTCGATTGGTCTGGTCGTATCGGCTTTGCAATCCGTAGGTCAACGACAGAGCGGACACCAGTGTGTAGTCCATTTTGGCCAGGGACCCGGTTGCCAGGGCGGTCTCCCAGGCAGTCGATTGCAGTGCGACGGGACTGTAACTGTCCATCATGCTGATGAAATCCGTCATCGTCTCGATTTCGCCATTTTTGTGGCGTTGGTCAATCACTTCATACAAACCCAAATTGAAGGGCGCGGCATCATCAATACGCGCCTTGTTCTGCTGAATTTCGCTGAGAAAATTCGAAACCGCCTGTCGAATGGTCGCTTGGGTTTCTCGATTCTCGCGCCATTCGTCGAGACCCAGCGCGAGCAGAATACTGACCGTAATTAGCGCGGATTCGAATATGACTCTGGGCAACCAGATGGACGTCGTTTTTGATGGCATGGCTCTGGAATCGGTGATTGTTGTTGATTTGCCCCGGAGTATAGCAATTCCGGTTCATTACTTTGGCGGTCGCTAAGGAAAACCGATATTATCACTCAGCGTTCGCGGGGCCCTTTGCCCTGATACCAATAAGAATGAATAGACCAAGACATTACCGATTGACGACGTTCGCACTCCTCGTTGCAGCGCTTGGCAGCGCCCATGCCGAGGATACCGAGGAAGTGCTGAGCACCAGTGGGCTCGGCCATGGCGATGAGGCGCCGGAGATCATTGCAATGGGCTTCGGGGACGTCGGCTACATTTCGAAAGATGGCAGCAGCGAAGATGGCTTCGCCGTTGGCCAGATCGTTGCGCATATCAATGCAACCATGGGCGATTCGTTCGGTGTATTCGGCGAGTTCTCCATGTCTGCCAGGGACAGCGACTATCACACCAGCGTGGAGCGCCTGATCGTCAAGTACGATTTCTCGGATCGATACAAATTGTCGGCCGGCCGGTACCACACACCGATCGGCTACTGGAACTCGGGTTTTCATCACGGCGCCTGGCTGCAAACCACAGTCAGTCGGCCGGAAGTATTCAAGTTTGGCTCGAAGATCGTTCCGATCCATTTCGTCGGTGCCCTGATGGAGGGACTTATTCCATCCGGGCGACTTGGCCTTAACTACAAAGTCGGTCTGGGCAACGGCCGGCACAGCAATATCGCCGCGGCGGGTGACTCGGGCGACATCAATAGCGACAAGGCGTGGATGGTCCAGATCAATGCCAAGCCCGTGGACTATTACGGGCTTAACATGGGCCTTGGCTTCTACAACGACGAAATCCCGTTGTTAAATGGCACCGACGTCAAGGAAAACACCGTATCGGCGTACGCCGTGTGGACCAAGGAATCGCCGGAATTGCTGATCGAATACCTGCATTCGGAGCACGAGCAGGTAAATGACAGTTCGGTGAACGGTGATGTTGACAGTTGGTACGCACAGCTGGCGTATCGTCTTTCCGGCAAATATCACGATTGGAAACCGTATGTCCGGTTCGAGCGCACGCGAGTCGATGATTCCGATCCGCTGCTGGGGGCCGAGGGCCTGGACTATGACGGCAGCATTCTGGGTGTTCGTTGGGACTTCAACAGTTATGCGGCTATCAAAGCCGAATACCGAAACGAAGAATTCGATGGTGGCGGTCGAGAAAATAACTTTCGCGTCCAGGTTTCGTTTGCCCTGGTTAGGATGTAGGCTGCATCGAAATGTTCAATCAAATCGACAACTTGAAATGCAAACTCTCGCTGATCCTGGTCGGAGTATTGTTGTTTTCCGTCGCCCCGGTCCTGAACGCGGATGAGTTGGCTGTCGGGGATGCTATTGCGATAGTCGTGCATAAAGATCTTCCGGTAGACAATTTGACGCTGGAAGAACTCCGCAGCATCTTTTTGGCTGATCGGCAGTTCTGGGAAAATCGAACTCGAATCACACTGCTGGTACGAGCGCCGCAATCTGACGAACGATCTTTCGTCCTTGAGCGTATCTACCAAATGTCAGAGGCGCAGTTTCGGCAATACTGGATTGCGAAAATGTTCCGCGCCGAAGTACCCCGTGGCCCCAAGATTGTCCTGAGCACAGGCATGGCGCTCGATCTGGTTGTCGCCATTCCGGGATCGATCTCGTTCACACGTGCCGATGCTGTTACAGACGACGTCAAAGTAATTCGCGTCGATGGCCTGCTCCCCGGCGATGAGGGCTACGTGCTGAAATAAGGCACAGGCAATTCTGGCCGCCCGGAACCTGAACATTTAGAATACTGCGCAACAACAGCGAGGATTTTCAGTGGCCGGTGGTTTCGCAAAAGACGGAGCGGTGCAGGACCAGATTGACGCAACCGTAGAGGATGCTGTCAAACATGCGCGCGATCAGTTGCCGAAAGGTGAAAGCCTTAAGCGCTGCGCCGAATGTGAGCAACCCATTCCGGAAGCACGTCGAAAGGCGGTACCGGGAGTACGACTGTGCGTCGCCTGCCAGGGCGAGCTGGACGCCAAGAACAAGATCTCCAGTGGATACAACCGCCGCGGCAGCAAAGACAGCCAATTAAGGTGACAGTGACCTTAATTAGCTTTTACTAATTAAGGTCACTGTCACCTTAATTACTTTTTGCGATCCGCGACCACTGTCAGGGTGGGAATAATTTGTTCGCGGATGCGACGTGCATCGGCAATGTTTTTCATTTTCGCGGTGTCCGCCAAGTCCGGATTGTCAATCTCGATGGATGAATGACCTGCCGCATAGACCATCTTCAGGCGATGATCGCCAATCGAAATGATGTCATTGTGCAGCAGCACTTTGCTCTGCACGCGCCGGGAATTGACGAAGGTTCCGTTGCGACTCTTAAGATCGACAATGACGACAGCGTTTCGGTCGCGTATCAGCAGCGCATGCTGATTACTGGCGAACTGGTCTGGAATGACAATGTCACTCAGGTCGGATCGGCCGATGAGTGCCCTCTTCTCGGTCAGACGAACCTCCCGCGGATGTTCGCCACTCAAGGTGACGATCAATTTCGGCGTTTTATCCACGACCGGTGCACTCGGGTCAATAATATCGTCGACTCGTACAGACGACTGACCAGCCTGCTCAAGCACGGTCATGGACATAGACTCCAACACACCCGGCCAGCCGCCCGAGAGTGCGTGAAGCTTCTCGCAGACCTCGACGGAGAAAACATCATCCGGACGATCGACACCTGCTGACTTCAGTTTCGCATAGACAAAGCGAATCGCTTCCCCAGAGCTCATAGGTCCCAGTTCGAAATTGCCGACGACACGTTTCGCGATAGACGCCATACCAGGTGAATTGACAATGCGTTCGATGTCGCGATTGCTAATCAGAATCACTCGCAGCGCATATCGCCTATTGACCTCGATCGCCGCAAGTTTGCAAAGCGCGCTGAGCGCACTTGGATACATACTGTTGATGTTTTCAAGAATTAGCAGCGGTGCCTGGTAGGTGCGCGTTTGTTGTACGACGAACACATTCACCATGTTCAACATTTCGTCAACGGAGTTCAACGCAACGTGGTAACCAAACTGCTCGAGAATCCTGGTAAGTAACTCGGCGGTTTTGAGACGCGTTCCATTGACGACTGCTACAGCGAGCCGAGATTGAACTTGTCGCACGAATTGATTTACAACTACCGACTTGCCCGATGATTTGGGTCCGTGCAGCAAACCTACGCCGCGCTCGTCCGCCAATACTTCGCCAAAAAACGTCAGTGCATCCTGTTGCGCCTGATAGCGGACGAAGGTCCCCGGATCCCGCAACTCTGTCTCATAATCCTGCATTTGCGTCGCTCTAAATCGATGCCCCCGCCCGATTCATTCCTGAGGGGTGACTTTCGCGTAAACACACCGATGCGTCCAGATGTCTCCATATGGCTACACCTGAGTGACAAAACCCGGGAACTTAACTTAATAAAGCCTTGAGTTCGGCAACATCCTGCTCGAGTTTTTCAACTCTCTCAGTCAGTTCTGCAACATTATTCCGATTGTTTCCGCTGGCCGATCTGGCTGTAAGCACTTCCCTGCTCCGCGCTTCGACATCGACTGGACCGGAAAATAGATGCATATATTCGGATTCCTTCCTGCCCGTGGCGCGCGGCAATTTGACAACCAGCGGATCGCCCGCGCGACCAATAAGGCCATCCAATACAGCCGCGACTTCGGCATTATCCGCGAATTGATGCAGCCGACCGCTCCGGGACCTGAGCTCTCCTGGCGTCTGCGGTCCGCGCAATAAGAGCAAACAAATTACGGCGACTTGCGGCGGATCGAGCTGCAAAGTGCTATATCGCGTACTGCAAAATCGTTGCGAGTACTTTTCGGTGCGACTCTTGAAGTTCTCATCCGTGCGCACCAGGTGTTTTTCTTCCAGGCCGCGGATTGTGTGCTGTACCTCACCCTGCGTCAGCGACATAACGGGTTCGCGGGATGACTTTTGATTACAGGCGTTGGTCAGCGCATTGAGCGTCATTGGATAAAGATCGGGAGTGAGGATCGATTTCTCGATCAAACATCCGATGACACGGGCCTCGGCATCGTTCAACTCAAGTAACAAGAATAGTCCCCGGGGGATCAGCGCATGATGATGTCCACGAGTATATCGTGAATTACGTTCGTCGCGAGTTCTACCAGCAGAATTTTTCCATCTACGACTATTCGCTCATAACCGCGCGGTACCGGAGGCAACTTCGCAATCAATCCCTGCGGCAAAACCTGCTTTGCGATTCCGGGCGGTAACGGTTTGCCACGCTCAAAATTTTTTTCGATGCCAGGCGGCAACCCTTTCGGTTTCTTCCTACCATCTCCATGCGCCGGACCCGAATCGTGATTCTGATACCACTCCGCAATGATGGCGATGTCGTCCTTCGAAAAGACGACGCCAACAGTAGCTTCCGCAAAAGCGGCCGATGAAAGCAGAAAAAACGAACCCAGCGTCGCCGTCATAAATCGATTCACTGGAGCAGCTCCAATTGGCCATTGAAGTGCCGACTGTAGGTGTCGAAATACGCGGTGCGATGTTAATCCTGTCACAAATCAGCAGGCCGCCCCGATATAAGGTGACAGTGACCTTAAATGCCCTATTAAGGTCACTGTCACCTTATATCGGGGCATCAGCGGAACATTATGAATTCCTCCTGTTGTGCGCAGGATCTCTACTGGCCACAGCGCAATACTGTGCGCAATCGGTAATCCGCCGAGAAATGGGGAAAATTCAATCTAATGAGGTATTTATCATGAACAAAATACTATTGGCGGTGGTCGGCATAATCCTGACCGTTGGCCTCGTACCAGCCTACGCGGGCAACGATAAGGCCGATATCAAGGTGATGACGCAGAACCAGTATCTGGGTGCCGATCTCGGCCCTGTCATCGCGGCGACCCCGGAGCAGTACCCCTTTGCGATCGTAGATGCGTTGCAGGCTATTGCTATTAACAACATTCCCGAGCGCGCAAAATCGCTGGCAGCATCGATTGCTGATCGGCAACCGCACCTCGTGGCGCTCCAGGAGGTTTATGCTTTCGAATGCACGTCTTTGGTCCCGGGCTTCGATGCGTGTGCGGCGTTCGCTGGCGCGTTCAACGATCACCTGGCACTTACCCAAACGGCACTGAGTGACATGGGTTCGGACTACGAAGTCGTCGCGATACTGCAAAACCTGACAATCCCCGCCCTGCCGGTTTTCCTGCCTGGCATACAGGGACCGGCGATGATCGTTAGCGTCGTTGATCGCGACGTTATCCTGGCCCGCGGGGATGTGACCGCCAGTGCAGCCGGGATACCTTGTATCAAGCCCGCTCCGGCAAGCGACGGTTGTCACTACCAGGCGGTTGCAACGGTGCCGACGCCGCTCGGCAACATCACTGTTGAGCGTGGATTCGTGGCTGTAAATGCGATGGTGAAGGACGAAAATTACTTGTTCGTCAACACACACCTCGAGGTACGTATGCTCGGCGATAGCGCTGACTCCACCGCCCTGCAGCCACTCCAGGCTTCAGAGCTCAACGGAACCCTGGCAGCATATCTGTCGTACCTCCCGGAAGCGCCGCGGGTCATTCTTGCCGGCGATTTTAACAACGGACCAGCCAACGTGCCGCTCGCGCCCTATTTCATACCGACGGCCTATCAGCAGCTGTCCGGCGCTTTCACCGACATCTGGAATCTTCGACCCGGCAAACCCAAAGGGTTTACCTGTTGCCAAGCCGCGGATTTGTTGAACGATCCTTCCAGTCTTTATGAGCGTATCGATATTGTGTTCGCACTACCGGCCCCATCCGCTGTCAAAGCGAACGTCATGGATGCCGAGTTGACGGACAAGACGCTTTCCGGTCTGTGGCCCTCGGACCACGCTTCAGTGATCGCCGAATTGACCTACGACTAGCCTATAAGGTGACAGTGACCCTATATCCCCAATTAAGGTCACTGTCACCTTAATTACCCTATAATCGCGTCCGCCATGCTCAGCCTCACTAACATTTCCCTGCGCCGCGGACCGAAGGTCTTGATTTCAAAGGCCAGCTTTCAGGTGCACGCCGGACAGCGCATGGGCGTCATTGGTGCCAACGGCTGCGGCAAGTCGTCGCTGTTTTCTATGATCCTGGGCGAGCTCGATCCCGACGACGGTGAGCTGGGCCTCGATCCGAAGGACGAAATTGCCCACGTCGCACAGGAAAGCCCGCACGGAAGCGGCTCTGCCGTTGACTTTGTCATGGACGGAGACCGCGAACTGCGTGAGATCCAGGTCGCGCTGGCGAATTATGGTCACTGTCACCCTAATAGGGGGGAATACGGTGACAGTGACCTTAAATCGGTCGCCCTGCACGAGCGCATGGAAGCCATCGACGGCTTTACCGCTGAATCTCGAGCTTCCCGGCTGCTACACGGCCTCGGCTTTGCCGCTGATGAGTATCAGAAGCCCGTCAACGAGTTTTCGGGCGGTTGGCGCATGCGATTGAACCTTGCCCAGGCACTGATGTGTCGGTCAGACATCCTCCTGCTCGACGAACCAACGAACCATCTCGATCTGCCGGCTATTCTTTGGCTGGAACGCTGGCTGAAACGGTATGACGGTATCCTGCTGATCGTTTCGCACGACCGGGATTTTCTCGATCAGGTCTGTACGCGCATCGCACACATTGAAAACGAGGAAATCCATCTGTTCACGGGCAATTACAGCCAGTTCGAAACACAACGCGCGGAGCATCTCGCGCAGCAACAATCGATGTTTGTGCGCCAGCAGAGAGAGATCAAACACATACAGAGTTACGTGGATCGATTTCGCTATAAAGCCTCCAAAGCGCGCCAGGCACAAAGCCGGTTGAAGATGCTGGAACGTATGGAGCAAATCGCGCCCGCGCATGTCGATTCGCCCTTCCAGTTTCATTTCATCGAACCGAAAAAGCAGCCGCAACATTTGCTTGGCCTCACCGATGTCTCCGTCGGCTATGGCGAGCATGTGGTCCTCCGCGATATCACGCTGAATCTTTCCGCGGGCGATCGAATCGGACTGCTGGGCGTCAACGGTGCCGGCAAGTCGACTCTCGTCAAAGCCCTTTCCACGGGCAGCACCGTGCTATCGGGTGATCGCGTCTTCAGCAAGGACACGAAGATCGGATACTTCGCACAGCACCAGCTCGAGCTGCTGCGACCTGAACACAGCCCGATCGATCATCTGCGAGACTATGCGCCTGACGATCGCGAACAGGATCACCGCAACTACCTCGGGCGATTTGGTTTCGGCGGCGAACGTATATTCGAGCCGGTTGCGCCCTTCTCCGGCGGCGAGAAAGCACGCCTCGTTCTAGCCCTGATGATCCGCCAGGGACCCAATTTGCTACTGCTCGACGAGCCTACCAATCACCTCGACCTGGAAATGCGACAGGCGCTAAGCGTTGCTTTGATCGAGTACAGCGGCGCCCTCGTCGTGATATCGCACGATCGTCACCTGTTGAGAAGCGTTTGTGACGAGTTGCTGATCGTGCACGACGGAATCGTCGATCGTTTCGATCGCAGCCTCGATGATTATCCCGCCTGGCTCAAGGAGCAGGACGAGAAGGCCGGGCAAGCCGCCACGAAATGGCAGGACGCGCCAGCCAAAACCGCAAACAAGAAACAGCAGCGCCAGGAACAGGCCCAGCGCCGGCAACAATTGAAACCGCTGTACGACAAGGTCAGGGATATTGAGACAAAACTCGCGTCCGGCCGCACAGCGCTGGCCGCGTACGATGAACGCCTTGCCGACGAAAAAATCTATACTGACGCCAATCGCAAAGAGGAGCTCACTCAGCTCGTCAAAGATCACGCTGTCCAAAGAGCCGAAATTGAATCTCTCGAATGGGCCTGGCTGGAAGCCAGCGAAGAACTCGAGCGCCAGGCCTAATTCTTTGCGTTTCCCGCAACCTGCTCAATGACTGTCAGAAACTCGGCACCGTAGCGCTCCAGCTTCGTCTGACCGACGCCGGATATCCCGAGCAAGGCGGCGTCCGACGCCGGCTTTTCCGCCGCCATTTGCATCAGTGTGGCATCGTGAAAGACGACATACGGCGGAACGCCGTTCTCGGATGCGATCCGCTTCCGACACTCGCGCAAAGCGTCGAACAGGCCTTCATCTTCAGCGGCAAGGTTTGTCGTTTTGCGCTTCGCAACTTTGACATTTCGCTTAACTAACAGGTCACGGCGCAACGGCAATTCTGTTTCGCCACGAAGCAATGGCCTGCTCTTCTCGCTCAACCGCAATGCGCCATACCCGGCACTGTCTACCGTCAGAAAACCGAGGACGACCAGCTGTCGCAGTACCGAACGCCACTGCTGTTGCTCGAGTTCAACGCCAATGCCAAAAACACCAAGCGAATCGTGGCCGTGTTGCTGAACCTTGTCCGTATGCTTACCCAGCAAAACATCGATGACATGCACCGCCCCAAAACGTTGACCCGTGCGGTATACCGCTGAGAGAATTTTTCGCGCGACTTCGGTGCCGTCGAATACTTCCGGTGGCGTAAGGCATACATCGCAGTTTCCGCAATCCTGTTCGAGCTTGTCTCCAAAATACTCCAGTAGCGAACGCCTGCGGCACCGGGTGACCTCGCACCAGCCAAGCAAGGCATCCAGTTTCGCCCGGTCATTTCGCTTGCGCGTTTCGTCAGCGTCGGAACCATCGACCATTTGCCGCAATCGGACTACGTCCTGAAGTCCGTAAACCATCCATGCCACCGATGGCTCACCGTCACGGCCTGCACGCCCGGTCTCCTGGTAATAAGACTCCATGCTTTTAGGCAGATCCAGGTGCGCAATAAATCGAACGTCCGGCTTGTCGATGCCCATTCCGAAAGCGATCGTTGCCACGATAATGACGCCATCCTCGCTCACGAATCGATGCTGGTGTTCTGCACGCGTCGCGGCACTCAATCCCGCATGATAGGGCAGCGCAACGTAGCCTTCCTTCGTCAACCACTCCGCCGTGGACTCCGTCTTTTTCCTCGATATGCAATACACGATACCCGCGGCACCGCGAAAGTCTGTGAGAAAATTCAGTAACTGCCGCTTTGCATCCAGCTTGCTTTGAACCTGGTAGCGAATATTCGGCCTGTCAAATCCTGCAACAAATCGCTGCGGATTCTCGAGCCTGAGTTGCTCGATGATCTCTTCGCGCACCTCTGCCGTTGCGGTAGCTGTAAGCGCCATGCGCGGCACACCCGGAAAGTGATCAGCCAACTCACCGAGGGACAGATAATCGGCCCGAAAATCATGCCCCCACTGCGACACGCAATGCGCTTCATCAATCGCGATCAGTTTTACGTTTGCTGCTTGCAGTCGCTGAATTGTTTGCGGCTGCATCAGGCGTTCCGGCGCAACGTACAAGAGTCGGAGATTGCCTACTGCGAGTCGCCTGTATACTTCGCTTTGTTCATCGCCGCTCAAGGTCGAGTTCAGAAAAGCAGCATCCACTCCGAGTAACTTAAGGGCGGCGACCTGATCCTGCATTAGTGCAATCAGCGGCGATACGACCAGCGTCACGCCGTCCATCAGTATCGCCGGGATTTGGTAGCAAACGGATTTGCCGCCACCGGTCGGTTGCAGCACCAGCGAGTCTTGGCCGTTCATTGCGGCATTGATTGCGGCTTCCTGGTCGCCGCGGAACGTGTGATAGCCGAAGACGTTGGTGAGTATGCTTTGCGGGGACTGGCTCATGCGGCGAGTATACCGATGTGCGGCCTTGTCGCCGTCAAACAAATCGCGGCATTTTCCGGTAAAGTCGCGCTCATGAATTCAGAGCGACCCTACGGCACCGGCGACGCGTCCTTTCTGGCCGCGGGTGGGCAAGACGGCATTTTCAAGCTCGTCCATAATTTCTTCGATCGCATGGGCAGCGATGAGCGATTCGTGACCATCTGGAACATGCATCCGGACGACAAGACGATTTCACGTGACAAGCTGGCACGGTTCCTGTGTGGCTGGCTCGGCGGCCCCAAACTGTATAGCGAGAAATACGGTGCTATCGGCATCCCAAGAGTGCACGCTCACCTTCCCATCGGCACGGCCGAACGCGATCAGTGGCTTACGTGCATGTCCGAATCCGTGGCCGAGCAAGCATTCGCACCGGAGTTCAAGCGCTACCTGATGGAGCAGCTTTTTGTGCCCGCCGAGGCTGTCCGCCGACGCTGTGCCGCTCGCGAGTCCGAACTATGAAAATCTGGGTCGACGCCGATGCCTGTCCGGTCGTTATCAAGGAAATACTGTACAGAGCCGCCGACCGCACCGGTGTTGAGCTCACCTTGGTCGCGAATCAAGCCCTCAGCACGCCGAACTCCGCCAATATCAAGACATTGCAGGTGCCACGAGGATTTGATGTCGCGGACGACGAAATTGTAAAGCGCATTACTGAAGGCGACCTTGTTATTACCGGCGACATTCCACTCGCGGCCGAAGTTATCGCAAAAGGTGGACATGCACTCAGCCCGCGAGGCGAGTTGCACACGACGGAAAACATCGGCCAGCGCCTCAATATGCGCGACTTCCTCGATACGATGCGTTTCAGTGGTGTCGAAATGAGCGGCGGCCCGGCCGCCTTCAGCCAACGCGACAAGCAGGCATTTGCCAACAACCTCGATCGCTTTCTAACGAAACACGCGAAGACCGAATAGTCTGCTCTGACGTTATAGTGGCATCGGCACTTCGAAATTCACTTCCGCAGTCCCGTTGACTTCTATCAACGCTGGTTTGCCATCAGCCGGCTCGAACGTCTCGCCGTCGCAAGTAAATGCCGCCTCGTAATTTCCCGGCAGCATGAAGCCAATCGTGTAATTCCACTCGACGGAGCCGTCATTATTCATTTGCTCGTTGACCATCGCGGTCGCCACCGTGTCATTGGGATCTGTTTCCGTGCTTCCAGGATCATCGTCGATACCGATCGGGTTAGGCGTAACGCCGTCATCAAATACGTACACAGACGGCTCGCAAGCCTCGGCCGTGGCAAGTTCCGTAGCCACGACACCGGTCAAGGTACCGACTTCCACATTATTGACCAGGCGAATCACTGGCTTTAGCACAACGTCCGGACTCAGTCCTGGCGGTGCGGTGATGGATCGCGCGAGATCGAACTCCGCTGTGAAGTCCGGGCTGCCATTAGCCGGGACCGTGAAACCGCTAACCAGTTTCAAGCCCGTATTCGCTCCGCTGGGGACATACAAGTTGTAGACGCTGCTGTCTTCCATGACGATGTAGGAGGCTTCGCCGTCACAGCCGTCGCCGCCTGTGTCGCCAATGCCACCATTGGTGCCGCGCACGGCATCAACGCCCAAGCGCATCCATTGATAGTCGCCGGCCGTGACTTCTTCATCGATCAATAGCGGCGCCGCATTGGCACCCTGAAAACTCAATAAGTTGACCTTGCGCGGCGGGTCAAGCGTGATGACAGTCGTTTCAGACGCGCTTTTCAGTTCTATTTCATTGAACGTGATGCATACCTTGTCCGCCGAGTGTACCGGGCTGTCGCTGACACCCAGCGACAGGAAACCCGTTGTCGCCGTTTTGTCCGATCCGGAGCCTCCGCAAGCCGCCACCAATGCCGCAATAACCGCCAGCGTACTAATCCTGCAATTCACATTCATTCTTTGCCCCTATCTAATGTACTGTTACCGCCACGATTGTACTACGCCTCGCCTATTCGGCTGGCTTTGCATTTGCCATAACCCGCTTCTGCCGCTACCTTAATACCCGTCGAAGTCAGCCGACAAAACCTTCACCACCCAGTAGGAAACAATAATGAAAAGAATCGCTACGATAGTCGCGCTAATTGCCTTGCCATTATTTGGCTTCGCGGACGAATCCACACCAAATGAAGCACCCAAAGAAGCGCCCGAAGCGAAAACCTGGGTAACCGAACACTCGGCACGCGTAGGCGGCAAGAATATCGACTACACCGTCACGGCCGGCACGATGCTCATGAAGGACAAGGAAGACAAGCCAATTGCCCTGTTCGGTTATACGGCCTACGTTGCCAAAGGCGGCAACAGGAACGAACGACCGATCATGTTCGCCTACAACGGCGGTCCGGGCTCGGCGTCGATCTGGTTGCACATGGGCGTGCTCGGCCCACAGCGCGCCATCGTTACTGATGCGGGCTGGAGCGAAAACGGCCCGTATAAACGAGTCAATAACGAATTCAGCATCATCGATGAGGTCGATCTCGTCATGATTGACCCGGTCGGTACGGGATTCTCAAAGCCCGTCGGCGAAGGCAAAGGTGAAGACTTCTGGGGCGTGGACCAGGACATCAAGTCGGTCTCTGAATTCATCGTGCAATACCTCACCGAGAACAAACGCTGGGCATCGCCGAAATATATCCTGGGCGAAAGTTACGGTGGCATCCGCTCCGGCGGCGTCGCTTATTATTTACTCAACAATCATATGGTCGCGCTGAACGGCGTGATCCTGGTTTCCCCGTTTATGGAATTCGCCACCGGATTCGCCGGCATGGGCATCGACCTGCCGCATGTCATGTTCCTGCCGACCTTTGCGTCAACCGCCAATTACCACGGCGCGCTCAAGGAAAAACATGCAGATCTTCCGGCGTTCATGGCCGAAGTGGCGGACTTCGCGCTTAACGTGTATGCGCCTGCGCTACTGAAGGGCAACAAGCTGGCCGCCGACGAACGGCGCGAGGTCATTGCCCGGCTGTCCGAATACACGGGCTTGTCTGAGGACTACTGGGATCGCGCGAACCTGCGAATTGATGAGGGTCGATTCAACCAGGAGTTGTCGCGCGAGACCGGTATCGTCATCGGTCGTGTTGACTCGAGATTCTCGGGCAACATGATCAATCGTCTCGGCGAATCCATGAACTACGATCCGATGACAACTTCAATCGGACCAGGCTACCTGGCCGCGTTCATGGACTACTACCAGAATGATCTCAATGTATCCGACGTTGGCAACTACACGGTCTTCGGCAATGTCTTCCTGGCCTGGGACTGGAGCCACGCCCAACCCGACCTGCAAGGCTTCAAGCTGCCGATGCCCAATACCGCGATCGACCTCGAGCATACGATGAAGCAGAATCCGTCGATGCGTGTGCTGGTGCAACAAGGTTACTACGACCTGGCAACGCCGCATCTGGCGACCGAGTATTTCGTCGATCACCTGAATATTTCAGAGGCGCTTCGCAGCAACATCGAGATTGCCTACTACGAAGCGGGTCATATGATGTATATCCACGAGCCGTCATTGAAGAAATACAAAGACGACCTCGCGCGGTTTATACGCGCGGGCCGCTAAAGTCACGCCTGGCAACTAGCTCGCGCGTCGCTGTTGTCCGGCATTGCTATGGCCGCCGGGCCGCTTGCGTTGCCCGCCACGGGCGTTCTTGCTCGGCCTCGCTTTGTTGCGTCGCGGCGCGGCGCCCGCCTTCGGCGCTCCGCTGCGAGGTGGCTTGCCCTTGTTGATGGGCTCGGCCTTGATGCTTTTATCGACATCGTAGCCGGCGACAAATTCTTTTCGAATATCCTGGCCGAGCAATTTCTCAATGTCTTTGAGGAGCTTCAGCTCGTCAACGCAAACCAGGGAAATTGCCGTACCATCGTGGCCAGCGCGTGCGGTTCGACCAATGCGATGCACATAGTCTTCGGCCACGTTCGGTAGCTCGTAATTTACAACGTGCGGTAATTTGTCGATATCAAGACCGCGCGCCGCAATGTCGGTAGCGACGAGCACGCGAATCTTGCCGGCTTTGAAATCACTCAGCGCCCTGGTGCGGGCGCCCTGCCCTTTGCCACCGTGTATCGCCAGCGTTGAAATGCCGTCACCTTCCAGTTGCTTGGCGAGGCGATTCGCACCGTGCTTGGTCCGGGTAAACACCAGAACCTGACGCCAGTTGCCCTTGCCGATAATTTCGGACAGCAGCTCGCGCTTGCGCAGCTTGTCGACCGGCATGACGACCTGCTCAACGCGATCCGCTGTCGAATTACGCGCGGCCACCTGGACTTCTATTGGATTGTTCAAGAGACCGCTCGCCAGCTCGCGAATCTCCGCCGAAAACGTCGCCGAAAACAGCAGGTTTTGCCGTTTCGCGGGCAATTGCTTGATGATTTGTTTGATATCGCGAATAAAGCCCATGTCGAGCATGCGATCCGCTTCATCAAGCACGAACATTTCGACGCCGGACAAATTGATATTGCCCTGTCGAACGTGATCGAGCAGTCGTCCGGGTGTTGCGATTACGACGTCCACACCGCGGTGGATCTTTGAAATCTGCGGCCGCGCGCTAACGCCGCCATAGATCTCCATGGCACGAACAGGATGGTGTGCTCCGTAGGTTTGCACGCTCTGGTGAACCTGCGCCGCGAGTTCGCGGGTTGGCGTAAGAATAAGTGCACGAATGCGCCGCGGGCCGTCCGACTTCTTCTGCAGCTTTTGCAGCATCGGCAATACGAAGGCCGCCGTTTTACCAGTGCCCGTCTGGGCGCCTGCCAATACGTCTTTGCCTTCAAGAACGAGAGGAATAGCTTTTTGCTGTATCGGGGTAGCTACACTGTAGCCCTGTTCTTCGACAGCACGCAGCAATTCGGCCGACAGGCCGAGTTGGTTAAATAACATTGATTGTTCTCCGTGTCGCCTGATCCAACGCGTCTAAAGACGAGCGGTTCGGTCCAGGCTGGAATTTAGTAAGTGACTCCAAGCGTGCATTCATGCCCGACGGGTAGAATTGCAGGGTTGGAGTGATTGACGCAGACCGAGGTGCGTCAGGACGGGGCGCACTGTAACAGAAGCGGGCCGAAAAGAAAGGACTAATTCACCCTATTGGCATGAACCTGTCTATAATCCGGCCATCCGCTCAACAACGACGTAGGTGTATGACTCTGTGAGTTTTTTTGCTGAGCTAAAAAGAAGAAACGTATTCCGCGTCGCGGTCGCCTACAGTGTCATAGCCTGGATACTGGCGCAGGTCGCCGATCTCGCCTTTGACAACTTCGGGTCGCCGGAGTGGGTCTCGAAAACGGTTCTCTTCATCCTGGTCCTGGGATTGCCACTCGCCGTCTTCTTCGCCTGGGCCTTCGAATTGACGCCGGAAGGCCTCAAGAAAGAGAAAGACGTCGATCGCTCGCAGTCGATAACACCGCAAACGGGACGGAAGCTCGACCTGACGATCATTGGCGTGCTGGTCATCGGCATCGGATTCCTGATGTTCGACAGGTTTACGGGCGACGACGACTCGGCTGCGGTAGAAGTCGTCAAGACAGATTCTGCCCGCTTGTCCATCGCGGTCCTGCCCTTCGAAAACCGCAGCGATCGCCCCGAGGACGAGTATTTCACCGAGGGCATACACGACGATCTCTTGACGACCATGGCCAATATCGGCTCGATGAAAGTTATCTCCCGCACTTCCGTCATGGAATACAAGGAAACAACAAAGAAAATTCCAGAGATCGCGAAGGAGCTCGGCGTCGCCAATATTCTTGAAGGCGGCATACAGCGATCCGGCAATCATGTACGCATCAATGTACAGCTTATCGACGCCATTACGGACGAACACCTTTGGGCCGAAATTTACGATCGCGAGCTCACGGCCGAAAATCTGTTCGCAATACAGAGCGAAGTGTCCAACGCTATCGCCAAAGCGCTGAATGCGACGCTGTCGCCGCAGGAGGTACAGCGCGTCAGCTCCATTCCGACGCAAAGTCTCGAAGCCTACGAAGCCTATTTGCTCGGTCGGCAAAAGTGGTCAGCAAGGACAGCGGCCTCGACGGCCGAAGCGGTAACGCTGTTTCAGAAAGCCATTGACCTCGACCCCGACTACGCGCAAGCCTATGCAGGGCTTGCGGATGCGTATCGGCACCAGGTTCCCTACGGAGGGCTTCCGGAGGCCGAAGCCTTACCTAAAGCGGAACGCGCCGTTAGAAAAGCGCTGGTGCTTGATGACCAGCTGGCAGAGGGTTACGCAACCCTCGGCGGCTTGCTAGCGCAGCAAAACAGGGACCTGGCTGAGGCCGAAGCTGCACTGAAACGTGCTTTGGAACTGAATCCTGCCTACTCGGATGCCTATAACTGGCTGGCCCTGACTTATCAAGCTTCCGGCGAATTTGAGAAAGCGCAGACTGTCGTTCGCAAAGGGCTGGAAGTGGATCCTCTGTCATTAGTGCTTCAGCTCAATCTGGGATTAAACCTGGGAGCACTTGGACGTACGGATGAGATGAGGGCCGCCGTCGAGCGCCTGATCGAAGTTGCACCGGAGAGCGCATTCGGATACATGGGGATGTCCTTTTACTCCGGGTTTTACAAGGGTCGAATCGATGATTCGATTTTGTGGTTGAACAAGGCGACCGAGCTGGAGAAAAACGACCCGGCCTTCGCGTCCTATATGTCTTACTGGTATCTCGATCTTAACGACACTCGTATGGCGGACTATTGGGTTACCAGGGCCTCTGATATCCGACCGGACAACGTCAATGTATATAGCGCGAAAATGATGACCGCGCTGCACAGCGGAGACCCTGACGTTGCCAGAACGCTGGCGTTAGCCGCTATTGACGCCTCAAGAAGCGCAGTTTTTAATTTTCCTGTTTTGTTCGAATCGCTTCGCGGCGACATCGCCGACAACTCATTGCACCTGTCAATACAACGCATCGAAACGGTTGCACCGGAGCTTTTTCACACGGACGCTGCATCGGTCAGTTCTGCAAACCTTGCAGTTGCACTTGCACTAGCGAAATTGCAAAGAGAATTGGGGAACGAAACACGAGCAAAACAAATCCTGTCTGACGCGATAAATCTGTTGCAAGCCCAGGGCACGACCGGTGCAATTGTTCCCGGTCCGGAGTTGGCTATAGCGCACAGCTTGACTGGCGACTACGCGAAGGCCATGACAGCGTTACGCGCCGCCACGAACGCAGGTTGGCGCTACGGCTGGTGGTATGTTTTCGATCATCTCGATTTGCTCGAGCCTCTGCGAAGCGAACCGGCATTCGGCGCACTGCGTGCCGAGATCGCCGAAGACATGGCAGAACAGCTCAAAAATGTGAGAAAAATGGAAGCCAGCGGCCAGGTCGAGTCGCCCTCCACGATTCCCGCTCTTAAATCACCGCCACCCACCTAAATTTGTATCGACGTGCTGATAAGACGCATCATCGATCGAATTCGTCAGCAGGACTGGGCGGCGCTGGTCAGTGAACTGATCATCGTCGTTGTCGGCATCTTCATCGCCATCCAGGTCGATGCCTGGTGGAAACACCGCGACGATCTGCAACAGGAACAAATCTACATTGCAAGGCTGACGGAAGACGTGGAGCGCGACGTCATCTCTATAAAAAGATCAATCACACTCGCCGAGCACCGCTACTCCTTGTCGAACCTGTTGATTGCAGCGGCGAACGAGCCGGAGTTCGTCCGACAACACCCTGCCGAATTCATGTCGGCTATACACCAGTCCGCCTTTACCCATACACCCCCTCTCAATTCCGATACCTTCGAAGAACTTCGCTCTACGGGTGGTCTTAGCCTGTTGCGTGATGAAGCGCTGAAAGCGGCTTTGTTTGGCTATTACCGCTACGACCAGAGCCAGCGTCAGTATATGAGCTTGCAGCTCATGACCGAGTTTCGACACTTCGAACTGGCATCGGGAATTTTGACCAACGATCAGTATGTCTGGCTGCAGGATGAAATTGGCTTCGCAGACCCTTCGACGCCGGTTGATGTTCCATTCACACCGGAGCAACTGGATGCTTTGGTTGATGCTGCGCAGCGCCTTAGCGATTCCCCGGCGCTTGTCGCCTGGCTGCCCGAAGGCCGAGGCATGCAACTGGAATTGAGAGATGCTCACCAAAGTCGACTCAGGGGCGCTACCGAACTACTGGCTATCCTTCGCACTCTCGATCGTTAACGTCCGTCGCTGCGTTTGTGTAATCGAATGCCGAGGCGTTCGACCATTGCTTCGAATCGCGGATCATCGCGAAGATTGTCGAGGTAGGGATCGCCTAGCAGCAGCGTGATGCCCGAGTCCCGTTTCTCATACGCCTCGTTCAGCGCATCAAAAGCCGCATCGACCTCGCCGCGATAGGCATGCACCATCGCAACCTGGTAATACCAGCCGCTTGATTTTTGCTGCAGCAATGCCTGCAGTGCTGTATCCGACTCGTCCTTGCGTCCCGCCGCATGGTGCACCAGCGCGAGCCCGGTCTGCCTGAACCCGTCGAGCACTTCGTGCTGGATACGTTCGAAAGCGGCGTCGATGTCACCGGTACTCAGCAGGCTCAAAGTAACGTAGTAGTGTGTTCCTACCGCTCCCGGCTGGAGGTCAAGCATCCTCGATGTGGCTGCAAGTGCTTTCTCCGGTTGGTCAAGAAACTGGTATAGCAGGCCAATCGACGGCGGTATTGGCGGAAACACGGGATCCCTGTCCTTGGCTGCCTCGCAAAGCTCAATGCCCTTTTCGTATTCGCCCGTCAGGCCAAAATGCACGCAGGCCTGGTACAGCGTATCGACGTCGGTTGGATCAAGCGACAACGCCAATTCGATCTCCCGCCGGCCGCCTGCGAAATCCCAGCGATTGGAAATCAGGATATCGCCTAACAACGCATGGGCCGGTCCGTAATTGGGGTCCAGCCTGATAGCCGCTTCAGCGGCCTCCATGGCCTTGGCGAAGGACTCGTTGACATCGCCGAATCCACTGTCGCCTTTCACGGAAAAAATGTGCGCTTTTAGAACCCAGGCTGGCAGGTAATCCGGGCTAATCTCCAACGACCGCGCGATCATCGTCTCTGCTCTGGCAACCGATTCGGCCGTGCGTTGGTTCGTCAGGTGCCGCGCCTGCAGGAACAGAGAGTACGCTTCCGGGTCTGTCGTACGTACCTGCGGCAATTCACCGAGCAACCGAACTTTGAGCTCGTCGACGACGGCCTTGGCAATCTCGTCCTGAATGACGAATACGTCATCCAGGCTCCGGTCCCAGGTTTCCGACCACATATGCGTGTCGGTATCCGTTTGAATCAACTGCGCGGTAATACGAACCTTGTTGCCGGATTTTCGGACGCTGCCTTCCAGTACATGCGCTACATCCAGCTCGCGTCCGACGTCCGAGATTTTGAAATCCTTGCCTTTATAGGAAAACGCCGACGTTCTCGACGACACGCGAAGCTCGGGAATTTTTGCAAGCAAGTTTAAAAGTTCTTCCGATAAACCATCCGAAAAGTACTCCTGCTCGGCATCCGAACTCATGTTTTGAAACGGCAACACCGCGATGGACTTGTCGTTGCTCGCAAGCTCTTCGCTCTCGGTCGGCGTCGTTTGCGAATGCCAGATGAAGTACACGAGTGCGACGGCAAGCAGGACAATAATCGTACGGTCAAGCTTGCGACCGGTAACCGGCGTGATCGAGGTGTCCCGCTCCACGTTTTTCTCAAGCTTGAGGCCATCCGGCGTCAGCTCGAAGGCCCAGGCGAAAAATACGGCCAGCGGGAAACCGAGTATCAGGAAGAAAGCCAGAACCGAGTTAACGGACTCCGGCAAATGCAAAGCCGGCGCCAGCGTGTCGCCCACCTGCATGACGATCCAGGCCAGCACGATGTACGCAATGGCCACCCTGAAAACGTTGCGGCGCTTGAGCTCTGCGAAAAATGACATGCACGGAGATTACACCAATAAGCTTAGGGTTTCTCGCTACTTAAGGCCAAACAGGGGGCGCAATATCCGGCTTCTGCGAATCAGGAATTCGTGAATCACGAAGCAGCCACCGAATGTGGCAATCAGTACCAGTACTGGTTCGACAACGGGCCCCAGCGCCAGTGGCGTGAGCTGATAGCCAACGACGACCGTGATTGTCTGGTGCAGGATGTACCACGAAAAAACCGCCTCGGTCGCATAGGGCAGGTACTTCATCGGCCGATTAAAAAGATAGTGGCCCCAGCCGAAGATCGTCACGATCCAAAGCCAGCGATTGAGATAGGTGATCAAAAAGCTCGCCTGTTCCAGGAGGAACGGTGGATCGTCCGGCAGGAATTCATTGCGCAGGATAAACAGTACAAAAGTCGTCGATGCCAACGCTAAAGTCACCTTGCGAATTCTCGCGAGTTCCGCCCAGAAACCGGCATCGCGCCCGATCATGTAACCGATCAGGAAGAACGTAAAATACATGACGTGTGCATACCAGTCATCGAGCAGCGCATGACTGATGTACGGAAAGCGTGGAAAAACGAAGTTGCCGTAGATCATTAACGGGACCATGGGAACCAGCACTATCGAGGCTCCGCGCAATCCCTGGAACCAGCGCCGGACGCTGCGCAGGGGTCCGTCAAGCAAGCCGGCAATGGGAATCAGTAGCAGCGTGTACAACCACACGTACGGCAGGTACCAGAGATGGTTCCAGGTCCAGTGTATTTCAGCTTCACCGGCCCACGACTCGTCGGGAAAGTCATGAAAAGTCAGATACTGACCCATGAACTTGATGAAGCCTGGCTCGATCAGGCCCTTGCCCAGGGCTTCGTAATAGCATTGTGGTGCAACGATAAACGCCATACCGAACAGTAGCGGCACCAGCAGCCGCCGAGTCCGCTGAATGGCGAACTTCCCCGCCGTATAGCGATGCCAGACGAAACTGATCGCGAGGCCGGAAATGATAAACAGCAAGGACATACGCCACTGGTTCACGAGCAGCCGCGGGATATCGAGTGCATGCGTCTGGTAGATCGACTTTGCATGCCAGCCCTCGCCTTCGGCATAAAACTGGCTGACGTGGTAAAGGATCAGCAGAATGAACGCGAACACCCGCAGGAAGTCGATATCGTAGCGGCGGGATTTCTCGGGTATGTCTATCATTGCTTGCACTCGGCGGCTGTCAGATGGCCAAAATCGACGATTTTCGGGGGTGCCGCTACCGGCAAGGGACCAATGGCGCCTGCGTAGTGACGAACGGAGGGATCTGGTGATGAAAGGTCGATGAAACCGCCCATCCCGCGGTAGGATTGCGCTTATGACGATTGATCAATACCTCGCCAGGCGACGATACTGGGAGTTCGCGCTCATCATGCTCGTCGTTCTGGTCAGCTTTGTGTCCAACCTGGGTACCGAGCTCATCGAGCGCGGTCGCTTCAGCGACAATGTTGATGTCAGCCAGCCATTCATACTGGAGGCCACCAGCCATGTTGCGATGGCGCTGTCGATACCGCTGCTGTTGTGGTTTGACCGCTTGTGGCCGGTCCGCGCAGCGACCTGGGTTCGCAGTGCATTGATCCATATCGCTTGCAGTGTCGCCTTTTCTCTGGCTCACGTAACCATGATGTACTGGGCGCGGGTTGTGACCTTTGGAGTCTCGGCTAACGGCAGCCGTTACCACTGGGACAACTGGCTGGGCGAATTTGGCTACGAATATCTGAAGGACTTCCGAACCTACTTCCTCATCCTCGCACTCGTCTACCTTTACCGTTACGTAATCCGGCGCCTGCAGGGCGAAGCCGGTTTTCTGACCGAGGCAAAGGATGAAATTGCCGCCGCCGGTATTTCCGACCGCTTCCTGGTCAAGAAACTCGGACGTGAATTCCTGGTCAGAATTGACGAGATCGACTGGATAGAATCCTGCGGTAATTACGTTAATCTGCACGTCGGGCGTCGCGTTTATCCATTGCGCGAGACGATGACGCGCATCGACGAGCGATTGTTGCCGCTTGGCTTTCAAAGAGTGCACCGCAGCGCCATCGTCAATCTGGATCGGGTCGCGGAACTCGTCGCATTCGATTCGGGCGATGGGCAGGCGAAGTTGCAAACCGACGTCGTCGTTCCTGTCAGCAGACGATTTCGCCAGGAACTGCGCGAACGACTGTCCTGATTTCACACGTATGCAGACCAGATCTACTATTAATATTTAATCCTTACTGGAGCTAAACCATGGCAAGAATTGCCTCGATACGATTCCCCCGAATTGCGCTTGTATTGTTCGCCGCCCTGCTGTTCGCCGCCTGCGATGCGAAGACGCCCGCGGTTGAAGAGCTGCCAGTAGCATCCACGCAGCGCAACATCGAGACAATTGCAGACGAGATCCTTGCGGCGATGCTGGAACGCTATCCGTCGATGGCCACCAGCTACTCCATTGCCGGTGCCCGTCATGACCGGCTGTATGACAATTCCCTGGAGGCACTCGCCGAGTGGCAGGCTCGCGAAGACGCGTGGCTTGCTGAACTCGACGCAATCGGCGAACCGGCCGAGATCGGCAGCCGCGACTGGGTGAGCTTCGGCATACTGCGCGAGCAACTGGCCGCATCGCAAGCGAGCCGGGTTTGCCGCAAGGAACTCTGGGAGACCAGCACTACAACCGCCTGGTATACCGGCATGCCGTTCATATTCGATATCCAGCCGCTCGAGTCGGATGATCTGAAAGAACAGGCACTGGCGCGATTGAGTGCAGTCGACAAATACATCGATACAAACGTGGCGAATCTGAAGAAAGGCCTCGAACTCGGCTACAGCTCCCCGCGATTGACTGTCGAGGCCGTGCCCGAGGAAGTCCGGGCGTTGCGCGACGAGAATTCTCCGTTCCTTGCGATAGGCGCCCGGGTGGAGGACGAAGTCTTTGACGGCAAGGTGAAGGCTATTTTTGCAGACGAAATAGTACCGGCGATCAATCGTTACGCGAACTTCATCGAGAATGAGTACCTTGACAAAGCGCGCGAGGAAATCGCGCTGAGTCACAACCCGGACGGTGCTGAGTGCTACCCGACACTCGTGCGTGACTTCGCAACGATTCAACCGAGTGCCGATGAAATTCATGAGCTGGGCCTTGCGCAAATGGCGAAGATTCGCGTCGAGATGCAGGAGATTCTCGCGGCCAATTACGAAGGCGAAGCTGTGGAAAAGTTTTTGCGCCGAATTAATGTCGATCCGGAGTTTACATTCCGGTCAGAAGACGACGTTCTGCAATACTCGCTGGACTCGCTCGATCGCGCGCGCGACAAGATGCCGGAAGTCTTCGGGCTGCTGCCGCGTGCTGCGGTCGAAATCAAACCCTACCCGGCTTTCGCCGAGAGCGGCGTCGGTGAGTATCACTCCTCTTCCGAAGACGGAACACGACCGGGCATCTTCTATATCGCTGTCCGGAATCCGGAGAATCGTTCGCGAGCAACACAGCAATCAACGCTGTTCCACGAGACTTATCCCGGCCACCATCTGCAAGGCGCCATCGCGCTGGAGCTCGGTGACAAGGTGCACCCGCTTGCCCGCTATTTGTGGAATTCAGGCTACGGCGAAGGCTGGGCTTTGTATTCCGAACGCGTCGCGCAGGAACTTGGCTTGTACAGCGGCCCGCTGGACCTGATGGGACTCCTTTCCGACCAGGCTGCTCGTGCTGCACGACTCGTCATTGACTCGGGTATTCATACCAAGGGCTGGACGCGCCAGCAGGCTGTTGACTACATGCTGAACAATACCGGCTGGGCGCCCGTCGATATTGAGAACGACATCAACCGTTACATCTCTTGGCCCGGCCAGGCCAATGCCTACATGCTCGGCATGCTGGAGATCCGGCGCTTGCGTAAGCTCGCCGAAGTTGAACTCGGAGAGCAATTCGATATTCGAGATTTCCACGATCGCATCCTCGAGAACGGCAGCATGACGCTACCAATGACAGAAAAGGCCGTACTTGCCTGGATCGAGAAAACAAAACAGGAGTAACGCGATGATATTGCAAAAGCTGTTCCTGATCGGTCTGCTACTGGCCAGTGCGTGCGCATCAGCGGAAACGATCGCTGTAATCGGCACCGGCAATGTCGGCATGGCGCTCGGCACGGAATTCGCGCAGCAGGGCCACACGATAATCTATGGTTCGCGCAGCCCGCTGGGATTGAAAGCGCTCGATCTGGCGAAGAAAACTCAAGGTGATGCGTCTACCGCGACGCCCTCTGCGGCGGCCTCTGCCGCAGAGATCGTTGTGCTCGCCGTGCCCGGCATGGTCGTCGAGGACGTGGTCAAGGGACTCGGCAATCTCGCGGGGAAAATCGTCATTGATGCGACCAATCCGCTGGTTATGGATGAGCCGATGGTGTTTCGCTACGGCGTAGCAACGTCGAATGGTGAAATCGTGCAGGCCGCCGCGCCGGACGCCTTTGTTGTAAAGGCGTTCAACACTATATCCTGGCCATCGATGATCAGCCCCGAAGATTCCGAGGGACCGCTGTATGTAGCTATCGCAGGCAACCACCCGGCCGCAAAAGAAAAGGTCGCGGGCATGGTAACGGCGATGGGACTGGTGCCCTTCGATCTGGGTCCGATCGAGGTTGCGCACTGGACGGAATACGCGGCTGTCGTGGCGCTGAACAATCAATTTTCAGCACGGCAAAACTTCGAACTCGTGTTCCGCGCAACCGACTGAACTGTAACCGCGGGGCAGCGAGGAAATGGTGCCGGATAGGTGATTCGAACACCTGACCCCATCATTACGAATGATGTGCTCTACCGACTGAGCTAATCCGGCAACGGTAAGCGGCGCGCAGTATAGCCGCGTGGATACCCCCGGAAAAGGGGTAAGGACCTTTTAATCGGCGACATTCCGGACACGAATAATGAGCTCCGCGCTTTCGAGTTGTGTGCCTTTAGGCAGGTCCGGCAGGCCGCTCACTTCGATGCACTCCGAGGCAATATCCGACAACTCGCCCGTGTCGGAGTTGAAAAAGTGATGGTGCGGGCTGGTCGTGGAATCGTAGTAGCGCCGCTCGGGATCGACCAGGCACTCCTTGATAAGCCCCTTTTTTCCAAATAAATTCAATGAGTTATAGACGGTCGCTTTGGACACCGTGCTGTCCTTTGCGCGCAGGCGCGTGAGCACCTGCTCGACCGACAGGTGCTGCGCCTTTTCGAGCAGGATCGCCGCAATTTCCAGCCGCTGCGATGTCGGCAGGATGCCGAGGCTATCGAATCTGGCCAAAATTTCTGAACGCAACATGCAAAAGGTCCCTGTCTTATTCGAGCATTTCGCCCCGATTCTAGCAGAGCAATCGCCGGATTCTCGCGGGCACAATGAATTCGGACAAGGAGGTCCGCATGGCTATTCGAAATCAAGGGTTTACGCTCTATGAGCTGCTCATCACACTGACGCTGGTGGCGTTGCTCACCGGCCTCGCGACGCCCTCTTTATCCGCGATGAAGGCGCGGCAGCAGCAGCGCGCCGAAATCAACGCCCTCTTTCACGCCATCCACCTCGCACGCAAGGAATCCATCGTCAAGCGCAAGGTGGTCTCACTCTGCCCCAGTCTCGACGGCAGCTCCTGCCTTCCCGGGCGCGACTGGTCGATGGGCTGGCTGGTGTTCGAGAATGACGATCGCGACTCCCCGCCACGGGTCGACCCGGGCGAGACCGTCCTGTCCAGCCACCGGGTGGACGGCTTTCGTATCGTCGCCAACCGCAGCGGATTCACCCTGCGGGCGACCTTTCTGCGCGCCACGAATGGGACTTTCGTCCTCTGCGATCCACAAAGCCGGATTCCGCCCCTGGCCCTGGTCGTGAGCTATACGGGCCGGCCGCGTGTCGCACGTCACACTACTGAAGGTGAACTCTATTCTTGTGCGGATTAAGTCAAAAGAAAGCGCCGTTTTGCGACCGTTTATCGGAATCTCGGCGCCGTTTATCGGCTGTCCGAACAGTGGCTTACATGAGTCTTTATAGTGGGCCCCATGAACAACAGAACCCAGACCGGTTTTACGCTCTACGAGCTCCTGACCACGATGTTGATCGTCGGGGTCATATTGGCGCTCGGGGTGCCGAACATGCAGTCGTTCCGGCAGAACAGTCGTATGATCACCGCCGCCAATGACCTGCATTCCAGCTTCCACCTGGCACGCAGCGAGTCGTCGCGCGCGAAGACCAGCATTACGATTTGCGCCAGCGCCGACTCTATGGCGGTACTGCCCACATGCGGTGGCGAACTCGAAGCGGGTTGGATTGTTTTCGAGGATCGTAACGGTGACATCACGGTAGACGCCGGGGAGCCGATACTGCGTCGTTTCCCCCCCGTTACTGGTGACATCGTCATCAACACGCCCGGCCCGGATGACTACTTTTCGTATGCGTCGACGGGCCTCGGTCGCGGCAATATTACCGGTACGCCTCCGCTTGCCACGATGATTCTTTGTGATGTTCGCGGCAATGTCCTGGGCGGCAGCGGAAGGTCTACAGCCCGCGTTTTGGTTGTGACACCTTTGGGTCGAGCGACTGTACTCGCTGATGTAGGACAAGTCGCATTTCATGGGGGCTGCTAAGTGAAGAATTCCATTAACAGTAAACGCAAACCTCGCCAGGCAGGTTTTTCACTGGTTGAGGTGCTCATCACCCTGGTCATTATGTCCGTGGGAATGCTCGGCATCGCCGGACTGTACGTGCAAAGCCTGCAAGCGGGCCGTACATCCATGTTCCGACATCATGCTGTAACGCTTGCAAGCGATGTGGCGGACCGAATTCGGGCGAATCCGCTGGCCGGGATCGCCTATATCGATCCGGTCGGTGCGAACAATAATTGCGTTCTCGGCGCAGTTTGCACATCCGCCCAAATGGCCGCGAACGACATTTTTCTCTGGAAAGCCCAGGCACAGAACACCTTGCCGGGCGGCGATGTGACCATTGTTTTTGCGCCCGCTGCAGGGGTGGTGCCACCGACCTATCAGATCACAATAACCTGGACCGAGCCGAACATGATTGTCGCGCCGACTTACGTCATCACTATTCCGGTGCGACCCGTATGAAGATCATCTCGATGAAACAAGAAGGAATTACTCTCGTTGAACTGATGGTCGCACTGGCCATCGGGTCGTTCCTGATGATCGGTGCCATACAGATCTACAACCAGAGCCGCCAGGCATTCGTCATCAACGAGTCAATCGCCCGTGTGCAGGAAACGGCGCAGTTCGCGATGGACACAATCGAAGCGGACCTGCGTATGGCAAGCAACTGGGGCCGTAACAGCCGCGGGCTTGCCGTGGAAGGCCGTTCAATCATCGGCGACGATAATCCGAATGGTTTGCCGCTGCCGGCAACGAATTGCGCGGCGGACTGGGCGCTCAATCTCGCCCTGCCTATCGACGGCAGCAACAATGCTTACGGCCTGGCCTGCGCAACTACCGGGGGCAGTCAGGCCAACTCCGATGTCGTTACTATCCGTCGCGCGAGCGTCGCTCCGGTTGCGCCGGAAGCAGGACGGCTGCAGATCCAGACCACGCGAATTCAGGGCCAGCTTTTCGCCGACGGTGCGGTTCCGCCAGGATTTGTGGCGGCTGATTCGGCAACGCATAACCTCATAGTGACCAGCTACTACGTGTCGCCTACCTCGACTCTGATTAATGGCGTACCTACATTACGTCGTCACCGTCTGATTGGTGGCGCTGCCGGACCCACGATCGTCGATGAGGAAGTAGCACCTGGCATTGAGAATCTGCAGATCCAGTTAGGCGTCGATGTCGATGCCGACAACACGGTCGACCGCTACGTCAATCCGGGCGATCCTATCTACAACCCGAATGCCGCCGGCGCCGGCTTCGTGCCAGGAGCACGAATCATGACCGCGCGAATATGGATGATTGTGCGCGGTATCGATATCGAGCCCGGTGTGCAGGATGGCCGAAACTACCAGCCGGGCGATGTCGCGCTCGGCGTACCCAATGATACGTTCCGTCGCATGCAGGTATCGAAAACGATATTGCTGCGTAACGCGAGAACCTGATTTCAGGAAACACCATGAAAATAAATAGTCAAAAAATGATCAATCGCAAGGACCAGCAGGGCGCTGCCCTGATTGTTGGCCTGCTTTTGCTGGTCGTAATTACTATCCTGGCCGTGTCCGGAATGAATACCGCGACCACTGAGCTCGCCATGGCGCGCAATGACCAGACCTATGAGAACGTTTTCCAGGCGGCCGAATCAGGTCTCGAAAATGCCCTCGCACAACCATCATTCAGCCCAGGTGCTCCGGTCGTCATCAACCTGCCGGCGACGACTTACCAGACCGTCACGGCGACGATTCGGTTCGAAGATACAACCCTGGTACCCGACATGGCCTTCAGCCTCGGTTCCGGCAGTGGGATCGCGGCCTATCATTTTAATGCGACGTCGCAGGCGAATCACACCATTGCCGCCGGCAGCGATCGCAACGCATCAGCAGTACACACACAAGCTTTCTACGTCGTCGGCCCGGATTCGCCGACGCTATAAGTAGCAGATGGAACGGAGCATCCCTATGAAAATTAAACTATTGATCGCCGCCGCAACTCTTGGCCTGGCACTGTCGGCGGCAGCCGCCACGGATTCGAATTTGGGCGTACGCGCTTATGAGGTCAACCTGAGCGATTTCCGTATGGCACGTGATGAAAATGGCACGGTCGGGTTTAAGGAATGTGACAAATGCGAGTTTATAACCAAACGTGTCTCGCCGAGCACCAACTATATGCTGGATGGCCGCTCGGTATCGCCGGAAAAATTTCGCAAGGCACTGCACAAGGTCACAGACCGCGAGCGTGAAGTGCTGACTATCTTGCATCATCTGCAAGCAGACAAGGTGATCGAAATATCCGTCTATTTTGTAAGGACAGGATCATGAATAAGGTAATTCGAAGCATTACAGGGACTGTTCTCGGGCTGTTACTGGCACTGACTACCGGCGCACCGGCTATTGCCGACGACACCGAACTGCTGCTGGTTGATCCGAACAATCAAGTACCCAGACCCAATATTCTGTTTATTATTGACTCGTCCGGCTCCATGACGAATCAGGAATCTACGAAGGAACCGTATGACGTTCTGACCCCATACCCCGGTACTTGTGACCCAACGGCACTGTACTGGACGGAATATGACGCCGTCCCGAGCTGCGTTGCAAGCAATACGCAGTTGATTGACAAATCGGCGTTTGTTTGCGATGACGCCGCAACGCAGGTTGCCGGTATCGGTATTTATTCGGGCAAGATGGTGCAGTACCGTACCGGCAGCTCCGGATTTTTCAGCATTTTTCTTGCGATCGACGAACCGCGCTGGCAGGAACTGAAAGCCGGTTACCGCACTGACATGGTTGAATGTCAAAAAGACCGAGCAAAACACGGTGACGGCATAGACAGCTCGCGCTTATTCCCACAGGCTGGCGGCGGCGTGGCACGGTACACCACTAACGCCAAGAATGAGATCAGCTGGCGCAGCTGGCCCACCAGCCAGAATGTTACGGTCTACGATGGCAACTATCTGAACTACCGCAGCAATCCTGTGCAGATACAGCAATCTCGCGTAGGTATCGTACAGACCACCGCAAAAATCATCCTGAACTCAATTAAGGACGTCAATGTTGGTGTAATGCGCTTCAACAGTCAGCGCGGCGGCCCTGTGATTCACGAAATTGCCGATCTGAATACCAACCGCGCATCAATTATTGCCGCCATTGACGGGATCGTTGCGGCCGGTAATACGCCGGTCGCCGAGACCCTGTATGAAAGCGCCCTGTATTGGCGCGGGATGCAGGCATTCTACGGAAATGTCGTCAACGAACATCCCACTGCGCCCGGCGCATTGGTCTCGACAGCTCCTCAAGTTTACAAGGCGCCCACCACAGACGTTTGTGCGAAAAATTACAATGTATTGCTGACTGACGGCGCGCCGACAGCCGATGTCGAGGCGGAAGGCCTTGTGCCGAACCTGCCGAACTGGTTTGCAACCGTCGGAAGTCCAAATTGCATCGGCACCGGTGATGGTGCGTGCGCGGACGAAATCGCCAAGTATCTGTTTACTAACGATACTCGCCCGTCAGATCCGGGCCCGCAGCTTGTAACTACGCACACAATCGGCTTTGCCATTAATCTGCCGATACTCGGTGAAATCGCACGCGTCGGCGGCGGCAAGTATTTCCTTGCTGATGACGTAGAGAGTCTTTCGCTCGCATTGATGAAGATTTTCACCGATATTAACGAGGAGTCCTTATCGTTTGCTGCTCCAGCTGTTGCGGTCAACTCATTCAATCGTACGCAGAACCTGAATGACCTTTATCTCACTGCTTTCAGAGCCAGCGAAGACACTCACTGGCCGGGTAACCTGAAAAAGTACAGGATCGCGGATGGTCAGATTGTTGATGCGATTCCCGATCTGGCAGTCGATACCAATACAGGGTTCTTCAAGACTGGCGCACGAAGCTACTGGTCGGTCACCGCCGATGGCAACAACGTTGAACTGGGCGGCGCCGCAAATCAAATTCCTCCGCCTGTTTCTCGGCGCGTTTTCACGAATCTGTCGGCCAACCCTGCCTTAACCGCTGGCTCGAATGCCGTATCTTCGGCGAATGAGTCATCATTCTCGTTCGCCGACTTTGGTTTGACGGGTTCGCCGGATGAACCAACCAAGGACATGATGATTCGCTGGTTGCGAGGCGAGGACGTCGCCGACGTCGACGGAAATCCTGCGACCACCGTTCGCAATATTATGGGCGACCCTCTTCACTCTCAACCGGCTGCAGTGGTCTACGGTGGCACACCAGCAAGTCCTGAGGTCGTGGTCTATACTGCGACAAACGACGGCTATGTACATGCCATTGACGGAATGACAGGTGTAGAGCTTTGGGCGTTCATTCCAATAGAACACATGCCGAACCAGGCGAAGCTGTTTTTCAATCCTCAGTCCAGCTTCAAAAACTACGGTGTTGATGGCGATATAGTTCCCGTTATTGCTGATCGCAACAAGAACGGAATTATTGAGTCAGCTGATGGCGACTTCGTCTACATATTGTTTGGTATGCGCCGCGGTGGCGACACTTACTACGCGCTGGATGTAACAAACAAGAATGCACCGGTTGTCAAATGGCGCGTTAGCTCACCAGAGTTCGGACAGTCATGGTCCGCTCCGACAATTGCTCGCATCGACATGAACGATGGCAGGCTCAATGCGGACAAGGCTGTCGCTGTCATCGGTGGTGGCTACGATTCCGTTCACGATTCCCTGGTCCACCCAACGACCCCGGATGGCGAGGGTGCCGGCATTTACTTCCTCGACCTGGAAACCGGTACCGTGTTGTGGCGTGCTGGACGTGATATGGGGGCGGACCTGACGTTGCCGAACATGACTCGCGCGATCCCGACTCAGATCCGTGTCGTCGACTTCAACGGCGATGGCCTCGCCGACCGCATGTACAGTGTCGACATCAGCGGCCAGATTTGGCGCTTTGATATCACGAACGGAAAGGCACCAGGAGGAGTCGGCGTTGACGCATTGGTCGCGGGCGGCGTCATTGCGCAGCTTGGCGCCGAAGGTATGTCCAACCCTTCCGATGCTGACACGCGCCGTTTCTACAATCCGCCTGATATTTCGATATTCACCGACAACTACCAGAATCGCCGTTACCTGTCGATCAGTCTTGGCAGTGGGTATCGAGCGCATCCGCTCGACGATACCAACAACGATCGTTTCTACTCGGTTCGCGATCCTGACGTCTATAACAAGCTTACGCAGGCGGACTACAACACCTATACGCCAATTACTGAGGCAGACCTCGTCGAAATCAGTGGTTCCGTGGGTGCCGCGATTACGGCGGGCGATTCGGGCTGG